>JACCDS011047667.1_pt1 | contig 19080 bp, 5 predicted proteins | sample 7446441 | NCBI WGS metagenome assembly JACCDS01 (sample SAMN15323445, study PRJNA562643) | freshwater metagenome | isolation source: river surface water | place: USA:Blue River Watershed | collected 2017-08-17
AACACCATTGTACCAAGGTAAATTGGTGGTAGAATAACCGTCAACCATATCGCCTGTTTGTCCGAGGAAGTAGATTGAATCGGACAAACAGGTATTTATAAACAAATAAAAACACGCAATCGATGAAAAAGATAATGATATATGGCGGTATGGTATTGTTGTTGGGCGGATCGTTAATTGTAGCCCCACAGCAAGCGTCAGCTCAAACACCGGCAGTATTGGATGGTACGCCAGGTGGCGAAACAGGTGGAGATGGGAATGGCGGTTTTGGCGATGGTCCTGTTGTACCCTTAGATGGCGGACTAAGCTGTATACTACTTGCAAGTGCCATTGGATATGGTATGAAGCAAACAAAAAAAACTGTACAAGAAGAAAATTAGTACCAACTAGTTTTTGCTGATTTCGCAATATCTAAAGCGCAATTATTCAACAATTTCAGTTGAATGATTGCGCTTTTTTTGTAAGACAAACTGTTAATTGATATTTCGTGCTACTGTTAGTTTCCACTTAGTGTTTGAGAGGGTAGGGTATATTTAATGTAACTAAATTTGAAATGGCAGTTGATTTACTATACATTCCTCTATTTGGGAACGTTACCACTAATTGGTAACGTTCCCAAATAGAGGAATGCAAAGTATGTATTTGTACAAGAGGAACCTGCACTAATTTTATAGAGTGTGTCTGATTATCAGGCTATTGAATTAAAAAATCTTGATAATAAAAGCACAGTGTTTACACTCAGTAAAGGCTTTTAAAAAACCTAACCATATGAAGAAATACTACATTGTACTATTACTATGTTTTTACTATGTATTGTTAAGTTTCAGAGGACTAGCACAAACCACATTGTTTACAGCAGTTCCGTCAACAACTAGTCCTACTAGTTTTACTGTAACTCGTGCTACGAATGTTACATCAGGAACACCTACGTTTGCGGGATTCCCTAATAATACTCCGCCTTGTTCATTTGCGCCAAGCCGTACCATGTCTGAAACTAGAACCGTGTACGAGAATGCTATGGCCAATAGTTACAATCGACTCAATTTTAGCATTCTTCCATCAAGAAATACGCATAAGTTACTCATTTCAAGTTTGGGATTTAAAATTTCTTCCAACAATCCCAATGTGCGATACAATGTACACTTTCGGTTATCTACCATGCCTGCACATTACTCGCCCTATTTCGATACTGCATTGGTTCCTTCTTTGGTAAGTACATGTAATTCATCGGTAAATAGTAGTACTACTGAAAGAATCATAAAGTTTCCTACATGGATGGTTGGTACCAACATTATTGATAGTATCAACCGAATGGAAGTGATCATTACATTCTATGGTGCAACTACTCCTGCAGATATTCGCATTTCAAGCATCAAAGTTTATGGATGTGTACTTACAGCCGCCGCCACAACAGATTGCATGGGGAAGGCAGTGGAAAGCGGCTATCATACAGGTGCGGCTTTTCCTTATTCAAAATACAATTTGGTGTATGCAGATGAATTTGATAGTACCACCTTTAATAGAAATGAATGGGTGCCGCGTGAGTATGGAGGTTTTGGAGGCGTGATGAAGGATAGCAATGCGCAAGTAAGTAATGGCATGTTGCATTTGAAATACACATGGGATACAGTTCCTAGCAGCACTATTCCAGGTAAAATAGATACAGCTTATATTGGTGCCGGATTGCAACATACTAAAAACATAAAATATGGTTATTACGAATTTAGAACTAAGCTGTATAAAGGACTAAAAGGATTGCACCAATCTATTTGGACTGTAGGTACGGCCACTAATAGTAGTCAGCGAAGTGCAGAGGTAAACTCTTATGTAAATACGTATCAAAATCAATTGTTTGAACACGATTCCTACAATTTTAGTTTACAACCGAGTATTTGGACGGTTAAAGGGAGGCATTACGATTACAACAATAGTCGTTTAAAAGGTGCAAGTGATGATAATTTTGATTCTTGTGCCAAATATCGTACTGATGGACCAAGTGACGTAGGTTTCCACGCTATCAGTCACATAAAAGACATTCCCATTAATTCCTTTTTTACTTGTGGGGTAGAAGTAACGCCCGATAGCGTACGTTATTATTATAATGGTAAATTACGATTAAGTTACCCATTTGGTTATCCCTACAATAGAGATGTGATGGGAATGAGCATGCAACTTTCTGCCTTGCCAACTCCTGTGGGGTATTTTTCGCAAGGAGATATAATGCCATTGCCCGAAGCAGGTGCGGAAATGACTGTTGATTACATGCGCTATTATGCACCCAAAAGTTGTTTAGGTATCAATTTTTTAAGCAATTTTACTTTTGGAGATCCATGGATAATGGATACTTCTTATATTATATCGCCCAATGGTTGGGTGGAGCCTAAAACAAAAGACTTATTGGGCAATACGGTTAGTTATAATCCCGATGCATCGTTACAAGATAGTGCAGAATATGTACCCGATGCCCCAAATAAATACAATATTACCCCCAACAGATGGTCGCTATTGCACAAACTAACAACTGCACCATACAGAGTAGCCACACGGCAGCGCTTAGATTTGATTCCCAATGGCAACTATGAATTTAGTGCTTATGTAAAAGGAAGCAATAAGCCGGGCGACCGAGTAGTTTTACGTGTTAAAACAAGAACTGCAGGCAATTTAGCCGATACGGTTTATGAGGCATCGGCTAATTTGGGCACCAATGTGGCTGATGCGAATTGGCGAAAAGTAAAAATTCCGTATGTACCCGTGGTTGATAATTATGCGGTGGTAGAATTTTTGTCGGATGCGGCCGCAGGCTCTTATACTTATTTTGATTCTGCCTTGTTTATTGGTGTCGGCGATACGTTGTTTACCGTAAGCAAACAAGGTTGTGTTGGAGGAAGTATTCAACTAACTGCTTCAAAGTTAATACCAGATTCTACCACTTATCAATGGCAAGTAAGTACTTTTAGTAATAATAATTACAATGCATGGGCCAATATAACCAATGGCGTAACAGCAGTTGGCAGTACCAATGGGTTTGGAGCCACGTATGCCAATGTTACCAAAGACACACTTGTAATTGGTACAATACCTACACAGCTTCAAAAAGCTCGTTTCCGTTGTGTGATGACCACACCGGCAACTGCTAGTACAACAGCGTATGTTAGATTTAGTAGCGTTTATCAACTAGATGCTATCAACAGCGCACTAGTAGTTACCCCAAGTGCTACAACCCCGGTTTATTTAACCGGTACGCTAAAATTAGATGTAACGGCTACAGGTGGTAGCGGTTCTTATGCTAGCTATGCTTGGACCGGACCAACCAACTTTTCAGATACAAACAAAGTAGCGTATGTTCCTAAAGTAACAGCTGCACAAAATGGTTCCTACTCTGTACAAGTGACAGATCATCAGGGGTGTTATCGATCTAATACTGTAACAGTTACAGCACAAGCTGCGCCATCCAATCCGGTTTTAGTAACAGCAGCGGCTCCTGCTTTGGTTACATCTTATAACAGCTTAACATTAGGAGCTAATGTTACCGGAGGTTCGGGCAACTATAGTTATTTTTGGCGTGGTCCTAATGGTTTTACGGCTACTACGTTGAATCCATTGATTGATACCATAACTACTTTGAATAGTGGTAAATACACCATCATGGTAACCGACTTGTCTAATAATTTTATAGCAAGTGATACCGAGTTTGTAAGTGTGGGCAAAAGACCGCAAACACTTAATTTTAGGAATATTCCCAATTTAAGCACCTACAGTACTACCACTACTACTATTCCATTATCTGCAAAAGCAAGCAGTGGTTTGCCTGTTCGTTTTGAAAGTTCCAATACCCATTTGTTAAGCTTTTTAAACGACACATTAGCCGCTGTTCAGCGTGCCAATCCTGATTATTCGTATACCTTACTCAATCCCATTACAACTAGTAAAATTCGCATTTATACAACGCAGAGTAGCCATTTTCATATAAGAGAATTCAGAGCCTTCGGAACAGAAAGTAGCGATTATCCAATAGATATACTTGAAAATATTTCAGATTCGTTGCCTAATGGTTTGGTCAATTTAGCAGCAACTGCTACCATTACAGCAAGTGGTCAATATGCTATTGGTACGGGTTTTTGGCCCGAAAATGCTACCGATGGTTTGGTAAATTCTTCGTGGGTATCGCAAGCTTCCAATGCAAGTCCGGCAGAAAAATGGTTACAACTAGATTTTGGTAGCAACAAAACTATTGGCAATATTCAGTTTGTCAATGGTTTTCAAAACAGCAATGGAACATGGAGTGGATTGATGGATAATAATTTACTGCGAGTACAATATTGGGATGGCAGCAACTGGCAAAATATAACCGACTGTAAAGTAAACATAACGGCTATTCAAGATGGGGACGACAATAATTTACCCGTAAGTGTGGTACAACAATTGTGTGTGAACACGAGTACCAGAACTGTTCAACGAAATACCTTGCCGCCATCAATTGTTATTCCCACTATTGCATCTGTTTCAAATAATTCGGCAATTGTTGGTGCAACTGTGATGGATAGTTCTGGCGTTAGCCTTACCACTAAAGGGATAATCATCGACACATTCCCTAACCCAACCACTGCTTTTAACCATTCTAATACTTTGAGTGGTACGTACACCCAAACCCTCACCACGTTAAGAGGCAATACACGTTATTACATGAAAGGGTTTGCAAGTAACGCAGCCGGAACAAGTTTTACGCAAGACACTAGTTTTGTAACGCTTCCCAATGCACCCGCAGTAACCTTTACCAATGTAAGCACAATTGGCTTTTGTGTAAACTTTTTGCAATCGCAAGCAGGTAACCAAGCATACACTACCGAAGTGCAAATGAGTACACAAGCTGATTTTCAGGCCAATTTACAGTCTTTTCTATTTACCTCGGCAGCAGGAAGCAGATGTTTTAGGAATCTAATTCCGAACACTACCTACTATGTAAGGGCACGAAGTACCAATGCAGTTGGCAATGGCGCGTGGACAGCTGTCAGTATTGCAACCTTGGCTTTGCCAGCCGCTATTTTAGATGGTATGGCAGCTCCAACATCGGCTTTTTCAACGCGAATGCTACGCAGTGCCTATAACCAAAGAGTGGTTCGCGTACGCAGGGATATCGATAGCACATTTGCAGATGTTTACTTCGATAGCAGACAAACGATTTCATTAAATTCACCCATATCGTTTAGTGGTACCACTCCTCTTGATAGTACTTTGGGTGGTTGGTTAGGTAACAACAGTGCATTGGTATCTGTTTGGTACGACCAAAGCGGTAATAACAACCATGCGTATAAAAACACAGCGCATATTCTAAGAACCGGAACCGTTACCATTACTAATGGCAGTACTACACTTACAGGTAGTGGCACAGGCTTTAGTACGTCCAACACACCTATAGGGGGGATACTTACCACTGCTACGGGACGTGTCATTGGTCGGGTAGCTACGATTAATTCTACGACCAGTATTACATTAGCTACGGCTGCCAATTTTTCGCAAAGTGGTGTTGGCTATGGTTTGCTACGTCAGCCACGATTGGCCGATAGAGGAGTATTAGATACCTTAGAAAATGGCAGAACGGCTATTCGCTTTTTTCAGGGAGCCAATAGCGGTACTAACTTACAGCATCCTACATTCATAAATGATAGTGGTTATACAAACATGACCAACATGCGCCACATACATTTGTTTGCAGTGGTAAAGCAAGAAAATACATTCAATTTTGCAGGCATTTTTAATACCACAGCTGTTAATGAGAGTAGTAACCCACCTGCTAATCGTTTCCAATTTCAGATGCTCACAAACAGCACCACGCGCAATTCATTTTTTAACGCAGTGTCCGGACCCAATACCAACAACAGGATTCGCGCTACTGCATTTACGATGAATGGGGTAATGAATGCACGCTTTAGAATGTCTACTACATCAGGTCAAGCTACTGCAAGTATTCCAATTGCTACGAGTGTTAACCCTAGCAGTGCCAGCAATTTCTTATCGGCAGGCAATTTTAATGCAGATAGTATTCAATTATTTGGACACACCTCTTCCACCACCAATATGTTTGAAGGTGTAGCCACAGAGTTGGTGTTTTTTGGCAGTACGATAGCGAGTCCTATTACAGAAAACCAAGCAACCAATTTATTTACCAATCAATCACAAACATTTGGTGTGTTATCGGTAGCTAGTCCTACAGTTAGTAACATTCAACCCAATGAAGTAACTTTAGGTGCCACTGTATTTCGGTCTGCTTCTGCAACCATTTCCTCAAGAGGCAGTGTGTACGACACTTTAGCACAGCCAAGACGCAATGCATTAGGAATCAATGGTGATTATTCGGGTGTTTTTACACAAAACCGATCAGGTTTAATAGCCAATACTTTGTATTTCTTTAGAGGATTCATTACAACCGGAAGCGATACAACATTTACACCGGATAGTAGTTTTGTAACTTTACCATTGGTTCCTAATGTTAAATCCGTAAGTTCAATTACAACCAATAGCGCTACAGCACAATTTGGCTTTTCGGGAACAATGGGAAGATCTGCATATACTTTTTCTATACAAATTGGTTCAACAAGCAATTTCAATACTGCCGATACGGTTACTATTCAAAACCTAGCGGACAGCAGTTATCAGTTTACTAATTTATTACCCAACACCACTTACTTCTATAGGGTATTGATTAAAAATGCTACCGGTAACAGTGCTTGGTCTTCTGTACAAAGTTTTACCACACTTGTTGCTTTACCCACCATTAATGCACCTACTATTGCTAATATTGGTTCAAATACTGTTATCCTTGGTGCTAATGTTACTCAAAATGGCGGGCAAACTTTATCGGCACGCGGCACAGTATTGGGCTTAACAGCAGCCCCAACCACCAATAGTCTTGCAGAGGGCAACACAGCTACAGGTACATTTACCCATACAAGGAGCGGGCTTGCAAGCAATACACGCTATTTTTTCAGGGGTTATGCCACCAATAGTGCGGGTACGGCTTACACAAATGACAGCAGTTTTATAACACTCCCCGAAGCTTGTTCAATTGTAGGTACTAATTCTATTACGCCCATTAGTTTCACCCCAAGATGGAATCCAGCTTCCGGTAATGCAGATTATACGGTATCCATTCAAGTGAGTACCAATGCCGATTTTAGCAGTTTTGTTTACAACTTAACAGGAATTGCCTCCACGCGAGTGAGCAATTTAATAACCTCCTTAAGTCCTTCAACTACTTATTATTACAGAATACGATTTGTGAACCAAACAGGCGTTGGAGATTGGTCGAATGTACAAACGGTAAGTACCATAGCCTTGCCTACAAGTAGTTTGGATAACAATACCAATCCACTTTTAGCATATTCTGTACGTTTATTGCGCAGTAGTTATACCGGTCCGGCTTTAAGGGTAAGAAGAGATAGCAACTGCGATTCTGTAGATGTGTACTTTGATGGTAATCAGCGAGTATCATTATCATCACCAATTTCGGCTAATGGTGGAGGTGCGGCCACAGGTAATACATTGGGCGATTGGGTAGGTAGCAGTAGTGCTTATGTTACTATTTGGTACGACCAAAGCGGTAATGGTAAACATACTACTTCAGCTACTTTAGGTAGAACAGGTACTGTAACCGTTGCGGCAGGAAGTACTGCTGTAACCGGCACTAGTACTTTATTTACAACTGCTACACAATTACAACCCGGCAATGCCATTTATACAGGAGGTGGGCAAATAGTGGGACATGTAGCAGCAATTGGTTCTGCAACGAGTTTGACATTAGTTGGCGGAGCTAGAGCGGCACTCAATAATAGCACATTGACGATTCAAAGATTGCCACGCTTAATCAATCAAGGATTTTTAGATACACTGCCTAACGGTATTGCCTCATTACGAATACTTGATGGTGCAAATGGGGGAATGTATTCAACCGGTTTAATTACTCCGGCTACCTCATTGCAAAACTTGAAATTTGTAAATGTATTTGTAGCGCAAAAACAATTGGCGAACACCGGCAACAAAGTGGGTTTATTGAATACTGCAGCAGCAAATTCCGGAGCACCAACCAGTAAATTTCAATTTAATTTAGAACCATCTTCATCCAATACGGTTTACCGAGGTGTTTCATCGGCTAGTACCCCAACTTCTCCAACATTTGGTACTACAGCACAAGCTTGTGGCAGATTAAAAGTATCGGTTTATGCAAGCGGTGCAAATGCGCAAGTAGCTTCTTCCTTTCAGGCATTGTCAACACCTACCAATAACTTTTTAGGAACAAACAATGCAAACCTTTTTGACAATACAAGCGTACGAATTTTTGGAAATTTGGGAATCAACGCCAACTGCTTCGATGGTTTGGCTTCTGAAATAGTATTGTATGGGTCAACTAGCGACTCATTAACTGAAAATTTTGCTACAACTTATTTATTAGATCAAACCAACTATTTTGGGGTATTATCGGCAAGAAGACCCACTGCAAAATTGGTTACAGCAACTACTGCAAGATTAGGTGCAACCATTTTGGCTGAATCGAATACAACAACAGTTACTGCTAGAGGAACTGTGTGGGGTACAAGTGCCAATCCTACAAGCAATGCATTATCCGGAGGCACTAGTATACAAGTTTTTGAACAAGACAGAAGCGGCCTTACCCCCAATACTTTATATTACTATCGCGGTTTTGCAACCAATGCTTTAGGAACCATTTATTCGGAAGACAGCACTTTTACTACTTTGGCCAATGCGCCGAGTATTTCCGCGGCTACCAATATAGGCTCAAATAGTTTTACTGCTAATTGGGGTGTGCCAAGTGGAGGTAATGCTACATTTACCTATCGCTTGCAATATAGTAGTAGTGCTACTTTTAGTAGCGATACTACTACTGTAACCAATATTGCTTCAGGAACAACCAATTTGGTCATTAGTGGATTAGCTGCCAATACTGTGTATTATTATCGTGTGTCAATTGATAACGTAACCGGCAATAGTGGTTGGTCAGCATCGCAATCGGTTACCACTCTTTGCAATAGTCCAATTGTAGCAGCCGCTACTAATACCAATACAACAGGATTTACCGCCAATTGGCAAGCCCCTGCCAATCAAGGTAACTCAACTTTTACCTATCAGTTAGAGTACAGCACACAAAGTAATTTTAGCAGTGGTGTAACCACCATTAGCAACATTGCTAGCAACACATTATTGCAATCCATTAGTGGGCTGGTAGCCAATACAACGTACTACTACCGGGTACTAGCGGCCAATACAAGTGGTAATAGCAACTACAGCAGCATACAAACCATTACCACCTTGGCCAATACGCCTAGTATATCCGCGGCAACCATTATAGGTACGAATGGTTTTACAGCTAATTGGAGTGCACCTAGTGGAGGAACTGCCACATTTACTTATCGTTTGCAATACAGTACTAATGCCGCATTTAGTAGCGACACAACGAACGTAACAGGGATTGCATCGGGAACAACTAGTACGGTAATTAATGGATTGATAGCCAATACAGTCTATTATTATCGTGTATCAATTGATAACCTAACAGGTAATAGTGGTTGGTCAGCATCGCAATCTGTTACCACTCTTTGCAATAATCCCATAGTAGCAGCCGCTACTAATACCAATACAACAGGATTTGCCGCCAATTGGCAAGCCCCTGCCAATCAAGGTAGTGCTATCTTCACCTATCAGTTAGAATACAGTACACAGAGTAATTTTAGCAGTGGTATAACCACCATTAGCAACATTGCTAGCAATACTTTATTACAATCTATTAGTGGTTTAACTGCCAATACATTGTATTATTATCGTGTGCGTGCTGTAAATGCAAGTGGCAATAGCAGTTACAGTGCCATACAGTCGGCCGTAACAGTGTCTTTACCCCCAACAAGTTTATCTGTTAGTAATGTAAGTGCTTCCGGATTTAGGGCAAATTGGAGCGCACCTGCCGCACAGGGAAGTGTGGCCTACACTTATACTTTACAATATGCCACCACAGCGGATTTTAGTTCGGGCGTTCAAACCGTCTCGAATATCAATGCAGCCACTTTTAACCATGCAGTTACCGGTTTATCAAGCTATACCGCTTATTATTATCGTGTTTTGGCAAACAATGCAGGAGGAGATGGCGATTGGTCGCAAGTGCAAAGCGTTGTTACGAATCAACCATTTGTGGGAATATTGGACAATATGACTACTCCAACACTAGCCTATTCTGTACGACTTTTACGAAGCGGCTACAGTGGCCCGGCGGTTAGAATTAGAAAAGATATAGATAGCACGTTGGTAGATGTGTATTTTGACGAAAATCAAAAGGTATCGCTCAATTCGTTTGTATCTGCTAACGGAGGAGGCACCGCAACCACCAATACATTAGGCAATTGGATAGGTAATGCCAATGGATTTGTAACGATATGGTACGACCAAAGCGGCAATGGCAGAAATGCCATTCAAAATACTGTTTTCAATGCAAGAACGGGAGGTAGTGTGTCCACTACTAGTGGATTGAGAACAGCAAATATTACCAACTTCGCCACGTATACTTTTACCATTAAGACGGCAACATCCAATGGCAATAAAGTCTTTTTAGTGGGGGGTACGAATGCTCCTAACTTTTCTCTTGTTCGTCTTGGGCAGCCAGTGGTAGGAACAGGTATTCCCGCCAATTCCATTGTTATTGGTACTTCCACACAAGATTCATCCTTCACACTTTCCAATAATGTTAGCACATCTGCAGGAGCCACCATTACTACTTCCACCTTATATCCCGGAGCATTGATTGTGTCTTCTAGAGGGCGGCAAATTGGCATCGTAGATACCATTGTTAATACCACTACCTTATTGCTCAAAACCGCTTCGGATACAACGGCCACTTTTAGCAATTATGGTTTTGCTTCGCAACCAAGATTAATCAATGCGGGTGTTGTTGAATACCTGCCCAATGGCATGCCAAGTTTAAGAACCTTTAATGGTAATTGGTTGGGTAATAACATGAGTATTACAAGCTTTACGAATGATGGAGGTAACACAAACTTACAAGGCATGCAAAATTTGAATTTGTTTACCACCATTAAGCAAGAAGGTAATTTTCTTAACAGCAATGGTTTATTCAATACAGCAAATACTGGTACGGGTGCTCCATCTGGCAAATTGCAAGTGAATTTAGTGCCATCTACTTCGTTAAGTAGAATAGCCAGTGTATCTAGTAGTACGGCTAATTCTGCTAATTTCAACCAAGGCAGTATTACAGCTAGTAGACTTAAAGTAAACACTAGCGGTGGTAGTGCTTCTGCTCAAGTATTTACCGGAACGGCAAGTAACCCTACTTCGGCAACCGGATTTTTAAGCAGTTCCTTAGACGCTTCTTCCATATTGATATTCGGTACTACAGGATTTCCACAAACATTATTTGAGGGTTACTGTCCTGAAATGATTTTTTATGGGTCTACCAATTCAGTATTGAACGAGGGTACTGCCGTAAGTTTATTGGCCAATCAAGATAGCGTATTCGTAAATACGTATACCACACAAAGCAATTCACTTTGGGTAAGCTCAAGTACTTGGTCGGGCTCGGCAATTCCTACAGCTACCAACAATGCACAAGTGAGCCATAATGTAGTAATAGATAACAATGTATCGGTTAACTCACTAACTGTTGCGCCTGATAAAACAATTGTTATTCAGTCGGGTAATACCTTAACCGTAAACGGAAATTTAGATAATAGAGGAACGATTACAGGGCAAGGCACGTTAATTATGAGTGGCGGAGTGCTCAATAGTACGGGGCAGTTACGTAACCTAACCATCAACAAGCCCGGTGGAACAGTAACGCTAGGCGCTACCTTATTATTGTCGCAAGGACAGTTAACCATTAATGCGGGAACCTTTGCACTAGACAATTACGATGTTGTGTTGCAGTCTACAAGCATTGCCAACACCTCGCATATTGGGGTTATGGGTAATAGTGCCCAAATAAATTACAACGGAACAGGCCGCTTTGTGGTTGAGCGCTTTTTGAACAGTGCAAGACGCGGTTATCGCAACATCGGTTCAAGTGGTATTTTCAGCGATAGTGCCATTTACCACAATTGGCAAGAGGGGGCAACTACCAACAATCCCAATCCCAATCCGGGTTATGGTATGCACATTACCGGTCAAAAAGGTAGTGGAATAGATATGACCACCGGTTTAGATAGAACCACCACCGGCAATCCAAGCTTGTGGCAATATAGTCTTAACGATGCCTTTGTAGCCATCAGCAATACGCGCACCAAAAGATTACTCCCTTTTGAAGGTTATTTTACGGTGGTACGTGGCGATAGAAGCTACAACTTATTCAATCCCAATCCAGAAATGTTGCGGGCAAGTACCATTTTGCGCAATAGAGGTAGATTAACCACCGGAACGGTGCGTTTAAGCAGTCGTAGTGCACCACAGTGGGCTTTCAGTTCTGTGGCCGATGGAAGTTTCCGTTTAAACAGCAATGTAACACCTGAAGGAAGAAATTCTAACGATTATGGATACAGTTTGGTTGCCAATCCTTATCCTGCTGCCATCAATTGGAGTAGCATACACCAACGCAGTGATAGCGTAGGATATAGCAATGGTAAATTGAGCCCATACTATTGGGTATGGAACCAAAGCGCCAATGGAGGTTTAGGTGCGTGGGTAACAGTACACAAAACGGGCACTGCCAATATAAATGGACTCAATGACCAAGTAATTCAACCTGGACAAAGCTTCTTTATACAAAACAGCAACACAACTGACAGCATTGTTTTGGAAATACGCGAAACCGATAAATTAACCAATCGAACAGCCAATCCATTTAAATCAGTGTTTGGAACCAACGAAACGATACAATCACCCGACAAACTAAGATTTAATTTATGGAAAGTGGTACGCAATGGCAATCAATTGGCCGATACCATTTTGAATGACGGTGGTGTAGTCTTGTTTGCGAGTGATTACAATAAAGGAGTAGATGTGAATGATGCCGCCAAATATGCGAATACTTCTGAGAATATTGGAATTGTTAATTCTGGTAAAGTGCTCAGTATAGAATGTCGTTCTTTCAGTCAGGTGGGTGATAGTATTGGTGTCCGTATGTGGAACTTGAGCAAAGATTCAACCTATCTTTTACAAGTAATCAACGAAAATTACCTTGCAGATAGTACCTACCGTGTTCAAGGCTTTTTGCGCGATAAGTATACAGCACGCAACTATCCACTAAACAATAACGGCACACTACAACTTGCATTTTCGCCCACGGTAGATAGTGCTAGCTTTTGGCAACGCTTTGTAGTGGTATACCAAACAGCCGAAGTTCTGCCAGTAAATCAGTTGCTTTTAACCCTTCAAACTTCTTCCAACGATGGTCAGCAATTGTCTTGGAATACCATTGCCACTATGCCAGTAACACAGTACCGGTTAGAGAGCAGTACCAATGGGATACAGTATGTGCCATTTGCCACATTACCGGCCAATAGTCGGGTATATCCCATTCCTGCCGCAAAACAAAACACCTATTATCGTGTTGTGGCACAATTAGCAACAAGCCTTGTATACAGCAATGTAGTAGCATGTACACCTGCAGCAAATAATTATGTACAAATTTCTCCAACCGTGTTAAGTGCAGGAGCCACTTGCAAATTGGTGATGCAGGGAGAAAAAGGCAGATACGCCATTCGCATTATCAATGCGGTAGGTCAGGCGGTATGGCTAGGCACTTTTAATCACAATGGAAATACCACTACTCAACTTAGCCTATTGGAAGGGGTGACATTAGCCCAAGGCCATTATCGTGTACAAGTGTTAAAAGAAGGTATGCAAACGGAGTGGGCACCGGTTCAGCACCTTGTGGTACAATAACAAAGCAATTGAAATAGAACAGAAAGGGTGGCTATTTTGCTGCCCTTTCTGTTTTTTGAGGATGGCATTGTAACTTAATATTTCAGTTTTCAATGTCCATTGTGGCGTTCCCCTTCGGGGCGGGCTTTACGCTTTTACTCCTCGCTGCGCTGCGGGGTAATCGCTGCAATCCCTAACGCTGAACGCCGTTGATTATTGTGGTTTATCTCAAAAGCACAACACTAATAATCAGTAACGGAATGTTACTAATGGTTTAAATGTGTCACCTCCAATAGTACTCTGCCAACTGTATATGCAATAGCCCAATACCCAACAACAGCAAGGGCATCCAACTGCTGCATTCAACCGCCATCCACACACCAATAACCCAGTTTTGTATCAACTGCCGCTCATATTTACCCCATCTCAAGTTGGTTTTAGGCCATGCAAGTTGTAAATGCCCTTCCCAACCGTTGGAAAGTGTCCCTGCAAGTTGCAGGAAGCCTTTCCAACAGTTGGTTTTGCTCCCTGCAAGTTGCAGGAGCCTTTTCCAACAGTTGGTTTTGCCTCCTGCAAGTTGCAGGAGCCTTTTCCAACAGTTGGTTTGCCTTCCTGCAAGTTGCAGGGCTATTTTCCAACTATTGATGTACCGGTAACTATAAACTTAGTACCAATAGAGGCCATATTGAGGTTATTTTCCCATACGTTCAAAGGTAATTGCGTAATGAAACAGTTGTTGCCTACTTATTGTTGCAGGTGCAACTGACCCAAAAAGGCTTTTGGCTACTGTTAGTTGTACCTAAGGCATCAGTACCTGCTACTAAAGTAAAAACAGCTGCCACATGCCTGAATTGTATGCTTAATTTGCCGAAAATCCTCACTTTTTTAATCTAATCCGTAATAAACAGTAGGTGGTAAAAACAAAAAACCCTTACAAACTGTAAGGGTTTTGCGGTAGTGCCCACGAAAGGAATCGAACCTTCACATCCTTGCGAATGGCAGATTTTGAGTCTGCTGCGTCTACCAATTCCGCCACATGGGCTCGTAATTGGAGTGCAAATATAGGGGGATTATTGAATTGTATCCAAAACTTTTTCTAAATATTTTTGCTTAAAGTAGTAATCCTTTATTTGCAGCAATGCTTTTTCGGAAAAATGACCCTCCACAGGCGTAAAAAGCGGCTCCACAGTTGCATATAACTTGTTTTGAAGGTTTTGAATAGTTGCTTGCAGTTGTGCTTTATCCGAATCTGTGTTACAAAATTCGGCGGCCTCGTTTAATTCCATCATTTCCATCAAAAAATCTTGCGGCAAAGCATATTTTTCGTCAGGTTCCATTATTTGGTGCAGTTGCAGCACATAGGGAATCAATGTGTCTTTGTGGCTAAGGGTTTTAAAAGCTTTATTAATGAGTGCCGACTGTTCGAGTGCTTCCTCTTGTTCCTGTGGTGAATGATTGGTGAAAAAATCGGGATGGTATTGTCGGCTGAGGGCGTAAAATTGTTTTTTTACTGCTGCCATATCAGGTTGAAAAGAAACGGGTAGTTGAAATAATTGAAAATAATCCATGTTAGTTGACATTGTGTTGGCCTTTGTATAAACCGTAAAGGTACTTGCATAAAGGTGTTAAACAGTTATGATAGCTGGAAAAGTTGGCCATTGTGAATAGTATTGGAGGAATCAATAGCACCTATTCGTTTGGATCTTGTTAGTAAAATGTAGATGGGATGGTCTCATAGTTGTACTAACGATGAATGGTGCCAACGCCTTTGCTGCCGGATAGTAGTACCGGCCTCTGGCTCATAATAAAAAAAAAGGCTACCGTGTAGCCGTTGGTGCATTGGATGGCACATATAAATAATAGGGGTGAAGTAGCTGTTCAAATTCTGACGTATAGGTTGCGCCGTTTTTGATGGTTATGTTGTTTGTTGTTGTTTGTATAGCAGGCATTTTGCTAATTAAAACCATGCTTCTAAATGCGCCATGCCGTGTTGTTTGGTGCACTTGTGTATGTGCGTGTATGTGTAAAGAAACGTTGGCGGCTAACTCTTGAAAGTAATTGAAACGATGATAGGGTAGCAGTAAGGTAGCAAACCCTTCAGGCGACAACAAGCGATGTATGGCTTGCAGCAATTGCTGTAAAGTTAGTTGGCTGCTGTGTAAGGCCGTATTGCGATTGGGTTGTACGCTAGGTAAATCGTTTTCGTAAAAGGGAGGATTGGAAACAATCCAATCAAATAGCGTGGGCGATGTAAAAGATATAATATTGGCTACTTGTACTTGTAATTGATGTGGCCACGGCGAATGACTGAAATTGTCTTTGGCTTGCGTAGCAGCAGCTTCGTCTATTTCTACAGCTGTAATGGGTGTAGGTATTTGTTGTGCAAGCATTAGAGAAAGCAGTCCAGTTCCGGTGCCAATGTCGAGCACTTGGCGGGGGCTAGGCAAGTGTAGGTGTATTTGTTGTGCTGTCCAAGCACCAAACAAACACGCGTCGGTACACACTTTCATGGCGCAATTGCTTTGCTGAACAGTAAATTGTTTAAACGAAAAAAAAGTATTGGCCATAAAATTTTAGGGAGTAGTAGTAGCAAAAAAAGGAGCCAATTGTTGCACCCAAGCATCGGGAATAGTACTTCTTTCGCGGGTTTTGGCGTTGATGAAATACAAGACTACTTTTCCAATTGTGAGCAGTTTGCCACTTTCGTTGTACACTTCTTGAAGAAATTGGATGCGATGCCCGGAAGGCATTTCGGTAAGTATGGTTTTGATGGTTAACAAATCGTCGTAATGCGCCGGGCGAATAAATTTGCAATTCATTTCTACTATTGGCATAATGATGCCCATAGCTTCTAAATCTTTGTAAGTAAATCCCAATTCGCGAATAGCATCACCACGGCCTACCTCAAAAAATTGGGCATAATTGCCATGGTACACCACATTCATTTGATCTGTTTCGGCATACCTAACCCGTACTTGTGTCGTACTTACGTACATAATGTTGTTTTAAGTTGTTGGCAAAGTTAAGTTTCTTGTTTGTTTATCCACAAAATAGGTGTAAGGGTTGGATAGAGAATAATGTATTTTACCTTTAATGTTTTATTAGGAAAATATTGTAAATCTTTGCCGTTCACCTCATTAAACAATTGTATGTGCCTTAAATATATTTTATCTTTTTTTTGTGCATGTTGTTTTATTTTTAATAGCCTTGATGCCCAATCTACTTTTGTACAGAACGATCCGGATACACAGTTTAAGTTGGCAAAGGAAATGTATCAAAAAGGGCGATACAGTTTGGCCATGCCTGTTTTTAAGCAATTGCTAGAAACAACTTTTCCGACAAGTAATTATCCAGCCGAAATTCAATTAGAATGTACTTATTATACCATTGTATGTGGATTGCAGCTTAACGATGTCACTTACGAACAGCGTGCTTTACAGTTTGTGTTAGTAGAAAATAATACAATGCGTATTTCATTGTTGCATTTTGAGTTAGCCAACTATTACTTTCGAAAAAAAGATTTTGCCAATGCATTGGCTTATTATAAAAAATGCACTGTTACCAGTTTGAACAATACCGATGTGGCTACCTTGAAATTTCAAAAAGCGTATTGCCATTTTGCTTTAAAGCAGTTTGATGACGCAAAACCCTTGTTCAATTCCATTCGTCAAATACCGGAAGACGATAACTATATTCCTGCCAATTATTATTACGGGTTTATTTGTTTTTTCGATAAACACTACAATGACGCTTTGCAATCGTTTACCATTTCTGAACAACAGCCGAATTACCAATTGGTGGTTCCATTTTACATATCTGAAATATTGTATTTTAAAAACGAAATTGATAGCGCTATAAGCTACGCAGAGCGCTATATCCAAAAAGGAGGTCAGTACTACGATTTGCAATTAAAACAATTAGCAGGCCATTTATTGTTTGAAAAAAAATATTATACACGGGCGCAAGTATATTTAGAAGAATATGTTAACAAAACTGAAAAAGTGAATAGACAGGATTTGTACGAGTTGAGTTACTGCTACTACGAATCCGGCGGGTACGATAAATGTATACAGGGTTTTAAGCAATTGGGTGGCAAAGAAGATTCCCTTGCGCAAAATAGTATGTATTTATTGGCGGATGCTTATTTAAAAACCAATCAAAAAGCCAATGCTAGAAATGCCTTTTTGTTTTGCGAAAGCAACAATAGCAATCCTACCCAAAAAGAAATATCCATGTTCAGCTATGCCAAATTGAGTTATGAACTCAATTATTTGGATGTGGCCTTAAAAGAGTTGCAGGAATACATTGTGCTATATCCTTCTAGTAAAAACATACAAGAAGCCAAAGAATTACTAATAGCAGTATTGAGTAATACAAGTAACTACCGAGAAGCTTATGCCTTGTTTGAAAAATTGCAAAAGCCAAGTGAAAATGCGCAAAAAATTTATCCACGAATATTGTATGGAAGGGTAGTAGAATTGATCAACGACCAAAAGAGTGACGATGCAGAAGTGTTGCTGAACAAACTGATGCAGGTAAGTTTCAATACGGCACACTTACCTTACGCATTTTTCTGGAAAGGAGAATTGGCCTATAAATCAGGTAAGCTTGAAGAGGCAATTGGCTATTTAAACAATTATTTGAAGCAACCCAAAATGAATGGTGAAGTGAATATCACTAATGCTCGTTACATTTTGGGTTATTGCTTGCTCAAAAAAGGTGATTACAAACAATCTTTGGCTCATTTTCAGTATGTTGTAAATCATACTTACAATACAGCTGAAAGCAATATTGAACAAGACGCTTTTGTTCGCAGTGCCGATTGCTATTTTATGCTTACCCAATACAAGCAAGCACTAAAAATGTACGAAGAAGTATATGTGGCAAATGGAAAAAATGCCGATTATGCCTTGTATCAAAAAGCCGTAATCGCTGGTGCACTTAATAAGTCGGGCGAAAAATTACAATTATTCAATACGCTTTTGCAGCAGTTTGCCAACAGTGGCTTGGTAGCAGATGTACAACTCGAAATTGCCAATACGCACCTATCGGCAGAAAAATACAATGACGCAATTGCTCCGTTACAATGGATATTGAAAAATAAATCTGCCGAAATGTTGTATCCGCAGGCCTATTTAAAAACCGGTGTAGCCTATTATAATTTACATAAAAATGAAGAGGCGTTGAGTGCCTTTACAACATTGGTTA
>JACCDS011920823.1_pt1 | contig 19075 bp, 19 predicted proteins | sample 7446441 | NCBI WGS metagenome assembly JACCDS01 (sample SAMN15323445, study PRJNA562643) | freshwater metagenome | isolation source: river surface water | place: USA:Blue River Watershed | collected 2017-08-17
ACCAGCGTGGCCTTGCCCGGGATGACGCTGAACGCCCCCAGATCGCCCGCCTGCATGGCGCACAGGCTGATCACCGCGCTGTCGATCGGCCGGATGTTGCGCGAGACGATGCTCTGCACCGCCGTGATGATGTGCGCTGCCACGAGCACCGGATCCACCGTCTGATACGGGTGCGCCCCATGGCCGCCCTTGCCGCTGATCTCGATGGTGATGCGGTCGGCCGAGGCCATCATCGGCCCCGGGTTGATGCCGATGCTGCCCGGTCGCATCTGCGGCCAGTTGTGCATGGCAAACACCGACTGCACCGGAAAACGCTCGAACAGACCGTCCTCGATCATGGCCTTGGCGCCGGCAAAGCCCTCCTCGCCAGGCTGGAAGATCAGCACTGCGGTACCGTCGAAGTTGCGCGTCTCGGCCAGGTAGCGCGCGGCACCGATCAGCATGGCGGTGTGCCCGTCGTGACCACAACCGTGCATCAGGCCCGGCTTGGTCGACTTCCAGGCAAACTCGTTGGCCTCGGCCATGGGCAAGGCATCCATGTCGGCGCGAAGCCCGATCATGCGCGGGCTGTTACCACGGCCGCGGATGGTGGCCACCACGCCGGTGCGACCGATGCCGGTGTGGATCTCGTCCACGCCACAGACCTTGAGCGTCTCCACCACCCGGCGCGAGGTGTAGTGCTCCTCGAAGCCCAGTTCGGGGTGCGCGTGCAGCTCGCGACGCAGTGCGGTGAGCTCGGGGTGGAAGGCAGCAATGTGCGCAAAAGCGCGGCTGTGGGCCTTGATGCGGTTCAGTGCCATGGGCGGGCGGTTCAGGGTTTTGCGGGCTGAAGGCTGACCGTACCGTACCAGGCGGTCAGGCGGCTGCGGGTGTTGTCGGTGTCCGTCATCAGTGCGATACCCACCAGCGGCCCGGGTTCCTCACCAAAGGCCAGTCGGTAGTCGGCCTGAACATTGCGAACATGGTCCCGCCACTGTTGCAGATGGCCGGTGCCGCTGTCGAGCACCAGTTTGCGGATGCGGTCCGAACGCGGGTTGAGCACCACCGAATCCACCGGGTGCTGGCCGCTCCAGACATAAGCCAGCGTTGCATAGGGCAAGGGCTCGCCGGTGAGCAGCTGCGTGAGGTCGGAGAGCCGATGCTGCCGCGCTGTCCAGCGCGAGCGGTCGCCTTCAAACGCCAGCAACACACCCACCGGGGAGTCCGATCGGTCCACATGGGCCAGATCACCATCACTGGGCAAAGCATCGGCACGCCAGCTCAGCCGCAACTGCAACGGCCCGGTCAGCCCGTCGCTGGCAACGGACACGCGCTGCCGAAGGATGCTGACCGAAGAGTCGGCCTGCACCCGCAGCGACGGGCGGCCATCGACCTGCGCTGGCTCGAAAGGAACATACCGCTTGCTGGGCAGCGGGAAAGGCTGCCAGACCACGTCGGTCCAGGGCGTGATCAGCAACCGATTGGGGACCACTTCGGACGTGGTTGGAACCTTCACACCGGTCTGGCACCCCGCCAGCAACAACACACCGGACAACAGAATCAGCCGTCGGGTCGCAGGGGCGGGCAACATGGAACGGAGATTCATTCGATGGAGATGGGTCAGGACTTTGTGCAGGTGCAGTCCTACATTGTCCTTCCCAACCCACTCTCAAGGAGATTTCATGCGCAAGTTCCTGATCGCTGCCCTGTTTTCACTGGCCAGCCTGTCCTGCATGGCCGGTGTCGACGTCAACAAAGCCAGCGCTGCCGACCTCGACACCCGGCACCTCGACCAAGATCATCGAAGCCCGCAGGGCAGCACCCTTCAAGGACTGGAACGATCTGGTCAAACGCGTGCCCGGCATCGCCGACAAACTCGCCGTGAAGCTTTCGGCAGAAGGGCTGACCGTGAACGGCGAAGCGTACAAACCGGCCTACACGCAGACCGTGGCCAAACCGGCGGAGCGCAAGTCGGTCGAGACCAGGACGCAGCCTGCAGCGTCCGGATCGCGCTGATCGATCGGCTTCCCGTGCGGACATAAAAAAACCCACCGCTTGCGCGGTGGGTTTTTTGCTTCAGAGGATGAACTGAAGAGCGTCAGCACATCGATCAGAAGGTGTGGTTCAGACCAACGAAGTAACGGTTGGACTTCTCGACCGACACGCCAGCAGCTGTCTCTTCTTCAGCTTTTGCCAAGCCGGCATACACGGCGGTACGCTTGGACAGCGCGTACTTCAAGACAGCGGAATAGCCGGTGGTCTCGTTACGATCAACACCGTTCACCTTGACTTGTGACTCAGCGTATCCAACACCCAGGGCCAAAGCAGAACCAAACGGGACTTCAGCGCCGATGTTCCACTCGTTGGCCTTGGCGTTACCAGCCACGGCGGTGGAGGTGGCCTTGACAGTGTTGTAACCAGCCAGGACCTTGGCCACGCCGAAGTCATAAGATCCGTTGATCAGGGTGTAAGAGGTCTTGCTGGCAGTCTGCGCGGTGCCATTGATCAGCTGACTCAGGGCCGGGCCATTAAAGGGGGTGTTGGACGTATCAGTCACAGCGGTGGCGGTGGCACCGGCGTTCTTGTCCTGCTGAATCTGGTGAGCCAGTCCGGCGGCGATCGGGCCGTTGGCGTAATTCAAACTGAATGCAGTGATGCTGGAAGCGCTGGTGGTGGCGGTTTTGTCTTCGCCGAAAGTGTAGAGAGCCGAAGCAGTCAATCCGCCAAACGAGGGGGTGGTGTACTGAACACCGTTGGTGGTGCGGTCGGTGTAACCGCGCCACACGCTGAATGAGGAGGAAAAGTTGGCGGTGAAAGTATCGTTGATCAGAAAGCGAGTGTTATCGTAAGGGGTCCAGACGCGACCCAGTTGCACCTCGCCGAAACCGCCGGACAGGCCGACCCAAGATTGACGATCCCCCAGGCTGGTGGCCGCAGGTTGGTCGAGCCCGACGGTGGTCTCGATCTGGAAGTTGGCCTTCAGGCCACCGCCCAGATCTTCCGTGCCCTTGAAGCCCAGACGGCTGGTGGCGAGGCCTTCGTTGCTGGCCATCTTGCCGAAGCTGCCGGCGGTCACGCCGTTGGTGGTGTTCTTTTGCGAACCGACCCACACATCCAGCAAACCGTACACGGACACGCTGGACTGGGCCATGGCGGCGCCAGAGGAGGCCAGTACGGCCAGAGCAATCAGGGACTTTTTCATGGATAACTTCCTTTTGGAGTTCTGCAACACAAGCGTTGCAGGTTGATGAAACGGACGCCGAATCTTAGAGCGGACGACGACAACCTCTACGGGTATGCCCTAGAAATTCGCGATATTCGTTGCGGTGCAGCAACAAAAAAGCCCGACGCTTTCGCGCCGGGCTTCGCTTCAGATGACTGAACTGCCTTCGATGGAAGGCAATCCGGCAGATCAGAAGGTGTGGCTGATACCGATGTTGTAACCGGTGGAGCGGCCGTTGGCGGCGCCGGTGGTGGTCGGGCCGGAGAGGACGAAGCTGCCGCCGTTCTTGTTCTTCTGCGAAGCCACGGTTGCGTACACGGCGGTGCGCTTGGACAGGTCGTAGATGTAACCCAGGGCGAACTTGGACACCTTCGGATCGGCGTTGGCCGCAGCCGCGGTCAGGTCGAACTTGGAGTTGTTGTACGAAGCACGCAGGCGGCCAGGGCCGACAGGTGCGATGACACCGATTTCATAGTTGGTGATCTTGGCCAGCGATGCGCCGGTGGCCTGAACACTGGCTTTCTCCTGGCCAAAGTTGGCCATGACCTTTGCGATGCCGAAGTCGTACGACACGCCGCCAACGACCGACTTGTGCTTGGCCGAAGTGGTCAGGCCAGCCACCGGGGTTGCAGCGACAGTTGCGCCACCATCGGTGGTGCTGAAGCCGACCTCAGCTGCCAGGGGACCGCCAGAGTAGTTGATGCGCAGGCCAGCGCTGCGGCCAGCGTCGTTGCCGGCGGTAGCAATTTCATCGAATGCGTACTGGCCCTGCACCATGAAGCCGGCCATGCGCGGCGAGGTGTAGGTGATGGAGTTGTTGTTCCAGATGTTGTTGGTCTGGCCGGTGGCAGCGTGTGCGTTGGCGCGGTTGATGAAGCCGTAGCCGTTGCCCACACCACCGGTGCCGAAGGGCGAGAACAGGAAGCCAGACCAGAAGGTGGTCGAGTACTCACGGCCCAGGCGGATTTCACCGAAGCCGCCGGACAGGCCGACCCAGGCGCCACGGTCGCCGATGGACGAAGCGGCAGGGGCGTCAGCAGCCAGGCTGGTTTCGACCTGGAAGTTGGCCTTCAGACCGCCACCCAGATCTTCCGTGCCACGGAAACCCAGACGGTTGGTGGTCATGTTGCTGCTGGTCAGACCGGTGTTGTCGGTGCCAGTGCCGTTGTTGTTCACGCTGGTGAAGCCGACGTCTACCACGCCGTAGATGGTGACGCTGGACTGGGCCATGGCAGCGCCGGTGGCGGCGACGGCGGCCAGGGCGATGAGGGTCTTTTTCATGGAAAGGTTCTCCAAGGGTTTGATGAAAGGCCGGCGGTCTTTTGCAGCCGGGCCAACCTCCGTAACAGGAAGCTGTTAGGGATTCCATCAGAAACATTTGCCCCCCGCCACGGGGGAATCCCCTTTTGTGCCCCGGCGTGGTGCCACTGTTGCACCATTACGACGACCTAAGTGGTAACCCTTGGTGCATAGGTATTCATTCAAATCGAAGGACCGACGCTGAAGATGACCGAGGGGTTTTTGCTGCGCTGCGGCAAGTTCGCCGGACAATGGCGGTGGTTACCGCGCGATACCGCATCAACCTGTGGAACCGACCATGCCGAACTTCACGCCCGTGGACTCCCTTCTGACCGCCGCCGATGCCGCTTTGCGCACCTTGTTCGTGCGTCCGGCGGCCTCCAGGCCCTGCCCCACGTTACCGTCACAAAGCGACGGGCCGCTGTCGGCCGACGAAAAAGAGCTGTCGGGCGCACTGATGCGGGTGAATCACGTGGGCGAGGTCTGCGCGCAGGCCCTGTACACGGCGCAGGCGGTGGCGGCCCGCTGGCCGTCGGCCACTTCCGGCCGTGGCAATGAAGCGGTGGCACGTCAGCTCGAAGCGGCCGGCCGGGAGGAGACCGATCACCTCGCCTGGACGCGCACCCGGCTCGATGAACTGGGCGCCCGGCCTTCGCTGCTGAACCCGCTCTGGTACGCCGGCGCGTTCGGACTGGGTCTGCTGGCGGGGCGCATGGGCACGCCGGTCAGCCTGGGGTTTGTGGTGGAAACCGAGCGGCAGGTGGAGGCGCACCTGGCAAACCATCTGGATCGGTTGCCGCCGAACGACCACGCGTCGCGGGCCATCGTCGCCCAGATGAAGGACGATGAAGCGCGCCATGCACGGGAGGCCCAGCACGCCGGAGCGGCGGAATTGCCGGCGCCGGTGAAGGGCTTGATGCGGGCCGCTGCCAAGGTGATGACCACCGTGGCGCACCGGATCTGACCGCCCTGCGGCCGGTCAGGCTTCGATCAGGTCGAAGCTGGTGGTGATCTCGGCGGTCTTGGCCAGCATGATGCTCGCCGAACAGTATTTGTCGTGGCTCATGGCAATGGCCCGCTCTACAGCGGTTGCTGGAATGCCTTTGCCGGTGACGGTGAAGTGCATGTGGATGCGGGTGAACACCTTGGGATCGGCGTCGGCCCGCTCGCTGGTGAGCTTCACGCTGCAGCCCCGCACGTCGTGCCGGCCCCGCTTGAGGATGAGTACCACGTCGTAGGCGGTGCAGCCGCCGGTGCCGGCCAGCACGGTTTCCATGGGACGAGGGGCCATGTTGGCGCCGCCGTTCTCAGGTTTGGCGGCGTCGGGAGCGCCGTCCATGGTGATCACGTGACCGCTGCCGGTCTCGGCCACAAAACCCATGGCGGATCGGGTGCCGGTGGCGCCGGTCCAGCTGACGGTGCATTCCATGTCTGTCCGTTCGTCTGTGGAGCGGCTCCGTTGGGGACCGCACTCTAAAAAAATGGGGCCGATGGCCGGGCTGGATGTTGCATCGCAGCATGGCGTCGGTATACTCGCGGCATTGTATTGAAGGTTGTCTCCTCTACCCTCCACGGGTGGATTCAAACCCGGTCCGGTTCGCTGGTCCGGGTTTTTTTTCGCCGGTCGATATGATCCCGGCATGCCCAAGTCCGTATCCCATGGCGCAGCCCCGACGGCTGCGCACCTCACGCCGGCCGACTACCTCAAGAAGATCCTGACCGCCCGCGTGTACGACGTGGCGGTCGAATCGGACCTGCAGCCGGCCACCGCGCTGAGCCGCCGGCTGCACAACACGGTGCTGCTCAAGCGGGAGGACCAGCAACCGGTGTTCAGCTTCAAGCTGCGCGGGGCCTACAACAAGATCGCCCACCTCACGAAGGAACAGCTGGCCAAGGGCGTGATCTGCGCCTCGGCCGGCAACCATGCCCAGGGCGTGGCCCTGAGTGCCCGCAAGCTGGGCATCCGGGCGGTGATCGTCATGCCCACCACCACGCCGCAGGTGAAGATCGATGCGGTCAAGGGCTTCGGTGGCGAGGTGGTGCTGCACGGCGACAGTTACTCCGACGCCTACACCCATGCCCTGACGCTGCAGAAGAAGCAGGGCCTGACCTTCGTCCACCCGTTCGACGACCCGGACGTGATTGCCGGTCAGGGCACGATCGCCATGGAAATGCTGCGCCAGCTGCAGAGCCTGGGCACCGACCGGCTGGACGCCGTGTTCGTGGCCATCGGCGGGGGCGGCCTGATTTCCGGGGTGGCCAACTACATCAAGGCGATCCGGCCGGACATCCGGGTCATCGGGGTCCAGATGACCGACTCCGACGCCATGATGCGTTCGGTCGGCGAAGGCGAGCGGGTGAACCTGCCGGATGTCGGCCTGTTCTCCGACGGCACCGCGGTCAAGCTGGTGGGCGAAGAAACCTTCCGCATCTCGCGCGAGCTGGTGGACGAGTTCATGGCGGTCGACACCGACGCGGTGTGCGCCGCCATCAAGGACGTCTTCATCGACACCCGCAGCATCGTGGAGCCGGCCGGCGCCATGGCGGTGGCGGCCATCAAGGACTATGTGGCCCGCCACAAGACCAGAGGCCAGACCTATGCCGCCATCCTGTGCGGCGCCAACATGAACTTCGACCGGCTGCGCTTCGTGGCCGAGCGGGCCGAAGTGGGCGAGGAGCGCGAGGCACTGTTCGCGGTGACCATTCCCGAGGAGCGGGGCAGCTTCCGCCGCTTCTGCGAGACCATCGGCGGCCTGCCGGGCGGGCCCCGCAACGTGACCGAGTTCAATTACCGCATCCACGATGGCAGCAAGGCGCATGTGTTCGTGGGCCTGACCACCCACGGCAAGGGCGAATCGACCAAGATCGCCGCCAACCTGCGCCGCCAGGGCTTCGAGACGCTGGACCTGACCCACGACGACCTGGCCAAGGAACACATCCGGCACATGGTGGGCGGGCATTCGCCGCTGGCCCACGACGAGCGCCTGCTGCGCTTCGTGTTCCCGGAGCGGCCGGGTGCGCTGCTGAAGTTCCTGAGCCTGATGCGGCCGACCTGGAACATCAGCCTGTTCCACTACCGCAACCAGGGCGCCGACTACGGCCGCATCCTGGTCGGCATGCAGGTGCCGGCCAAGGACCACAAGGCGTTCGACCGGTTCCTCGACGCGCTGGGCTACCCGTACGTGGAAGAGACACAGAACCCGGTCTACCGCCTGTTCCTGCAGACCTGATTCACACCCGCCACGCTGCCGCCATGGCCTCCGGTGCACTTCCCCAACTGCGCAGCCGAGTGGCACCGCTGCCGCCCGATCTGGTGCTGCCGCCGGTGGTTCACACCCGGGACAGCGCGATCGACGCGGCGGTCAGCGAGCAGCTGCTGCTGACCGGGCAACCGGCCCATGCCTTCGGGCGCCTCGGTGATCTGAGCCGGCAGATGGCGCGCATCCGGGCCGGCACCGCGTGGTCGGCCGAACCGCCCCAGCTGCTGGTGTTTGCGGCCGATCACGGGCTGGCCGACGAAGGCCTGTCGGACGAGCCTCAGACCACCACCGGCCAGCGGGTGATGGATCTGCTGGCGGGCCGCACACCGGTGAACCGGCTGGCCCGTCAACACGGCGTGGCGCTGACCGTGGTCGACGCCGGCCTCGGCCATGCCCTGCCGCCGCTGCCGCCGCCGGACGCCATGCAGGCCACGCTGCAGTTGCGCAAGATCGCCTATGGCACCCGCAATGCACGGCTGGGGCCGGCGATGTCGGTGCCGCAGGCGGTGGCAGCGCTGCATGCCGGCATGGACCTGGTGCGCCAGCTGCCGGGCGATGTCCTGATGCTGGGCGACACCGCCGTGGCCAACGAAGGCAGCGCGGCGCTGCTGCTCTCCCGCCTGTGCGGTGTTCCGCTCTCCGACGCGTTCGCCCCCGGCATGCTGCAGATGATGGAGACCGAACCGGCGCTGTGGCAGAAGCGGCTGGACGTGCTGCTGGCCGTCGGCACCCGGCACCGCCACGCGGTGGGGCCGGTGGCGGCACTGGCCGCGCTGGGGGGCTACGAGATCGCCATGATGGCCGGGGCCATGCTGCAGGCGGCCAACCAGCGCCGGCTGGTGCTGCTGGACAGCGTGGCCGCCGGGGCTGCAGCGCTGATCGCAAGGGGTCTGGTGCCGGCGGTGGGCGACTACCTGGTGTTTGCCCAGCGCAGCGCCGAGACCGGACACCGGCTGATGCTGATCCATCTGCAGGCCCAGCCGCTGCTCGATCTGGACATGCGGGTCGAACAGGGCCTGGGCTGCCTGCTGGCCTGGCCGACCGTGCTGGCCGCCCGCAGGCTGCTGGAGTCCGGAGTTCAGTGAAGGCGTGAGATCAGCCAGCGGCGCTGGGCAGCCAGGCGCTGCACATCGCGCCAGCTGCTGCACTGCCGCGAGAGCACCGGCCAGATCCGCAGCAGCAGTTCGCACTCGGCCAGGGTGTCGGCGGCGGCCTGATGACGGCGCGGACACTGGATGCCAAAGTGCGCCATCCACTCGTCCAGCGACCGGGCCTGCACCTGTTCGTGCGTGACCGCGCACAGGTGCTCGATGTCGACCCAGGGGTTGGGCAGGGCCCGACCCAGGTGCTGGCGGCAGTGGCGGCCGATCAGGGTCTGATCAAACGCGCTGTGGAAAGCCAGCAGCGGGTCGCTGCCCACGAAGTCGGCGAAAGCCCGCAGGGCTGCCACCGGCTCGATGCCGGCCAGCTGCGACTGCACGCCGATGCCGTGCAGCAGGATGTTGTCGCGGCTGGAGGCCTGCTCCTGGCGCAGCACCACCTCGAAACTGTCGGCCAGTTGCACATCGATGCGGCGCGCGGCCCAGTCCACCCGGACGCCGATGGCCGCCATGGCAAGCAGCCGGTCCCGGTGCATGTCCAGGCCGCTGGTCTCGACATCGACCACCACCCAGCGGGCATGGCGCGCCTCGGGCACCGGCCGGGCCGGCCCCACCGCTTCGCGCAGCCGACGCAGCCAGCTCATCGTTCGTAGTCCAGCCGCACGCGCTGCTGCAGGGTGCGCAGCACACGCAGGGTTTCCTTGAGGATGCGGCGGTCGATGTCGTTGAGGCTGCCGACATCGATGCAGTTGGGGTTGTCGCCCACTGTGGTGCCGTCGAGCTGGGCATGCAGGCGCAGCAGCTGCAGGAACTCGAAGCCGCCGATCCAGGCCTCGGACTCGCCCTCGGGTACGCCCAGCATCGGCCCCACGGCCTGCAGCCGGTCGCGGGTGCCGGTGGCCGCAACGCCGTGGGCCAGCGCGTAGAGCCGGGCCACATCGACGAACAACGCGGTGCCTTGCAGCTTGAGGTCGATGGTTTCCTTGCCGCCGATCTCGGTGCTGTCGATGCTGCCCAGCCAGTTCAGGGGCGCGGCGCGCTGCAGTGAGTTGACCGCCATCTGCCGCAGGAAACGGGGGTTGATGCGGGCCAGCCGCTGCACGCCTTCGCGCAGGGTACGGGCCAGCGCGTCGTTGCCGGCCAGCGGGCGAAAGTCGAAATAGATGCTGGCATTGAGCAGGTCCTGCGGTGCGCCCTGCTCGATCCAGCCGGCAAAGCGTTCCTGCCACTGCGCCAGCGTGAGGCAGCAGGCCGGGTTGCTGGCCATGATCTGGCCCTTGCACAGCGGGTAGCCGCAGGCGTCCAGCGCCTGGTTGATGTCGAGCGCCATGGCCAGCGCGGCGGCCGCCGGCAGGTGCGGGGCCAGGATGAGGGCGTTGTCCTGGTCGGTGGCGATCGTCTGCTCATGCCGCCCTTCGGAGCCCAGCGCGATCCAGCAGAAGTCCTGCTGGTCGATGCCGTGGCGCGCCGCCATGATGTCCACCAGCCTGGCGGCCAGCACATCGTTGAGGTGGCTGATGAGCGCGGTGAGCTGCTGGGCGTGCACGCCCTGGCCCAGCAGCGTGCGGGCAAAACGCCGGATGTCGTGCGCCACCACGCGCAGCGTTTCGACATCGGGCGCGTTGCGGATGCTGCTGCTCACCTGCTTGAGGCTCAGGCGCTGCAGGGCGAACAGATCGCGCTCGGAGACCATGCCGATCACCCGGCCCTCCTGGGTGACCGGCACATGGCGGATGCCCTGCGCCGACATCAGCAGCGCGGCGTCCTGGGCGGTCTGGTCGTGGCGCAGCGAATGCACCGGGCTCACCATCACCTGCGCGATCGGCGCATCCAGCGGCACCTCGGCCAGCGTCACCCGGCCGAGCACGTCGGAGCGGGTCAGGATGCCGAGCAGTCGCTGCTGCGCGTCGACCACCAGCATGGAGCCGATGCGCTGGGCCTGCATGACGGACAGCACCTCGCGCAGCGGCGTCTCGGGCAGGCAGGTCACCGGGGGTTTCTGCCCGGTCTGGCCCAGTCGGGACAGCGGGGTCTCCAGCGACTGCTCGGCCAGCGCCTGGGACGAATAGGCCACCTGCAGGGCGGCCCGGGAGAGTTCCAGAAACTTCAGGATGCGGCGGTTCAGGAAATCACCGAACAGCGCGCTGCGTTCGGCCAGTGCCTGCATGGCCTCGACCGGTACGGCCAGCACGAAGGTGTCTTCCGTGGCGCTGTAGCTGGTGGTCGGCGCCCGTTGTGCCAGCACCGCACTGATGGGAAACAGGTCGCCGGCCTCGTACTGGAACGCTCCGCCGGACACATCCGACAGGCCCCGCTTGCCGGTCACGGCACCGCGGCGGATGAAGAACAGCTCCCGCACCGGACCGTCGTCGGGCGAGACCACGGTTTCGCCCGGCGCGAAGTAGGCCTGGCGGGATGCGGCCACGAACTCGCGCACATGGGCCACATCCATCTCGTTGAACGGCGCATGCCGCTGCAGCTCGTCGCCCAGGTTGACCAGCAGGCTGCCGGACGGCCGCAGGTGCTCGGCAGCGGGGTCGATGGCGTCGGTCCGCCCGGTCATGTCGGGTGGGGCGTCAGGGCGCCGGATCGGGCAGGCGCAGCTCCACGGTGGGCGCGCTGCGGGTGGAAGGTGCCAGCCGGGCGGTACGGCCCTGGACCGAGTGCAGCACCAGGCCATCGTCCACCGCCATGCCGATGCGGAACGGCCGCGCCGGCCGGCCAGCCACGGCAATCAGCGCGGCCACGCCGTCACCCCGGTCGCCCACCACGCCTTGCAGCACATGGCGGGCATCGCCGGCGGCCAGCGGGGCGGCGTCGTCGGGCACAGCCTCGCTCGACCCCAGCGCACCCAGCGCGCGGGCCACCGCGGCGCCATCGGGTGCCGCCGGCGCAGTGGCCGGTGGTGGCACCGGTACCTCCGGCGAGCGCCCGAGCAGTTGCAGACCCCAATAGCCGGCAGCCAGCCCGGCCAACAGCCAGAGAACGACCCCGGTGGTGGCCGGGGCCCAGCGCTGCAGTCGGCTTGTCATGTTCATGCGACATTATGATCACCGAGCCGTGACAGAACGATCACGGCATGGACCCTCAGAACGGAGACCGCCGTGCCCTCCCCCTCCCGTCCGACCCCCCTGCGGACCCGCCTGCCGCGCGCCCTGGCGCGGGGTTTCACCCTGATCGAGCTGATGGTGGTGCTGGTCATCATCGGCGTGCTGGCCGCCCTGATCGTGCCCAACGTGCTCGACCGCGCCGACGATGCCCGGGTCACCGCCGCCCGCACCGATGTGAACAACCTGGTGCAGGCGCTCAAGCTGTACCGGCTGGACAACCAGCGCTACCCCACCACCGAACAGGGCCTGGCCGCGCTGGTCAACCGGCCGAGCGCCGCGCCGGCACCGACCAACTGGCGGCGTTACCTGGACAAACTGCCGGCCGACCCCTGGGGCCGGCCCTACCAGTACATCAACCCGGGCGTGCACGGCGATGTGGACGTGCTCTCGCTGGGTGCCGACGGCGCCCCCGGCGGCGATGGCCTGAACGCCGACGTCGGCAGCTGGCAGTGAGGCGGCCCGCCCGCTGAGCCCGCATGCGCGCCCACCGCGGTTTCACGCTGCTGGAGCTGATGGTGGTGGTGGCGCTGATCGCCCTGGCCACCACCAGCGTGGTGGTCAGCCTGCGCGACAGCAACGAGACCCGGCTGGAAACCGAAGCCCTTCGGCTGGGCGCCCTGCTCGACGCGGCCCGGGCCCAGTCGCGCACCAGCGGCGTGCCGGTGCTGTGGCGGGTCGGCGCCGACGGCTTCGGGTTCGGGCCGGCAGGTGCGGCCACCCCGACCGCCTCGACACCGGTACCCCAGCCGAAGCCGTGGCTGCACGAGGGCACCACGGTGCAGATCGTGCAGCCCGCCGAAGCCCGCTGGCTGGTGCTGGGCCCCGAACCCCTGACCGTGCCGCAGCGCATCGAACTGCGCCTGGGCGAGGCCCGGCTGACCCTGGCCAGCGACGGCCTGGGGCCGTTCAGCGTGCTTCGGGGCACACCATGAAGGCGGGCATGAAAAGCCCGCGCGGCTTCACCCTGATCGAGGTGATGGTGGCCCTGGCGGTGGTGGCCGTGACCCTGCTCGCCGGGCTGCAGGCCAGCGCCGCCCTCACCCGGGCCAGCGAGCGCCAGGAAGAACAGTGGCTGGCCGAGATCTGCGCCGCCAACGAGCTGGCCCGGCTGCGGCTGGTGCGCCAGCTGCCCGGCACCGGCACCACCACCGTGGGCTGCGAGCAGGGGCGGCGGCAGCTGCAGGTGCGGCTGACGGTGCAGACCACCCCCAACCCCAATTTCCGGCGCATCGACGCCGCCGTGCTCCGGCCCTCGGCCGATGGCGAGACCGACGCCGGCACCCTGCTGCAGGTGTCCACCGTGATGGGGCGCTTCTGATGCGCCCGCGCGGCTTCACGCTGGTGGAGATGCTGGTTGCCATCGCGGTGATGGCGGTGGTGGCGCTGCTCGGCTGGCGGGCCATCGACGGCATGCAGCGCGGGCGAGACATCAACCGCGACCACGCCGCCGGCCTGCAGCGGCTGCAGGCCGCCACCGGGCAATGGACGGCCGACCTGGATGCCCTGATCGACACCGGCGAGATCCGGCCGATCGAATTTGACGGCCGGGTGCTGCGCCTGACCCGCAACGACGCGCTGCAGTCCCGGCTCGACAGCGAAGGCCTGCGGGTGGTGGCCTGGGCCCGACGCGACAGCGCCGGCGGTTCGCGCTGGATGCGCTGGCAGTCGGAACCGGTGCGCAGCCGCGAAGCCCTCGCCCGCGCGTGGCAGGCGGGTGGCGACTGGGGGCGCGGCGGGCAGGCCACCGAGGGCGTGGTCGATCTGCTGCCGCTGACCGACTGGCAGATCTATTTCCACCGCGGGGGCAGCTGGACCAACCCGCAGTCGTCGATCGGCAACGAAACCCCGGCCAGCGCGCCGTCGGCCTCCACGGCGGCCAGTGCCGAACTGCCGGCCGGGCTGCCGCCCGACCTGGCCAAGGCAGCCAGGGCGGCCGCCGAAGCGGTGGTGAATGACGCCGTGGTGAACGACGCCGCCCCGCTGGTGTCGGACGAAGCCCCGCCCGCCGCCAGCAGCCGCACGAACGCGTCGGTCGTGCCGGACGGGGTGCGCCTGGTGCTCGACCTCGGTCCCGGGCTGCCCCAGGGCGGACGCCTGCGCATCGACTGGGTTCGCCCGACGCTGGAGGCCGCACGATGAGGCCACACCGGCACCAGCGCGGCGCAGCCCTCCTGCTGGCCATGCTGATGGTCACGCTGGTGGCGGTGCTCGCCAGCGCCTCGCTCTGGCAGCAGTGGCGGGCCATCGAGATCGAACGGGCACAGCGGGTGCGGCTGCAGGCCGGCTGGCTGCTCACCGGCGCGCTGGACTGGACACGCCTGATCCTGCGCGAGGACGGCCGGGCCAACCAGATCGCCGGCCAGCCCGACCACCTGGGCGAACCCTGGGCGCTGCCGCTGCAGGAAGCCCGGCTGTCCCGCTTTCTGGCGCTGGACGCCAACGAGCGCGGCGACGAGCTGCTGGAGGCCTTTTTCTCCGGCGAGGTCATCGACCTGCAGTCGCGCCTGAACTTCGGCAACCTGGTGCGCCAGAGCGGCAGCGGCAACGAACTGAAAGCGGAAATCTCCCCGGTGGACCTGGAAGCCTTCCGGCGCCTGTATGCGCGGCTGGGTCTGCCGGTGGGCGAGCTGGAAGCCGCCGCCCAGGCCTGGCGGCAGACGCTGCAGCAGGCCCTGACCGACCCGCGCCCCTCGGCCACCGCCCTGATACCGCAGCGCTTTGCCCAGCTGCGCTGGCTGGGCATCTCCAGCGCCAGCCTGGCGGTGCTGGAGCCGCACGCCACGCTGCTGCCCGGCCGCGCGCCCCTGAACCTGAACACCGCATCGGCCGAGGCACTGGAAGCGGCCATCCCCGACATCGACGCCACCCAGGCCCGGGCGCTGGTGCTGGCCCGCACACGCCAGCCGCTGGTCACCCTGGCCGAGGCGCGCCGCGCGCTGTTCGGCGACCGGGTGGTGGAGGGCAATCCGCTGTCGGAGATCTACCACGACGTGCGCAGCCGCCATTTCGAGATCCGGGGCCGGCTGCGGCTGGACGACATCACCATCGAGGAGCGCTCGGTGGTGCAGCGCAGCAACCAGGGGGTGAAGGTGCTGTGGCGGGAGCGGTTTTCGCGCAGTTGACAACGCTGCGGCCGAATCGCTGCAGGGCCGGACGCCATTTGTCACACGGCTTCCCTAGAATGGTCATAAACCCCGTGGAGTAATGCTTCGGGGTGACTTTTCGGCCTTTTCTGCGGCCCCGTGGCCCCCCTTCTGTGCTCATCGTCTGTCCTGTCGAATTCGAGGCCGGCGCGGCCGTACGCCCCACCAGCGAGCTGGACTGGGTGCAGCCGGGCCCGGACGCCGCATCCCCCCGCCACGGTCGAGGGCCGGTCTCGTTGTTGCCGCGCGGCGACGACGTGGTGCTGGTGTTGCCCCCGCTGGCGGTGTCGTGGCATGCGGTGGCGCTGCCGCGCATGCCGGCCAACCGGGTGCGGGCGGCGCTGGACGGCCTGCTGGAAGACCGGCTGCTGGACGAGGTGGACCAGCTCCACCTGGCGCTGGAGCCGGGCGGTCGGCCCGGCCAGACGCTGTGGGTGGCCGCCTGCCGGCGCGAACCGCTGGCGGCCTGGCTGGCCTTGCTGCAGGAAGGCGGACACCGGGTGGTGCGCATCGCGCCGGCCCTGTGGCCGCAGGCCGAGGGCAGCCCGCCGTCGCACTGGGGCTTTGAATGGCAGGGCGAAGCCTGGGTGTCGCGCCAGGACGACCAGGGGGTGACCTGCCTGCCGTTGGCCGGCATGGCCGCACTCCCGACCCCGACCGAAGCCGGCGCGCGCTGGATGGCCGACGCCCCGGTGGCCGGCGCCACCGAAGCCGCGCTGCAACGCCCGGTGTCGGTCGTCACCTGGCCGCAATGGCTGCAGCGCAGCGCCGAAGGCCCCTGGAACCTGGCGCAGTTCGGCTTCAGCCTGAGCAGCAGCGCACGCCAGGGCCAGAAGATCGGCCAGTGGTGGCAACAGTTCTGGCGCGCCCCGGCCTGGCGCCCGGCCCGCCTCGGGCTGGCCGGGCTGGTGGTGGTGCAGCTGCTGGGCTTGAACCTGGCGGCCCAGCAGGAACGGCGGTCGCAGGCGGCGCAGCGCGCGGCCATCGATCAGGTACTGCAGCAGAACTTTCCAGCGGTCACGCTGGTGCTCGATGCGCCGGTGCAGATGCAGCGCGAGGTGGAGCGGCTGCAGCGCAGCGCCGGTGTGCTGGGCCGGTCCGACCTCGAATCGCTGCTGGCCGCGCTGGGCGCGGTGCTGCCGGACAACGGCGCCCTGCCCACGCCCGACCAGATCGCCTTCCGCGACGGCCAGTTGCGGCTGGACGGCTGGCGGGTGGAAGCGGCCCGGCTGCAGGGTCTGCAGGACGGTCTGGCGCAGGCCGGCTGGCGGCTGCAGACCGACAGCGAGGGCCTGGTGCTGACGGCCCTGCCCACCGGGGAGGCCCGCCCATGAACGCCCTGACCTCGTTGCTGGCACCGCTGCGCGAAGAGGCGCGGCAACGGCTGTCGGCACTCAGCGCCCGCGAGCGCCGCCTGCTGGCCGTCATGGCCGGGGTGGTGCTGACCGGCCTGTTGCTGGCGGTGGCCGTCTTGCCGGCGTGGCGCACGCTGGCGGCAGCGCCGGCGCAGCAACAGGCGCTCGACCTCCGCATGGCCCGCATGCAGCAGCTGGCGGCCACGGCCGCCGGCCTCAAGGACAGCGGAGCCGCGCAGGCACCGGCGCCGTCGGAGGTGCAGCGCTCGCTCGAAGCCGCCACCGCGCGGCTCTCGGGCAGCTCGCGGGTGAGCATCACCGCCGGCCAGGCCACCCTGACGGTGCGCGACGCCGAACCGGCCGCCCTGGCGGCCTGGATCGAGCAGGCGCGCATCAATGCCCGCATCACGCCGGTCACGGCCGAGCTGCGGCGCGGCGACGACGGCCGCTGGAACGGCACCCTGGTCCTGAGCGGCCCCGCCACGGGCGGCAACTGACACCCCGGCCCCATGCGCAGCGCCCCCGCCATCGCCCGCCCTGCCCTGTTGTGGGCCGCCGCCGTGCTGGGCCTGCTGCTGGCCCTGGCTTTTTTTGCGCCGGCCCGCTGGCTGACCGACCGCGTGACCCAGGCCACGGCCGGGCAGGTGCAGCTGGTGAACGCGCGCGGCACGGTCTGGAACGGCTCGGCCGATCTGGTGCTCAGCGCCGGTGCCGACAGCCGGGACCGCGCCGGACTGCCCGGCGGCCTGCAGTGGCGGCTGCGCCCCGGTCTGGCCGGCGCCTGGCCCGCGCTGCGCCTGGGCCTGAGCCTGCCCTGCTGCGCCAGCACCGCCCTGCAGCTGGCCACCCACCCTTCGGCCAGCGGCTGGCGGGTGGCTGCTGCGGCCTGGGATGTGGCCTGGCCGGCGGCCCTGCTGGCCGGCCTGGGAACGCCCTGGAACACGCTCCAGCTGGAAGGCCGGCTGCGGCTGCAGACCGACGCCCTGGAGGCCCGCTGGCAGGACGGCGGCTGGGCGCTGGACGGCCAGGCCAGCCTGCAGGCCACCGACATCGCCTCGCGGCTGGCCACGGTGCGGCCGCTGGGCAGCTACCAGGCCACGCTGGAGGCCACCGACGGTCTGCCACCCCGCATCGGCGTGCGCACCGAATCGGGCGCCCTGCAGATCCAGGGCCAGGGCAGCTGGCGCGGCGGACGCCTGCGCTTCGCCGGCGAAGCCCGGGCCGCTCCCGCCCACGAAGCCGATCTGGCCAACCTGCTCAACCTCATGGGGCGGCGCCGCGGCGACCGCTCCCTGCTCCAGATGGGCTGATGCCCGTCCACGCCCGACACCCCACAGGGACACCGACATGAACGCCTCGCGCCCCGACACCCGCCGCAGCGAACGCCCGGCCCGCACCGGCTCCACCACCCACCGGCTGCGCCGGACCCTGACCGGCACGCTGCTGGCCCTGGGCCTGGCCAGCCTGCCGCTGCAGGCCCAGCCGGTGCGCAGCAACGAGCCGGTGACGCTGAACTTTGTGGGCGCCGAGATCGAGGCGGTGGCCCGCACCATGGCCACCATCACCGGCCGCAATGTGGTGGTCGACCCCCGGGTGCAGGGGCAGATCACGCTGGCCACCGACCGGCCGGTCACCCCGGCAGCCGCCGTCAACCAGTTCGCGGCGGCGTTGCGGCTGCAGGGCTTCTCGCTGGTGGACACCGGCGGGCTCTACAAGGTGGTGCCGGAGGCCGATGCCAAGCTCATGGGCAGCGTGGTGGTGGCCGGTGCCGGCCCCGGTGCGGCACCGAACACGGTGGTCACCCAGATCTTCCGGCTCAACCACGAGTCGGCCAACAACCTGGTGCCGGTGCTGCGGCCCCTGATCGGGCCCAACAACACCATCAACGTCAACCCGGGCAACAACTCGCTGGTCATCACCGACTACGCCGACAACCTGCAACGCATCGGCCGCATCATTGCCTCGCTCGATGTGGCGGGCGCCACCGACATCGAGATCATTCCGCTGCAGCACGCGCTGGCCGCCGATCTGGTGCCGCTGGTGCAGCGCCTGATCGAACCCGGCGGCAGCACCGGCGGCGGTGGCGGCAACGGTGCCGCTGCGGCCGGCGACGCCAGCTACCGCACCACCATCGTGGCCGAGCCGCGCAGCAATGCGCTGGTGCTGCGCGCCGCCAACCCGGCGCGGCTGGCGCTGGTGCGTTCGCTGGTGACGCGGCTGGATCAGCCCACCGCCGGCGCGCAGGCGGCGGGCAACATCCATGTGGTCTACCTCAAGAACGCCAACGCGGTGGCGCTGGCCGCCACGCTGCGGGCCGCCATCTCCGGCAGCGCCGGTTCGGCGCCCGCCTCGGGCAGCGTGCTGCGCACCGCGGGGGCGACCTCCAGCGGGCTGGCCGGCGGCCTTTCCACCGGCGCCGGTGCGGCAGGGAACTTCGGCGGCAACGCCGGTTCTGCGGCCGCCAGCGCGCCGCTGGCGAGCAATGAAGGGCCGAGCACCGGCGGCCAGATACAGGCCGACCCGGCCACCAACTCGCTGATCATCAACGCCACCGGTCCGCAACTGCGCCGCATGCGCCCGCTGATCGACGGGCTGGACGCGCGGCG
>JACCDS012068402.1_pt1 | contig 19073 bp, 20 predicted proteins | sample 7446441 | NCBI WGS metagenome assembly JACCDS01 (sample SAMN15323445, study PRJNA562643) | freshwater metagenome | isolation source: river surface water | place: USA:Blue River Watershed | collected 2017-08-17
CCCCGGGCGGCTCGATCTTGATGACCTCGGCGCCCAGGTCGGCCAGGATCATGCCGCAGGTGGGGCCCATCACCATGTGGGTGAACTCGATCACGCGCACGCCCTGCAGGGGCAGGCCGGTGTTGCTCTCTTGGCTGGTGCTCATGGGGCTCGTCTTTCTGTTCTGATCAATGTGCCACGGCGGGCGCGAAGTTGCGCGGCAGGCCGGCGCGCCACAGCGTGCCGTGCGTGGCCTCGCCGGCCAACCAGCCGCTGAGCTGCGCGCGCAGGGCCAGCAGGGCCCCGATGTCCAGCCCGGTGTCCACGCCGCAGGCGGCCAGCATGAAAGCCAGGTCCTCGGTGGCGGCATTGCCGCTGGCGCCCGGCGCATGCGGGCAGCCGCCGATGCCGGCCAGCGAGGCGTCGAAGCGCCTCACGCCCAGCTGCAGCGCGGCGTAGACATTGGCCAGCGCCAGGCCGCGCGTGTCGTGGAAGTGTCCGCAGCAGAAACGTTCGCCCGCGATCTTCAGCGCCTGTTCGAACAGGGTGCTCACCGCATAAGGGCTGGCATAGCCCACGGTGTCGGCCAGGCTCACGCGGTCGGCGCCGGCATCGAGCAGGGCCTGCATCAGGCGCAGCACCTCAGCCGGCCGCACCTCGCCCTGCAGCGTGCAGCCGAAGGCCGTGCCCACGCCGCCTTCGAGCAGCGCCTTGCTGCCGCTGGCGTCGCGCACGGCACGGATGCGCGCCATCTCCGCCACCACCTCGTCCGGCGTCTTGCGCAGATTGGCCAGGCTGTGCGCGTGGCTGGCTGACAGGGGCAGGATCATCAGGTCCGCGCCCTCGGCGATGGCGCGCTCGGCCCCCTTGAGATTGGGCACCAGCACCGAGGCGCGCAGCCCCGGCAGTGTCCTGGCATAGGCCAGCACCTCGGCCGTGTCGGCCAGCTGCGGCAGCAGACGCGCCGGCACGAAGGAGCCCACTTCGATCTCGCGCTGACCGGCGGCGTGCGCGGCGCGCACCCACTCGATCTTGCGCGCCGTGGGCAGCACGGTCTGGATGCTTTGCAGTCCGTCGCGCAGGCCGACCTCGCGGACGATGGCCCGCGCCGGCAGGCGCGCGCCAGGAGAGGAGGCAGGAAGCGGGTTCATGAAGGAACAGGATAGGGAGTGCTGTTGCCCGCCAGTCTATAAGTTCCTTATTTTCCGGAAAGTGGTATTTTGGAATCTATAAAATTCCATAATGGAACTTCTTGTACGGCCGATCCGGATGTACCCATGAAAGACTTGGACCTCACCACTCTGCGCCTCTTCGTGGCGGTGTGCGATTCGCGCAGCATCGCCCGTACGGGCGAGCGCGAGAACATCGTCCCCTCGGCCATCAGCAAGCGCCTGGCCCAGCTGGAAGAGGCGCTGGGCACCCGACTGCTCAAACGCGTGCGCCGCGGGGTGGAGCCCACCCCGGCCGGGCTGACCCTGTGCGAGCACGCGCGGGGCCTGCTGGGCGCGGCCCGTCGCGTCACCGAAGACATGTCCTCCTACACCGCCGGCGCCTCGGGCCTGGTGCGGGTGCTGGCCAGCACCTCGGTGATGGCCGAATCGCTGCCCGACGATATCGCCGCGTTCCTTCACAAGCCGGCGCACCGCGCCATCCGTGTCAACCTGCAGGAGGCGCTGAGCCGCGACGTGGTGAATGCCCTGCGCGAGGGCAGTGTGTCTCTGGGTGTGTGCTGGGACGCCGCCGATCTGAGCGGCCTGCAGACCGCGCCCTACCGCCAGGACCACCTGGCCATCGTCGCGCCCCAGGACCATCCCCTGGCCCGCCACAAGCGCCTGGCCTACGAAGATACGCTGGCTTACGACCACGTGGCCTTGTCGTCCTCCAGCGCGGTGCAGCTCATGCTGGGGCGCGCGGCGGCAGTGGCCGGCGTCACCGTACGCTACCGCGCCGAAGTCTCCACCTTCGATGCCGCGCTGCGCGTGGTCAGCTCGGGCCTGGGCATCAGCGTGGTGCCGCGCGAGGTGGCGCAGTCCCTGGCCGCTGTGTTCCGCTTGCACATCGTTCCGCTGAGCAATGACTGGGCCCGGCGTCGCTTTGTCATCTGCTATCAGAACCAGTCCACGCTGCCGGCCGCAGCCCAGTTGCTGGCCGGGCATCTGGCTGAGCTGGCCAGTTAGTCCTTGGGGCGGAAGATGATGGTCATGGGTGAGGGCACCACGCCCTCTTCGTTGCGCGGCAGCGTGTCCGTCTTGTCGATGGCCTTGAGCACGGCCTCGTCCCAGTTGGGGACACCACTGCTCTTGGCCAGCTTGCGTCCGACGATGGTACCGTCAGGCGAGGTGCGCACCTCCACCTCGGCGCTGGGGTTGGTGGCCAGCTCGTCGGGGAAGACGATGTTGGGCTTGATGCGCGCGCGGATGCGGCCGGCGTAGCCGGACGAGATGCCGCCGGAGGATTTCTGGGCGTTGCCGGTGGCTGAGGGTGCGCCCGTGGCGCCTGCCAGGCCGGCCATGCGCTTGAGGTTTTCCTGACGCAGTTTCTCGCGCTGTTCGGCTTCCTTCTGCTCCTTGAGCTTGGCCTGCCGGGCTTCGAGTTCCTTCTTTTTCTTCTCCTCGGCCAGCTTTTCCCGGGCCAGCCTGTCGCGGCGCTCTTTCTCCAGCTGCTCTTGCGCCAGCTTCTCCCTGGCCTGGCGTTCCTTCTCGCGGGCCAGGGCAATGTCGGCCTCGCTCTGGCGCGGCTCCTCGGCCTTGGAGGGAAGCGGCGGTGGGGGCGGTGCGGGCTCGGGCGTTGGCTCGGGTTCGGGCTCGACCAGTGGGGGGGCAGCCTGTTGCGGCACGGCCGACCAGAGTTCGGCCTCGACCGAGAGGCTGGTGTCGCTGCTGCGCCAATTCACGCCCCAGGTCAGCGCGGCCAGCAGCAGGCCGTGGATCAGCAGGGCCAGGCCGTAGGCGCGCAAGAGGCCCTGGCGCTGCACGGGCGGGTTGAACTCGAAGCGGCTGGCGGTGTGCATGGGGCGATTGCCTCAGGCCTCAGTTCACCATCTGGACCGAGAGACCCACGCGCTGCACACCGGCGCGCTGCAGCGTGTCCATGACCCTGACCACGGTCTCGTACTTCACGCTCTTGTCCGCGCTGATGATGACGGCGGAACTGGCATTCTTGCCCGTGGCGGACTGCGCGCGCTGGACGTTGGCGGCCAGTTCGCCGAGCTTGAGGCGCGTGCTGTTGTCCTGTGTGCGCAGCGTGAGGGCCTCGTCCTTGCCGACGATGATCTCGATCACCTGGTCGGGCTTGCGCGCGGCCTTGCCCACGCTGGGCAGGTCCACCACGCTGGGGGTGATGAGAGGGGCCGTGACCATGAAGATGATGAGCAGCACCAGCATCACGTCGATGAAGGGCACCATGTTGATCTCGTTGATGGTGCGCCGTCCGCGCCCGCGACTGACCAGGGTGGGCATGGTCTTGCTCCCTCAGTGCACCGAGGCCGGTGTGGATGACTGCGCGCCGACGTTGCGCTGCAGGATATTGGAGAACTCCTCGATGAAGGTCTCCAGCATGATGGCCACGCGGTCGATGTCGCGCGCGAAGCGGTTGTAGGCCACCACGGCGGGGATGGCGGCGAACAGGCCGATGGCCGTGGCCACCAGGGCCTCGGCGATGCCGGGCGCCACGGTGGCCAGGGTCACCTGCTGCAGCGAGGCCAGGCCGGTGAAGGCGTGCATGATGCCCCAGACCGTGCCGAACAGGCCCACATAGGGCGAGACCGAACCGACCGATGCCAGGAAGGAGAGGTTGGTTTCCACCACGTCCATCTCGCGCTGGAAGTTGGCGCGCATGGCGCGGCGCGCCCCGTCCAGCAGGGTGCCGGCATCGGTGATGCGGCGCTCGCGCAGCTTCTGGTACTCACGCAGGCCGCTGACGAAGATACGTTCCATGGGGCCGCTGCTGTGGCCCTTCTGGGCCGCCGTGGCGTACAGGGTGTTGAGGTTGGCGCCAGACCAGAAGTCGCGCTCGAACTTCTCGTTGAGTTCGCGCACGCGCCGTAGCGAGAACAGCTTGCTGAAGATGGCGGCCCAGCTGGCGATGGACACCAGCACCAGCAGCAGCATCACGGCCTGCACGACCCAGCTCGCGTGCAGGACCAGTTGGATGATGGAAAGGTCTTGGCTCATTGAAGTGCTTCCAGAATGCTGCCGGGAATTCTTTCAGGTTTCATGCTGCTTGCAGACACCCAGCCGATGCGGATGCTGCCTTCGCACAACAGTTCAGGCCCGCCTCCCGTCTTGCGCCAGGCCTGTTGGGCGATTGTGAGGGATGCGCGGCCGCTTTCCTGCAGCCGGGCTGTAACCAATAGTTGATCGTCCAACCGGGCCGGGCGGTGGTACTTGATGGTCGTCTCGCTGACCACGAAGATGCCGCCTGTCTGCTCGCGCAGGGCCTGCTGGCCGATGCCGAGCGAACGCAGCCATTCGGTGCGGGCTCGCTCGAAGAACTTGAGGTAGTTGGCGTAGAAGACGATGCCGCCGGCATCGGTGTCTTCCCAGTAGACGCGGATCGGCAGTTCGTAGGCCATGCTGTATTTATCGCAGGAGTTTGCGGAGTCGCTCTACGGCCGTCTGCAACTGGGGCAGGGCGCTGGCGGTGGAAAAGCGGATGTATTTGTGTGTCTCGGCTGTGCCGAAGTCGCGCCCGGGCGTGACGGCCACGTGGGCCTGCTGCATGAGCGCGAAGCTCAGGTCCCAGCTGTCCTTGACACCCAGGCGCTGACAAGCCTCGGTGCAGTCCGCCCAGGCGTAGAAGGCGCCGTCGGGCATCACCGGCACGTTCAGGCCCAGTTCATTGAGCGCCGGGATGAAGAAGTCGCGCCGGGTCTTGAACTCGGCGCGGCGGCGTTCGTACTCGGCCAGGCTGTCGGGCTCGAAACAGGCCAGGGCTGCGTGCTGCGCGATGGTGCTGGGGCAGATGTAGAGGTTCTGCGCCAGGCGCTCGACCACGGGCACCAGTTCCTCGGGCAGCACCAGCCAGCCCAGGCGCCAGCCGGTCATCGAGAAATATTTGGAGAAGCTGTTGATCGAGATGATGTTGTCGTCGATCGCCAGGGCGCTGTGGCCATAGCGCTCTTCGTAGCTCAGGCCCAGGTAGATCTCGTCGACCAGGGTGATGCCATCGTGTTCCTTCACCACCTCGTGGATGCGGCGCAGTTCGGCCGGATCGATCGAAGTGCCCGTGGGGTTGGAGGGCGAGGCCAGCAACACACCACGGGTCTTGGGCCCCCAGGCGGCGCGCACCTGTTCGGCGCTGAGCTGGAAGCGTTCGGCCGGCCCGCTGGGGATGAGACTGGCCGTGCCCTCGGCGGCGCTCACGAAATGCCGGTTGCAGGGGTAGCTCGGGTCGGGCATGAGAATCTCGTCGCCGACTTCGATCAAGGCCAGGCAGGCCAGCTGCAGCGCGGCCGAGGCGCCGGCGGTGACGACGATGCGGCCCGCGGGCACATCCAGCCCGTAGCGTTGTGCGTACCAGGCGCTGATGCGCTCGCGCAGGGCGCTCAGGCCGGTGGCGTCGGTGTACTGGCTGCGGCCGGCGCGCACGGCGCGCTCAGCCGCCGCCTGCACCAGGGGCGGCGCGGTGAAATCCGGCTCACCGATGTTGAGGAAGACCATGGGCGCGGTGCCCTGCGCGGCTTCGCGCGCCAGGATGGAGGCGGCCTTGGCCACCTCCATCACGTAGAAGGGTTCGATCTTCTGCGCGCGCGCCGCGATTTTCATGCGCCGCGCGTCAGCTCTGGGCCGCCTGGGCCTTGCCACTGGCCCGGTCGGCGGCGACCTCGGCTGCGCGCAGGCTGGGGGCCAGGCCGCCCAGCACGCCGTTGACGTATTTGTGGCCGTCGGTGCCGCCGAAGGACTTGGCCAGTTCGATGCATTCGTTGAGGATGACGCGCCAGGGCACGTCCAGGCAGTGCTGCATCTCGTAGGCGCCGATCCACATCACGGCGTGTTCGATGGGCGAGAGCTCGGCCAGCTTGCGGTCCAGCAGCGGGGTGATGAGGCGGTCCAGCTCGGCGGCCTGTTCCACGCAGCCGTGCAGCAGGGCGTCGTAGTGCGCGGCGTCGGCCTTGGAGAAGCCGGCCAGGTCGCGGGTGAACACGTCGATATCGCCGGTCTCGTTGCGGCCGACCAGGTGCTGGTACAGGGCTTGCAGCGCGAATTCTCGGGCGCGGCTGCGGCCGGACTTGGCGGCCGATTTGCGCGGGGCGGCGCTGGACGAAGCGGAGTTCATTCGATGTCTTCCATCAGGTTGGCCATCTCCACGGCCACGCGGGCGGCGTCGCGGCCCTTGTCGCTCTGGCGTGCCTCGGCCTGCGCCATGTTTTCCACGGTCAGGATGGCGTTGGCGATGGGGATCTGGTAGTCCAGCGACACGCGGGTGACGCCGGCGCCGGACTCGTTGGCCACGAGTTCGAAATGGTAGGTTTCGCCGCGGATGATGCAGCCCAGGGCGATCAGCGCGTCGTAATTGTTCTTCTCGGCCAGGGTCTGCAGGGCCAGCGGCACCTCCAGCGCCCCGGGGACCATGACGTGGTCGATGTGCTTGGCCAGCACGCCCAGCGCGGCCAGTTCGGCACGGCAGGCCTCGGCCAGCGCGTTGGTGACGGGTTCGTTGAAGCGGGCCTGCACGATGCCGATGTACAGCTTGCTGCCGTCCAGCCGGGCGTCGGTCGGTTCGAGATTGCCTTTGTCTGCGCCAAACATGGTGGTTTCCTTCGGGGTTTATTTTTGAATGTAGCCGGTGACTTCGAGCCCGTAGCCGACCATGCTGGGCAGGCGGCGCGGGTGGCCCAGGAGGTTCATCTTGTGCACGCCGCAGTCGCGCAGGATCTGCGCGCCCACGCCGTAGGTGCGCAGGTCCATGCGGCCGCGCTCGGGCGCCTGGCTGGCGCGTGCCGTGCCTTCGAACTGGGCCAGCAGCTGCTCGGCGCTTTCGCCGCAGTTGAGCAGCACCACGACACCACGGCCTTCCGCGGCGATGCGCGCGAGACAGGCGTCCAGGCTCCAGGAGTGCATGGCGCGGCCGACTTCGAGCGCGTCGAGCACCGAGAGTGGCTCATGCACGCGGGCCAGCACCGCGTCCTGCGCGCCCCACTGGCCGCGCACCAGGGCCAGGTGCAGGCCCTGGCTGGGCTTGTCGCGGTAGGCGTGGGCGGTGAAGTCGCCGAAGGCGGTCTGGATGGAACGGCTGCCGATCTTCTCGATCAGCGACTCGTGGCGGCTGCGGTGCTCGATCAGGTCGGCGATGGTGCCGATCTTCAGGCCGTGCTCGGCGGCGAAGGCCTGCAGATCGGGCAGGCGGGCCATGGTGCCGTCGTCTTTCATGATCTCGCAGATCACGGCGGCGGGCGAGCAGCCGGCCATGGCGGCCAGGTCGCAGCCGGCTTCGGTGTGGCCGGCGCGCATGAGCACGCCGCCGTCCACCGCCTGCAGCGGGAAGATGTGGCCGGGCTGCACCAGGTCTTCGGGCTTGGCGTTCGGGGCCACGGCGGCCTGCACGGTGCGGGCGCGGTCGGCCGCCGAGATGCCGGTGGTGACGCCCGTGGCGGCTTCGATGGAGACGGTGAAGGCCGTGCTGTAGACGGTGCCGTTGCGCGCCGCCATGGGCGGCAGGCGCAGGTATTCGCAGCGCTGGCGCGTGAGCGTCAGGCAGATCAGGCCGCGGCCGAAGCGGGCCATGAAGTTGATGGCCTCGGCCGTGACGTGGTCGGCCGCCAGCACCAGGTCGCCCTCGTTTTCGCGGTCTTCCTCGTCGACCAGGATGACCATGCGGCCGGCACGCATCTCGGCCACGATGTCTTCAACGGGCGAGATCGCCACGGGTGCTTTGGGATTCATGTGCTTGCTTTCTGCGGAGTGGCGCCGGCGGCGAGCATGCGCTCGACGTAACGGGCCACCGTGTCGATTTCGAGGTTCACGCCCGAGCCGGCTTGGAGCTGGCCCAGGCTGGTGTTCTGCACTGTGTGCGGGATCAGGTTGATGCTGATCTCACAACCACGGGTGTTGTCGGCCACCTGGTTGACGGTCAGGCTCACGCCGTTGACGGTGATGGAGCCTTTGTAGGCCAGGTATTTGGCGAGTTCGGCCGGGGCCTGGATACGCAGCTCCCAGCTTTCACCCACCTGGGCAAAAAGACTGACCCTGCCCACGCCGTCCACATGGCCCGAGACGATGTGGCCGCCGAGGCGATCACCCGCACGCAGGGCTTTTTCCAGGTTGACCCGGGCGTCCTGGGTGAGACCGGTGGTCTTGGCCAGGGATTCGGCCGAGATGTCGATGGTGAACTGCTGCTGGGGGAGGTCCAGGCTGGTGACCGTCATGCAGGCACCGTTGAGGGCGATGCTGTCGCCCGGACCGACGTCGTTCAGATAAGCGGGCGGGCAGGCAATCGCGAGGCGCTTGCCGTGCTGTAAAGAGCTGCCGAGGTCGTGGCTGGCGACGATACGCCCCACGCCGGTGATGATGCCGGTGAACATCCCGCTATTTTCGCAGGTAATCCCCTAGAAACTGTCGCGCCCGGGAATTCTTGCGAGAACACGCAGATCGGGCCCGATCCGGACGGTTTCGTGGTACGCCAGTGGCACGGCCTGCGACAGCTCGTTCAGCGGGCCGATATTCACCATGCCACGGCCGGCGCCCAGCAGCCTGGGCGCCAGATAAATCAGGAATTCATCGACCAGGCCCTCGCGGACCAGGGAGCCATTGAGCTTGTGGCCGGCTTCCACATGCAATTCGTTGACCTCGCGCGCGGCCAGGTCGCGCAGCATGGCGGCCAGATCGACCTTGCCGCCCGGGCCGGGGCAGTGGACCACCATGGCCCCCCGGGCTTGCAGCGCGGACTTTTTGGCCTCGTCCAGCACGGCGGCATAGATAAAGAGCTGGCGACCGGGGATGAAGAGCTTGGCATCCAGGGGCGTTTCCAGCCGGCTGTCCACCACCACCAGGTGCGGTTGGCGCGGTGTGTCGACCAGGCGCACGTCCAGGCGCGGGTCGTCTTCCAGCACGGTGCCGATGCCGGTCAGCACGGCGCAGGCACGGGCCCGCCAGGCATGGCCGTCGGCCCGTGCCGGTTCCGAGCTGATCCACTGGCTGGCGCCGTTGTCCAGCGCGGTCTGGCCGTCCAGCGAGGCGGCGATCTTCATGCGCACCCAGGGCGTGCCCCGCAGCATGCGGCTGAAGAAGCCGATATTGAGTTCACGCGATTCGGCGGCGCCGGGACCGATCTCCACGTCGACACCCGCCGCGCGCAGGCGCTCGAAACCCTGGCCCGCGACCTGGGGATTGGGGTCCTGCAGGGAGGCCACCACCTTGGCGATGCCGGCGGCCACCAGCGCGTCGCAACAGGGGCCGGTGCGGCCCTGGTGGGCGCAGGGCTCCAGCGTGACGTAGGCCGTGGCGCCCCGCACGGCATGGCCCCGGGCGGCGGCATCGCGCAGCGCCATGACCTCGGCGTGCGGCCCGCCGGCCCGCTGGGTGTGACCCTGGCCCAGCACCCGGCCGTCCGGGCCGGTGATGACGCAGCCCACACGCGGGTTGGGGGCCGAAAGCCGCAGGGCCAGGGCGGCTTCCTGCAGGGCCAGGAGTTGGGGGTGATCGGCTGTGAGCGGCGAGGGCATGGCGCTGTTTTTACCACTTGTCTGGACGACAATGCCTTACGTCGGCTCCCGACCCGGCGGGTTGCGGGCTGCAACTACCATCCAATTCACCTCCAAAGGGACAAGTCCATGAAAGCACAGGCTCAACGCGGTTTCACCTTGATCGAAGTCATGATCACGGTCGCCATCATTGGCGTCCTCTCTGCGATTGCATACCCTTCCTACCTCAGCTATATCGCCCGGGCCAACCGTTCCGCGGTGCAGAGTTTCATGTACAAGGTGGCCAACAAGCAGGAGCAGTACATGCTGGACCGGCGCTCCTACGCCACCACCCTGGCCGCGCTGAACCTCGCCCTGCCCAACGAGGTGACGGGCAAGTACGTCATCGAAGAGCCGATCGAGGTCCTCATGACGGCCACGCCGCCGACCTATAAGATCAAGGCCACGCCGACGGGCGCCCAGGCCGTCAACGACGCCAAATGCGGCGAGCTGACCCTCAACAGCCTGGGCGTAAAAACCGTATCCGGGACGGCTGGCGTTTCCACCTGCTGGTGAGTTCTCATGAGGTCCTGCACCATGCCAATCGCTTTCTGCCGCCGCCTGCGCCGCCTTCGGGGAGGCATGGGCGGTTTCACCCTGATCGAGTTGATGACGGTCATCACCGTCATGGCGGTGCTGCTGGCGATCGGGGTGCCCTCGTTCAAGGATTTCATCACGGGACAGCGCGTCAAGACCGCGGCTTTTTCCTTCGTCAACGCCTCGGTGTTCGCGCGCAGCGAGGCCATCAAGCGCAATGCCGATGTGTCCCTGGTGGCCGCCGCCGGTGGCTGGAAAAATGGCTGGACCATCACCACGGCCAGCACGGTGAACCCGCTTGGACAGCAGCAGGCCCTGGGCGATGCGGTCTTGATCGCCAGCATCGCCCCGAAGACCACCGCCAGCCAGGTGACCTACCAATCCAGCGGACGGCTCAGCGTCGCGGTGGATGAACTTCAGGTCAGCGACGAGGCCGGTGGCCACGCGCGCTGTATTTCGTTTGATCTCAGTGGCCTGCCCAAGAGCAGGATGGGGGCTTGCTCATGAAGTCATTGCACCATGGCAAACAAAAGCAGACGGGCGGCAGCCTGATCGAGGTGCTCGTCACCCTGGTCATCCTGATGCTGGGCCTGCTCGGGCTGGTGGGGTTGATGCTGCAAAGCCAGCGCTCCCAGCAGGAGTCCTACCAGCGCGTCCAGGCACTGGTGCTGCTGGACGACATGGTCAATCGCATCAGCGCCAACCGCAAGGCGGCCGCCTGCTACGTCGTCACCACCAGTGCCAATGGATCACCTTTCCTGGGCAATGATTCCACGCTGATGCCCAGTTGTGCCACCGGCACGGCCGATCAGCAGATGCGTGCCGTGCAGGACATGACCGAGTGGCATGAGTTGCTGCTGGGTGCAACGGAGAAATCCGGGGCGAACAATGTGGGCAGCATGATCGGCGCGCGCGGATGCGTCGAACTGGTCTCTGCGGGGGTCTACCGCATCAGCGTGGCCTGGCAGGGCAACAGCGAGACCTTTCCGCCGACCGCCGATGTGACCTGTGCGACCGGCAAATACGGCGCCTCGGAAGCCCAGCGTCGGGCCGTGAGCGTCAATGTTCAAATCGCCAACCTGACATGAGGCCAGCCATGCAAGCAACCTCCTGGTCCACCTCCCCCCTCTCCAGATGCCGCGCCGGTGGCCGTGCGCGGTTTCAACAAGGCCTGACACTGATCGAGTTCATGGTGTCCATCACCATCGGTTTGGTCCTGGTGACGGGTTTGTCCCTGCTGTTCGCGCAGCAAAGCGCCACCCAGGGTGAACTTGAGAAATCGAGCCGGCAGATCGAAAACGGTCGTTACGCCATGCAGTTGCTGCGTGAAGACCTGCAGCTGGCCGGTTATTACGGCGAGTTTTTCAACACCAGTTCACTGACCGTCCCGGCGGCGCTGCCGGATCCATGCCTCACCTCGGCGGCCGATCTTTCCGCCGGCCTGGTTTTTCATGTACAGGGCTATGACGCGCCCGGCGCCGGCCTGCCAGCGGGCATGGCCAGTTGTCCGCTGAATGCCGCCAACCACCTTCCGGGGACGGATATCCTGGTGGTGCGTCATGCCGATACTGCCACCTTGACGACCAACCTGAAGCCCGGCCAAGCCTATCTTCAGGCCGGTCTGTCGGCCACCAAGGACGAGTTGAAGTACGTGGTGGGTATCGCCACCACGACCTCCCTGAATACCGCGCTTTTCAATCTGATCACCAAGGCTTCGGCGGTGGCGCCTTTGCGCAAGCATCTGGTCCACATTTACTACATCAGCCCCTGCAGCGTGCCGGCCAATGGCGCGACCTGCTCCAGCGCCAACACCGATGACGGCGGGAGATCGGTGCCCACGCTCAAGCGGCTGGAGCTCTCGGTCTCGGGAGGGGTGCCGACCTTCACCACGATGTCGCTGGTCGAAGGCATCGAGAACATGCAGATCGATTACGGTTCCGATGCCTCGGCCGACGGCGCGCCGGATTGTTATGTCAAGGACATACCGCCGGCCTCCGTGCCGCCCCTCGCCACCTGCAGCGCGGCGCCTGCCCTGGTGCAGGATTGGGCGGGCGTGATGGCCCTGCGCGTCCACTTGCTGGCGCGCAATACCGAGCGTAGCCCGGACTACATCGACGACAAGACCTACAACCTCGGTCTGGCCGGCACGACGGTGGCGACCAACGACAACTACAAGCGCCATGTCTTCAGCCAGATGATCCGGCTGGTCAATCCAAGCGCCCGGAGGGATATGTGATGTCTACAAAGAAGCAACAGGGCGCCACACTGATTGTCAGCTTGATCATGCTGGTGGTGATCACCCTGCTGGTGGTGTATGCCATCCGCGCCGGCAATACCAATCTGCGCATTGCCGGCAATATGCAATTCCAGGCCGAGGCGCTTGCCGCGACGCAGCAGGGGGTCGAACATGTGATTGATCAGATTCGCACCACCGATCTGATCTCCAGCATCCCGGCCCAGACGCTTCCCGTCACCATCAACGGCCTGACCTACAACGTGCAGACGGCTGCCATGACCAAATGCCTGCTCGATGTGCCCGTGCTCAATACCTCGCTCAATCCCACCGTGCCCGAGGACGTGGCCTGTTTTGAAAACCCCGACACGGACCGTCCCGTCGGTGCGGATGGCCTGCTCACGACGACCCAGTCGGCCTGCAAGAACCAGGTCTGGGAGGTCCAGGCCAACGTGACCGAAACCATGTCGGGGACATCGTTGACGCAGGTGCAGGGTATCTCCATTCGTGTGCCATCCACCGTGACCTGTTCCTGAGGCATGACCATGAACTTCCCGATCACATTCCGCCGTTCGTCCGTTGATTCCGACCACCACATCAAGGAGCGCGCCATGAAAACCACCCTTCTTGGGCGCTGGGGGCTGCTGCTGCTCTTGCTGGGGCTGTTCTCCAGCGGGCATGCCGAAGACACCGACATCTACAGCGACAAGCCCAGGACCGGCGACGTGCCCAATGTGCTGCTCGTGCTGGACAATGCCGCCAATTTTTCCGCCAGCGCGGGCAGTTGCACCTATGTCGACAAGACCGCGCCCTCACTCAACGGCACGGCCGGCGGCATCGAGCAGTGTGCCCTCTACAACGTGGTCTCCGGCCTGCCGGACGGGGCGATCAACATCGGCGTCATGGTGTTCAACGACAACAATATGCGTGACATCAATGGCGCCAATTGTGGCGGCGCCAACGGGGGGTGCCTGGCGGTGCCGTTGACGCTGATGACTGGCACCGACAAGACCAAGTTCCTGTCCTGGGTGAAGTCCTGGCGTACCTCCGGTGGCGCGGGCAGTGGTTACATCAAGGCCAGCGGCACGGCCACCGCGGCCACCATGCAGGAGTCTTGGGCCTATTACGCGGGACAGACCGGCTTGTCGGGGCGCAATTACGCCAGCATTCAGCCGGCGGCGGGTTGCCAGAAGAATTTCGTGATCTATATCGGCAACGCCTTCAACAATTCCGGCACCCCGGGCGATGGCGGCAGCAGCAGCCCCCTGGCGGCCTTGAAGGCGGCGCCCAGCGTGACGTCGTCGCATCTTTCGCCCATCACCATTCCTTCAGGCTATTACGGTACCACGGCCTTCAGCTGCGGCTACTACAGCATGCCCAGCCACACCGATTCGTCCGGCCTGTACACCGACGAGTGGGCGCGCTACATGAAGGACATCGACCTCTATGGCGACCTGACCGAGAAGCAGAGCATCGTTTCCTACACCATCGGCCTGATGGGTCCGAGTTGCAAGCCCGATTACCCGGCCCTGCTCAACAGCACGGCCATCAATGGCGGCGGCAAGTATTTTGCCACCTCGAGCTACGAGGAGATCGTGACCGCCATCCTCAAGATCCTCAACGAGGTGCAGGCCGTCAACAGCGTGTTCGCCTCGGCCTCGCTGCCGGTCAGCGTGAACGCCCAGGGCACCTTCCTGAACCAGATCTACCTGGGCATGTTCCGCCCGGACGCCAGCGGCAACCCGCGCTGGCTGGGCAACCTCAAGCAGTACCAGTTCATCCTGCAGTACAACGATCCCACCAATCCGGATCCGAACAATGCCACGCTGCAACTGGGCGACAGCCTGGGCAATCTGGCGCTGAGCGCGGCGGGTACCGGCTTCATCGACCCCTCGGCGGTCAGCTTCTGGACCAAGAAAGACACCAGCAAGGCGCCGGATTCAACCGGCGGCTTCTTCTCCAACGACGTGCGCGGTGTCGGCGCCGGCTACGACTCGCCTGACGGCGAGCTGGTCGAGAAGGGTGGGGTGGCCCAGCACATCCGGCTGGACAACCTGACCGTCAACTATGCCAACACCCCGTCCTCGCCGCGCCGCCTCTATACCTATTGCCCCAGTGGCACCGGCTGCAACACCAGCCTGACGGACGTCTCCAATCAGTTCGCGACCACCAACAACGGCATCACCGATGCCATGCTCAGCGCGGTCAACTCGGTCGCGGTGACTTCCCTGGTGCGCTCCGCAACGATGGCGATCGTGACGACCGGGGTCAAACATGGATTCGCCACGGGCGACACGGTGACGATCTCCGGTGCGAACCAGTCCGAGTACAACGGCGACAAGGCGCTGATCAATGTCCTGACGGACTACGCCTTCAGCTTCGAAGTGGCGGAGAACCCGCCGGCACTGGCGTCTGGTTCCTACACGGCTTCCGTGCCGGGCAGTCCGCAAGTGATCGCGGCGGGCAATCTGACCCGTTCGGGCGGCACCGTGACGGCGAACCTGCCCGGGCACGGATTCGTGACGGGGCAGTCGGTGACCATCGCCGGCGCGACCGAAGCCCGCTACAACGGCACCCACACGGTCACGGTGCTGGATGGCACCACCTTCCGCTACACCATCGTCGAAGGACCGATCTCGCCGGCCGGCAGCGGCACGGCCAAGGTCGGCAATTCCAGCAGGACCATCGAAGCCTTCAACGCGAGCCCCAGCGCCGGCATTCAGCGCGCCACCGGCAGCACCCTGGTGACGGTGACCACCACCAACAACCATCAGTTCTCTGCGGGCAATACGGTGACGATCTCCGGGGTGCTGGATGCGCTGGGCAACCTGATCCCCCAGTACAACATCACGGCCGACATTGTTTCGGTGCCGAGCAACAGGTCTTTCACCTACAGGATTGTCGCCACCACGCCGGAGAGCCCGGCGACCAGCACCAGCACCATCACGGCCGACGGCACGACCAGTCCCAAGCCGATCACCGAGCTGAAGCGCGTGGGCACCACGGCGATCGCCACAGTGGCCAACCACGGCTATGCCAACGGCCAGACTGTGAGCCTTGGTATCGTCACCTTGGGCGTGAATGAAAACGCCTATGTCGGCAGCTGGACCATTTCCGACGTGATGGCCAACACCTTCAACTTCGGCCCTGTGACGCTGACGCCCGCCTCGCCGGCCACTGGCACCATCGTCGTCTCCAAGGCGGGTGTGAGCGACCGCACTTCGCTGATCAACTGGGTGCGCGGCGAGAACAACTTCGGCGATGAACCCAACCCGGGTTTCGGCTACACGGTGCGCCAGTCGGTGCACGGCGATGTGCTGCACTCGCGCCCGCTGGTGATCAACTACGGCGACAGCCGGGGGATGGTGGTCTTCTACGGCGCCAACGACGGGGTCTTCCGCGCCGTCAACGGCAGCCAGACTGCTGCCATCGGCAGCGTGGCTGCCGGGGGCGAACTCTGGGGCCTGATCCTGCCCGAGCATTACCTGAAGCTCAACCGCCAGCGCGTCAACGACCCGGCGCTGAAGCTGCCCACCACCCTGCTGCCCAGTGCCCAGACCAAGGACTACTTCGTGGACGGCCCGACGGGGAGTTATCAGCAGCTCAATGCCGACGGCACGATCGCCAAGGCCTATGTCTACCTGACCATGCGCCGTGGTGGCCGCTTCATGTACGCGCTGGACGTCACCAATCCCGTGAGCCCCCGGGTGGTGTGGCGCCTGAGCTCCAGCCAGACGGGTTTCGCCGAACTGGGACAGACCTGGTCGCGCCCCCGCCTGACGCTGCTCAAGGGCTATCTGGACGGCGCCGGCAAGGCCAAGCCGGTGCTGGTGTTCGGCGCGGGTTACGACGCCGCCAACGAAGACGCCGAGCCGCCCACGGCCGATGTCATGGGGCGGGGCATTTTCGTGGTGGACGCCGAAACCGGTGACCTGATCTGGCGCGCCACCTCGTCGGCCGATACATCCAGCTGCCCGAGCACGGCGGCCTGCGTTTCGGTTTCCGGCATGAACTGGGCGATTCCCGCCGACATCAGTTTTGTCGATCGCGACAATGATGGCCTGATCGACCGCTTCTATGCGGCCGACCTTGGCGGCAATGTGTGGCGTGTCGATACCGAAACCAGCACCACCCCCTCGACCAACCTCTGGCAGGTGAGCAGGCTGGCCGCGCTGGGCTGCGCCACGGGTGCGTGCGCTTCCGGGACCACGCCGCGCAAGTTCTTCTTCCCGCCCAACGTGGTGCCGGTGGGCGCGACCGGCGGGGTGACGTCCTACGATGCCGTGCTGCTGGGGTCTGGCGACCGTGAGCATCCGCTCATCAGCACCGATCCCAATTCGGCCTACCTGGTGACGAACCGCTTCTACATGCTCAAGGACACGCGGACCGGCAAGGATGCGAATGCGCCGGCGGCCTGGGCGACGCTGACCGAAGCCAATCTCTTCAACGCCACGACGGCGAGTTTCCCGGGCACCGGCAGCGGTTATTACGTGAACTTTGCCACGGGCGAGAAGGCCGTCAATGCATCGATCACGACGCGTGGCACCACCTATTTCGGGACCAACACGCCGGTCGTGCCTGCCGCCAATTCCTGCACGTCCAGCCTGGGTCTGGCCAAGGGCTATTCCCTGAGCCCCTTCACCGCCGGTTATGGCTCGACCGTCTATGACGGCGGTGGCATGCCGCCGTCGCCGGTGGCGGGTGTGGTGGGCCTGGTCCTGCCCAACGGCCAGACCATGCAGCAGCCTTTCTGCATAGGTTGCGGCGGATCGACGTCCTTGACGCCGGTCGATCCGAGCAAGAAGGTGCCGAAGAAGCCGCGTCGGAATTACTGGTACAAGCGCTAGGGCTGCCGGCGCTTCAGTTCAAACCGGCCTGCGGATGCAGGCCGGTTTTTTTATGTCCATGAATTGATGACCTCCCACGTTTTGGGGATGTTCATGGCCCTGCTCACGTCCTAGAGTGGTTGGTACCGGCTCGGGCAAGGAGCCGACATCAACAAAGGGAGGTCGATATGAAGAGGCAACACAGAAGGTGCGGGGGCTGGACGATGGTGGAACTGCTGGCGGTGCTGGCCTTGATGGTGGTCTTGCAGACCACGGCGGTGCCGGCTCTGTCGGCGGCGCTGGATGCCCGGCGATTGAGTGCGGTGACCCACTCTCTTTATTTTTCGCTCCAGCTGAGCCGCAGCGAGGCCATCAAGCGTGGTGGTCGTGTGGTGCTGTGCAAGTCGGCGGACGGCCTTGCCTGCAACCGCACCGGCAGCTGGGCGCAAGGCTGGATCGTTTTCCATGACGTCAACAACAATGCCCAGGTCGACGCGGACGAGGCCATTCTGCAGCGCGAACAGGCGCTCAGCGGGTCGGTGCGGCTCAGCGGAAACACCCCGGTGGAATCCTACGTCTCCTATACCGCGCTGGGACATACCAGCACCACGGGTGGCGGTCTGCAAGTCGGTACCTTGACGGTTTGCCAGCCGGCTGCGACCAAGAAACCGACGGGGCTGCAGATCGTCATCAGCAGCACAGGCCGTGCACGGACCCAGCGGGTCACGCTCAATCAGTGCGTGTGACGCGGTGATCCACGTTCACGTGTTGGGTTGTGTCCGAAGCGCCGATTCAAATCGGGTGGATCATCAGGCGTTCTGTCAACGCCGCACTTCGTCGACCAGGGTTTTGAATTCGTCGATGTCCTCGAAGCTGCGGTAGACGCTGGCAAAGCGCACGTAGGCGATCTTGTCCAGCTTCTTGAGTTCGCGCATCACCAGCTCGCCAATGCGGTTGGAGGGAACCTCGCGCAAGCCCAGGTTCAGCAGTTTTTCCTCGATGCGTTCGATCGCGCTGTCCACCTGCTCGGTGCTGACCGGGCGCTTGCGCAGGGCCAATTGCATGGAGGCCATGAGCTTGCCGCGCTCGTACTCGATGCGCCGGCCATCTTTCTTGACGATGGATGGGAAATTGACGTCGGGTCGCTCGTAGGTGGTGAAACGCTTCTCGCAGGCGCCGCACTGGCGACGCCTGCGGATGAAGTCCCCGTCCTCCGAGATCCGGGTCTCGACGACTTGGGTCTCGGAATGACTGCAAAACGGGCACTTCATATGGTTTTCTGAATTGGGCTTGCGGTGTTCCCAGGCGTCTCGTCGCGGGCACCCGTGGAACCGGCTTCGCCGGGCCACAGGGTGCGTCCCCCCTGCCACCGAAGGATGGCGTTCAGGGGGGAAGGCGCGCAGCGCCTCAGGGGGGTGCTCACTTGTACACCGGGAAGCGGGCCGTCAGGGCATTGACCTTGGCGCGCACGGCCGCGATGTTGGCCTCGTCGCGCGGATTGTCCAGCACGTCGGCCACCAGATTGGCCGTCATGCGGGCTTCCTCGTCCTTGAAGCCACGGGTGGTCATGGCCGGCGTGCCGACGCGCACGCCGCTGGTGACCATGGGCTTCTCGGGGTCGTTCGGGATGGCGTTCTTGTTGATGGTCATGTGGGCGGCACCCAGCACGGCCTCGGCTTCCTTGCCCGTGATGCCCTTGGAGCGCAGGTCCACCAGCATGACGTGGCTCTGCGTGCCGCCGCTGACGATGCGCAGGCCGCGCTGGATCAGTGTCTCGGCCAGCACCTTGGCGTTCGCCACCACCTGCTGCTGATAGACC
>JACCDS011929490.1_pt1 | contig 19068 bp, 20 predicted proteins | sample 7446441 | NCBI WGS metagenome assembly JACCDS01 (sample SAMN15323445, study PRJNA562643) | freshwater metagenome | isolation source: river surface water | place: USA:Blue River Watershed | collected 2017-08-17
AAATCACCTCAAATCATTCACTTTTTTTCTTTCACCATAGTGAACAACTATGCCTCAGTCAAAAAAGATGAATGCTTTTTTGTGATTTTCAATTTCGCTACGATTTCTACCATGCAAAACAGGTTAAAATGACGCAGGCTTTTGGTTACTTTTGGCCGCCAAAAGTGACAAAAAAAATAGAACTATTTTGATGTTTTATTCCGGCGTAAATTGACGTCAACGATCTCAACTCTCAATTCTCAATTCGAAGCGTCTATTTTGTCCCCGCCATTAACCATTTACAATTAACAATTTCTATTGCAGCGCTCACCCATTAACCATCCCCCTTAATTCCGACTCAACTTGCCCAATCCTCTTCATTTCCCTATCTTCATAAAATGAACCGCCAACGCTTCTTTCAATTCCTAGGTCCTGCACTCGCTGCCCTCCTGTGGTGCTTCACCGATTTGTCGCCGGGTCACCCTCAAGTTACACAAATGGCGGGTATCACCGTCTGGATGTGCACCTGGTGGTTCTCCGAAGCAGTGGGCTTTGGCGTAACGGCTATGGTGCCTGTTTTGGTTATGCCCTTGTTCGGACTAGCCAACGTCACCGATGTAGCCCATCAATACACAGATAGTATCATTTTCCTGTTTATCGGTGGTTTCATGTTGGCCTTCGCCATCGAAAAATGGAATTTTCATAAACGCATAGCTTTGAAAATTTTATCGCTAGTAGGCCAATCCCCAAATACTATTTTAATGGGGGTTATGTTGTCAGCATGGCTCATTAGTAACTGGATTAGTAATACCGCAACCACCATGATGCTCTTTAGTGCTGTGGTTGCTCTGGTGCAAGAAACTTCCAAGCACATGCGGCAAAACCAACACAAATTTGCAGCAGCGCTCTTACTAGGTCTAGCATTCTCCGCAACTATTGGTGGAATGGCAACACCTGTCGGCACACCGCCTAATATGTATTTCTTTCGATCGTATCTCGAACACTATCCCGATAACAACGACCTTACGTTTTTGAGCTGGTCTTCTATTGGCTTTCCAATTTCATTCCTGTTGCTCGTTGTTACATATGTCACACTCCAACGCTACTACCTTCACCGCCATGTACAACTTGATATGGGGCGCGATTATTTCAAACAACAATACAAACAATTAGGCCGTTTTTCACAAGAAGAAAAATGGGTAGCCGTGCTGTTTGGTTTCTGTGTGTTGTTGTGGTTCACACGAGCCGACATTATCACCGAGTCGTTTCATTTTTATGGGTGGAAAAACGTGCTTCCAAATCCTAAATACGCCGATGATTCAATGGTGGCGGTCTGCGCAGCCCTCCTGCTTTTTTTAATCCCTTCCAAAAAGAACAAAGGAGAAGCCCTTCTCGTGTGGGAAGATGCTACTAAATTGAGGTACGACATCATCCTCATGTTCGGCTCTGGATTTGCCTTGGCATACGGGTTTGAAATATCGGGACTAAGTGGATGGTTGGCAGCAACATTAGCCGTCATGAAAGGGATTCCGGTACTGGCCATCATTATCGGCATTTGTGTAATAGTAACTATTATCAGTGAATTCGCCTCCAACATCGCTTCTATTCAGTTGGCAATTCCTGTTATGATCGCCCTTCAACAAGAACTTGACTTGCCGCCGCTTCTGCTCATGATGCCGGCTACGTTCGCGGCTTCGTTGGGCTTTATGCTGCCCGTTGCTACAGCGGCTAATACAATTGTCTTCGGTACTCGGCAAATTCAGGTAAAAGACATGTTGAAAGTAGGGTTAATACTCGACCTTGCAGGAATCGCTATTATTGCTGTCTTTTGTTATTTGTATCTCTCGTAATATGATTGTTGCTAAAGGATTAACAAAATCGTTCAATTCCCTCCAAGTTTTAAAAGGGGTTGATTTAACGGTAAACAAAGGCGAAGTAATTTCTATTGTTGGATCCTCCGGTGCGGGTAAAACCACGCTGCTAACCTTGCTGGGCACGCTCGACCGCCAACAAGGGGGTGAGTTAATTATCAATGGTCAGAATGTAACCGCCATGAATGAAAAGCAACTCTCCGCTTTTCGTAACAAACACATTGGATTCATTTTTCAATTCCATCAGCTACTGCCTGAATTCACCGCACTCGAAAACGTGTGCATCCCTGCTTATATTGCTGGCGCTGGAAAAAAGGAGAGTGAAACTCGCGCAGAACTATTGCTCTCAAAATTAAACCTGTCGCACCGCCTCAACCACAAACCGTCTGAATTGAGTGGTGGCGAACAACAACGCGTGGCCGTGGCAAGAGCGCTTATGAATGATGCTGCATTAATTCTCGCCGATGAACCAAGCGGCAACCTCGATAGCAAAAATGCTGAAGAATTACACCGCCTGTTTTTTGATTTACGAAACGAACTCGGTAAAACGTTTGTTATCGTTACTCATAACGAATCACTCGCTGCCATGGCCGATCGCATGCTGATTATGCGCGATGGACTAATCGTTGAAGAAAAACAACGCCAATAAAATTCAAGAACTGGTTTATAAAAATTTGGGCGTGCCCCACGCAACAAATGGGCACGTACTAAAAATGCTATGGCCCATTTGTGCGGGGTCGGGCAGCTCCAGGCTCCGCTTCGCTACGGTTTTTTTTGGCGATAACTTCCAATGCTCTTTCGCCAAAAAAGAACCAAGCCTTGCGCGTCCCTCACGCACACTTCGGCCTCGCCACCCATTGTTCTTTCTGCTGATACGCCAACTTTATCACAAAATTGTCGGAACAACCACTCTTTTTTCTAAAGGACAACTTTTGATTATAAAACATTATCGCTGACTACATTCTGTAATAGGGACGTGGTTATTATATTTCAATTTTTTGATTGTAGATAACACCTTTGTCTGAAACTATCGCTAACCGGTAATTGCCATGTTGTAAGCCATTTAATGGAAGATTAACCACTTGTTCGTTCTTGCCCGGGTAGTACCAATTACCAGTAACTTGTGCCACCATTCGCCCGTTTTCATCCAGCAATTGCATATAGGCGTATTGTTGTTCGCTGGCGGTGCAAGTCAGCACACCACGTAAATAAATGGCCTTAGAAATAATTTCTCCACTTTTCTGCACCCGAGTGTGCGAAGAAACAGTGTACCAAGGCAACACTTCGCCTTTTACTTGTGCAATAAACCGGCGTAATTGTATCGTCGATGAATCGTCCTTGCCTGTAACCGATGCGGCAGTTCGGCCTTCACTTATGGCCCATACGGCTTCTTGTTCTTCACTGCTGTTATACGTGCTGTTGTTTAAAAAACGCGCCACCTTCACCAGGTTAGTGTCCCAATTACTTCTTAAATCATAAGATGAGCCTTGCTTGGGCGAATGGTTCCCCATTTGGCAACAATAGCTTTTCAAGGCCACGGTTTTGTCCTCCCCGCGTTTTAGTTGGCCGAGCTCTTCTTTTACAACAAGTAAGTCCTGTTCGGTTGGATCCAATGAATTGAGCTTCCTACCGGCCTCAACTACTACTTCTAACGAATCGGGAGAGATGTTTTTTACATTCATGTTAATGCAGTAACCCGAATGCCCTCCTTTCGCCTGTAAACAAGTTTTGACTAAGTTTTTTTGCAAGGCCTGTTCTAGCGTCACCTTGTTACGCTTGGCTTGTAAAGGTTGCAGAACGAGTAAACTGGCAACACCGGCTAAAAAGAATCTGGAGGTTTTCATACGACTGCTTTTTAAATTATAACCGGCTTCTAATAAAAAGTTACGTAGCTAATCGCGAAGGAAGTCACCGATTCATTTTCGCAAAACAAGTAATGCGTATTTCTCTGCTACTGGCTTTGAAAAACAGCAAAAAAAAAGCGAGCAGCACTGCTACTCGCTTTTTTATTTCAGATCAATAAAATTAGTCAGCAAACAACGGGAACTTCTCCATCATGGTGTTCACGCGTTTCTTAATACGGGCCAACTCCTTGCTGTTTTCACGGTTCATCAACACGGCATCAATTAATTCAACTACTTTCTTGCAGTCTTTTTCCTTCAAACCACGGGTGGTAATGGCCGGTGAGCCAATGCGAATACCTGATGTCACAAAGGCGGATTTATCGTCAAAGGGCACCATGTTTTTGTTCACGGTAATGTTCACTTGCTCAAGAGCCGCTAAGGCATCCTTACCGGTAAGCCCCTTGTTGCGTAAATCAATTAAGAACATGTGGTTGTCGGTACCCTTGCTTACAATCGTGTAACCAAGATCCACAAATCCTCCTGCCATGGTTTGGGCATTGCGAATCACCTGAACACAATAGTGCATGTACTCGTCGCTTAATGCTTCACCAAAAGCAACAGCCTTGGCGGCTATAACGTGCTCCAATGGACCGCCTTGGTGCCCAGGAAAAACAGCCATGTCAAGCAGGTTGCTCATCATTTTAATTTCTCCCTTAGGGGTCTTCTCACCAAAAGGGTTTTCAAAATCCTTACCCATCATTATCATGCCACCACGAGGACCACGCAAGGTTTTGTGAGTAGTGGTAGTAACAATGTGGCAATGTGGCAGTGGGTCATTTAAAATGCCTTTGGCAATTAATCCGCTCGGATGCGAAATGTCTGCCAACAACAAGGCACCAACGCTATCTGCGATGGCACGAAGACGAGCATAATCCCAATCACGTGAATACGCACTGGCACCACAAATAATCATTTTTGGTTTTTCTTTTTTTGCGGTGGCTTCAACGGTGTTGTAGTTAATGCGGCCGGTTTCTTTATCTACACCATAAAAAGTGGCACGATACAGTTTACCAGAAAAATTCACTGGTGAACCGTGTGTTAAGTGCCCACCATGCGAGAGGTCCAGCCCAAGAATTGTATCCCCTGGTTTTAAACACGCCAACATCACGGCGGCATTAGCTTGCGCTCCTGAATGCGGTTGCACGTTCACCCAAGCAGCACCGTATAGTTCTTTCGCACGGTCAATGGCTAATTGTTCAACTTTGTCTACAACTTCACAACCGCCATAATAACGCTTAAATGGCAAGCCTTCAGCGTATTTATTAGTAAGCACGCTGCCCATGGCCTTCATAACTTGGTCACTGACATAATTTTCTGAGGCGATCAATTCAACGCCGGTTGTTTGACGGTGAAGCTCTTCTTTAATGAGTTTAAAAATGGCGCTATCTTTTTTCATAGGAACTATTCGATTTTAAAAGTTGCTCTGCAGCGAGTAAAAATAAACAAATAATAGGAGACTGTGCAACGCCCATCAGCCAACGGCTAACCCGGTATTCAACAAGCAAGCCGGTCGACGAAAAAAGGTAGCCCCAAGTCATGGTTAATCCCGAAACAACAATCAAAAGCAAGTAACCATAGAATAGGGACTTCAGCAATATCTTCTCAGCTTGTATGCGTTTTAAAAGGATGTACTGCAGGAAGAAAAACAAACCTGCAAACCCAAATGTCAAGAAGTACTTAGAATAGTATAGGTAGGTATAATCAAATTGGTTCAAATAGGTAAGCAGAAAATTCAGAGGGCGTGGATTAATCTGATTATGAAATTTATAAGAGATCATATCGTTAATCGAAACAAAAACCCATTCCCGAAAATACCCTGCCACCCAGAACACCAGTAAGAACAAAACAATCCAATAGGCTTTACGCATGGTACTTGCTTAAACGATTAACCCAAAGCATCCATAAGCCGAAAATGAACGAATAGATAACAAAGGTAAAGGTGTAGGTATGGTTAAAATCGAGGTAGTCAGGGTATTTGAAGGCAATAATGGCTAAAACCACAATGCGTACAATATTTAAAACGTGAATAAGCAGAATACCAGCAGGGATGTACCACAATTTGTGTTTCAGCGCTCCAGGCCACGCAATAACAAATACACCAAACAACCCAAAAAGCGTGAGGGCATTACATCCTGAGCCTACCCATACGCCATGCGAACCGTCTATGCCCACCCCATGTAGGTAACCATCTTCACGCATTGGAAAGGTAGCATAACCTAATGCTTGTAAGCAATAATCCGACACGACTGAAATACCAGAAATAAACTGCAAATCCCAATTGGTCTGGGTTTTAACCACATATTCGTAAAGGAAAAAAAGCAAGGCATACAATGCGCCTGCCAAAAGCAAAAACCGATTAAAGCCCGAGAGCTTCATGGTTTAAAGGGACTTTTTCAGTCGTTTTGCCCCGTACAATGCCCCAGCTGCCATTAAAAGACCAATGCCGCCATCAATTGGCACAGACGAGCAAGCAGAAGGAGGCCAGCAAGAAGGTCCACCACCACCACCAGGAGCAGTTTGACTAAACATAGCTGTTACTAGGGTTAAAAAAGCAAGAGTAACTATTAAACGTATCTTTCTCATTCCAATCCCCTAAGTTACCTAAAAACATTCAATCTCACAATGTCAGCCCGATTTTTTATATTTGTCCATTAGATTTAAAGTTTGGCTACCCCCAACAATAACAAGAAACAAGCCATTGTTTCGCAAAAGGACTTCAATTTCGTTGTCCGCCTTCTCAAAAAGAACTGGTGGGTGCCCATTATTATTTTCCCGATTTTTTACGCCTTTGCAACGCTTTACACCTATAGGCTGACCAATATTTATAATGCTTCGACCGAATTTTTGCTTAAAAACGACGACGCTTATTATAAAAGCAACTTGGTAACCGATGCCAATTTCCTTGGAAATGCAGCCTTTATGGATAATTCCAACGAAACGCGTATTATCAAGTCGTACGATTTAACTGGTAAAGTGGTCGATAAGCTAATGGATCGCTTACAAGTATCGTACTTTATCGTAGGTAAAGTGCGGACAGTCGAGTATTTCAATGGGATGCCATTTAAAATTATTGTGCGAAACATTAATTCAAGATTTTTCGAACGTGCTCTCGATTTCCGAATTCTAGATATTGATAATTACGAGTTAACGTTTAAGGATGGCACTCAAGAGGTTGTCAAGAGGGGGAAATTCAACCAAGCTCTTTACGACACTGAGTTGAGTATATTAATAGAACGCCAAGAAAATTTCACAAGAAGTACGGTGAATACCTTAAAGAATATTCTGTATCAAGTAGTCATACATTCACGGGAGCAAATTATCGATAATATTCGGACTAATTTAACGGTTGAAAACCCGGAATTCACACAAATACTTAAGATAAATCTCTCGGATGTGCTCCCTGAGCGTGCTATTCTTATTTTAGATACTTTAAACTCAGTATACGCTGTCAACAAACTTAAACTGAAATACGAACTCAATGAGCGCACAGTCGCCTACATTGACAAACAATTGAATGAAATTACTAATTCGCTGCATAATGTTGAAGATACTATGCAGGACTATAAGGAGAAACGCTCCATAATTAATCTGGATTGGCAACAGTCAGATTTTTTGAACAAAATTAGTAGTTACGACAACCAGCGTTCCCAAATGCAAATGCAATTAAGAGCACTCGATGATTTGGAAAAATACATCATTGAAGACAAAGATCCTCAATTCTTGCCGCCGAGTGTTTTTCTTGTTGAAAAAGGCGGATATATGTCTTCCTCGGCTACACAGCTTTATAACTATCAGATAGAGTTGGATAGGCTTGGGTCAAGCGTGAAAGATTCCAATCCAGTAATGACTCAGCTTAGAGAATCTATTAATAAAACCAAACAGGGATTATTGGTTTATATATCAAATACCAGAGCCGCTACTGAAAAGGCTATTAAAAGTATTAATAAGGAGATTACTGAATATGTAGCTGAAGCCAAACAGATTCCAGGAAAGCAAAGGGATATACTCAACATTCAACGGCAAGCATCTGTCAATGAGCAGTTATATAATTTCCTTTTAGAGAGAAGGGCAAGTACAAAGATTGCACGAGCAAGTATTGTACCTGATATAAAAATTATTGAAAGTCCCCGAAGTCTTGGTGTTACATGGCCAAATAGAACTTCAGTAGCCCGGCAATTCTATATTTTTGCACTTATTTTAACTGTATTGATTGTTGCAATTCGTACACTCTATTTCAACACGATAAGTACGGTTGAACATTTGAAGGATTTGACTTCTTTGCCGTTGGTAGGTGTTTTGCCGCAGGTTAAAAATGTTCAGAACGAAGACATCATAGTTGACATTTCGCCGAATTCCATGGCCTCTGAAGCCTTCAGAAACTTGCGGACCAATTTGCAATATGCTAGAGTTGGCAGTGCAGGACAATCATACTTGGTCACATCCTTCTTGCCCGGAGAAGGTAAAACGTTTACAAGTGTAAACTTAGCCACTATGCTCGCTAAGACGGGTAAAAAAACAGTGATTATTGAGTTGGATTTGCACAAGCCACGTGTATACAAACGGTTTCACTCAACTATGCCGGAAAAGGGGGTGACGACCTACATTTTGGGAAACAGTAACCTAGACGAAATTATTTCTGAAACGCGTATTACTAATCTCTTTGCTATTTTCTCAGGCCCCATTCCTCCAAATCCTTCCGATTTCGTTTTGTCCGAGAAACTTCAAGAATTACTTGCCTTTGCAAAAAGTAAATTTGACTACGTTATCATCGATACCCCCCCTGCCGGGTTATTGTCTGACTCCATTTATCTAATTCAGAATGTTGATGCTGCCTTGTTTGTTCTAAACGGGCGCTCATCAAACCGTAAGGTTATTGCATTCCTCGATGAGGTTGTAACGGTTAATAAACTTACTAATGTATTGTTGGTACTAAATGGTGTGGCGCGAATAGGTCGTAAGTACTATTACAAAGGCTACGGTTATAGTTACGGGTATGGTTATGGCTATGGTTACGGCAAGGGTTACGGCTATGGTCGCGGTGGCTATGGTGGCAATGGCGGCAGTGGTGATAATGGCTAATTTTAGCCCTATTGGCAGATTTTAATCAGATCCTTTTGTTAAGTAATTAATATTGAGTAATTTTATTACTCAATAATGATAGAGACTTTAATTTCATCTAAAACCCGGATTAAGCTGCTCATGAAATTCTTCTTGAACAGTCAAAACACGGCGTACTTACGTAAATTGGAAGATGAATTTGGGGAATCTACAAATGCTATCCGGGTCGAACTTAACAAATTTGAGAAGGCGGGTTTCCTTGCTTCTTCGGCTCGAGGCAATAAAAAGGTGTTTACGGTTAATACCAAGCACCCTTTGTTTCCCGATATCAATCGCATTATTTTAAAAATGACCGGACTTGAATACGTGGTTGATTACGTATTACAACGTATCGGTGATTTAAACCAAGTTTACCTAGTAGGCAAACTGTGCAAGGGACAAGATGCCAATATCATTGACCTTGTATTGGTAGGCGATAATATTAATAAACCCTTCCTGCTCGAACAAATTGAAAAAGCAGAGAAGAAACTAAATAAAAAAATAAGGTACGTGCATTTTAGCTGCGCAGAATTCGATTTAGAAAAAATCAAGGAACCCGGCGTGCACCCCTTATTACTGTGGAGTAGATAGGCTCCGAAAATTTATTTGAATCCACTTAGTCGATGGGACTGAGGTGGCGAAGCTGTGAAAACAAACGATCTGCATAAAGATAATTGGAAAGTAGTCTACGTGGCTCCGAGGGCTGAAAAGAAGGTGGCAAAAAAACTTACCGAATTAGGAATTGAAAACTACTTGCCAATTAATAGAGAGAAACGAAAATGGAGCGATCGAATGAAATGGGTTGAATTGCCTATGATTCCAGGGTATGTTTTTGTGCGTCCTAATTCAATTCAACGAGATCAAGTCTTACAGCAAACTGCGGTGTTAAATTATGTTCGATATAATAGAACGGATGCAATTGTGAAGGATTATGAAATCAAAGCGCTGCGATCAATTCAGGATAAAGGTTACTTTGTTGAGGCATCTGCAGAAAAGGTAGTGATTGGTGATGAAGTAGTCATCGGTTATGGACCATTTAAAGGGTTAAATGGGACTGTGGTAATGGACCAAACTCATTCGCTTTACACAATTTTGATTCGAAGCCTAGATTTGTCCCTAAGGATTAGAGTGCCAAGCGAAATTTTAATAAAGGAGGTAAGGAAATGATTTCAATTGTAGACTACGGTTTAGGCAACCTCGCCTCTGTGCAAAATATGTTTAGAAAAATTGGTGTCAGAGAGGTTGTAATTACCAAAGATCCAGAAATCATCTCGAAGGCAGAAAAAATAATCTTACCAGGCGTTGGAGCCTTTGATGCTGGTATGACGAATTTACAGAATTCGGGCTTAATTCCGTTACTAAATCAACGTGTTTTAAATGATAATATACCACTTCTTGGTATATGCTTAGGAATGCAATTGCTTTCTAAAAGCAGTGAAGAAGGTAATTTAAATGGATTGGGTTGGATTGATGCACATACTGTAAAGTTTAGACCAGAGGCTGGAGGCCACTGGAAAGTACCCCACATGGGCTGGGAGTATGTTACAGTTACCAGAGAAAACCCGCTCCTACCAATTCAATCCAAGAGCCGCTTCTATTTTGTTCATTCGTACCATGTTGATTGTGAATCAATTGAGCAATCAATTGGAACAGCCAACTTTGATAAGCCTTTCACCTGTATGGTTAATAAAGGGAATATATTCGGAACGCAATTTCACCCTGAAAAGAGTTTGAAGTTTGGAATGGAGGTTTTACTTAATTTCTCGAAGATTTAGTGGCTCTTAAACGTATAATGCCTTGCTTGCTATTTGATGGAAATGGACTGGTTAAGACAGTTCAATTCAAAAAACCAAATTATGTGGGTGACCCCATCAATGCCATCAAGATATTTAATGAAAAGGAGGTCGATGAATTAATGGTACTAGACATAAATGCAACAAAAGAAAAAAGAGGACCTAACTTCAATAAGATTGCAGACATGGCAGGAGAGGCATTTATGCCTTTTGCATATGGTGGTGGAGTTAGAACATATGAAGATTTCGAAAAACTTTACAAACTTGGTGTTGAAAAAGTAGTTGTTAATACATTATTAATCGATGCGCCTAAAATAGTAAAAAGAGTAATCGAGGATTTTGGCGCCCAAGCAATTGTAGGAAGTGTTGACTTTAAAAAGCCATTATTTGGTGCAAAGGCACCGTTTAATTATGCAGGAAGAAAGATTAAATTGGATATCAGAGAATATGTAGGTTGGTTGGAAAAGGAAGTAGGTGTTGGTGAAATCCTTCTACAGAGTGCTGATCGCGATGGTACATGGGAAGGATTCGATACTGAAGTAACCGAGGAAATTATTAGAATCACATCACTACCGGTGATTGCTGCTGGGGGATGTGGCTCCATTGAGGATTTAATAACTGTTCTCTATAAGTGTAATGCAAATGCAGGTGCAATTGGAAGTATGGCGGTTTATAGTAAAAAGGGGATGGGCGTTTTAATAAATTTTCCAGAACGGAGTGAGATTATAAAGTTGTGATGGAACTAATCGGTAAACGAAGAGCTGAAAAACTAAGTACCACTTTTTATAGGGCGTTTAAGGTTTTTCCTACAAAACTTAAAGTAAGGTTTTATTTTACACTGCTCTTAATGTTACTAAATTCAATAATTGAATTAGTTGGTTTGGCAGCAATGATTCCGCTCATTTCAATAATGATGCAAGATGATTTTATTGCGAAAAGTGAACTCTTGACCAAAATTTATCATCTTTTTCAGTTTAATGATGAGAAAATTTTTATTCTTTTTATTTGTATATCAGCGTTAGTAATTGTTATGGTAAAAGCAGTGGTCGGAACCTTAATATTTAGGTCTCTGAATAGTTACTCAAATGCGATATACAAGTACTTCAGTACTAAACTTTATGCCTACTTCTATCAACTTGATTATCCTGAATTCAAAAAGCATAACTCCAGTTATATTGTGAGCTATATAAACAATCACACTAGTCTTTTTGCCCAATATTTCATCCAATCACTGCTCAACTTGTTAAGTGAGTTAACGGTTGTGTTTATCATTCTTGTTACGATAATTCTTTTTAATGCGAAGCTTGTATTATTGCTTGCAGCTACTGTCCTACCTATCTCTGCATTAGCGTATTATATGATACGAAGAAAAATTAGTGGAGTGGGTATAAAGAAGGCGGAATTGTCGGCTGAATTGAACAAGTCTGTCCATGAATCAATTGAGGGATATATAGATGTTAAAACCCTTAACAAGGGAGATTATTTTTATAAAAGGTACATCAACCGAATAAATACTTTAGGTGACCTTAATATTAATAGTACAGTATTGTTGTCTATTCCTTCAAGGATAATTGAAACTGGGACATTTTTAGGAATTATTTGTCTTGTGATTTATAGCTTGATGTCAAACGAATCAAGATCACAAACTGGGATTCTGCTGAGTTTGTTCGCTGTAGCTGCCTATAGAATAATGCCTTCTGTTAATCGTATAATAACAGCTTTTTTATCCATTAAGGAACATCAGTACACTGTTGATGTAATTGAATTGGCAGATTTCGGAAACATCAAATCTAAATCGGAGGAAGCTAATTCATTACCGCAAGAATTAAAATTCCGATCGCAGATTAGTATTAAGAATTTAAGCTATGCTTATAAAGGACAAGAGTTAGTTCTTTCAGATCTCAACATGCAAATTAACAAGGGCGATGTTATTGGCATTATAGGTCGTTCAGGCTCGGGTAAAACTACGTTGATAAATATTCTACTTCGATTTTTGAAACAAACGAGAGGTTCTATCACTGTTGACGATACTGAGATCAATGAATTTAATGAATCGGCTTGGCGGCATTCTATCGGTTATGTTCAACAATCAGTCTTTATTAGCGATGGAACTATTACAGAAAATATTGCATTTGGTATTGAAGAGGAATTCATTGATCACGCGAGAGTAATGGCAGCTGCAGAAACGGCAAGCCTTAAAGAATTCATTGAAAGTTTGACAGAAGGCTTTCAAACACGCTTAGGAGAAAGAGGTAGTAAATTGTCTGGTGGCCAGCGTCAACGAATTGGTATAGCTAGAGCCATATATTCAGGTGCTGAAATTCTAATATTTGACGAAGCAACTTCTGCGCTCGACTCTCAAACGGAAACAGAAATTACCGAATCTATCAAAGGACTCAGCAAGTTAAATCTGACTATGTTAATAGTTGCGCATCGTTATTCTACATTGAAATACTGTAATCGCATATTTCAACTTGATAAGGGGGCCTTTGTTAAAGAATTAACATACGATGAATTACATTAGGCTGTTAGGACTGATATTCTTTCCGCCTCGAAAGGATGGTAGTGAAATTGATGGGATTCGGTTTAGCTATCACATGAGTGATCTAGAAGGATATGTTTTTGCAAATAAACTCAACTTAATGCAAAGGATACTCTTTATTGGTCGAGTCACAATTGGTTTTATTAAATGCGATTGGAAATTGAAGAGAACGATCAAGAAGGCAAAGTGCTATTATGGTCCATTTAAAGGGGAATTTGGACATTTTTTAGCCCATACACTTCCTTTTGTATCATACTTGCATAAAGAAAATGTTCAAGTTAAGTACTGCGGCATGGCACTTCATGAAGCGTTTTTGATTGATGAAAATGGGAAGGCTATTGTTGATTTTATTGCTCCACTTAGGGACTTTTTTGCTGAGGTATCACCAAAATCCAATTCTACAATAGTTCCGCCAGATGTAAAAAATCACATTGATGCTTATAAATTAGAAGCTAGTAATTCTAATGTACCCTACTGGAACATTGACGATGATTTTTTCTATTGGTTTATATTTCGAAATTGGGTAAGCATCAAAAACTCCTATTGTTATAATTTAAGTAGGAAAGCAAGTAAGGAAAACTCATGTGTTATTATGCCTCGTAATAAGGGTAAAGTTACAGAGAACAATGGTGAGGGATGGGATTATAATGAGATTACAATGATTTGCAGTTCAGTTTTTGATAAGGTCTATATTTGTGGTCATCCAAGTCAAACAACTTCAATTGACGTCAATTGTCCAAATGTTGAAATCTGTATAGGTAATAATGAGATTTTGATTGACAGATTGTCACGTAGTAAAATTTGTATTACTCAGCATTCTGGAGCTGTTTATGCGTGTGAATACACAAACACTGATGTATTGCTTATTCATAAAGGAGCAAAAGATGCATCGGATATAGGTAGCCTAAATAATACGTTGCGGTTTAAAAAAAATTTGGCAGGAAGGTCAAAGTTGAATTTTGCATTTAATACAGAACAGATAATAACCTTTATAGAAAGTAAACATAAAAATACATGAAAAGACTAGAAGTAAACTACTCATTACATTCAATGGATGTGCTCGTGAGTTTGGCGCGATACAATTTCATTAATCGGACGGTGAATGACTCAACACTTAAAGTATTAGATTTTGGGTGTGGCTCTGGTTATGGAAGTAGAATTTTAAGTGAAAAATTTAAGGATGTAACATCGTTTGATGTTTATCCAGATAATTATTTGCCTGATGGAATTAATGTTGTGCAAGACATTAATAAAGTTAGGGAGAACAAATATGATTTGATCTCTTGTTTTGAGGTTATTGAGCATATGGGAGAAGATGCACAGAATAAGTTAATGGATGATTTATCCAATCTTCTAACGGAAAGGGGTACCTTGTTTATTTCAACAGTTCGGAAGATGGACCCACCACCAACAGAAAATAGACGTATTGAGCACGTAAGGGAGTTAACTTTTGAAGAGCTACTAGCATTTTGTAACAAACATTTTAAAAATGTTTTTACATTCGGCCAGATAGATCAAAACATTTCTACTTTTTATAAAGACAATCACTATCACTTCGTGTTTATCTGCACAGGGGTGAAAACTAAATAAGCATGAATTTAAACCACTTTATTGCTAAGGCAAAAGATCTCAAAGTATTGGTGATTGGTGAAACAATTACAGATGAGTTCATTGATGTAAACTATCAGGGCCAGTCTATGAAGTCTTTTTGTCCAGTATTCCAACTAATAGGCAACGCTTCAGTGCGGCAATTAGGGGGAGCCTATGCAATATATAGGCATCTTGAAAAATTTGTTGGAGATATCTCTATTGTATCAAATGATCCTGAAGAGATTATTAAAACCAGATATGTAGATGTATTGACAGGTGAGAAGAGAATGGAACTAAATGCATTTAATTTAAATCAAAGAGAACCCTTTCACATTCGAACCGAGGATTATGATGTCGTTATTTTAGCCGATTTTGGACATGGCTTTTGTGACCACATTGAAATATCTGATGGATTTCACTTAATGTGCCAAACGAATAGCCACAATTTTGGATTCAATCGCCTTAGTAAATGGAAACACAAAAGGAAGAGCAGTGTGTGCGTTGATTTGCGCGAAGCCGGCCTCCAACTTAACAAAAAGGTGGAAGTCTGCAGTGATGATTTCATTTTAGAGTTGTTTAATTACGAATTAAATACTACAAATTTGTTTGTAACAACAGGTAAACAAGGAAGTGTATTTACTAATGGATCAGACATCCTAAGACACCCTAGTTATCAGACAACTGTTATAGATACAATAGGTGCCGGTGATGCTTTTTTCGCTTTTGCATCAATCTGTGCTTCAATAAATATAGAAGGAAAATATAAATTAGATATTCCTTCATTAGCAGCAAGTCTCACAACAACTTGGTTGTGTAATGAAAATAGTGTTACACCTCAAAATTTGAGTCAACATGCAAATCAATATTTATAACAATGTATATAATGAATACTTTAATTCGCCAGCATTTCAGGCTAATCTTAAGGACGCATTAAGTGTATTAAAGGTAACAAGGAATATTTTCTTTATTGGAAATGGAGGATCTAACGCCATCTGTTCGCACATGTTGGAGGATTACGCCAAAATAGCCGGATTTAGAACATTTGCATTCAGTGACCCATCCCTTATTACTTGTTTTTCAAATGATTATGGGTATGATCAGGCAATGGCTGAATGGCTCAAAATTTATGCGGAAGAAGGAGATTTGTTATTTGCCATTTCTTCATCAGGAAATAGCAAGAATATCCTGAATGCTACAAACACAATGATTGAGAAAAATGGAAATGTTATTACTTTGAGTGGTTTCAAAGACACAAACATATTGTCTACAAAAGGCTTGATTAATTTTCATATTGCCATTGAAAACTATGGGGTGGTAGAGTGTTTTCATCAAGTCATCTTGCATGTACTCCTAGATGAGCATGTAGCTCAGTTGAAAAAATGAAGGAAAACATACTGATAACAGGTGTTGCAGGTTTTATCGGGTCTAATTTGTTGGACTACTTGATTGAACAGACTGAATGGAATATTACCGGTATAGATAACCTATCAACTGGCTCAATTCAAAACATACAACATCATTTAAATCTACCACGATTTGTCTTTGTCGAAAAGAGTGTTGGTGAGCTTAAAACAGTTAAGCCCTTCACTAAAATTTTTCATCTTGCTGCGTTACCGCGAATACAACCCAGTTTTATTCAAATCAATGAACATATTGAGGCTAATGTTAAACAAGCTGTGCATTTGATTGAATTAATGGTACAAGATAATTGGTATCCTCGTTTTATATACAGTGGCTCCAGTGCAATATATGGTACTCCAAACTTTATTCCAACACCTGAGACTGAAAAAGTGGATTGCCTAAGTCCTTACGCTTTTCAAAAATATGAAGTAGAAAGATACCTTGAGTTAATAGCGACAAGATATCCATTGGATTATGTTACGTTAAGATATTTCAACCCTTACGGTCCAAGATCATTTAATCCTGAGAATACTTTTAACGCTTATAGTAGTGTAGTTGGTATCTTTTTGAATAAGAAGAAAAATGGGCAAAAGTTACTTGTAACAGGGGACGGGAGTCAGAAACGAGATTTTATACATGTGAAAGACCTCGCTAGGGCAAATTATTTGGTGTCCATTCATCCTAATAAAATCAATGATGCTTTCAATGTTGGTTTTGGCGACACCTTAAGTGTTAAAAAATTAGCTCAACTCATAGCTGGAGATGAGTATACTTTTATTGATAAAAGGGAAGGCGAGGCTGAGGTTACTTTTGCAGATAATTCTAAACTTCGTAAGACATTTGGCTGGGCGCCTTCTATAGACATTCAAACTTACATAAAGGGAGAAATAGAAAGTGAATAAAATGAAAAGAGGCTTCGCATGTGGCGTTTTCGATTTGTTCCATGCAGGGCATGTTTTAATGCTAAAAGAATGCAAGGATAATTGTGATTATTTAATTGTAGCACTTAATAGTGCGGAGAATTTTTCACAAGATATAAATCCAGGAAAACAAAAGCCAATTTTTGGTATTGAAGAAAGAACGATGATTATGAAATCGTGTAGGTATGTGGACGAAGTTCTTGTTTATAATAATGAGCTAGAATTGATGGAATTGTTAAAGACTCTTTCATTGGATATCAGATTTTTGGGCGAAGACTACAAAGGGAAAAATATTACTGGTGAAGATTTAAACATACCCATTCATTATCTGAATAGATCACATGGATTGAGTACGTCCTTTTATAGGAAAAAACTCAAGGATTAATATAAAATGCAACCTATCGTCTCCATTATAATTTCGAATTTTAATAAGGGAGGATTCATTACAGAAACCGTCAATTCTGTTTTGAATCAAACTTCAGTTGATTGGGAATTGATTGTTATTGATGATGCTTCTTCGGACGAGAGTAAAGTTGTCCTTGAAAAACTGGAATCACCTCCTAATGTAATATTTGTATTTAATACGATTAATAAAGGTGCGAATTACTGCCGAAATCAAGCTGTTAGTTTAGCCAAGGGGGAGTATCTTATTTTTCTTGATGCCGATGATTTACTCGCTACAAATTGCATCGCAAATCGCCTGGCATACATGAGAAATAACCCTTCAGTTGATTTGGCTGTTTTTACAATGGGGGTTTTTAAAAAGGTTATTGGTGATCAGGATTCAAATTGGCAACCTACTTCAAAGAATTTAAAAAGAGATTTTCTGTCGCATAAGTTGCCTTGGTCAATATTGCAGCCGATTTGGAAAAGGTGTGCTTTTGATGCTCTTGGTGGATTTGATCCAGACTTCCATCGTTTACAAGATGTTGAATTGCATACACGCGCGGTTTTGTATGATCAAATAAGCATTGCTCTTGTTGGAGGGATACCTGATTGTTACTATCGAATTGATGAATCACGAAAAAATACGACTCAGTATATTTTCTTAAGAAATTGGATTGAGGCATGCAGCCAGTATTGCATTAAATTTAATTCAAAGCAAAATTGTAAATTGTTACGCGGAACTTGGTTTGAATCATTGGTGCCTATTCATTATTACAGAAAGCAATCAATTATTTCTAATCAAGAATATAATATTTTGTATCGCGAACACCTTAAAACCTACAGCATTTTGGCCCCAAATCTATTAACAAACATGACCTTGTGGGTTGTAAATGTTATAAACAAATTCCCATTCCATGTGCCAGGTGTAGGTCGCTTTTTAAAAGCAGCCATGATTACTTTTTAAATTTGGAATATGATTGATATTATTGCTGAAATTGCACAAGCTCATGATGGTAGTCTAGGAATTTTACATTCTTATATTGATGCTCTAGCTGAGACTGGAGTTAATACTATAAAATTCCAAACCCATATAGCAGATGCAGAAAGCAGTGAGCATGAAACCTTTAGGATCAATTTTTCATATGTAGATCTTACCAGAAAGGCATATTGGCAAAGAATGGGGTTTACAGAAGAACAATGGGCTGGTATTAAATTGCATTGTGATAAGTTAGGCATTGAATTTCTTAGTACTGCTTTTTCTATTGAAGCCTTTGAACTCCTTGAAAGATTGAATGTTAGAAGACATAAAGTGGCTTCAGGTGAGGTAATGAACGACTTGCTTCTTGAAAAGATTGCAAGAACAAAGAAGCCTGTTTTATTAAGTTCGGGTATGAGTAGTTATTCGGAAATTGAGAGAGCTTATACTATTCTTTCCTCTCACGGAAGTAAAGTAAGTGTTATGCAATGCACAACAGCCTATCCAACACCACCAGAAAAGTATGGGTTGAATGTGATAACTGAGCTTCAGAATCGATTTGGTATGGAAGTTGGACTTTCGGATCATTCGGGAGAAATTGCACCTTC
>JACCDS010140100.1_pt1 | contig 19065 bp, 21 predicted proteins | sample 7446441 | NCBI WGS metagenome assembly JACCDS01 (sample SAMN15323445, study PRJNA562643) | freshwater metagenome | isolation source: river surface water | place: USA:Blue River Watershed | collected 2017-08-17
ATCGTTTTGGTTATCATCCAATGTAACTTATCCATTCTGCAGAATTACCGTATCCTCTGATGGCATCTCGGTTGAAACGAACAAAGCTTGGATTTCATTCTTTACTGTTCGTTCAGATAATTTCTTTGGGTCTTATGTAGTTGAGAGGGGGTACTGGCGGAGATGCTTGAGGAGTATGGGATAGATTTTATGGTGTCTGTGGTTCCAACGCCACTCGCATTCTTTGAGGTGGAGGAGGAACTTTTCCTTTCGGATGGAACGGAGTTTTAGAAGGCGGTGCTTGGCGAAGCTCCAGAACGATTCGATCCCGTTGACGTGGTTCTTACCCCGAGCGAACTGGTTCTCATGATGATGCACCCGGTGATGCTGGTAACCATTGGTTACCAAGCCGTCATAGGCCTTCCATCCATCGGTGTAGATGTCACTGCTTGAGAGGACGTGTCCCTTGAGGATCGGCATCAGCTCTTGCCTGGAGCAGTTTTTTACCACGCTGACGAAGACCCGATCACCTCGCTTGTGAAGACCCAGAACAGGGATCTTGCCCCCGGCTCCTCGACCTCGTTTACCTCGCACCCTACGTGCACCGAAGTAGCTCTCATCGACCTCGATGTCTCCGGCAAAGGGCTGCATCTCTTGGAGGGCCATCTCGACCAAACGCTCCCTCAGGAGCGTGTAAATGCGGTGGACGGTTCGGTAGTTCAACCCCGTCAACTCGGCTGCCGTGAGGGCTGGAAGATCCGCTGCAAAGAAGCGGATCACCTCCCGAAATCGGGCCTCAGAAACGTGTGAACTTTTTGAGTATCTGTTCTTCATTGCTGATCAGGGACTTATCCCCTATCAGCACCCCGTCAACTACATAAGACCCATAGTTAAGTATAACTAAATAGACAATAATATAAACCGTTTTGAGCTATTGTAGGAGGGTGCGACTTCGAGTATTCTAGAAAATTGACTTTAAATAAAAGACTCAAAGCTGTAACTACTAAAATGAGCGCTATCGTTTTGCGATATTTTTAAAACTATTAGTTATATAATAGAATGAAAGAGCAATAATTAAATAGAATTGCGCCTCTATAGATAAACTCCATAGTACTCTCAAAACTCCTGGAGAAGAATCATTATATGAACCAATCCCAATAAATGTTAGCGACCAACTTGATAGAAAACTTAAATATAACCATATGTGAGTTATAAGCCAATAATAATTATTATTTTATATACCGGTATAGACAGGAAAAGCCGTGTTTTTTCCAAATGTTATATATAAAATTGAAAGAGAATTTATATATAATGGCATAATCTGCAAACATCGCCGAATATCAAATCTCTTTAAATCTAGTTTTTGTTGCTTTTAGTTCATTTTAGGGATTAAAACTAATTAGGAAGGCGCTTAGACTAAAAAAGATAATTACTGCAAGGTTGCCAATTCCGCTTCGACTAATAATGTTTATAAAGACTCCAAATCCGGAATCGTCTTTAACTACAAAGGGGTAGGGATTATAGTGAGATAAAACAACACAGATAGATGCGATCCCACGAATTGCTTCGAATTCTAAAAAATTTATCTGCAGATAACAACTTATTATGTGCTTGGAGTTTTGATGCATTAATGCTGATTTATTAAAATCAGTAATATCACATCTCCCAGAGATAGCTGATAGGTCGCAGGGGGTATAAAAAGCGAGGAATTTTAAGCCTAGGCAACGAGAATATTGGAGGGAATAGTTCAAATGGACTTGATTTAAACTGCGATATAGCGGCTTGATGATCCCAAATATCTCCTCTACAGCGGTGCTCCAGGCGGGCAGGTGTCCAAAAAAACTGATCAAGTGCATCTCCTAGAATATTTTTGGATATATTCCAAAAAAGGTCTTGGATAATGCCAAACGGTGAGATCGGTGCCATTTCAATGATCAGAATGTGTCCACCGGGACGAACAATGCGAGCCATCTCCGATAATGCTGCCGTTGCCATGTTGACAGTTTCTTTTGTACTTTTGCCTGTCATGTGATGAAGGGCATATATCGCGATTGCAGTGTCTACTGATTTGTCCGCAAAAGGCATCTGTGTTGCCGATGCACAGACACGCAGGTCGACCTTATCATTTGCTGCGATGGATGAATATGAATAGTCCATACCAATCAAAGTAGATTCCTTTGGCTTATGATAGGAAATTTCCGGTCCGCAGCCGATATCGACTATAATTTTGCTGCTTCGTATAACTTCTTCAATGAAGACTATCTGTTGTTTGTAAGCTATATTCCAATCTCCCTCTTTTTGAGAGCGCCGCTCAACCATCACATGATGCTTATCATCGAAATATGATCGAGGAAGTCTCTCCAGCATCACAGCAACATTCTCTGAGAATACCCCTTTGAAATCACCTTTCTGACAAATTATTTTATCCCCCCTAACTTGGACTTTCTGGTGTGTGCCGGGAACAACGAGATGTCGTTCTATCAAATCTTGTACACTCATATTAAGATATCATGCGTTTTATCCTTCGTAACAGAATGATAAATAAAGTGTGTCCCGTGGACAATAGGTTTCGTAGATTAACTGGAGATTGACCACTACCTTTTTCAACATGGAATCCTTGAACAGGAGTTTCCAAGTAAGTTGCACCCTCATCCAGGAGGATGGTGATCAGATCAGCTTGAAATCCAAATCCGTAATTGTATGGAGCCCAGCGCATCACGTGATACCGTTTATAGATAGCACACCCGTTGTAATAATGAATGTCATACCCCGAGATTTTATCCACCAAGAAGGTCCAGAGTTTGGATATGCATTTTCTAAGTCCGCTTTTCCCGGGAAGAACAGGGTAGTAGGGAAGGATCATGTCCGCCTTACCAATTTGCCGGAGAAGATGGATCATTGTCTCCTTGGGTTCGACATTATCACCACAGACCAATCTGTAGTATGTTCCTCGCCCCATGAAGGCGGTATCAACAAAGGATCTGGCCAAGCCAAGATTCTTAGGATTTTTATGTAAGTTTATCGGAAGGCTGGGGTTCCGTTCTAAATAGGACTCCACAACAGAAATCGTTTTGTCTTTGGATCCGTCATCAACAACGATTGCCTCCCAGGACAACCCTGGCAACTCGGCCATTGCAACCCTGATTGTTTCCAAGGTTCCAATGATCCTGGTCTCCTCGTTGTAGCAAGGGACGAAGATTGTCAGATCTATCGCGTTACCATTTGTCATCCGATCTTTCGCCGGGAAGAGCCGATCGCCAACCTGTAGTGTGCCATAGGGGAATAGCCTGTATGGACTACTTCGTCGTTCATGGAAAAGAGAAAGACATTATGGAAGAACTTACCCATTAGTTCCTTCATCTGAGGGCCGGTCTTGCAATTCACATGTCCCTCCTTGCTCTGCTTGGATGCGTATTCTTGGGATTCCAGCGATGGAGTTCCCAAGATCAGAAATCCCTCTGGTGTCAGAGATTCGACGATATTGCGGACAAAGGTTTCTTCATCATTGGGGTTGATATGCTCGATCACATCCAAGGCATAAGCGGCATCAAATGAACCGGGAAAGGGGCCCTTCAGAAGATCATGTGAAGTGATATCAAAAGCCCATTTGGGATCCATCCGCTTCTTCACATCATTGACAAAGAGCTCATCAAAATCAGTCGCTGTCAACTTGCCAACTTCCTGAACAACAATGCGTGTAAAAAAGGCGTCGGCGCACCCGACTTCGAGAACATTAGCAGTCCCGCTAAGCATTTTCGCAACAAACTTGTAGCGAGCAGCAGTGAAGAGAAGATGCTTCGGATCGTCATGCCATGCCTGATTGGTCATGAGTCCCAGGGTAGTGAGCCCGTGTTTTTCTGCGATTTCCACGTCGCGCTGATACTGAGGTTCCCTAGTTGTGTTATTCATTGTTGGTGGTGGTTTATTCAAAATACACGAGACTGTAATCGCCTGTGTATTCGCAGGCCTTAAAAAGCCACTCCCACTCATCGGGCGTGAAAAAGCATTCACAGGTAAGTTGCCAATAGAGAAGATTCACTTTCTCCTGCTCGGTCCTGTATCCATCCATCACGATATATTTCCCCCCCCTTCCGACACGCTCTATTTCTTTCAGGGCCGTTTCAAGATGTGGCAACCTTAGGTTATGCAGTGTGTTGATACTAAGAACGAGGTCGATGGAATCGCTTCGAAAATCCAATTTGGTTGCATCCCCAACCTGCAAGAACCGTTTCACTTCGGGATCAGACTGGGAGACTGCATAGTCAGAGATGTCGACACCTGCCACTTCAAGTCCGGGAACGATCTCCAGGAGATCCTTGAGCAAAAATCCTTTGCCGCACCCCACATCCAGAACACGCGACCCAGCCTTTAGGCCGTAATGTGAAGCAAGGCGCTCGGCCACGGGCTTCCACCGGCCATCGTAGCTATACCCACCATAGCCCGTTTGACGGCTTCCATCCCAGTATTCCACGTCGAACTTTTTTGCGATTGTAGCAAATTCAGCCTTGTTGCCCGAGAGTACACGAGTGAGGTAGTCCCTCTTTGTTGCCTGATGCACAGGCTGAATGAAGTCGATGTATGCCATTTCCGCTTAGGGCCCGTCAAAAGAGCTTCCTGATCTGTCCCACCACCGAGAGTTCATTGGGATAGTAAGCGGCCTCCAGCGTCTGACTCATGGGAGTGTGACTGTCCGGATGAGCAACGCGTAGGGGAGGAGCTTTCAGTTTCCCAAAGATTTCTTCCGTGACAACCGTGATGATTTCACCAGCGCACCCGAAGGATTTCCAAGCAGGGTCAGCCACAACCAAGCGACCTGTCTTGGAGACCGAGGTGAGCACAGCCTCCCTGTCCCATGGGGAGATGGTGCGGAGATCAATCACCTCGGCATCAATTCCTTCTTTGGTAAGTTCAGCTGCCACACGACCAACAAACGGAACCATCAAGCCCATTGCCACGATGGTCACATCCTTTCCCGTTTTCCGGATCGCAGCCTGTCCAAAGCGAACACGATAAGGCTCCTCTGGCACATGCGACTTCATGGAGAAGAGGGACCGCCCCTCGATAAAGAGGGCGGGAGTTTCGCTGAAGATGCTCTCGAGAAGCAACCCCTTGGCGTCGTAAGCCGTCGCGGGAATCGCTACACGAAGCCCAGGGATATGAGCGAACCAAGACTGGAGACTCTTGGAGTGCTGGGGGCCCTGTCCCCAGCCCTTACCGATAACTGTGCGGATGGTCACAGGCATACATGATTTGCTGTTGGACTTGAAATACCAGAGCGCCAACCAATTCACGATCGAGTCCAGTGAGTAAATCATGAAGTCGAGACGCTGGTGGACAACGACAGGGCGCATGCCGGTCAGGGACGCCCCCATCGCAGCTGCCGTCATCCCATTTTCCGCAATTTGAAAATCCTGAACCCTTTCAGGACCGAACTTTTCAACCAACCCCGTGGTGGTTCCAAAAATACCGGCCGGGGTATCGGCTAACTGTCCAAGGACAATCACTTTCTCATCCAGCTCCATGGCTTGAGCGGTGGCTTCGTTGATTGCTTCGGCGTAGGAGATTTCGCGCAGACTCATATAATCAGGTTTAGTTTTTAGTAAGAGGTAAGGCGGGCGTCAGCCTGGGTATGATCGAAGTTGTATTCGGTTCCGGAACCCAGTAATCGGTCTGCTTGAGGGCTTTCCTTCCGGATGTTCATGGCGCTCCAGTCTAGGGCTTCAGGAAACGGGGAACTCTTTGCGAAGGCAAAGTGGGCAGCAATCTCTTCGCCTATTTCTTCCTCGGCTTGAGCTATCTTCTGCTTGTCCAAGATACCTGCCGCCTCAAGCTTCTCGCTTAGTAAGTCTATAGGACAGTTATTCCTCCAAAAATCGATCTCTTCATTGGTGCGGTATTTGTTTGCACCATCATCTTCCGGCCCCACATGGCTGCACCAACGATAAGTAAAGGCCTCGATGAATGTAGGGCCCTCACCCCTCCGGGCTCTCTCTGCAGCCTGCGCTATCGTGGTGTGAGACAAAACCGTGTCATTGCCAAAGATCTGAACCGACTTAAGTCCGAAGGACTCAACTTTTTCGGCGAGATTTGTGCGAGCCAGCCGTTTGTGGATGTCCGAAAACGTGCTATAGCGGTTGTTCTCACAGATGAGGACGATCGGTAGCTTTTTGGCGGCCACAAAGTTCACGCCCTCCCAGAATGCCCCCTCCTCGGTACATGCCTCGCCGAATCCACAAAACACGATGTCGGGTGACTTCTGCAACTGGAGACCAAAAGCGGTCCCAATTCCAATGCTCGTTGCACCGGCTAAGATTGCGCCGCTGAAAAACCGCGTATCCGAGTGGGAGATATCTTGGGAGCCCGCTCTTCCTCCACTGGCCCCGGTTGATTTCCCATACAGTTCGGCAAAGAGTTCCTGAATGGGCGATCCCTTTGCAAAGTAGTACCCATGGGAGCGATGGTGGCTGAAGATGTAATCCTCCGGTCGTGCAACCAATGAGAGCGCCGCCGAGACAGCCTCCTGCCCGATGCAAAAATGGGCAGGGCAACGCATTTCATTCGCGGGGTGATACTCATGGATAAGAGCTTCTTCGATCCTCCTTAATCGCAACATCTGACGGTGGAGTTTTAGCAATGTTTCATGCTTAATCCCCTCGATGTTGAGATCCTGATAACGTCCCTCTTTTCTAATAGAATCGTGTGATAGTGTGACGGTTCTCATTTTAGTGTTTGGTTCATTAAAGCTACTCTATTTACGTATGACTAGGAATGATTTTGTTTTTTGTATGTGCTGTTCTGTAAAAGCACGAAATCCCATAGAAGTCGTTGGTATGCAGGCATTGGGAGCAAGTCGGCCTCCCTCCGGGAGATAAATTTCAGATCTTGTCCCTCCATGCATCGTAGTGATTGAAATCCATCATAAGTTGCGCAAAAGACATGCAGGGGGTAAGGAGGCCAGCCTGGGTAAAAGTTGTCATTCACCGAGATGACCCAAGCCAACTTCCCGCACATGTATTGAGTTTCCTCTAAAAATTCCCTTCTGGCTCCTTCCTCTAGGGACTCACCAGACTCGATATGACCTCCTGGGAACACACATTGTCCAGAAACCCTAAGGCCTGGTTTGTTATCCCGAAGTTGCAAAAGGGCATCTCCTTCATGGTTTAGAAGTGCCACGGCGCACACGGCATCAGATCCAGCCGGTAAGAAAATACCAGAGACATCGGTCATCATGAGGAAGATGTCTGGTTGACAAGCGACTCCTTTAGATTTCGGAACCTGAAGGCAGGAAGGAGTTTTTGAAGACGTGCTGAACTGAAATGCTTATGGGTCGGAGGGGATGAAGGTTGCGACGTGTTTATGGAGACACCACCGACAACCCCGGAGACAACTTCCGCAACCTCACGAAAACTGATGCTGGGAGAGGGAATCGCATGCACCAAGCCTGTTGTCCCCAACTCGATCAATGCGTGGATAAGCTCACCCACATCGTCAATATGGGCGTGGGGCCTCATTTCCGCGCCCTCGCCGAAAAGACTAATCGATCCAGATGTCAGAGCGCTCTTGAGAAATCGGTTGGGCCCATAGCTATTGTGGGTATCTCCCGGGCCGTACACGGCGCACAAACGGACAATCAGAAGAGGAATCCCACGTGCCGAGCATGCCTGTTCCATGATCTGCTCACGGGCAAGATGCATGGTTCCGTAGAGGGAGTTGGGGCAAGGGATGGTCTCCTCCGTAATCGGAGGTATGTTCTCCGCAAAAACCGCATCCGAACTGATGTAGACAAGTTGACGAACTGATTGCCTCTGAAGGGCTTCCGAAACCTGCCGCGCCATCTCGCAGTTTTTCTGAAATGCATTCACGTCCTTGCCCTTGTCGGGCGTGATAGCGGATGCAAAGACCATGACATCATCGGACCTGAGTTTGGCAGCTAGTATTGACCCGGAGCCATCCACAGAAAGGTCAATGTCACGGCTGGATATGGGAATAATTGTGCCGTTATGGTCCGCAAGAACTCGGCCAATGAAACCCCCGGCTCCCAGTATGACTAGCCGCTGATCGCTCATGTTCCTTGTACCATGAGCAAGAGTCCCTCACGCAGTGAAGTTACCGTTAATTCAGTGAAGTTGGCTTGCAACACTGATCGGTCGAAAGGGCGATAACCATTATGGGGCATCACGCCGTGTCTCGGAGTGCCAATGATCTTGCTTGAAGATCCGGCGATCTCCACAGCCAATTCGGCGGCTTCGCGAAAAGAGGTTAACTTTCCACTCACCGCATTCACAACACCCGTTGATCGATGGGCGACACACCGACTCACGATCTCAGCCACATCACCTATATAGACATGATCCCGTTGCTCCTCACCTTCCCCAAATAGAAGAATGTCTTTGCCCTCTTTGGCAAGGCGCAGAAAGCGGTTGGGGCCATAACCATTATGAGGATCCCCTGTTCCGAAAATCAGCGTGGGACGAATGACAACCAAGGGAGCGGAGATCTCGGCTTTCAACATGACTTCGCGAGAGATATGCATGGCTCCATGAAGAGATCCAGGTTCTGCGCAAGAAGCCTCGTTTAAGGGATGCTCGGAATCCCTGTAAACAGCATCAGAACTGATGTAAGCAAGATGCTCAATGGGGCTGGATTTTACCGCCTGGCAAACCGACTGCATCATCCTCAGGTTATCAATGAGCATCTGAGGTGATTTCACCGGGGCAAGAGCCGACGTGACCACCAGCGAATCACCCGCTTTTAGATATGATGCCAACTTCACGGCAGCATCGTCCGCAAGCAGGTCTACCTCACGACGGGTCAGATCGAGAACGGTTGCTCCGTTTTTTCTCAGGAGTTGTGAACTGGCACGGCCAACAAATCCCCCCGCCCCCATGATGACCACCCGGGAGGGCGTCTTTGGAATAGGATAGAGATGACTTAGCATAAAAGTTCAGGCCGGAGATTGACCAATACTCGAGTAGTTGAACCCCGCGGCACGGAGGGCGGAGGCATCGAGCACGCCGAGAGGGTCATAAATATCTTTTCCCACCATGTGAGCGGATAGTTCCGATATGGGGATCTTGGAGAATTCCTCCCAAGGGGTCATGACACACAGTGCATCCGCTCCTGCAATTGCATGAATTGCAGAATCCGCAATCTCCAGTTCCGAGGGCATGTCCGGAAGGCACTTCACTTGGGGATCGTAGGCTTTTTTGGAAATGCCGGGCAATGAATGGAGCAGGGCCACGCCGGCAGAATTCTTGATTGAAGCCGTGTTGGCAATGTATGCCATTCCCCAAACCGCAAGCTTGGCGCCGGGGCTGAAAACCACTTTGTTCTGCCTGAGTTTTCTCAAAACCCAATCGCGTCGGTAGTCGCTTTCCCTGACCCACGTGTCGATAAGGTCTGACGGCAAATCGTACTCCACGGCAAGCGAGCGGAGCGTGACAAGATCGCGGGGAAGATTTCCCCCACTGATCCCAAGGCCAGGCTTAAGGTAGGCATATGGGCCAATGCGCTTGTCGAGCTTGAGTGCGGGAATAATCTCCGACCAACTCGCTCCTAGCGATTCGCATAATTCCGCCAGAAAGTTCGTTGTGGTGACAGTCGATACGAGAAATAGATTGATTGCCGTCTTGGCGAGCTCGGCACTTTCCAAACGCATGCAGACAAGGGGGCATTCAAAGGCCTGCAGCCACGCAAGATAGGCCGGAGGTACGGCATCAGTGCTCTCCGGAAGGCCTATGATGTATCTTTCCGGAAGCAGGGCCCTGGCAACAGCCTGACCAAAGACCAGTGTCTCCACTTGGTAGAGAATCGAAATTCGTTTTAATGCACACAGATCGGCATATTCCTTGCAGATCGAACGTGTGAATCCTGGAGGAACCTGATTAAGCAGAACGAGGGTTGTGCCGTCACCCAATGCCTTAATGACATTCCTGATCAACGCCCTAAGAGGTTCAAGATCGCTCTGGTGTTGATCGTTCGTGGAGACATCCAACGCGATAAAGACCACGGAGCATGCTGCCAGATCGGACTCTTGGGCCGTATAGTGGAGTCGGGAGCGGTGTTCTGCCCATCCCTCAATCAGGCCAGGCTCACTGACAGGGAATGCCCCATCACTGATCCTGTTAACGTGAGAAATATCCGGGTCAAAGGCCACTGTCTCGAACCCCTTGGCTGCCGTCGCAAGGCTGTAGATGATCCCGAGATGGGTAAGTCCGGCAAATCCGATCATAGAAGCTGCTCTCGGAAATTGCGGAATATGTCGTTAATCCACAGATCCGTGTCGATGTTATTGGAGGGATTACGGCACAGGTCGAGGAAGTGTTTGTATTCGGCCTCCCAAGTTGGGTCAGCGCATACAAGTGTCTCAGTGCGCTCGTCGGGTCGCCCACTTGGAAGCACCCTGTCGCGTATCGTCATTGCGCTTGGGCCCCATTTACAGAGACAATCGATATGAACGGTTCCCTTTTCCGCGAAGAGGTCGAGACGGAACATATTCCGCCAAGAAAGCAGGGTGACTTCGTACTGCATCAACACTTTATCGTTTAATGAAAAGGTACAATGATCGTAAGAGCTGTTCTCAAAGCAGTTGGCACTGAGAATCTCAGGACATCCTTCAAGGCTTCCAAAGAGGAATTGAGTCCAGTCCAAGAGATGTGATCCGAGATCGGCAATGACTCCGAGGCCCTTGTCTCTCCATGCAGAATTTCTGACATCACGGGCCGTGCCGTTACCGTAGAAAAACCTGCAGTTGTACGGTTTGCCGAGTTTTCCCGAATCAAGCAGTTTCTTAAGCGCCACGATATGCGGCTCAAACCGGTGGTTGTAGGCAGTATAGCATACTGCCCCCTTTGCCTCAGCCAGCGCCTTGAGTTCCTCCAGAACACTCCTGTTTTCTGCAACAAGAGGCTTTTCAACAAGCAGGTGTTTCCCATTCGTGAGGAAATATCGAAGCATCTCGGGCTTCACTTCATCCGGTACACAGCAAAGCGCGGCGTCATAATCAGCCAAGGGAACATCTTCAACTTTGCGAAAGTCAACATCGGGTGCGACGGGGTCAACAGTGGCCACGGCATCAGCTCCAGCAACCCGCAGGCGCTTCTTACCCTGCACTCCCATACCAACGACGATGACCCTCATCTGATTATTGATATTCTGAAACACCTATCTGCAACCTCACTCGAAATGAGCCAGTTTGCGGACACTCTCAAGTTTCTTTCTAGCAGCGGAGAGCTCGATCGGGTTATTGCCATCGCGCTCACAGGCAAGGGCTGCAGCTACCGACCCAAGAACGGATGCCGTTACAATGCAATCTTTTCGCGCCAATGACAGTGTGGCATAGGAAAGCAAACCATCACCAGCTCCGACGGCATCCACAAGCCGATCGACGAATGTATCTACGGTGAAGAATGATCTCACCTCGGGATCCGGAGCCTTGTAGGTCATGATGCCCCTCTCCCCCATTTTTAGAATCAAATATTTGCATTTGGCTTTTTGATACAGATCCAAGGCAAGCGGGCGAACCGTGGAATCCTGATCAGCAAGTGCAAATCTAGCTTCCCTCTCGTTGGGAGTAATTAGGTCAAAGCCTTGAAACTCAAGAATATTACCCCATCGACTGGCTACCTGACTGTCCGCGACTTTAAGGACATTTGCAGGCAGTGCTGCGGTCAAAGGAGGTATAGTGGCCGGACTGAAGATCCCGTGGCGGAAGTCGCTGAACACTACTGCATCTGATTCAATGCTTCGGATTGCATGCTGAAACTTTGCAATGGTTTTCTCCGAAATTGGCCGGTTGTCGAGTTTGTCGACTTTGAGCATTCGATAGCCTTGGGCAGTGAAGAGATTTTTCTGCGTGGTCGGCCTCGTCCTGCTTTTAACAGCATTGCACTTCACGCCGGCTTTCTCAAGATCAGCGAGCACGAATTCACCAAGCGAATCCTCCCCGATAACGGTTGTCAGGGTCACGTCAGCACCAGCCGCCTTCATGTGTTTGGCAACGATTCCAGCACCGCCCACAAAATCGATTTGCTCCTCAAACTTCAAGCTGAAGGTGGGTGTTTTGGTATTGCCTCCAATCAGGGTTCCGTAGGTGTAGGAATCCACAATCATGTCGCCCACAACATGAACCTTGACCCCCTTAAAGGAATCAAGGGTCTTCAGTAAATCGTCGAAACTAAGACCAGCAGCTTCAAGTAGTGCATGGATTTTGTCAGCACCCAGATTCGGCGGCCCCTGCTCAATAATGTGAGAGGATGAGTAAACAATGTCGCCTGGAGTGAAGAGAACCTGGCCGCCATAGCTTTCCAGGGCTGCAATTTCTTCTTGGGTCTTGGGATGGACTCCTTCCTTGTTATATTCGTAGCCCTTTGCAAAGAAGTCCGGCTGTATTGCTAAAATATTCCTGATGGGCGTGGCATTCTCATCAATGACCACATAATCCACGATTTCAAGGGCGGCCAGGTTCATTGCCCGAAGTGCCTGTGGAACAAAGGGACGGTAGTTGGCCTTGGCAATGTGCACATCCGAGGTAAGGCTCGCTACAAGGATGTCTCCCTTACTCTTCGCATAAATCAAATGACGGATATGCCCGGGATGCACAAGATCAAAAGTCCCATGACACATAATGACCGTTTTGCTTCTGGGAAAAGGCCCGATGGCTTCACGCAGTTGGTCGCAGTTCTTAATCTTACGCTTGTAAGTGGCCTGCTCGGCTTCAGTGAGTTGTTCAACAAGCATGGAATGTAAATGGGCTGTGTGTTTTAGTCCTTCATGAACTCAAACCAAGTCTTGGTAGCGTGGGCGATCGAGTTTTGATCCCAGACCGGTGCTTCGCGCCAGTAATCTATCACTTTCAACATGCGGCCAACACCCTCTTCAAAGGTGACTTCCGGTTTCCAAGAGAGTTCGCGAGTTATCTTGGAAATGTCAGCCCACGTGCAATCGGGCTCTCCGGGTCGCTTAGGAAGATGAATCACCTCACCTCCACCGAGCAACTCGATCAGTCTTGTCACAGGTTGGGGATTTCCGGCCCCAAGATTGAAAATCTCATTTGTCTTTTCGGTTTTGGCTGCTGCGAGAAATGCTTTGGCAACATCAGTTACATAGAGAAAGTCCCTTGTCTGGAGTCCATCTCCTACGACCGTGAATGGTTTTCCAGCAAGTTTCTGCGCCAAAAAGACTCCGAAAACAGCGCCATAGGCGCCTGAAGTACGTGAACGAACCCCGTATGCATTGAAAATACGGATGATGTTAACCGGAAGGTTGTAAACTTTACCCCAGTGGAGAACCGCTTGCTCCCCCTGATATTTACTCAGCGCGTACGGGTAGCGTGTATCAATCGGGGCATCCTCTCGCGTCGGAATCTGGGTCGCTACTCCGTAGCAGGATGACGATGCCGCATAGACAAATTTTTCCACACCTCCCCGTCGGGCAGCTTCCAAAACCTGCACCGTTCCCATCACATTAGTCGCCATGTATTCCACGGGCTTGTCAATGGATGGAACAATATCGCCTATGCCGGCAAAATGAAAAACATACTTGGCTCCAGAAAACAGATCAGAATCGGGCTTTATATCCCGAATGTCCGCAACTTCGACACGCAGGTCGGGGTTGCCCTTCCTGTGATCCAGATTAAGCAATCGCCCACCAACCAGATTATCGATGACATTAACCCGAAATCCCTGATCCAGCAGGAGATCCACCATGTGGCTGCCGATGAATCCGGCTCCGCCGGTGACAACAGCCAAAGGCTTATCTCTGTCTATCTTGCCAATGCTCATTTACGAAAGACCCAAGGATTTGATGGTTTTTACGTTTGAGTAGTTATCACTTGAAAGACTGTCCTTAAACTCGCCGCGCTTGAAAGCCTTGCACAGATCGCGGATGGCATCCTCGATCGTACGCTTAGGCTTCCACCCCAAGACACGGAAAATCTTCTCCGAATTCACATGGTAAGAGCGGTTATCATTGGATTCTGTCGTCGTGATGGCAATCGGTGCCTTTTCAGGAAACTCGTCCTCAACGACCTGTTTCACAAAATCAGCGAGCTGAGCAATGGAGTGGTTTTCGTATCCAACATTGAAAATCTCCCCCGCGAGCTTCTCTGCGGGCCACTTCAGAGACTCCAAATACACATCGGTAACATCCTCAATATGGATATTGGGACGCTTCTGCTTGCCGCCGAAAACAGTGATCACACCCTTGTTAACTGCCAGATTTGTCAGAATGTTGATACTGAGATCGAAACGCATGCGTGGTGAATATCCACACACCGTGGCCGGGCGGAAAATAACTGTTGTGAAATCATGAGACTGATATTTGAAAAGAATCGGCTCACACAGCCCTTTGTACTTATTGTAGTCGGTCAATGGGACCAGCGGGTGATCCTCCGTCACATCAGGCGAATCACTGACGCCATACACGGAACTGCTCGATACATAAATAAATCGCTTCACTCCAGCAGCCTTGGACTCCTTCACCAGATCCTCAAAACAATCAAAATTGATTGTTTTGCTCAGATTAGGATCAAGCTCGAAGCTAGGATCGTTTGAAATGCAGGCCATATGAATGACAGCGTCGCATCCCTGAACCGCTTTTTTGAATGTTGGGATGTCACGAATGTCCGCTTTGAGAACAGTCAGTTTGGGATGTTCTGGAAGTCCCTGATCATACGTGAGCATCAGATCGTAGACAACCACCTCATATCCAGCGGACAGAAGTTTGGGAACGAGGATGCATCCTTTGTAGCCGGCGCCGCCGGTAACGAGTACTTTATTCATGGTTTGTTTGTTTTAGTGGTGATTTTAAAATATGCGATAACCCGCAGAAAGAGCATCCTTTGTGAACATTTTGACTGTGTCTAAGGACAACTCCTCCAGGCTCATCTGATCCATTTTGAGGGCTTTTCCTAGAATATCGTGCGGAACCGTTACTATATGACTTCCGGATTCCTCCGCATGGTAGATGTTAAGAACCTCACGCACGCTTGCCCACAGCAATTCTGCTTTATGCAAATTTTGAAGAATGCTTGCGGATTCACGCATCATTGGTACGGGGTCGCGTCCAGTATCAGCAATTCGACCCGCAAATACCGACACCACGGCAGACACATTCTCATTAATCGCTTCTGCAACGCCGCGCACCTGCCCTAATGTTAGAATGGCAGTAATGTTCAACTGAACACCATCCGCAGCAAGATCCTTGATGAGAGGCAAGGATGATTCACCTCGGCTGTTGGTGATTGGTATCTTGACAAAGACGTTTTCCTGCCACCCTTGGATTTTTAGAGCCTCTCTGCGCATTTCATCAAAATCATCGGAAAAGACCTCGAATGAGATCGGCTTATCTTTAATTTCATTGAGAACATCCCTGCCAAACCCTTCATAATCTTTAATTCCCGACCTTTTCATCAGCGTAGGATTGGTCGTCAGGCCTTTAATCAATGGGTTTTTATAGAGGTTTATCATACCCTCCTTATCGGCACCGTCAGCAAATATTTTGACGTTAAGTTTATCGAGCTTACTCATTATTAATTAAAGCGTTACAGGTTTTTTGTTTCTCTTTCCAGAATATATTCCACGCTGCCAGCAAGGCTTTTTGCAACATAATCAGGGCGATCAGGGCGGGGCTCCCAATATCCATGATCAATATATATAGAAACGCACCCGGCGCGACGCGACGCTTCAATATCGCTCCACCTATCACCGATGAGAAAAGATGTGGTTAGATCGATATTCCATTTTTCAGCAGCATCAAGAATCATGCCGGGTTCGGGCTTTCTCCTTATTGAACCTTCCTCCTGCGACGCATAGCAGACCTCAATGTCATCAACCGGAAGGGATTCCTTCAGTCGAGCATGCATGGCTTCTACCACCTCCTTTTCGACAATCCCATTCCCAACATCTGGCTGGTTTGTAACCACGATCAGAAAAAACCCGGCGCTTTGTAACTTCCGAAGCTGAATGTCAGCGCCGTCAACTAGAATGAAGTCTTCCAGATTGCGCGGGGCATAAGGTTTTCCTAAAACTACGTGCGATATATTCAGCACGCCATCGCGATCAAGAAATACAGCGCGCCGTTGCATCTGTTACTTTGAAACCCCTTCCCACTTGTTGGCATTCCGAAGTAACTTGGGATGACAAACCAATCCGTGCCAAAGAACCGCTTGAAATGACTCAGCGTGAGGGGTGACCCTATCCTCATCGACTGTAGGTATCACTATGACATGGTCTCCAATTTCCTTTGTATAGCCCCCATCCCTGCCTACAATTCCAAGGATTTTCACCCCCCTTGATTTAGCTTCATCAATGGCTTTCACAAGATTGGGGCTGATGTTTTTCTCGAGATTACCTCCACCCACGGATAAAATGAAGATTGCGTCTTTTTCAGACGCCTTGCTGACCTTTAACCAAGTGGAAAAAACCGTGTCCCATCCTTCATCATTTGTCCTGGCAGTAAGTTCAGCAACATTATCAGTAGGGCTATAGGTCTCTATCCCCGCTAGTTTGCGGAAGTCATTAACTGCATGGGACGCATTGGCAGCACTCCCTCCGACTCCCAAAAAAAACAGGCGGCCGCATCGCTCACGTAATTCCACTAGGGCATTTACTTGTTCCTCCATCTCATCCGATGAAATTAGGGATGCTATCTCTGCAACCTGTGAAAGGTAAGAAGCGGAGTGGCTCATAATTTTTATTTCAGGTTCTCTATGACTTTTGACGTGATATAGTCTCCTATGGCCAGTGATGCCGTGGCACCCGGACTTGGAGCATTTAGAATATGCATGCTCGCCTCCATCTCGGCAATATAGAAATCATTCACTAGCATGCCATCCGACGACATTGCTTGCGCTCTCACCCCAGCTCCGCCGACCTCCAAATCTCTTGCATTTACCTCAGGAACAAGCTTTTGGAGGGATTTGGCAAAAAGCTCACGACTGAATGACCTGAGCACCTCATCTAGGCACATACCCTTGTGATTTTTCATGAACCTCCAGAGACCAGGAAACGAGAGGGCATCGGCCATGTCTCGAATTGAAAAATTAGACTTTGTGTAGGCCTCTCGTGCCAATGCAAGAACAGCATTGGGTCCGGCCTCAATCCCTCCATGGATCAGTCTTGTGAAGTGTACTCCAAGAAAAGGAAATTTCGGATCAGGGACAGGATAAATGAGAGCCTTCACAAGATGGGCTGCACTTGGCGCCAGCTTATAATATTCTCCTCGAAACGGAATTATACGTACATCGCGTTTTACTCCGGCAAGTTCAGCCACCCTATCGCTAAAGAGTCCAGCGCAATTGATGAGATAGTCGGATCGGAACATTCCCGCGGTGGTTTCCAGAAACCATTTGCTCTGCCTTCGATGAATGGCATCCACCCTGGCTCCGGAACAAAACTCACCCCCCATTTCCCTGATATCTTTCACGAACGCCGCGCAGACAGCTTTGTAGTCAACAATGCCCTCCTCAGGAACAAGTAGTGCAGCCACCCCTGCCGCATGAGGTTCTCTTTCCCGAAGTTCTGAAGAATCAAGCCATTTTAGGCCAGTCAAACCGTTTTCCGTGCCACGCTGGTGTAGGTTTCTCAGCATTCCCACTTCTTGTTCATCGGTTGCAACAACGACCTTGCCACAGATTTCATGCGGTATGTCATTTTTGACACAATATGCGGTCATCATTCTAATGCCCGAAACTGCCATACGGGCTTTAAGTGATCTTGGCTTGTAGTAAAGGCCCGCATGAAGCACCCCACTGTTGTGCGTACTTTGGTGGAGTCCTGCATCCTTCTCTTTTTCTAAAACAGTAACGGACGATCCTGGTCTGTTTAGCAGAATTGCTCTAGCAGTAGCTAGTCCAGTAATGCCACCTCCTATAACACTGTATTTTTTTGCCATTATTAGTGTGTAATATGTATGGATTTTATTGAAATTAGGGATTTTTTTTATTTTATACTATATTGTTTAAAGTGCGATTTTGTTTTCTTTAGGCTGTCGTAGAAGAGTTTTAATCCCCCCGCACCAGTGGTCTGTGAGAAGAGTTCTTCGGTAAAAATACGGTGATGTACATTAACGCTGATGTACTTACCCAGCACCAGAGCTCTAGTATTTTCCAAAATTGGTTTTCCGAAATATGCGCATTCCTAATATCTTTTATAGCTATTGTAAGTTATTTATCTATAAAATTTATAGTTTTTTGTTTATAAGCTAATATTTTAATATGCACCAAATGGCCCTTACCCCGTCCTTCCAATTGATTTTTTTACCCTCGGCATAGGTACGGCCGTGGTAGGAGACCGCGACTTCATAGATGCGGATGCCTTTTCTGGCCAACTTGGCGGTGATCTCAGGCTCAAAGCCGAAGCGGTTCTCTTCAATGCTTACTGACTGCAGGATCTCCCTTTTGACCGCCTTGTAGCAGGTCTCCATGTCGGTTAGGTTGAGGTTGGTGAACATGTTGGAGAGCAGGGTCAGAAACTTGTTTCCCAGGGAGTGCCAAAAGTAGAGTACCCGGTGCTCTTGGGATCCAATGAACCGCGATCCGAAGACAGCATCGGCTTTGCCCCTTACGATAGGGCCCAACAGAATCGGATATTCAGCAGGATCGTACTCCATATCGGCATCCTGGATGATGACGATCTCGGCGGTGGCATGGCTGATACCGGTACGGAGTGCGGCTCCCTTGCCCTGATTGCGCTCGTGATGGAAGAGGCGAATCCGGGAATCCCCTGCAGCGACCCTCTCAAGCTCTTCGCGGGTGCCGTCGCTGGAGGCGTCATTGACAATGATGAGCTCCGCCACCTCCGGCTGCTTTAACACAGTCCCGATCACAGAGGCCACAGTCGCCCGCTCGTTGTAGACAGGCATGATGACGGAGAGGCAGGGGGGCATGGGGATAGGAAAAGCTAAAGGCTAAAGGTTGAAAGCTGAAACGGGCTGAGTGAGAGGATAGGGGTTTAGGCTGTAGGGTATTAGGGTACAACCCGAGTCGAGGGTCGAGAGGTCGAGTGGAGTATTGGGAGCTGGCTGATAGGAGCTAGAAGATAGGCAATGGGAGGAAACAGCCCGCTGAGGGTCAATACTTAGACTTTG
>JACCDS010092117.1_pt1 | contig 19061 bp, 11 predicted proteins | sample 7446441 | NCBI WGS metagenome assembly JACCDS01 (sample SAMN15323445, study PRJNA562643) | freshwater metagenome | isolation source: river surface water | place: USA:Blue River Watershed | collected 2017-08-17
CCTACCCGGCCGGCGAGCTCAAGCATGGCCCGCTGGCCCTCGTCACCAGTGCCATGCCGGTGGTGACGGTGGCGCCCAACGACGCGCTGCTGGAAAAGCTCAAGAGCAACATGCAGGAAGTGCGCGCCCGCGGCGGCGTGCTCTATGTGCTGGCCGACGCCGACACCCGCATTGGCAGCGGCGACGGCGTGAACGTGATCCGCATGCCCGAGCACTACGGCGCCCTCTCGCCCATTCTGCACGTCGTACCGCTGCAGTTGCTGGCATACCACACCGCGCTGGCCAAGGGCACGGACGTCGACAAGCCCCGCAACCTCGCGAAGTCGGTCACTGTGGAATAAATGCAGCGGTCTAGGGTTTTCCGTGACCGTAAAAATAAAAAGTGTCAAAGAAAAATAAAAAGTGTCAAAAGCCTTGGGCTCTGGCCCAAGGCCCCGCGACAGGACACAGGTGACCCTCGACCGCAGCCCTGTCGGGCGGGTGCTTCGAGTTTGTGCAAGTTAGTCAAACGGACCAATTAGTCGGTTTGACCTACTTTTGATAAGAGGAGGTCGACCCGGCGATGCGACCGACCTCATACTGGTCCGACGCTCTCAGTAGTCCCAGTTCTCGTGCCGCACAGGCAACTCGTTGAGTCGCTTACGCAGGTGCTGCCAGTGGGGCAGGTACATATCCATCAGTGCCACGAATCGCTCGTTGTGAGTCGGCTCCAGCAGGTGCACCAACTCGTGCACCAGGATGTACTCCAGACACTCGGGCGGTTTTTTGGCCAGGTCGGTGTTCAGGCGGATGTAGCCTGACTCGGGAGTGCAGCTACCCCATTTGGTCTTCATCCGCTGCACGAACAAGCGGTTAACTTTCACGCGCAACAGAGGTTCCCACTTGGCCAGTAGCGCAGGGATGGCATCGCGGACCTGCTGCCGGTACCAGGCATCCAGCACTTCTTCGCAGCGCACCTGATCAGCGCCTGGTCGCACCTGCAGATAGAGCTTGCGAGGGCTCAAGCTCACGGCGGGCGCCGCATCGGCCTGATGGATCTCCAGCAGGTATCGCTTGCCCCAAAAGTAGTGGCTCTCTTTGTTCAGAAACTCGCGGGGTGTTTCACGCTCCTGCGATTGCAGCTTGCGTTGCTGTGAGCGAATCCAGGCCAGCTTCGACACCACGAACAGGCGGATCGTGTCCAGCGGCATGCTCTGTGGCGCGGCCACGCGCACCTTGCCTGCGGGCGGCAGCACGCTCAGGTGCACATGCTTGATGGCTTTGCGGGTGACCTCGGCGTGCAGTCCGCCCAGGTCCAGCAGGTCTCGCATCGGTCAGTACTCTTTTTGGGCCACAACGATGGGGAACAGGCGGTTCACTTCCTGGATGTCTTTCAGGACTTCAAACATCGCCCGCTTGACCATCTGCTCCTTGGCCACCACCCCGCGCCAACCATCAGGCCGTTGGGCCTTGATGGCCGCGTCCAGCTTCAATGCGGTATCCAGGGCCTGTGACTGGTCGCCGTAGGGCGCAAAGGGCTCCTGAGCCACGCCAGCCGTCACATGGCCCTTCAGGTTGTTGTACAGGGCCAGCTGGCCTGCCGTCTTCAGTTGCGCAGGTGTGTCTTCACCTTTGCCAACGCTCACGCTCTTGGCCACATCAGCAATGCGCGCCAGGTACTCCTCGTACTCGATGGCCTTTTCTTTGCGCAGGCGGATGATCTCGTCCAGCAGCGCCGACATCTTGGCGAAGTAGGCTGGGTCGGTCAGCTGCTCTTTCAGGATCTTGCTGCGGACGTTGTTCTCGATCGTCTCGGCAATCGACTCCCGGTTGCCCTTCATATCACCCAGCCGCTCGGCGATCGCGTCGGCAATACCGGTCTTGACGATCAGGTCCAGCAGACCGATGCCGTCGAACGGCGAAATCTTGCGCGGCGCTTGCGCCTCGATGTAGGTGTCGATGAGGTGGCGCATGTCCGCCTCGTAGGGCTTGAGGTCCAGCGTCTCGCCGGCTGCTTTGCGGATGATCTCGCGTAGGTTCAGGTAGTGCTTCTGCAGGCCCTTTAGGTGCTCAATTTGCTCGGGCGTGTACCCGGCTGCCTCCAGTTCGTCGGCCAGGTTGGCGTAGGCGCGCACCAGGGCCACCACCGCCTTGTAGAGCGCCACCCGGTGCGGCTCGCGTGCCTTCAGGTCATCGGCGATCTCGGTGTTGCCGCAGAAGTAGTGGATGTGTTCGAGATCGCCCTTGGGTGGCTCAACGGGTTCACACAACAGGGCCAGAGCCTCCACGGCATCGTCCAGCCGTTCGCGTCCCGCTTCCAGTCGGTCCTTGACCAGGATCTCCGGGTCACTGCCGCCCGCGCTGTGGTCCAGCTCGGCGGTGTAGACGGCAATCGCCTTCTCCACCTTCTTGAATAGGTCCTTGTAGTCCACGATGTGGCCGAAATCCTTGTCCTCACCGTCCAGCCGGTTCGTGCGGCAGATGGCCTGGAACAGCCCATGGTCTTGCATGGACTTGTCGATGTAGAGGTAGGTGCAGGGCGGCGCGTCAAACCCCGTCAACAGCTTGTCCACCACGATCAGCAGCTTCATCTGCGCCGGCGCCTTGATGAAGCGCTCCTTCACCTGCTGCTCGTAGGTCTCGGTCTTCGTCTTCCCCGGTTCGGCCACCACGTCCTTCAGCAGCTCGGTGTAGGTGTTGTAGATGAACTGCTTGTCACTCTCGGTGTTGGCGCCCGTCTCTTCCTTGCTCACGTCCGAAGCCTGGGGGTTGTACGACGTGACCACCGCGCATCGGCCCTTGAACACCGTCTTGCCGAACAGCACGAAGTACTTGCAGGCTTCATAGATGCTCGACGCTACCAGGATGGCGTTGCCGCGCTCGCTCGACAGCCGCGGCTTTACCGCAAAGTCGAACACGATGTCTGCCACCACCCGGTCCATGCGGGCACGTGAACTGAGCACGTTTTGCATCGTGCCCCACTGTTTCTTCAGCTCGTCCTTCTGCCAGTCGTTCAACCCTTTGGTCTTGGCCTCGAACCACTGGTCGATCTGCTCGTTGTTGCCCAGCTTCTGGTCGATGTCGCGTGCCTCGTAGACCAGGTCCAGAACCACGCCGTCTTCCACCGCCTCGGCGAACTTGTAGGTGTGGATGTAGCCACCGAACACCTCCAGGCTGGTCTGCGCATCGCTCTTGAGCAGCGGGGTTCCCGTGAAGCCGATGAACACCGCGTTGGGCATCATGGCCTTCATCAGCCGGTGTAGCTTGCCACCCTGGGTGCGGTGGCATTCGTCCACGAACACGTAGATCTCGCCCTGTGTCTGGCTGGGCTGTGCCGCCAGGTCGCGCAGAAAAGCCTCGAAGTCATCCACGTCACGGCGGCCGAACTTGTGCACCAGCGAACACAGCAGTCGAGGGTTGGGCTGAGCCAGTTGCGCCATCAGGTCGCGTCCGCTCTGGCTGCGGTGGATGGTCTCGCCCGCTTCCTTGAACACCCCTTCGATCTGCCGGTCCAGTTCATCCCGGTCGGTGATGATGGCGACGCGCGCCGCAGGTTTGTTCTCCAGAATCCAGCGCGCCAGCAGCACCATCAGGATGCTCTTGCCTGCGCCCTGGGTGTGCCAGATGATGCCGCCGCGTTTCTGGTCCACATGCTTCTGCGCGGCCTTAATGCCGAAGTACTGGTGCACGCGGGGCAGCTTCTTGATGCCGCCGTCGAACAGCACGAAGTCGTGCACCAGTTCCAGCAAGCGGGCCTTGCTGCACAGCTTGGCCAGGTACTTGTCCAGCTTGTAACCAGTGTTGTCGGCCTCGTCTTCCTTCCAGGTCAGGAAGTACTTCTCCTGCGTCTCGATGGTGCCGTAGCGCAGGCCCTCGGAGTCGTTGCCGGCCATCACCAGCTGGATGGTGCTGAAGAACCAGTCGTTGAACTCCGGCAACTGGTTCGACAGGCACTGACGGATGCCTTCGCCCAGGCCCACGCGGCTGTTCTTGAGCTCCAGCACACCCATGGCGATGCCGTTGAGGTAGAGCACGATGTCGGGCCGGCGCTCGTGCCCACCCTTGAGCGTCACCTCTTCGGCGATGGCGAAGTCGTTCTTGGTGGGTTCGGCCCAGTTGATCAGGTGAACGGTCTCCGTGTCCGCGCCGGCCTCCACCCGCACCGACACGCCGTAGCGCAGCAACTGGTACACCGCCTGGTTGGCGGCATACAGGGTTCGGCCGTGCAGCAGTGCTTCAGACCTGAGCTTGTGCACTGCGGCACTGATGTGAGCAGGGCTGTAACCGCGCCCCGCCAGGTGCGCTGTCAGCAGCTCTTCCTCGACGCAGTGGTTGCCCGCCCGGTCCGACCAGTCGCCCAGGTAGCTATAACCCAGCTGCTGGGTGAACAGCGCGATCACCCGGTTCTGGGTGGCGCGTTCGGGCTTGTTGATGCTGCTCATATGGCCGTCCCTGGCATTTATCCAAAACTATCTTGAAAAAGATAATTGCTTAAATTTTGTGCATCCGTGGCGCAGATGCACGCTGCTTTGGCTCAGTCATTGACCATTCCGTAAAAGAAATCTTCAATCCCGACAACAGCTTAGCGAGCAGCTGCCCGTGTTTGGTCCAAAAATTTGGCGCAACCCGGGTCGATATCCCGGGTTTTGAGCCAAATCAGGCCAGGCGGTAGCGTGTGCCATTGCGAACCCCTTCCTGGCGGAGCTTTCCCTCCCTGACCAACTGCTCCACTGTCCGCCGCACCCGAGAACGGGGAATCTCCAGACCAATGCGCTGGTGGATGTCGCCCATCTTGGTATCGGGGTAGCGGCCCACATCCTCCAGCACCAGGGCTTCCAGCCGGTGCGGTTCGATGCGCTTGAGCGTGGTGCCCCCTGTGAAGTTGAGACTGCGCAGCAGCGTCGGATCCACAAAGTACCGCATGGCCTGCGTGCGGCCGCTGCTGTGCACCAGCTGCCAGTCCAGCAGGCGCTTGAGCCACGGCGTCAACGCTTCCACCGTGGGCAGCTCCAGCGCCGCCACCAGTTCGCGCGCTGTCATGGCCTCCTGCTGGGCCAGCAGCCCCAGCGTGATGCGCTCGCGCTGGCTGAGCTGGTGGGTCTGGTCGGCCTTGGCGATGAAGTCGATCACCCGCGGCGCCAGGATGCGGCGGCGAATCGTCACCTGCACGCGGTCGTGGGTTTCGGTCAGTTCCGGCGCTGGCCGGCCTTGCGACAGCAGCACCTCGTACACCTTGTCGAAGCCGCTGCCCTCGCGCTCCATCAGCTTCAGGTCGTGGAACAGGCGGGCCAGATGCTCGTTGCGCCGCACCGTGGTGTGCAGCACGTTCTGGGGCGTCACGCCCAGGGGCAGCGGGCCGGGGTTGACCACCTCCAGCCGGTCCGGGTGCAGGTTCAGGAAAATGTCGCCGCGCTGGGTGTAGGGCCGGTGCACCAGGGCATTGACCAGCAGCTCGCGCACCACCACCTCGTCAAACGCCGGCACATGCTGGCGGTACAGCCCATCGGGCAGCTCGTAACGCTCGCGGAAGTCGGGCACCTCGGCCCACACCGCCTCGATCAGCGCCATCGGGCTCAGCGTGTGGTCGTCCCACACCAGCTTGTTCACCTTCTGTCCCAGCTCGTCGTACTTGATGAACTGCACCACCGGTGCCGAATGCAACTGCGCCCGCTGGTGCTGACGGCCCATGCACAGCACCCCCAGGTGCGTCAGCCACGGCCCCTGGGCCAGCTGGTAGTGGTCCAGCAACTCGTCGTCGGTCTTTTCCTTCACCGAAAGCTTCACCCGGTCTGACGCGCGCAGGGCCTGCAGCAGCGCCTGCTGCTGCGCCGGGTCCGCGTCGGCGCGCGGCAGTTGCAGCGTGGTCTGCGTCTCCCACGGCAGCGCGGCCCGCTCGCTGGCCAGGCGCAGCACCTCGTCGCCCGTCACTGGCCGGCTCTGATCGGCCACCCGCAGGTAGTAGCGCCCGTCGGTGGTGGATGCCACGGTCAGCGAGCGCGGCACGCGCAGCGCGACAAACTCGCCCCCGTTGTCGGCGGTCACCACGTCCGGCAGCACCGTCACATTGACCGTGCGCTCGGCCAGCTTGCGGCGCAGCATGTCCGGCAGGTCGGCCGGCACGCGCTGCCCGGCGGGCGGCAGCGCTTCGCCGTCTTCCAGGCCAAGCCACAACTGGCCGCCCGTGGCGTTGGCAAAGGCAATGCAGTCCTTGGCCAGCTCGCCCCAGTCGGCCGTCTTGCCGGTGACGGCCCGCAGGGACTTCTGATCGCGCAGTTGACCTTCCAGACTCACGGTGTGCCTCTCCGATTCATGGCGTTGTCACTGCTGAATGAGCTTGAAGCTCACCTGGTAGCGGTAGAAGCTGATGCTGGGCACTGCCGCCAGAGCCCAGCGCAGCTTCTGGTCGTCGTCCAGCGCGATGATCGCGCCCTCCACCGTCTGGTGCGGCTCGGCGATCTGTTCCTTCACGTAGCCCATGTAGCGCAGGATCTGGCCCACCACCACGTCCGACGCGCGGCCGCGCTTGAGCTCCACCACCAGCAGGCGCTGGCCGTCCTTGCTCACCGCCAGGATGTCGATAGGCCCGGCGTCCGTGCCGTACTGCTGGCCCACCAGCTCACCGTCTTCTTCGTAAATCCTGAACTGCTGCGCCAGCTCGGTCTGCGCCCAGTTCTTCACCAGGAAGTCCTCCAGGTGCTTCTCCATCGCGAAGGCCACCGGGTCTTCCACCACCGGGTCGGTGGCCACGATGTTCGGCGCGGCCTGCCCCGGCAGCGCGGCCAGGAACTGCTCGATCTCCTGGTGGTGGTCGGTGATGGTGCTCACCGTGCCGATGGAGCCGGTGGAGTTGCGCAGCGCTTCGCTCATGGCGGCGCGGGCAATTGTGATGGGCTGCCACTTCACCGGGCGGCGGTGGGGCAGCACCTGGTCGGGGGCGTACTGGTAACCGCCCTGCACCTCGCCCACGTGGTAGCGGCCCGTGCCGTCCGGGCACAGCACCACGTCCCCGATGCGAATGCCCTTGCTCACCGTCCACAGCGCGCCGCAGGCCAGTCCTGCCGCGATCTTGCTTTTCTCGGGGTGGCCTTTCAGGAACACCGGTATGAAGGCGGCGTTGAACTGCCGCCACTCCTCGGGCAACTGGCCGCTCAGGTCCTGGTAGATGCCGAAGTCGGCCCCGATGAAGCCGCCCGCCAGGCACTCGGCCACATGGGCGCTCTGGCGGCCCAGCATCACGCGGTAGTAGTTCTTGGCGGGTGGGTTGGTGTTCATGCGGTGGGCTCCACGAGGCGTATGCGGCCGGTCAGCAGGGCCTGGGCCATGGCCTGCTTGAGGGCGCGGGCTTTGGTGAGGCGGGATTCGAGGGCGGTGATTTCGGTGTCCATGTCGGAGAGGGCTTGGGCGATTGCCGTTTGCTCGGCCACCTTCGGCAACTCAACTTCGATTTCGCCGAGGGCATTGGCGCTGATGTGCACCACGGCATCTCCCTGACCTCTGCTCGCTTTCTGGCGCACCACGAAAGGCATGTTGAGCAGATAGCCCAGGAACATTGAATCAGCCTCCACTGTCGGGCGAAGGATCACGATGTCGCCGCCCGCGTACGCTGGCTCGTTGTAGAGGAAGGCCACGCACTTACCAATTTCTTCCTTGGTCTCACCGGAGCCTGCAAACAGCAGATCGCCTCGACGCAGCACAGTCGATGTGGCGGCCACCACGGGCGAAATCCACGAGCTGAAGCTGCGGATGTGGTCCGAATGGGTGGTGTAGATCTCACCGTAGCGAACGCAAGGCAAATCACCGCTGAGTGCTTCGTCCCGCCGGATGCCAGACCCCTTCAAAAAGGTACCCAGTTGACGCAACTTTGATTCTTGCCAAGGTCGGTCGAACCCCGGCAACCGCCGCTGGCCGGTGAGCAGTTCCTGCATGGCGCCTTGCTTGATCTGGCGCTTCTTGGTCAGCAGTTGCTCCAGCGAGTCGATCAGGGCGTCGGCGTCGGACAAAGCGCTGCCGATCAGAATCTGTTCGTGCTTGTCGATTGGAAAGCTGATAGGGGTAGAACCAAATTGGCTCTTATTGACGATGGGAACCGCTTGCTCGCCTGCCTGCGCGCGAATCGTCGCTCCACGCTCGCACAACGCGTAGTAAAGGAAGTCTGAGGCAACTGTCTCGCTGGGGAGCACAGCATTGATTTGCTGATTGGCTGTCAATAGTTCTGACGCAACGGCACACTTGCCAATGGTTGACCCGATGCTCACAAAGAGGATCGACCCCTCGGGAAAGGAGCGGCACTGCTCAAAACCGGTTTTGGACAGTCGTCTTGTTGTGGTGTAGACGTACTTGCTGTTCCCGATATCCCCTGGACTGACAAACGGGAAGTCGTCGCCAAAGTTGCTTTGCACCCGCGTCGATGGTGTGCCTCCGGTTGCGATTGGAGCGATATCGTCAAGACGCAGCGATATCCAGCCTCTAGGTAAGCGATCTGATGGCGTTTGGTTGTTGGCGCTGCTCATCACCATACAAACCCCATCTTCGCCAGATGCCCCGCCACCCGCGCTTCCAGGTCATTTACCTGCTGCGCCAGTTCCGGCATCGTCCGCCCGTAGCGCTCGGCCAGCTCCTTCACCCGCCCGGTCAGGGCCTGGCTCACGCGGTCCAGTTCGCCGTGCACGGCGGCGTCCAGCGCGGTCATCCATTTGTGGTCCACCACCAGGGTCTTCACCTCGTCGGCGGTCAGCGTGGCGTAGCGGGCCAGGGCCTGGGCGTCCAGTTCAGCGTCCAGCACCTTGATGCGCTTCTTCAGGCCGCTGGCCTGTTCGGACAGGGCCAGCCACTGCTTCAACACCGCCAGTTCGTCGGCAGAGTTCGGATCTTCAGCGGCGTCCTGGCCGATCTCCTTGATGCGCGCCTTCACTTCCTTGTCGTTGACCTTGTCGAGCGTGCCGAACGCCGCTTCGTCACCGCTGTGTTCCTCTTCCAGCTCGGTCATCGCGGCCTGGGTGGTTTCCAGCTCGGCGCTCAGCCGGTCCAGCTCGGCCTGCTCGGTGGCAAAGTGGTGTTGCACCAGCAGGGCCTTGGGCACCAGGTCGCAGGTCCAGCCTTTATCCATGGTTTTGCCTGTGGTGCCGTCCTTGTTCTTTTTGGTCTCCAGCACGCGGGTGGGCTCGGCCTTCCAGCCGTCTTCGCTGATCAGGTAGGCGTCGTCCTGCATGGTCTGCGCCCAATAGTCCATCAGGTGCTGGTAGACGGCGTAGGGGTCGATGAGGTGCCAACCCTTGGGCGGGTGTTCGTAGTGGTCGAGCAGGCCCTCGGCCACTTCGGCGATCAGTGCCTTGGGGTGGAAGTCGGGCTCCAGGTCTTTGAGGTAGGGCGTGACCTCAGCCCGCCAGGCGGCGAAGTGGGCGGCCATGGTCTGGGTGAAGGCCACGAACTCGGGGTGCTGGTGGATGGTGGCCTTGACGCCGGCGGGCGGCACGGTCAGGTCCAGGTAGCCGGGGCGGCGCGGTTGGAACAGTGTGTCTTTGAGCTGCGGGCAGACGGCCCAGTAGCGACCCAGCGTGTCGGGGGCCAGCACGTCGGCCTCGGGAATGCCGCCGTTGAGGTGGGCGTCAATGTCCTGCGCGTCTTCGGGCGTGCTGCTGTCGATGTAGCGCGGCAGGTTGAGGTTGAAATCGTTCTTCTCGATCTCGTCCAGGCCGACCATGCGGGCGTAGCGCGGGTCGCTGCTGTCAAGCCGGGTGAAGGTGTCGATTATGCGGTGCAGGTCGCGCTCGCGCAGGCGGTTTTTGGGGCCGTCTTTCATGAAGCCCTGGGCGGCGTCGATCATGAAGATGCCCTTGCGGGAAGCGGCCCCGGCCTTGTCGATGACCAGGATGCAGGCCGGGATACCGGTGCCGTAGAAGAGGTTGGCCGGCAAGCCGATGATGGCCTGGATGAGGCCGCGCCGGACCAGGCTCTTGCGGATCTCGGCCTCGGCGTTGCCGCGGAACAGCACGCCGTGCGGCAGGATGCAGGCGCCCCGCCCGGTGGGCTTGAGCGAGCGCACTATGTGCAGCAGGTAGGCATAGTCGCCCTGCTTGTCGGGCGGCGTGCCGAAGCCCTTGAAGCGTTCGTACTTGTCGCCGACCAGGCCGGTGCTCCAGCGCTTGTCGGAAAACGGCGGGTTGGCCACCACGTAGTCGAAGGTCTTGAGCTGGTCGCCTTCGAGGAACTTGGGGTCGGCCAGGGTGTTGCCCTGTTCGATGACCGCACCGGGGTTGTGGTGCAGGATCATGTTCATGCGGGCCAGGCCGCTGGTGACTTCTTCCTTCTCCTGCCCGTAGACGGTCACGGGTGTGGGCGCTGCCTCGGCCACCTTGAGCAGCAGGGAGCCGGAGCCACAGGTCGGGTCGTACACCGTGGTGTCGGGGCTGGTTTGGGCGCTGGCGATGCCCAGCACCTGGGCCATGACGCGGCTGACCTCGGCCGGTGTGTAGAACTGACCCTTGCTCTTGCCACTTTCGGTGGCGAAGTGGCGCATCAGGTATTCGTAGGCATCGCCCAGGATGTCGTCACCGTCGGCGCGGTGACGGCTGAAGTCCAGGTCCTTGGACTCGAAGATGCCGATCAGGTTGGTGAGCTTGTCGACCTTTTCCTTGCCGGATCCCAGCAGCGCGTCGTCGTTGAAGTCGGCCTTGATGCGCAGGCGGTTGGCTTCTTCCAGCGGGCGGACGATCTTCTTGTTGATCTGGTCGCCGATGTCGCTCTTGCCCTTGAGGGCGACCATGTCGGCAAAGCTGGCGCCGGGCGGGATCTGGATAGGAGCGAAGGGCTGGCCGGCGTACTTGTCGCTGATGTACTTGATGAACAGCAGGACCAGCACGTAGTCCTTGTACTGGCTGGCGTCCATGCCGCCACGCAGTTCGTCACAGGAGGCCCAGAGTTTGGAGTAGAGGTCGGATTTCTTGATGGGCATGCAGGCTGTCGTTCTCTGGCGAGTTGATTGCGGTTCTGAGTAGGGGCGAATCAGGTCACGAGTTCATCGCCAATGGCTCGGTATCTCCGTCTGAAGCCAACACATTTCTTGTTTCCTGCAAGGGCAGTGTCGGCCTGACTGGTGTATGGGCTGATTCAGATGCGTCTGCATCCACGTTCCTTGATCCTAAGGCCACTGGTTGGCTGCTAAGGCGACCCTCTTGGTTGCTTGCAATGACTGAGTGTTGCGAAGAGGTGTTCTATAACAGCACATTGTGTAATATAAGCACATATGTGGATGCCCAAATCTCAGTCGGAACTGATCAGAACAGCGCGCGGCGAGCGCTCCCAGGCGGAGTTTTCGAAGACGCTCGGTTGTGATCGCTCTTGCCTGTCCCGCTATGAACGCGAGACCTTGGGTGCGCCCCCTCAAGTGATCACGAGATGTCTGCAGATCGTGGCCGCCATGCAGCAGACATCCGACCTGAAAGGTCGTCCGGTTGACCGTGCCTTGGACCTGGCGCGGCAAGCTGTCGCTGAACTTGAGTTGCTGCAGGCGCTGCCTTCTTCGGGGAGAAGCAAGTGATGGCGTATGACGTTGTGCAGCCCATGCCGGACGAGTTGGCAGTCGCTCACGCTGGCCGCATGGCCATGTTCATGGGAGTCGATAGCCCAGCGGAGTTTGATCGGTGGCTTGCCGATGCGCTGACGGCGAATGCGCCACACCGCAGAAAGGCGCCGCGTTTGGAGCAACTGGCCTTGGTGGTGGGCATGGACCCGCAGTGGTATGCCCAGCAGCACAGCATGCTGGGTGTGCTGAGAGTCGCAGCACGCTCGGCAACCTTGCATTCGTATGGATCGCCGGAAGCCGCGTCTTACAGCAAGCGTTTGGGCATGTTGACCCAGAAGACATATGCCTGCATTTGCCCCCAATGCGCCGAGGAGGATCTTCAACACTGGCACTTCAGCTGGTTCAGGCGGTCACACCATTTGGCGGGTGTCGAAGCATGCGTCGTGCACAAAAAGCCCTTGCTCAGGGTTACATCCAGCACACCGTGGATGCAGCTTCCACACCAATGGCTTGCCGAAGGCGAGGTCCAACCCGAGCGACTTGGCGCTCGGGCACCGACCGACTTCGAAACCAGGCTTGGGGAGATGGCCTGTGCCATGTTACAACGCAAGGGGCCATTGCCTTCGGTTGAATTTGTCAGCGCGTTGTCCATGCGCGCCAAACATTTGGGCATCAGGGCCAGCGTCAAGGGCGTAAGGCCCAACCTGAGTGACTGGGTCAAGCGGATGGCACCCGAGGAGTGGGTCTCCGTGCATTGGCCCGAGTTGAAGAGCAAATCAACGGGCGAGTTCTTCTTCAGCCTGGATAGCGTCCTCAGTTCGAGAACGGTTCCATCAAGTGGTTTTGCCTATCTGACCGCCATGACGGCCTTGTGGGACAAGGCTGATGAAGTGAACCAGGCGCTTTCCATGTTGGAGGCAATGCCCAGGGGCGGAAATACACCGACCAGGCATGGGCGAAGGGACCGAGGGCAGGCCTTCTGGCAAGGAGAGGTCTGGAAAACCTACTTGAGGTGCCAGGGACGAGTCACGGCCATGGCCGAGGAACTGGACATGGACCCGACCTACCTGCGCGTGAAGCTCAGGCAACTGGGTTTGCCTCCGTTGGCAGATGTTGATCGTTCGCCGAGTTGGAATGCGTTCCTGCGCTTTCAAGCTGGCGAAATGCTTCAAGAAGCGTGTGATGCCGAGGGGGTTTCAGTGAGTGAAGTCGAGCCTCTCATCCGGATCTGCTGCTCCCGAGTAGCGCAAGCTGCCAGAGGATGTTTGAAATCCCCACGGCAAGGACTGGACAAGCTGCAACAGGGGGACCAGAGCTCTACAGCAGACGCACCAGGCAACCCTTCAATTGAAGACGCGCACCTGTCCAAACCCGAGGTCAGTGAACGACGGTCAAGTCGGGTGCAATAAGGTCGGCGGAATGCAGAGCCTCTGTCGCTGCTGCAGCCGCCAGGGAGCGGCGGTGCATTCAGTCAGGTCCACTGTCCGCTGGTGACCTCACGGATCGCAGCGCGGGTCAGTGGAAGTTGGTCAAGATTGCCCAGCCTTTTTCTGAGGGTGTCGATCGCATCACAAAGATCGGAGAGGCGGGGACGCCTTTGGCCATGACCTGAAGCAAAGGCGTTGGCTGCTTGCCGCACTGCATCGGACAACCTGAGGTCGCGCTCATCCCACCTGACTCGGGAGTTGTTGGTTTTCGGGATCCGCGGCAGTGTCTCCGAGAATGAAATGAGCCATGCGCGGTCGTTTCGGTACAGCCACGCATGGACGGCTGGCTGTGCTTCTCGCATTGCTTTCGGAGAAGGTGATCCCAGACGATCAGCGGTACGCTGCCACCGCGTACGAGCGACACGCTGTGCCTTCAGAAATCTTGCAGTGCGCCAGGCAGCCTGCAGGCCTGGCTCGGTGCGAAGCAGCATGGTGACCGTCTGAGAGGACATGCCAATGGCAGCTGCGATGGCATCTTTGGACGACCCACTGCGCAGTCTGCCAATGGCCATTCTCCTGAGTTCTGGGGTCAGTGTTTTTGGGCGCCGAGGCGTACTGACACCGGCGGATGCGAGCCAGGACATTGCCGTGGCTACGGTAATGCCGGTTGACCGGGCGGCCGCAGTGGCAGACATACCCTCTCGCACGAGTGAGTACAGCTGTTGACGTTGCGCGTCATCAATCTCACTGGCGGGCTGGTCACCCGGCTCAAGTGACCTCTCTCGTGCAACTGGAGGAGGTTCTTGTTGAGTTGCGCGATAAGCCGCCAGGAAGTAAGCCCAGGAGTCAAAGACAGACGATATGAAGAGCAGATGCCGCAACGGATGGGCCGTTGTGCGCGGTTCGCGCAGCAGGCGTGTGAACTGCTCACATAGGGATGACGGACCCAGTCCGAGTGCATCAAAACCGAAGACCCTGGAGATGGGTTTCAGTTGCGAATCGAGAAGGGCCCCAAGCTCCTTGGTGTTGACGCGGTCAGACGCATTGACGATGCAGGTCTCGACAAGTCTTCTTCTGTACGTGTGGGCGAGCAGCCTGGATGAAAAGCGATCCTGTGGCGAACCAGAACCGAATCCAGCAGCCGATTCGGCCAAGCGCAGCAGGAAGGGCGCAGCGGTTGCGAGTTCAGAGGGCTCCATGCAATGCACAAGCTGCATGTCGCTGGGGAGATACCAGTGAAATCGCCCCCGTGTGCTCACTTTGCCTATGCCTCTGACCAGTGAACGCTGGTGCCTGAGGCACATACAAGAGCCGGGCCACTGATGGTCTCGGTGCCAGTAGCTGACGTGATGCTTCTCGAAGTCCTCCCGCATGCAATCCGGACAGGCTTTCAGTGGGTGCGAAGCGCCAAAACGCGAGGCCAGCAGGCCCAGTCGTGCCTTGAGGTTGCCCAGGCTCGGCGAGCGTGCGGTGGCGATGGCGTTTTCAACTGCGTTCTGTTGTGCCAAGCGCAGGTAAAAGGGGAGGAGGGTCCGATCCCAGATCACCTTGTTGCTATCGCCAAAGCATGCGTGCGTTCGATCAGTGAACTCGTCAACCCTGACTGGAATATCGTGGGACGATCCCTGTCTTGCATGTCCGAACAGCACCTTGCAGGTCGACTCTGACGTTGCGTGACCGAGCAGGTGATGAAGGCGACTGCAAAGACTGAACAGTGTTTCGTCGGGCAACCATTGGGTGATATGAACGGGTGCCGCGAGAAGGGCCGGCCTCATCGATCACTTGGGTGGCATGGATTGGGTTCGGGCGAGTATGTGACTCAGATGACTGGGTGAAACCCCCAGCACCCGTGCCACCTCGGCTTTGGTCAGGCCTGAATTCAGCAGAGCCAACGCTTGGGTGGCTTGGCTGATGGTTTTGGGCATCGGGCCTGGCCCACGCCGTCTCGCCTGGATGCCGGCTTCTTGCTCCTGCCAGGCATGGGACCAGGTGATTTTTTCGGGCCAGATGGCGTAGTCAAATTCGTACGGATCAACATACTTTCTGAGTTCCTTGAGTTGGCTTTTGAAACCCATGGTGAGGAAGTCGCGCGGTAAGGCTGACGCAACCAGTGGTGCCTGTTTCAATGCCTGTTGGATGCTGTCCAGCCATTGCTGGTAGGCATTGGAGGTGTTGGGCATTGCAAAGAGCAGACTGGCCACAGAGCGACCGAGCGAAGCTCTTTGGTTGTCCGGCAAGCCGACCACGAGTTCAGTAATGCTGGCCCGAATGGACCGTGCCCTGCGAGCTCGAACTGCGGCATCGCTACCCTGCGAAAGGTCGATGGCTTGTTTGGATCTGGAGCAGGCTGGGCATCGGAGACCATGGATGGCGCGCCGGTGTTTGCACAACTCGCATTGATGGGTCAAGAGGATTTCCAGCGCGCCGGCACCAACCATGGACAGACACGCTCCCAGCGGGGGGCAGTCTTCCTGGAGCAACCTGAACGTGTTGCTCAGTTGGTACGTGCCAATGACGATGCGAGCATCCGGGCGATCCAGCACGCCTGCCAGGCCGGAGGGATGTGATTCAGAGGGAAAAACTTGCTGGATCCACCAGCCGACCAGGTCAAAGCTGGTCATGAAGGGCACCGGTCTAGCGCTGGGGTCCAAGAGCGGCAGCAGCAGGCTTTCAGGACTCAGGGGCGCAGAAGGGACGCTGTCACTGGCTGGTCTGGACCACAAGTGGTGATGTGGGATCAGTTGATGAAAGAGATCTGCCTGAAATGACGCGTTGCCCCAACCCGTGCAGGCATGTATCAGGCCTGCTGAGATGGCCTGGTGCCCCAGATTGATCAATACATCCACCTGGACCTGCCCAGGTCCAAGCCAAGCCAGCGGTCGCGTCATGTTGCTTCATGGTCGTAATGGTCAAGTCATTCTGAAGCGAGAGCCGCCTTCTGGGCGGCAGTTGACAAACGTGTCCGCAGGTATTGCGTGACAGGCTCTGGCTCGCGCAATATTCTTTTCCCCATGCAACACGTTGAACCTAACCACCTGTTGGATGCAAAGAGCCTTGCAGGCTACCTCAGGGTGTCCACACGCACGCTGGAGAACATGCTGCTGCGAGGTGACGGGCCGCCGTATTTGCGGCTGGGAAGACAGCGTCGTTGGCGGCCTGCCGATGTGGAGGCTTGGCTGCAGGAGCGCACCGAGTGCATGCAGCCCACCGGGTCCAAATGAGCTAAGTCGGCAGCTTCTAGCAAGGAGGTCAGCCCAGACAAATCAACGACTCAGAAACGAAAAACGCCAACCCGAGGGTTGGCGTCGTTCGGCTTTCAGCACAGGGCTTACTGCTTGGTGGAACTTGTAGTCTCAGGCCTGTCGTGTTGGAAGTCAAGGGGTACTTGCGTACCCACTACTTTGACATCAACAACATGGCCCAAACCAAAATCACCTGGGAGCGCTTGCTCCAGGTCACCCGACGCCAGCGGCAAGATCGCTGGAGCCCGGACTACATCGCTGGCATCTTTGCTGATCCCCGTGAGGCACCGGGTCTCAGTTCTGCAACGATCCTGAGACCCCGAAAACTCGGGGGCAGGGAGTTACACACGCTCAGTTACAACGAGACCTGCGCAGCGCTTCTGGCCCTGTACAACCCCGCCTGTTTTGAGATCTTTGACCAGCGGATGCTGTCCCCAGAGCCGAGGGTTCACCTGCTGTATGGGCACCCCAAAGCGGTTGGTCTGTCCCTTCCCTCGTTTAAGGGCACATTGGACGTCGCCGAGCGTCTTGGGCGCCTGTCAAAGCATCCCAAGGTGCGAGCTCAAGATGGTCCAGATCCAGCAGATTGGCCCTGGGTCCCATTTCCCTATTTTGCGGATCTCACCCTGTGTCTCGAAGATGCTCAAGGCCCCTATGTTGTGGACTGGCCAGTCAAGGATAAGTACGAAAACTTCAGGCGGAGCGGTCCCAAGCACGGTACCTCCAGACCTGATGAGGATGATCCGGCCACCGTTGCGCGCCAGCAGCTGCAGGAGCTGTACTACCAAGACGCCGGCATTCGAACGCAGCAAATTGTGGGGTTCTCCATCGATTTTCATGTGCGTTGCAACCTTCGGGCGCTGCACCTGGAGGTCTCTCGTCCGCCGGGGGTCATGGATGCTGACGCACGGGATGATCTCGTCCATGAACTCAACCAGACCGTGGGCAAAGATGTCCCGGCCTTTCTGACGGCGCGCCGTCTGGCCAACTTGTTCCGGGTGCAGCCCGAGGTGGTGATGTCGATCCTCTACCAGGGCATATGGAACAGGGAGATCCGCGTTGATCTGTTTCGTCCCGTGCTTGCAGATGCACCGCTTCGTACCGAGCGTGAGGATGTCCTGGCGCGTTACGCGAGCTGGTTTGCCAGATAAGAGGGGCGAGTCATGTTCGTCGGACTGCAACTGGAGGCCCCGCAAGGGTGGCGTAGCTTTGCCAAAGGGGCCCGGTACTACTTCTGCGGTGATCGCAGCGATGAAATCAATGGGGTTTCTGTACCAACGGTTCTGATCGCCAACTTTCATATGACAGGTAAGCGCTGGCAATCGTGGCGGGTTCAGCTGTTCATGATCCCCAGACAAGAGTTTGAAGAGGCGCTGACCCATCGCCCCCCGCTTTTGAGACAGTGTTCACATCAGTTCAACCTCCCTCCATGGCTGGAAGAGGTGGACGATGTGGACTTCAACAGCATCGATGAGTACCGTCAAGCTCTTGCTGGCCGCGACCTCGAAAACGAGGAGGGGACAACGATAAACACGTACCGGAAGCAGGTTGAGAGAAGACTCAACAAGATCGCCGCTGCGGTGGAGATCGCCAGCGAAATCCTTCGGGCCCCTGATCCGCTCAAAAAGATCTATCAGGTCCTGAATGCAGACAAGACCTGTCAACCACATCGGGTTCAACTGTGGTTCTTCGCTTTCGTCCTGCATGGGCAAAACCAGTGGGCACTGAAGCGTCCTACCCACACGATTGGTCGGTGGCTCAGAAGTGCCGAACAGCATAAAGATAAGAAGTTCGGGCGGCCCTCATTGGCCGGCACCTGTTTTGGGTCGAGCGCGGTTGGCATGGTCGACCGTATCGAGGCCGCTTACCTCAATCGATGTGGGTTGACCAAGACGATGACCTCGATTCATCGCCAAGCGCTGCGCGAAGAGTTCGGATGCATCACCGTCCGGAACGAGGTTGGTGTCGATACGTGGGTTCATCCGGCGAACCAGCCATTCCCAAGTTATGGGCAGTTCCGCAGCGTGGTCGTTAATAAATTGGGATTGGCGTATGTCCAAACCGCGATCTATGGACAGCCGCGCATGAAGTCCAAGTCCAAGATCAACAAAGGCAATCAGACTGGTCAGTTCGCCTCGATCCTGGAGGAGCTGCAGGTGGACGCCTACTACGTAGCAGACCGACCCAGGGCAATGCATTCCGACGAGCCCAGTGAGGCGCTGGCGGTCGCTGAAGGCGTTTGCGTGACGACTGGTGCAGTGGTGGGTATCGGGTTTTCGTTGGGAGGCGAAACCGGGGAGGCCTACCGGTCCATGCTGTTTTGCATGGCCGCACCGAAGGACTACATCGCGCGGCTGTACGGGATCCCGCCGGACTTGCTGAACTGGCCGATGCAGGGAGTTCCTGGGGCGATGACCTCGGATCGAGGGCCTGCTGGCCACAGAAAATTTGCAGAGCGGCTTGAACAACAGTTCCCGATCAAAACGATTACTCCTTCGTACGATGGTCAGCCCAAGGCATCGGTCGAAACCACGCATCCGAAAACAACCAAGCTTGAAGGGGAGCCGTCCTATGTACTGAGCAATCTGAATGTCATGGGAATGATCAAGCGGGAGATCAAGCGCGCTGCAGCCATAAACGATTCAAAGGACATATCGAGTCGGCTCAGCGATCAGGCTATACATGACTTCTACAACGCCGGGCTGGTCGGCACGCCTCGTCATTACTGGAAGTACCTCTCCGAGCGCATGCGTACCCATGCGCGCCAGATCAGCCTGGAAGAAGCTGTTCGATCACTCTGGACGCCTGTGAAGCTGTCGGTGGACCGCGATGGTGTGAAGTTCAGGCACAGGCACTACAGTTCCAGACTCCTTCTCGAATCCTCGCTCATGA
>JACCDS011056965.1_pt1 | contig 19061 bp, 20 predicted proteins | sample 7446441 | NCBI WGS metagenome assembly JACCDS01 (sample SAMN15323445, study PRJNA562643) | freshwater metagenome | isolation source: river surface water | place: USA:Blue River Watershed | collected 2017-08-17
CCCGCATGAAGGAAGGCCAGGACGAGATCTACGTGATCACCGCCGACAGCCTGGCCGCGGCCAAGGCCAGCCCGCAGCTGGAGATCTTCCGCAAGAAGGGCATCGAGGTGCTGCTGCTGGTGGACCGGGTCGACGAGTGGATGCTGTCGCACCTGTACGAGTTCGAGGGCCACAGCCTCACCAGCGTGGCCAAGGGCGCGGTCGACCTCGGCAAGCTGCAGGACGAGGACGAGAAGAAGCAGGCCGAGGCCGCCGCCGAGGCCGCCAAGCCGCTGATCGAGCGCCTGAAGAAGGCGCTGGACGGCCGCGCCAAGGACGTGCGCGCCACCACGCGGCTGGTGGATTCACCCGCCTGCATCGTGGTGGACGAGGGCGACATGTCGCAGCACCTGGCCCGCATGCTCAAGCAGGCCGGGCAGGACGCGCCCAAGTCGCAGCCCATCCTGGAAGTGAACCCCGAGCACGCGCTGTTGAAGAAGCTGGACAGTGCTGACGGCAGCGAGCGCTTCGACGACCTGGCGCAGATCCTGTTCGACCAGGCCCTGCTGGCCGAAGGCGGGCAATTGGAAGACCCGGCGGCCTACGTCAAACGCGTGAACGCGCTGCTGGTGGGGTGATGCGTTGATGCGGGGACAATATCCCCGCATGAACCCAGGTCAAAACCCCTCCAAGCCAGGCTCGACCTGGTTCTTCATCGTCATCGCAGCCAGCGTGCTGATGATCACCATGGGCATGCGCCAGTCCATGGGGCTGTTCGTGTCGCCCATCAACACGGCCACCGGCCTGGGCATCGTGGGCATCAGCTTCGCGATGGCGGTGGGACAGTTCGTGTGGGGTGCCAGCCAGCCCATCTTCGGCGCCGTGGCCGACCGCTACGGCCCCGGCCGAGTCATCGTGGCCGGGGCGCTGATGCTGGCGGCCGGCTCGCTGCTCACCACGGTGGCCACGGACCAGTTCACGCTGATCGTGGCCATGGGCGTGCTCAGCGCCGCGGGTGCCGGTGCAGGCAGTTTCTCCATCCTCATCGGTGCCACGGCGCAGCGGCTGCCGGCGGAGAAGCGCTCGGTGGCCAGCGGCTTCATCAACGCGGGCGGCAGCTTCGGGCAGTTCGTGTTCGCGCCCATCAACCAGGCGCTGATCACCAGCTTCGGCTGGATCAGCGCCATGTACGCCATGGCCGTCGGTGCACTGGCCACCATCCCGCTGGCCTGGTGGCTGCGCGGGCAGCGCAAGCCGGCTGCGGCGGCCCCGGCCGCAGGTGCGCCGGCACCGGCGGCCGAGATGACGCTGCGCGAGCAACTGCGCATCGCCTTCCGCGACAAGAGCTACTGGTGCCTGCACGCGGGCTTCTTCACCTGCGGCTTCCACATCGCCTTCCTCGTCACGCACCTGCCTGGCGAGGTGAACCTGTGCGGGCTGAGCCCGGGCGTGGCTTCGGCCTCGCTGGCCATCATCGGCCTGGCCAACATCGCGGGCAGCCTGGGCGCGGGGGCCCTGGGCAACGTCTACCGCATGAAGTGGATCCTGTTCTGGATGTACTTCACCCGCACCATTGCCGTGCTGCTGTACCTGGTGGCGCCCAAGACGCCCATGACCTTCTACGTCTTTGCTGCCGTGCTGGGCGCCACCTGGCTGGCCACCGTGCCGCCCACGGCCGGCCTCACGGGCAAGCTCTTCGGCGTGCGCTACCTGGGCACGCTGTTCGGGCTGACGCTGCTGAGCCACCAGACCGGCGGCTTCCTGGGCGCCTGGCTGGGCGGCCTGGCCGTCAACAGCACGGGCAACTACCTGTGGATGTGGTGGGCCGACGCCGCGCTGGCCCTGGCGGCTGCGCTCATCAACCTGCCCATCAAGGAAGCGCCGGTGAAGCGGCCGCAGCTGGCCGCGGCCTGATCAGGGTTCGGCCGAAGCAAGCTGCGCCTTGGCGTGGCTGAGCCACATCTTCAGCCGCTGGCGTTCCATCAGGCCCAGGCCCGGGCCGGCTGAACCACTGGACTGCGCGGCAGACCAGAAGCTGGCGTTGCGCGCGTCGATCTTCTGCATCACCGCGTCATGCAGGCGCTTCAGGCGCAGCACCTTGGCGCCCAGGCCCTTGGCGCGGTCCAGCTGGCCGGACTGCTCCAGCAGGCTGAAGTCGTCGCCACGCAGCTCGTTGCAGACCAGCACGTAGTTCAGGCGCTGGCCGAAGCGGTTGAGCAGCCGCTCCAGCAGGTCCACGGAGTCGCGGCCCGAATCCATGACGTGCCAGTAGTGCAGCGCAATGCCGGAGAGCTCCGCCATGTCCAGCACGCCAGACTCTTCCATCCACTTCACCAGCGGTTCGTGCGTCTGCGCGGCCAGGTCCACCAGCACGCGGCGGCCGGGCTGGTCCACGGCACTTTCGATGATGCGGTCCAGCGCCTCGTAGCGGTCCACCAGGGCGGGGCTGGCGTAGCCGCTGTAGAAGCGCAGCAGGCTGCCGTGGGAGCGGTCGGTGTCAAAGCCCAGGAAAGGCACCTGGTTGTCGATGAAGTGCTGCGCCAGCAGGCGCGCCACGACGGACTTGCCGACACCGCCCTTTTCACCACCGACGAGGTGGATCTTGGACGCGGGTTGCAGTTGCAGAACGGGGACTTCCATGGCGGCCTGTGCGGGTGAGGGGTTGCCCCCATTCTCCACGCCCTTCAGGCCAAGTACGCCGTATCGATCAGCCCTGCATGGACTCCACCTGCTCGCGCAGCTGCGTGGTCTGCTGGCTCCAGTAGGCCCGCGTGCCGAAGAAGGGGAAGTTCAGCGGGAAGGTGGGATCGGTCCAGCGCGCAGCCAGCCAGGCGCTGTGGCGCAGCATGCGCAGCGTGCGCAGCGGTTCAATGAGGCGGCGCTCACGGTCGTCGAACTCGCTGAACTGCTCGTAGCCTTCCAACAGCAGGTTCAGCTGCTGCGCCAGGGTGTCATGGCCGCCGCTGACCAGCATCCACAGGTCCTGCACGGCCGGGCCCTGCATGGCGTCGTCCCGGTCCACCACGTGCGGCTTGCCGTCGCGCCACAGCACGTTGCCCAGGTGGCAGTCGCCGTGCAGGCGCAGGGTGGCCAGCGGCTGCAGCGCATCAAAGGCCTGGGTCATCAGCGCCAAGGCCTGCTCGGCCGCCTGCTGCCAGGCGGGGCGTTCGGCGTCGGTGACGAAGCCGCCTTGCAGCAAGGCGTTGATGGCCACGCGGCCGTCCACCGCGGCATTCAGCTGGTGGCGGTGTTCAAAACGCTGCTGCCGGCCCACGGCGTGCAGGCGGCCGATGAAGCGGCCGATCTGGCGCATCGCTTCAGGGTCTTCCAGCTCGGGCTCGCGCCCGGCGCAGCGCGCGGCCACGGCATAGCGGTGGGGCTCGCCATCCAGCGTCAGGCAGGCCAGCGTGGGCGGCGTGCCCTGCAGTTGCAGCCCCTGCGCCTGCTCGTCCGCCAGCAGCGCCAGGGGCGGCACCACCGGCACTTCCGCAGCCGCCAGTTCCAGCGCAAAGGCGTGCTCTTCCAGGATCTGCGCATCGCTCCAGCGGCCGGGCCGGTAGAACTTGGCGACGACCGCACCACCGTCTTCCAGCATCACCTGGAAGACACGGTTCTCATAGCTGTTGAGTTGCAGGATGCGACCGTCGCCGCGCAGGTGCACGGCGTCCAGCGCAGACAAGACCTGCTGCGGGCCCAGGGCCCGGTAGCCGGGGGGCGTGGTCAATGGCGAACCGGGCTGTTCGGTTCGATCACCACGCCGGCCGTGGCCAGGTCATCGCCGCGCAGTTCAGGGCGCATCAGCACCTCGCGCACGCTCAGGCCATTGGCCGTGCGCAGGCCGCCGAAGGCACTGTCGGCCCGCGGGTCGCTGCCGAAGAAGGAATCCTGCAGGAAACCGCTGTCGGCCCACAGCGTGGTGCGTTCCCGGCGCCGGGTGGCCAGGGTGCTGGCCAGATGGTCGCGCGTTTCGCTGATGCCGGTGGCGGCCTGGGGCCCGCGCCCGGTGGTGGAGGTCTGCGGCACCAGCATCTGCAGTTCGGGGATGGAGGGCAGCGTGTCGGCGGTGCAGCGCAGGTGGCGCACCTTGCAGGCGCTGAGCACGGCCTGCTTGATCTGCAGCGCGCGGCGCGACGCCCCGCGCTCGGTTTCCAGGTCCACCGCCGCCAGCACGCGGCCATTGGCGCTGCAGATGGCGAAGGTCACGTGCACGGCACCCAGCAGGTCAAACCAGTAGCGCACCTCGGTGGGATCGGTGGGCTGGCAAAAGCGCACCAGCGGCAGCTTGGACAGGATGACGTGGTGCGGCAGCGCTTCCCGCAGCTGGCGGTAGACGCGCCGCTCGTCGCTGCTGAACACGGGTCGGGCCGCCACCGTCCACTGCGTGGGCAGCGTTTCCTTGGGCTGCGGCCGGCCCTTCAACGCCCACAGCAGCGCCGCGCCCAGCAACAGGGCCAGCGACAACGCGGCGAGTATCCAGGGGAGCATCTGCATGGTGATCCATTCATGGTATCGCGCCCGCCTGCCGGCCACACCCCGTGAACACGTGCGCCCCGCATGCCCCGGGGGGTGAAAAACCCTCAGCAATCGTCCGCAGGCACTGCGCTTGACCGCATCGTCCACCATATTGGACACTAGCTCCAACATGAAAGATCAAGCCCAAGCGCCTCTCCCACCGGCCATCCACCGCCTGCACGCGCCCGGTGAGCAGGACCTGCAGCAACTGGCACGCCTGTTGGTGGACTGCGTGGAGGGCGGCGCGTCCGTGAGCTTCATGTCACCGCTGAGCATGGACAGGGCGCTGGCCTTCTGGCAAGGCGTGGGCGCGGGCGTGGCCAGCGGTGAACGTGTGCTGCTGGTGGCCGAAGATCCGGCCGGCATCTGCGGCACCGTGCAGCTGGTGGTGGGCCAGCCAGAAAACCAGCCGCACCGCGCCGACGTGTCCAAGATGCTGGTGCACCGCCGCGCCCGCCGCCGCGGCCTGGGCGCGGCGCTGATGCAAGCCCTGGAAGCCGAAGCCCAGGCCTTGGGCAAGACGCTGCTGGTGCTGGACACCGCCAGCGCCGAGGCCGAACGACTGTACGAGCGCCAGGGCTGGGTGCGCTGCGGCCACATCCCCGGTTTTGCGCTGCTGCCGGCGGGCGGCCTGTGCGCCACCACGCTGTACTACCGGCAGCTGGCGCCCGGTCTTCAGTCGCCGAAGTCCAACGGCAGGCCCACGTAGTTTTCGGCAATGGTGCGCAGCCCGGACTCGGAGCGCATCAGGTAGTCCAGCTCCGCGCTCTGGAACTTGGCGGTGATGGGTGCGTCGCCCGGGAAGCGGTGCATCAGTTGCGTGAACCACCAGCTGAAGCGCTCGGCCTTCCAGATGCGGCGCAGGCAGCGCGCGCTGTAGGCGTCAATGGCGGCCTCGCTGTGGTCCTTGTAGTAGCCGATGAAGCCCTCGGACAGGTACTTCACGTCGGTGGCCGCCAGGTTCAGGCCTTTGGCGCCCGTGGGCGGCACGATGTGCGCCGCGTCGCCGGCCAGGAACAGGCGGCCGAAGCGCATGGGCTCGGTGACAAAGCTGCGCAGCGGTGCGATGCTCTTCTCGATGCTGGCACCGGTGACCAGCTTCTCGCGGCCTTCGTCGTCCAGGCGCAGGCGCAGTTCCTGCCAGAAGGCGTCGTCGGTCCACTCCTCGATCTTGTCGGTGAGCGGCACCTGCAGGTAGTAGCGGCTGCGCGTCTTGCTGCGCTGTGAACACAGCGCAAAGCCGCGAGGGTGGTTCACGTAGATCAGCTCGTCGCACACCGGCGGCGTGTCCGACAGCAGGCCCAGCCAGCCAAAGGGGTAGACCTTCTCGAATTCCTGGATGGCGCTGCGCGGCGCGCTGGCGCGGCACACGCCGTGGAAGCCGTCGCAGCCGGCGATGAAGTCGCAGCTGATCTCGTGCGTGACGCCGTCCTTGGTGTAGCGCACCTTGGGCCGCGTGGTGTCGAAGTCGTGCACGCTGACGTCGCGCGCTTCGTAGACGGTGGGCAGGCCCAGCGCCGCGCGCGCGTCCATCAGGTCGCGCGTCAGCTCGGTCTGGCCGTAGACCATGACCTGCTTGCCGCCGGTGAGCGCATGCATGTCCACGCGGTGGCGCTGGCCGTCGAACAGCATCTCAAAGCCCTGGTGCGGCAGGCCCTCGCGGTGCATGCGCTCGCCCACGCCGGCTTCGTCCAGCAGGTCGATGCACACCTGCTCCAGCACGCCGGCCCGGATGCGGCTCAGCACGTAGTCGCCGGTCTGGCGCTCCAGCACGATGTTGTCAATGCCAGCCTTGTGCAGCAGCTGGCCCAGCAGCAGGCCGGAAGGGCCGGCGCCGACGATGCAAACCTGGGTGCGCATGGGGAGTCTCCGCGGTGGGTCTTGAATGGGGCGCAGCGTAGAACCAGCGCGTGCAGGCCTCAATGGACGGATTCGACCTTGGCTTGCACAATTCGAACATCATGCGGGCAAACCCCAGGTCTCCGGCAACACCTCAGCTGCCCACCTACGCGCTGTACGGCGAAGCCCAGGCGCCGCAGCGCATGGACGCGCTGCACTGCGAATCCATCGCCGAGCGCAGCCGCCTGCACGACTGGGAGATCCGCCCCCACCGCCACACCGCCCTGCTGCAAATTCTGTACATGGCGCGCGGCCAGGTCAGCGCCCGCCTGGAAGCCGGCGCGCTGCAGCTGCGCGGCCCGGCGGTGGTGGTGGTGCCGGCCGGCGTGGTGCCCGGGTTCCGCTTCACGCCCGAGGTGCAGGGCCGTGTGCTGACCGTGGCCGAGCCGCACGCGCAGCGCCTGCTGGCCGGCCAACCCGGCCTGGCCGACGCCGCCTTGTCGGCGCGTGCGCAGGCCTTGTCAGCGGCGGCAGCCCGGCCGGTGCAGGCCGCGTCCGACGCCCTGCACCAGGAGTTCGACGCCGGCCACGCCTGGCGCAGCCTGGCCGTGGACGCCGCACTGACCCAGCTGCTGCTGGCCCTGGCCCGCCTGCCTGCCGCGGCCCGTGGCGGCCCCGCGGCCACCGTGCGGCGCGCCGATGTCCATGTGCAGCGCTTCCGCGCGCTGGTGGCCGAGCGCTTCCGCGGCCAGCCTGGCATGGCGCAGCTGGCGGCCGAACTGGCCATCACGCCCACGCAGCTGAACCGCGTCTGCCAGCAGGTGCTGGGCTGCAGCGCGCTGGCGGTGCTGCATGCGCGGCTGCTGCTGGAGGCGCAGCGCGAGCTGGCCTACACCAGCATGAGCATCAAGCAGATCTCACTGGGCCTGGGCTTTGCGGACGCCGCCTACTTCACGCGCTTCTTCGAGCGCCAGGCCGGCAGCACGCCCAGCGCCTGGCGCGCCCGCGCTCACTCGGGCGCGCAGAAGCCCACGCGGGCGTGGGAGCCGTCGCAGTAGGGCTTGTTGGCCGACTGCCCGCAGCGGCACAGCGTGGGGCCGGTGTCGCGGCTGATCAGCGTGCCGTCGCGGCTGGCGATGTCCACCGTGCCGTGCACCACCAGCGGCCCGTCGGCCACCGGCTGGATGACCACGGTGCGCGACGGCGGCGTGGCGCCTGCCGGCACGGGCACAGCCGCACGTTCGCCGGCCGCCTGGAAGGCCGCCGAGCGGTGGCTGGCGTCGCACCAGGGTTTGTTGCGCGACAGGCCGCAGCGGCACAGCACCTGGCCGGCCGCCGGCACGCCAGCAACCGTGAAGTCGCCTTCCAGCACCAGCGGGCCGTTTTCGCGCAGGCGGATGCGCTGCACGTCGCAGCGGGCGGCCGGGGCTTGTGCCTGGGCCGCAGCAGGCAACTGGGCCGCGGGCAGCACGAGCCGGCCGTCGCGCACCGGCGGCACCAAGTAGTAGGCGCCGGTCTCGGCCTGGCTGTGGCCCAGCAGCGCGTCGGCCACGCCGTCGTCCAGGCCCATCATGCGGCGCAGCATGCGTTGGGCCTTGTCCAGGCTGCTCATGAAGGCGATGAACTGCAGGCCGTGGCGCCGCACGTCGCCCCAGGGCATGGAGCGGCGCAGCATGAAGGCCGGCGGGTCGAAGTCTTCCTGCTCGGTGCGCTTGATGTGGGCCGACGCGGGCGCGTCGTCCATCTCCTCGTTGTCTGCCAGGCGGCGGCCTATGGTGTCGTCCCGCTGGGGCTGCGGCAGCGCAGCGAAGCGCTCGCGGAAGTGCAGCCAGCGCTGCACCAGGGCAAAGCTGCCGCCCTGCAGCGGGCCTTCGGGCAACAAGGCCGCGGCCCAGGCCTCGTCGCCCTGCGGGTTGGCGCTGCCGTCCACATAACCCGTGAGGTCGCGGCCCTGGCGGTAGCTGAACAGCGGCGTGGCTTCGGCCACGCGCAGGTGCGGGGCCAGCTGGCGCTTCAGGCGCTCGGCGGTCTCGAAGACGGCACTGGCGCTGGTGCCGGGCACCAGGGTCCACAGCGCATGCGGCGTGGCCGGCAGCGTGTGGCGGCCATGGCTCAGGCGCTCATAGGCGGCATAACCCGGCACCTGGGCGGCAACGGCCTGCAGCAGGGGCTCGCCCAGGCCCAGCACCACATCGGGCGCGGCCAGTTCAGGCAAGAGCGCCCACAGGGCGTGCGGCGCACCGCGCAGGTCCCATTCGATGGACATGGCCGCCGGCACGCCCTCGGCGGCCAGGGCAGATTGGGCGAACTTGGGCGTCATGTCAGCCACTCCGTCTTGCCGCTGCCGGAGAGCGGCATCAGCCGAACCAGACCCGCCACAGGCCCACGGCCACGTGGCCCCAGATCAGCAGGTTGAAGCCAAACAGCGCAAAGACGCGGGCCGTGTTCCACAGCGCCCGCGCGCGCCGGGCGAGCACATCGTTCCCCGTGGCCGCGTACAGCACCATGAAGAAGATCGACGGCACCAAGGTGCCCACGATCGCGATGCCCATCACCCAGTAGAAGACCTTCATGTCGGGATTATCACGGTCTGTCCAGCGCGTCCGCCGCGGAATAGAGTCCATGCGCCACCGGAGATCTCCATGCGCATTTCCCGCCACCTGGGCTCCGCCCTGCTGTCCTTCCTGGCCGTTGCGGCCGCTCCAGCCTGGGCCCAGGCCTGCCCGGACAAGAGCATCAACTATTGGCAGGCCTTTCCGCCAGGTGGTGAAAGCGACCTGTCGGCGCGCCACCAGCAGCTGGTGCTGAAGAAGAAGTGCGCGGCGGTGGACGCCATCATCCAGTACAAGGCCGGTGCCGGCGGTGCGCTGATGTGGAGCACCATGAACACGCTGCCGGGCGACGGCCTGAACATCGTGGGCGTGAACCTGCCGCACACCGTGCTGCAGCCGATGGAAGGCAACGTGTCCTACAAGACCGAGGACGTGACGCCGGTGTTCTGGTTCCACTACACGCCGGACATCCTGGTGGTGCCCGAGAGCAGCCCCATCAAGAGCTTTGCCGACTTCGTGAAGGCCGCCAAGGCCGACCCGGCCAAGATCAACTTGGGTGGCTCGGGCCTGAACTCCGCCAACCACGCGGCCCACGAGCGCATGAACCGCGCCTTTGGCGTCAAGACCACCTACGTGCCGTTCAAGGGCACGGGCGACATGACCATGGCCGTGCTGGGCGCGCACGTGGACGGTGCCATGACCTACTCGGCCTTTGCCATCGCGCAGAAGGGCAAGGTGCGCGCCCTGGCCATTGCCATGGACAAGCGCCACCCGCTGATGCCCGATGTGCCCACCTTCAAGGAACTGGGCGTGGACTGGGTGGACGGCGCCTACCGCGGCATTGGCGTGCCCAGGAGCACGCCGCCGGAAGCCCGCAAGCGCATCGCCGAACTGTGGGCCGCGCTCAACGCCGACCCCGAGATGCAGGCCCTGGCCGCCAAGGCCGGCTTCGAGCTGGTGAACGTGGGCCCTGACGGCATGGACGCCTTCATGCGCGAGAAGATCCGCGTCTACACCGAGGTGGGCAAGCAGATGGGGCTGGGCAAGTAGCCCGGCGCCGCCGCCATTCAGACCAGCAGGCTCTTGGCCAGCAGGGCGTGCACGCCCTTGTGGCCGTTGACGGTCTGCGTCACGCGGAAGTCCACGGCCAGGCTGCACAGCGTGTAGGCGTCTTCGCGCGACAGGCCGCCCCGTGCGCCCAGCAGCGCGATCATGTCGCGCAAGGCGATTTCCACGCAGCGGTCCAGGTCCGGGTCCATGCCCATGGTGACCCAGTGCGTGGGCGTTTCGGCGCGCGGGTAGGCCAGGCCCGTGGCCTTGTGCAGCACGAGCTGGAAGGTGCCCTGCAGCGCGGTCTCGATGGCCGTGGTGCAGACCTCGCCGTCGCCCTGCGCCGCGTGGCCGTCGCCGCAGGAGAACAGCGCGCCACTCACATGGACGGGCAGGTGCAGCGACGCACCCGGCCGCAGCTCCTTGTTATCCAGGTTGCCGCCGTGCGCCCGCGGCTGGATGGTGCTGATGCGGCCCCACGGCGGCGGCGGGGCCACGCCCATCACGCCAAAGAAGGGGTGCAGCGGCAGGTCCAGGCCCCAGGGCAGGCGGCCCACCTGGCGCTGCGCGTCCAGCGGGATGTGCAGCAGGCGGGTGCGCTCGTCAAAGTCTTCGGGGATGGTGCCGGCCAGCGGACGGATGACGTTGTAGCCCCAGTCCTGGCGCAATTGCACGTCCAGGATGCGCACCTCCAGCGTGTCGCCGGGCTCGGCACCCTCCACCGCCACCGGCCCGGTGAGGATGTGGCCCGGCAGCGGGCGCGGCAGCCGGGCGTGGATGTCGTGCAGCTCGGGCGGCACATGGAAGCCCTCGGGCGGCAACACCTCCGGGCCGCCGCTGACGCTGTCCACCACCAGCGTGTCGCCACTGCGCAGCGTCAGCACGGGCGGCAGTGCGGCGTCGAACTGGCCCCAGTGGCAGGTGGCCACGGATGCAGGCAGGCGGTGCGTGGTCATGGGCTCAGGCTCCAGCGTTTCAGCCCACGATAACCGCCACAGCCGCCCCTACACTGCGCCGACCACCACGGGCAACCGAGCCACCATGGACACCCTGGACACCGACTACCTGGTCATCGGCTGCGGCACCGCCGGCCTGGCCTTTGCCGACACCCTGCTGGCGGAGAGCGACGCCCACATCACCCTCGTGGACCGCCACGGCAAGCCCGGTGGGCACTGGAACGACGCCTACCCCTTCGTCACGCTGCACCAGCCGTCGGCCTTCTACGGCGTCAATTCCATGGAGCTGGGCAGCGGGCGCAAGGACACCCACGGCCTCAATGCGGGGCTGTACGAACTGGCCTCGGGCGCCGAGATCTGCGGCTATTTCGACCGTGTCATGACCCAGCGCCTGCTGCCCAGCGGCCGCGTGCGCTACCTGCCCCTGAGCAACCACCTGGGCGGCGGCCTGGTGCAGTCCCTGCTGTCGGGCCGGCAGACGCAGGTGAACGTGCGCAGGAAGACCGTGGACGCGCGCTACTACAGCCCGCCTGTGCCCTCCACGCACGTGCCGCGCTTCCGCGTGGCCGAGGGTGTGGACCTGGTGCCGCCCAATGCCCTGCCCGGCCTGTGGGCGCGCAGCCAGCCCTCACCAGCCCATCCACAAGCGCGGCCGCTGCCACGCCGCTTTGTGGTGCTGGGCGCGGGCAAGACGGCCATGGACACCTGCATCTGGCTGCTGCAGTCCGGCGCCGAGCCCGACGACATCCAGTGGGTGGTGCCGCGCGACAGCTGGCTCATCAACCGCGTCACCACGCAGAACGGGCCGGAGTTTTTCTTCGACGCCATCGGCGGACAGGTGCGCCAGATGACGGCCGTGGCGCAGGCCACGTCGGTGGACGACCTGTTCCAGCGCCTGGAAGCCTGCGGCATGCTGCTGCGCATCGACCCCACGCGCACGCCCACCATGTTCCACCTGGCCACGGTGTCCGAGCGTGAGGTGGCGGAACTGCGGCGGGTGAAGCACGTCATCCGCCAGGGCCGCGTGCAGGCGCTGGAGCCCACACGCATGGTGATGGACCAGGGCGCCGTGGCCGTGGAGCCGGGCACCCTGTTTGTGGACTGCACGGCCTCGGCCGTGGAGCAGAGGCCACCGGTGCCCATCTTCCAGGACCAGCAGATCGTGCTGCAGATGGTGCGCCTGCCACTGCCGGCCTTCAGCGCCGCCATGACCGCCTACGTCGAAGCGCACTACGGCAGCGACGCCGAGAAGAACCGCTTGTGCGCGTCGGTCCCCTTCCCGCACGCGCTGGCCGAGTACCCCCGTAGCCTGATGGTGGGCATGTGGAACCAGGCGCAGTGGGGCCAGGACAAGACGCTGCGTCAGTGGGTGCGCGACAGCCGTCTGGACGGCTTTGGCAAGCTGATCACCGGCGTGCCCAAGGACGACGCCGAGAAGCAGGCCGTCATTGCCGCCTTCCGTGAGCAGGCCATGGCGGCCATGGCCAACCTGCCGCGCCTGATCGCCGCCGCGGGCGGCTGACGGCCTAGGCTAGAGTCGCGGCCGCATGTTGAGCCCACTCCCGACGCCCACCGCCACCGGCCTGCTGGAAGGCCGCGCCCTCAGCTGCCAGCGCGGGCGGCGCGTGCTCTTCAAAGGGCTGGACATCCAGCTCGCACCGGGCAGCCTGACCTGGCTGCGCGGCGCCAACGGCAGTGGCAAGACCAGCCTCATGCGCATCCTGGCCGGGCTGTCCACGCCGGTGGCGGGCGAGGTGCTGTGGAACGGCCAACCGCTGCGCAAGGCCGGGCCGCTGGCCCGCCAGTCGGTGGCCTACATCGGCCACGCCAATGCGCTGAAGGACGACCTCAGCCTGCAGGAAGCCGTGGCCTTCCTGGCGCGGCTGGCGGGCATGGACCGGCCCGAAGACCGCGCCGCATCGGCCCTGGACACCCTGGGCCTGGCCAACCGCGGCAATGCGCTGGTGCGCACGCTGTCGCAAGGCCAGCGCCGCCGCGGCGCGCTGGCGCGGTTGGCGCTGGATGAGCAGCCGCGCACCTGGATCCTGGACGAGCCCTACGACGCGCTGGACGCCGACAGCATCCTGCGCCTGTCCACCCTCATCAGCGCGCAGGCGGCGCGCGGCGGTGCCGTGCTGCTGACCAGCCACCAGGCCGTGGACCTGCCGGGCCTGCAGGAGCACCGGCTGCAAAGCCGTCCTTTGACCTGAAGCAACGGTTACGGCCGGAGAGGAATTTGGCTTAAGGCGGCGTCCCTACAATCGCGCCGCTCCATGGCTCAAGTCAACCCAGCCCTTCAGGGCACCCACCCAGATGCCCACGGCTGAAGCGGCTGCCCTGCAAGGCCTGGCCTTTTCGCCGGTGTGGACGCTCACGCGGCGCGACCTGCTGCTTGCGGCCCGGCGCCGCGTCGAGGCCTTGCTGCCGCTGGGCTTTTTCATTGCAGCGGCAGGCCTGTTCCCGTTGGGCGTGGGGCCGGAGCCGCAGATGCTGCGGCAGATCGCGCCCGGCGTGGTGTGGGTGTGCGCGCTGCTGGCGGCCATGCTGTCGGTGACGCAGATGTTTGGCTCGGACGACCACGACGGCTCGCTGGAGCAGATGCTGCTGTCACCGCTGCCGTTGATGCTGCAGGTGCTGGGCAAGGTCTGCGCCCACTGGCTCAGCACGGGCTTGCCGCTGGTGCTGGCCGCGCCGCTGCTGGGCATCGCCTTCGACATGAGCGCCCCGGCCATCCTGACGCTGGTGGGCACGCTGCTGGTGGGCACGCCGGTGCTGAGCCTGCTGGGCGCCCTGGGTGCCGCACTCACCCTGGGCCTGCGCAGCGGCGGCGCGCTGATCTTCCTGCTGGTGCTGCCACTGGCCGTGCCCACGCTGATCTTCGGCACCGGCGCCGTGGGCGCGGTGGAAGCCGGCCTGCCGGCACAGGCGCACTTCTCGCTGCTGGGCGCCCTACTCATCTTCACCGCCCTGGGGGCACCCTGGGCCACCGCGGCCGCGCTGCGCATCTCCCTGGATTGACCGACATGAAGCCCCCAAGCTCGCTTGCGCTCGCTACCCCCCGGGGGGGCCGTCCGCCTGCGGCCCGGCAAAGCCGGTTCCGCGGCGGGAAGCTGGGTCGCGCCTGAGGACGCCGAGATGATGAACAAGACGAACGGCCTGACCTGGTTCACCTACGCCGCACCATCGCGCTTCTACGGCATGGCTGGCAAGGCCATCCCCTGGCTGTGGGCGCTGTGCCTGGTGCTGACGCTGGTGGGACTGTTCATCGGCTTCGGCATCGCGCCCACCGACTTCCAGCAGGGCGACTCCTACCGCATCATCTTCATCCATGTGCCCGCGGCCTGGATGTCCATGACCATCTACGCCGTGATGGCCTTCTTCGCCGTCATGGGCTGGGCCTTCAACACGCGCATGTCGTCCATGTACGCACGTGCACTGGCCCCCACAGGCGCGCTGTTCACCGTGCTGGCGCTGTGGACGGGCTCGCTGTGGGGCAAGCCCACGTGGGGCACCTGGTGGGTGTGGGACGCGCGCATCACCACCGAATTCATCCTGCTGCTGCTGTACCTGGGCTACATGGCGCTCACCGAGGCCATCGACGACGAGCGCCGGGCCGCCAACGCCGGCGCGTTGCTGGCCCTGGTGGGCGCGGTGAACCTGCCCGTCATCCGCTACTCCGTGGTGTGGTGGAACACGCTGCACCAGGGCTCGTCCATCAGCGTGGCCGGCGGCAACAAGATGGCAACAACCATGCTCGTGGCCATGTTGATCATGACGCTGGCCTTCTGGGCCTACAGTTTTGCAGTCGTGTTCACGCGCGCACGGGCCATCGTGCTGGAAAGCGAACGCGACACCGAGTGGGTCCGCGCCATGACCCGGGGCTGAAGCAGCATGTACTGGAACTCCTTCAACGACTTTGTCCACATGGGCGGCTACGGCCTGTACGTGTGGGGCTCGGCCGGCATGGCGCTGGTTCTGATGCTGATCGAGCCCATCCTGGCTGCCAAACGACACCGCCGCGCCCTTGAACAGGCGTCGGCTGGAGACGACGAATGACAACCCCCAAGCTCACTGCGTTCGCTGCCCCCCAAGGGGGCGCTCATCACCTTCGGAACGGCCGGGCGGTGCTGAAATGAAACCAAGACACAAACGAGCCGCCATCGCCGTGGGCCTGCTGGCCGTGGTGGGGGTGGGCGTGGCCCTGGTGCTGAACGCCTTCAACAGCAACCTGGTGTTCTTCTACACACCCACCCAAATTGCTCAGAAGGAAGCGCCTGAGGGCCGCACCTTCCGCGTGGGTGGCCTGGTGGAAGCCGGCAGCGTGGTGCGCGAAGGCGTCACCGTGCGCTTCAAGGTCACCGACACCGCCAAGACCGTGCCCGTGAAGTACGACGGCGTGCTGCCCGACCTGTTCAAGGAAGGCAAGGGCGTGGTGGCGCAGGGGCAGCTCGGCGCCGACGGCACCTTCACAGCACGCGAAGTGCTGGCCAAGCACGACGAGAACTACATGCCGCCCGAAGCCGCCGACGCGCTGCAGAAGGCCGGCAAGATGAACCAGAAGGTGGGCAGCACGGTGGCCAACTCCAACGGTGGCAAGCCATGATTCCTGAACTGGGCCACCTGTGCCTTTACTTCGCGCTGGCGCTGTCGCTGGCGCAAGGCGTCTTGCCGCTGGTCGGCGCGCAGCAGAACAAGCCCGGCTGGATGGCGCTGGCGCGGCCGCTGACGCACTGGCAGACGCTGTTCATCGTCATCGCCTTCGTGCTGCTGTCGATCAGCTTCGCGCGCAACGACTTCTCGGTGCTCTACGTCGCCAGCAACTCCAACAGCGCGCTGCCAATGGCCTACAAGCTGGCGGCGGTGTGGGGCGGGCACGAAGGCTCGCTGCTGCTGTGGGTGCTGATGCTGAGCCTGTGGACGTTGGCCGTGGCGCGCTACAGCAGCAAGCTGCCGCTGCCCTTTGTGGCACGCATCCTGGGTGTGATGGGCCTGGTGGCCGTGGGCTTCCTGCTGTTCATGCTGCTCACGTCCAACCCCTTCGACCGCCTGCTGCCCGCGGCCGACGACGGCCGCGACCTCAACCCCCTGCTGCAGGACCCGGGCATGGTGATCCACCCGCCCATGCTCTACATGGGCTACGTCGGCTTCAGCGTGGCCTTCGCCTTTGCCATTGCTGCCCTGCTGGGCGGCAACCTGGACGCCGCCTGGGCGCGCTGGACGCGCCCCTGGACCACGGCGGCCTGGGTGTTCCTGACCTTCGGCATCGGCCTGGGGAGCTGGTGGGCCTACAACGAGCTGGGCTGGGGTGGCTGGTGGTTCTGGGACCCGGTGGAAAACGCGTCCTTCATGCCCTGGCTCACCGGCACGGCGCTGATCCACTCGCTGGCCGTGAGCGAGAAGCGCGGCAGCTTCAAGGTCTGGACGGTGTGGCTGGCCATCATGGCGTTCTCGCTGTCGCTGCTGGGCACCTTCCTGGTCCGCTCGGGCGTGCTGAGCTCGGTGCATGCCTTCGCCACCGACCCGCGGCGCGGCCTCTTCATCCTGGGCTTCCTGGTCATCGTCATCGGCAGTTCCCTGGTGCTGTTTGCGTGGCGCGCCCCCAAGGTGGGCCTGGGCCAGCGCTTTGGCCTGCTGTCGCGTGAATCGCTGCTGCTGGTCAACAACATGATGCTGGCCGTGGCCACGGGCGCCGTGCTGCTGGGCACGCTGTATCCGCTGTTCCTGGACGCCATGGGCATGGGCAAGATCAGCGTCGGCCCGCCCTACTTCGACACCGTGTTTGCGCTGCTGATGGCGCCGCTGGTGCTGGTGATGGGCGTGGGCCCGCTCACGCGCTGGAAGAACGACGAGTGGGCGCCGCTGGTCAAGCGCTTCAGCCCTGCGCTGGCGCTGTCGCTGGCCGCCGCACTGCTGGTGGGCTGGCTGGAAGGCCGCATAGGCCTGGCCACCACGGGCGGCTTGATGATGGCCTTCTGGATCGTCTTCACCGTGGGCATCGAGCTCAAGGGCCGCCTGCTGCCCGCGGGGGGCTCCCTCGGCCAGGTGGGCCACCGCGCCAGCCAGGTGCCGCTGGCCCTGTGGGGCATGATGGTGGCGCACCTGGGTGTGGCGGTGTTTGCCTTCGGCGTGGCCATGGTCAAGACCTACGAGACCGAGCGCGACGTCAAGATGGGCCCTGGCGACACCACCGAAATCGGCGGTTATGTCTTCAAGATGACGGGCTTGCGCGAGGTGCAGGGGCCCAACTACGCGGCCATGCGCGCCAACATCGACATCACGCAGGGCGGCAAGCCCGTGGCCACGCTGCAGCCCGAAAAGCGCATCTACCGCGTGCAGACCAACCCCATGACCGAAGCCGCCGTGGACAGCAACCCGGTGCGAGACCTGTACGTCTCCATGGGCGAGCAGTTGCCCACGGGCGAGTGGATCGTGCGCGTGCAGCACAAGCCCTTCATCAACTGGATCTGGGGCGGCTGCCTGCTGATGATGGCCGGCGGCCTGCTGGCCATGAGCGACCGCCGCTACCGTGCCCGCAAGGCCGCCACGGCCACCACCGCACAAGAGGTGGCGGCATGAACCGCTTCCTGTGGCCGCTGGTGGGCTTCCTGGTGCTGGTGGGCTTCCTGGCCGTAGGCCTGAAGCTCAACCCGCGCGAGGTGCCCAGCCCGCTGATCGGCAAGCCGGCACCGGCCTTCAGCGCACCGCTGCTGGCCGAACCCACCACGCGCGTCACGCGCGAGTCGCTGCTGGGCAAGGCCTGGGTGCTGAACGTGTGGGCCAGCTGGTGCGCGCCGTGCCGCGACGAACACCCCTACTGGGTGGCCTTTGCACCCAAGTCCCCGGTGCCCATCTACGGCCTGAACTACAAGGACCAGCCCGCCGCGGCGCAGAAGTGGCTGCAGCAGCTGGGCAACCCCTACGCGCAGAGCCTGATGGACGCCGACGGCCGCATCGGCATCGACTACGGCGTGTACGGCGTGCCCGAGACCTTTGTCATCGACAAGCAGGGCGTGGTGCGCTTCAAGCACATAGGGCCGATCACGCCCGAGGTGCTGCGCGACAAGATCGAACCGCTGCTGAAACAACTGTCATGAAGCCCCCAAGCTCACTGTCGTCCGTTACCCACCGAGCGGGCCGCCCGCCAGCGGCCCGGCAGAGCCGGCTCCGCGGCTGGTTGCTGGGCGCGGTCATCGCCGTCGCTCTGACGGCGCAGGCCAAGGACGCCGTCCCTGTCGTCACCGACCCGGCGCTGGAAGCGCGTGTCATGGCGCTGGCCGTGGAACTGCGCTGCCTGGTGTGCCAGAACCAGACCATCGCCGACTCCCACGCCGACCTGGCCGTGGACCTGCGCAACCAGATCCGCAACATGCTGTCCCAGGGCCAGACCCCGGACCAGGTGCGCGACTACATGACGCAGCGCTATGGCGATTTCGTGCTCTACAAGCCCCCCTTCAAGGCCACGACGGCGCTGCTGTGGGTGGGCCCGCCGCTGCTGATGCTGGCGGCCCTGGTGGCGCTGTTCCTGACCCTGCGTGCGCGCCAGCGTGCCCGCCCCGAAGCCTTCGACCCCGACACCCCCGATGACGACCCCCAATCAGGCCCCGCTCGATAAGCTCAAGGCCCAGCTGACGCAACTGGACCAGCTCAGCGCCGAAGGCGTGCTCACCGGCGAGGCCGCGCGACAGGCGCGGGCCGACCTGGAGCAGCAGATCCTGAAGCTGGTCACCGGCCAGGCAGCTCCCGTGGCGGCAGCACCTGCTGCTGCGCCCGCCCCAGCAGAGACCACGCCCCGCGCGTCGCGCAAGCTGGTGGTGGGCGTGGCCGCCTTCGTGCTGGTCTTTGGCCTGGCGGGCTATGGCGTCATGGGCAACCGTGCCGGCTGGCAGGTGGCCCCGGGTGAGCGCGGCGAGGCCGCGGCAGCCGCGTCGCCGACGGAACAGCAGGCGCAGATCCAGGCCATGGTGTCCAAGCTGGAAGAGCGGCTCAAGACCCAGCCCGATGACGTGGAAGGCTGGCAGATGATGGCCCGCTCCTACAACGTCATGGGCCGCTATGCCGACGCCGTGAAGGCCTACCAGCGCCTGGTGGCCTTGCAGCCGCAGGACGCGCAGGCCCTGGCCGACCTGGCCGACGCCACCGCCATGGCCAACGGCCGCACGCTGGACGGTGAGCC
>JACCDS010546879.1_pt1 | contig 19052 bp, 16 predicted proteins | sample 7446441 | NCBI WGS metagenome assembly JACCDS01 (sample SAMN15323445, study PRJNA562643) | freshwater metagenome | isolation source: river surface water | place: USA:Blue River Watershed | collected 2017-08-17
AGGTGAAAATGCTAAATTAAATATAAACTACATATCTTCTGGAAGTAAATTTTTAAAGTCTTTTTTTTATATAAAACAATTTAAAAAGTCTTATTTAGATTTTAAATATAGGTCTTTTTTACTAAATGATAACAATTCAGACTTAACTATTATTTCAGAGTCAATTGAAGAGAATTGTTTTTCTAATCATGATATAAAATGTGTACTAAATAATAAATCTAAGTTTTCTTGTACTGGTGAAATTATAATATTGAAAAATGCAAATAATGCAGAAGCTTCACATTATAACTCTACACTTGCATTATCAAATGATGTAAAAATAAATTCAAGACCAATATTAAAAATAAGTAATGGTAATGTTAAATGTTCTCATGGTTCTCCATCATTTTATATAAGAGATGAAGATATATTTTATATGTGTTCTCGTGGTTTAAATAAAAAAGAAGCTAATAAGATATATATTAAATCTTTTCTTAATAATGAAGACTCAATAATAGAAGACTTAATAAACAAAGGAGTTTAAAATGAAAGAACAATTTCCTTTTTTTAAAAATAATAAAGATATAATATTTTTGGATAGTGCTGCATCATCTCAAATACATAAAAATGTATTAGAAAAAATAAATTATGTATATGAAAATAATTACAGCAACATACATCGTGGTTTATATAAAAATTCAGAAATAACGAGTAATATGTATGAAAAAACAAAAGAGAATCTTGCAAAATTTATCAATGCTGAAAAAGATGAAATAATATGGACAAAAGGAACAACAGAAGGTCTCAATTTATTAGCTAACCATTTTTTTAATAAATTAAAAAAAAATGATGTGGTATTATTAACAAAGATGGAACATCATGCAAATTTAGTACCTTGGCAAAAATTGCTAAAAAAAGGAATAAAAATAGAGTTCATAAATGTTATTGATGGAATACTAGATTTTGATGATTTTAAAGATAAAATATCAAAATTAAATGTAAAAGTCATTTCGATATGCCATGCATCAAATGTTACAGGAGTTATAAATCCTATAAATGATATAATATCAATATCAAAACACTATAATGCTGAAACTATAATTGATGCTGCTCAAACATTCTCACATTTAAATATTGATGTAAAAAATTTAGATTGTGATTATATGGTATTCTCAAGCCATAAGGCTTATGGCCCAAATTCTCTAGGATGTTTATTTGTTAAAAAAAATAAAATAAAAGATCTAACTCTTTACCAAGTAGGTGGTGATACTGTTGAAACTGTTTCATATAGAGAAACTTTATTTTTAGAACCACCACAATGTTTTGAAGCAGGAACTCCCAATATATCAGGAGTTATTGCATTTAATGAAGCTATAGATTTTTTGTCAAAAAATATTGAAAATAATTATTATCTATTAAAACCACTAATATCTTTTCTAGAAGATAATGATTTCACAATAATATCAAAAGATTCAGATAGAGTTCCAATATTATCTTTTTATCATAAAAAAATAAATAATTTTGATTTAGCCTACTATTTATCATTAAAAAATGTTTGCTGTAGAATAGGTGAACATTGTGCAATGCCATTTATTAAGGAAAATTTAAATATAAATGGAACTATAAGATTTTCACTTGGAATTTATAATGATTATGAAGATATAAATAAATCTGTAGAAATACTAAAAAAATTTATTAAGAGAGGTTTATAATGAATAACTATATCGTTATACATAATATAGATGAAGAAAATAAAAAAATGGAAAAAATTTTTGAAAGAGAGAAAAATATTAATTTTATATTGAAAAATAGAGATAAATATTCAAAAGAAGATATAAACAATGCAATAATTGAAAATGATATTATAACATCATTAAAAGGAGTAATAGATCCTGAATTAGGTATTAATATTTTTGATCTAGGTTTAATATATGATTTTCAAATTATAGGAAATAAAATTTTAATTGAATATACTTTAACAACAATCGGATGTCCTATGGGGAATTATATTGAAATGTCTATTTTAGAAAATGTTAATAAGAATGGAGATTTTGAAGAAGTAATCTTAAAGATAACATTTTCACCTCAATGGAATATAAAATCACTTCCATATGAGACAAAACTTTTATTAGATATGCTTTAAATTTTAGAAATTTTAGAATAATATTCTTCTGCAATTGTAAATGATAAAGTTTCGAAATCTGAAAAATAATCGTTTATTTCTGTTTTTAGATAATATTCTTCAATCATTTGAGCAGCAATTGATTTATTATGTATACTATCTATTATATCAATAATATTAGTAGCATCATCTAAATAATCATCTTTATCATATTTTCCTGAAAATATATTTTTTAATAATATTTGTGAAAGTATTTCTACTTTTTTAGCCTTATTAGTAATAATATTCATTGTATCCCCCAATCTAAAAAATGTTTTTTATAATTTATAGCATTTTTAATTATTGTCAAATCAATATTTATGATCTATGCTGATAATTGTTAAAAGAATGGAGGTCTTTAATTATGGAAGAATTAAAAATAAATGATTATTGTAGTTTTTGTGGTGGTCATATTGAAAGTCTCGAAAAGTTTGACGAAATTGAGATATTCAAATCTATTAATGAAAAAGAAATAATTTGTTCAAATTGTGTAAGTACATTTGCTGACAAAATAGATGACAATGGTGAAGAATCAGTGAAGCCAGAAATAAATTTTGATCTATCTCCCTTTGATTTAGTTAAAGAATTAGATAAAGTCATTGTTGGTCAAGATGAAGCAAAAAGAGGTTTAGCACTTGCAGCGTATCAGCATTATAAAAGGATAAGTAGTGGGCAAGATTTAGACAAAACAAATATTTTACTTGTTGGCCCAACAGGTTCTGGAAAAACCTTATTGGCAAAAACTTTAGCTAAAGCATTAAATGTTCCATGTCACATTGTAAGAGCAAATTCAATAACAGAAACTGGATATGTAGGTGATGATGTTGAAAGCATTATTGAAGGGTTGCTAGAAAAAGCTAATGGAGATCCATATTTAGCTGAAATGGGAATAGTTTTTTTAGATGAAATTGACAAAATAGCAAAGACTCAATCAAATGGCATTAAAGATGTTTCTGGTTTAGGTACACAAAACTCATTGCTCACTATCTTAGAAGATGATGATATAGTAGCTTTCAAAAAAGCAGATTTTAGACCTAGCGTTACTATTAATACTAAAAATATATTATTTATAGCTTCTGGTGCTTTCTCTGGTATAAGTGAAATATCTAATAAAAGAAAAAACAAATCTGAATCATCAATTGGCTTTACAGCGAAAGCAAAAAATGCAGAAGGCGATCAAACATTTGAAATGGATACTTTATCAAATGAAGATTTTATAAGTTTTGGATTGGTGCCTGAGTTTGTTGGAAGATTTCCAGTAATAACTGCACTATCTGGTCTAACAGAAATAGATATTGAAAAAATAATAACTGAACCAGAAAATTCAATATTCAAACAATATCAGACATATTTCAAAAACGAAAATACAAAATTAAAGATTGAAGATGGTGTGTTTAAAGAAATTGCAAAAATTGTAATTAAGAACAAAACTGGTGCAAGAGGATTAAAAGGAGTGTTCAATAAATTCTTCTCAGATGCATTATTTGAAGCAACATCAAATAAATTACCTAAAATATGTAGATTAACTGTACAAGATGTTATTAACAATAAAAAAGCATCAATTAAAAGTAGTGAAAGAGTAAGAAAAGCAGTTGGATAAATTAAAAAAGACCATTAGGTCTTTTTTAATTAGCTGTTTCATTCATTTTCTTTCTAAATTCTTCTTTAGGTAAAGGTTTTGAAAAATAATATCCCTGAACATAATCACATTTATTTTCTTTTAATATCTCAAATTGACGTTCTGTTTCCACCCCTTCTGCAACTACATCGCATCCTAAATTATGTGCTAAATGAATTATTGTTGAAACGATTGCAACATCTTTTTGACTTGTCTCTATATTATTTACAAAAGCCCTATCAATCTTTATTGTATTTGTAGGAATTAATTTTAAGTAAGACAAAGATGAATACCCTGTACCAAAATCATCAATTGATATTTTTATACCTAAGTCCCTTAACTCCTGTAAAATTTTAATTCCTCTTTCTACATCATCCATTAATAAACTTTCTGTTACTTCTAGTTCTATACTTTTATGTGGTATATTATAACACTCTACAATGTCTTTTATATTATCAACAAGATAATCTTCTTTAAATTGCTTAGTTGATAAGTTAACTGATATTTTTATTTTCTTACCAAAATTTTGCCAATATTCTACTTCTTCACATGCATCTTTTAATACAAATTGTCCTATTTGATCTATTATACCTATGTCTTCTGCAATTTTAATAAATTGCATTGGAGGTATTAATTTTTGTTTTATAGGATTATACCATCTAACTAAAGCTTCTGCCCCAACAATCTCTTTAGTGTCAGAAGAATACTTAGGCTGGTAATGTACTATCAATTCATTTCTTACAATTGCTTCTCTTAGTTCATTTTCCATTTGTAAATCAGCAATATTTTTAGATTCCATATTATCAGTGTATATACTAAATTGACCACCACCTTGTTTTTTTGAATATATCATGGCTATTTGTGCTCTTTTAAGTAATTCTTCATCACCATAAATATTGTCTTCGTAATAGGCACTTCCAATACTTACAGATAATGTAACTGATGTAAAGTTTTCTCCTGTATCATCTTGTATCAAATATTTGTCATTAAGTATGTTTTTTAATACATTTAATTTAAACGAAACATCTTTTTCTTCTATTTTAGATATTACTGCAAACTCATCTCCATTTATTCTTGCTAAATAGTCACCTTCATCTAACAAGTTTTTTAATCTTAAAGAGAATTCTTTAATGACAGTATCTCCTATTCCAAAACCTAAACTTTGATTTATATGAGTAAATCTGTCTATACCAATTACAGTGCATAATATTTTTATGTTATTTTCTTCATTATCTTTATTTTTTATAGTTTCTTGAAGATGATTCCTGAAGGCTGTATTTCCAAGTAATCCTGTTAAACGATCTCGATGTGAAGCTTCTTCAATTTCTTTTCTATTCTTAATGTCATAAATTAGCCATTTTATGAAAACATATCCAACACAAAAAAACAATCCCGCTCCACCAATTAAAAGTCCGATTCCAAAACCAGTTTCACCTTGTGTTACATGAAATATACCTGAAACAATAAGTCCTATCATGAATAATATAAAAAATGAAGTGAATACAATAACATCTTTTGATAACTTTTCGTTTTTTAAAAAAATTTTATAGTTTAGCATATTTTTTTTTATTGTTTATATATACTATAATATCATCTTTTATATTTTTTCAATACTTAAAGAGTAAAATATATTATTTTATTAAATTTTATTAAAAAAAAAGCCCACTATAAAGCGGGCTTTTTAATTTTTCAAAGTTAAGTAATTCTCTCAACATGTTTGAATTTAATATTAATATCAGTTTCTCTATTAAAGATTACTACTGACATATTAAGTTCTTCTTTTTCATAGTTTACACCTTTAACAACACCATTGAAACTTTGGAATGGGCCTTCTGTAATTGTCAATTCCTCACCTTCTTCAAAAACAACTTTATGAGTAGGAGACACATCATCATCAACATCAAGTTGATTTATAACATCATTAATATCTTTTGTTTTCATTGGGTTTGGAAGTTTTTCAGCATTACCTTCAACAAAACTCAGAACCTTGCTAGCTTCACGAATAGACACCATAACAGATTCATTCATATCAGCAAGAACAAATATATAACCCGGATAATTTTTTTTCTGAGAAATTTTCTTCTGGCCATTTTTCATTTCACTTACTTTTTTTGCTGGAACCAATATCATCCCAACTTTGTCTTCTGATTCTCTTACTCTTAATTGCTCCAATATATTTCTTTTTGCAGCGTCTTCACTTTTTGAAGCAGTCTGAACGATATACCACTTTTTATCAGGATGCTGTTCAATCGCTTCAATAACATCTTTTTTAGTGTCTACTTTAATTTCTTTAGCCATACTATAACTCTCCTGTTTCATTATTGGTGAGATTGTAAAATATTTTTTGTATAAAGTCAAATTTTTATTGAAAAAAAAGATAAATTAGTATAAAATTATACTTAAAGTGTTATTTAAGATAGAGGACTATGAATGTTTTTATATATCATTGAAGCAACTGAACCTACAAGAAAATTGTATAAGATAGGAATTACAAATGATCTTGAAAAAAGAATTAGAGGAATCAAGACGGGTAATCCATATCCAGTAAAATATGTATATTATGAAGAATTTGATCATGCCTCAAAAATAGAAAGATGGTTACATATACAATTTAAAAATTTTAAACTAGAAGGTGAATGGTTTCATTCAATAACAGTTGAAGATATAAGAACAAAAATATTTACATATAATGATCTAGACTATTAATAAAAAATTAATACCAGAAAAAATGTTACCGAAAGAAAATTTCAAATTTTTTTACGATCTTAAGGTTAAAAGAATAGGTTATAATATGGTTAAATATATGGTTATACTTTTCTACAACCCTCGTAGTTATTGGCCTTGAGATACCTTACTGATATCCAATCGTAACTTTATTGATATCGGATCGTAGATAAAGTGATATCCAATCGTAACTTTACTGATATCGGATCGTAAAAACCCTTGCTATATAAGGCTTACAGAGCGTAAACATTTGTAGACATTTGTAAACATTATCTTTTTTGTGATATCTTATATATTTTAATATTTTGAAATATTTTTATTTATTCAGTAAATAATGTGTTTTTTTTGATACTGAAGGTCAATCGTAATAAGGAATTCAATGATATTATGAGTATATATGTTAGAGTCACTATTCATGGGGGTTTCAATAAAATCTATTGTATTGACTTGACAATGTTGTATTCAAATGTATACTTTTGTCTACAAATGTAAACAGGAGAAATTATGTCAACAATAAAAAAAGGTAACCCAGTATTAAGTTCAAGAATAGATCCAGAAATTCATGAATCTTTTGAAACAGTATGTGAAACTTTGAAAATAAAAAAATCAGTGGTATTACAAGAGCTAATTAAAGACTTTATTGTAAGAAATGCAAAAAAGGAATCACATGAAAGTGTTGAAATTTTACCACCAAAAATAAAAGAATCTTTTGACGATTAATAAATTGATCTTGTTATTTATTTTTTATATGGTATTTTTTGAAAACTTTCGGGGGAAAAAATGAGTTTTTTTGATAAAATTAATAATGAGGCAGGGAATAAGAAGCCAAACATATTTTCAAAGATAGTAGAAGATAAAAAAGAAAATACTTTATTTGAAAAATTAAAATCCAAAGAACTGGATATTAAAAGAGATGACGGTAGTGGTACAGTTTCTGGAAAGATATTGTCTCGAAATAATGTTGCCATTCCATATTATCTTTCTCAAACTGCTATATATGCACCTAGATCTGCTTCTGATAGAGGTGATAGAAATATTTCGATTCCAATTTGGTCTCAAGGTAAAATGTCAGTTTCATATCAAGGTCAAGCATTGGATACAAAAATTGATTATAAACTTATGTCTATAGTTTTGAAAGCCAGAGATCAGTTGGCACCTGAAAAACATGTTGTTAAATTAAAATATAAAGAGACTATGAAAACCTTGGGTTTGAATCCACATCATCCTGATGCTAGAAAAAAATTTCATGCTTCAATTGAAAGACACTTATCTGGAAAATTCTTTTTTTCAATGGATAATGAGAAAGAAGGTTTTTGGAAACCTCTTTTTGAAGCTGAAAAAACCATATTTAGTTACACACGAAATGTGTTAATAATTCAGTTATCAGATGTTGTTCCTAAATTGTTTAATTATGGAAGAAAAGAAACTTTTTCAATAGAAGATATGCTACTTAATTTTTCTATTAAAGATTCATATGCATCAAAATTGTATTCGTATTATGAGAGTAACAAGGTTCCTTTCGGTATAAAAATAAGCACAATTTTAAAAATTTGTGATCATTCAATTGCGGAAGGTGAAAAACCAAATAATAATCATAGAGCAACTATTAGAAAGGCATTAAATGAATTAGTAAAAATAGGTTTTTTACGTTCTTGGCATTTACAAAATGACAAAGATAAAAGAGATCCATTAGTTATTGTTGAAAAAATTGAGAGAGAAGAACGAGTTCCATGTGTAGGTGTAATAGAATTTAAAGATGATTTTCTTGATAAGTGATAATAAATTGTTAATATGTATTTATAATTTATGGAGATAGTATGAAAAAATTATTATTAGCAGTAGCAATAAGTTTTAGTATAATAGGGACATCTTTCGCTGAAATAAGTAGTGATCCTGACAGTGCTAAATTAAACTACTGGACTGCAATAGATGAAAAATATGCAAATCAAGTTGTAAATATGACTTTTAAAGAAGCTCTTGAAATAGAAAAAGAAAGATACTCAACAAAAGAAGAGCTTTTTGTTGCTGGATTGTTTTATTATGGTGATGAAAAATATCAAGATAAAAAAAGGGCACTTGAATTATTTACAGCTTCTGCTGATGAAGGTTTTGTACCAGCACAATATTTTACTGGTAAAATGTTAGTGAAAGGTGAAGGGGGAAGAACAAAAATATTTGAAGGAAAAGAATATCTTTCATCTGTAAAAGGTGATTATTATTATGTTGAAAAAAGCAATAAAATATTAGCTGAGATGGCGTTGAATAATAAAGAATATAATGAAGCAATAAAATATTTAAGTAAAATAAAATCTAAAGAATCATTATATCAGATTGCCAAAGTTTATGAATATCGTGGAGAAAAAGAAATTGCAAACTTGATATATAAAGAAGCAATTGGTGCTGGTTATGTAGATGCAAAAATAGAAGCAGCTACAAAACTTATGGAAAAAAGTACATTAAATACTCCAAGGGCAATTTCTATGTTAAAAGAAGTTGCTAACAATGGTACTGATCCACTAATTGTTGGAAGGGCACAGACATTATTGGGTGATATATATTTTTATGGAAATCAACAAATGTATGCTAATCATAATGAAGGTGTAAAATGGTATAAAAGAGCTTCTGATAATGGCTATTATGAAGGAATGTTAAAACTTCATGCTGTTTATCTAGAAAATGAAAAAGATAATAGATATAGATTAGGTAGTAATAAATATTACATACATGATTTAGGTGAAAAAATTCGTAAAACTATAGACAATGAGGTGAAACTATGAAAAAAATGTTTAAAAATGTGTTAATAGCTACAAGTTTAATGTTATCAGTAAATGCATTTGCTGATAATGCTCCTGCTGGTTCAACAAATGTAAAGAACCCACAAGCAGCTTATGATAGTAAAGATGGAAAGGTAACTGTACAACAATTCCTTTGGCATGAATGTATACATTGTTACAAACTTGAACCATATGCTGATCAATGGGATAAAAGTAATGCTGATTATATTGAGTTTGAAAGAATTCCTGTTGCTTGGGGAGAAAAACATATAGATGATGGTTCTTTTTATAATTATGCAAAAGTGTTAAGAAAAACTGGAAAAATAACAGATGAACAGTTAATAGATATTAATAATGAACTTTTCAGAGTAGGTGTAGTTGAAAGAAAGGGGCTAACATCAAAGACTGTATTTCCAATATTTGAAAAATATGGTATTAAATCAGAGGAAGACTTAGAAAAACTCAGAAAGTCATTTGTTACTGCGACTGAAATAAATAAAGCAAAGAAATTAACTCAAGAATATGAAATAGTTGGTGTACCAGTATTTGTTGTTGCTGGAAAATATTTAGTTTCATTTCAAAGCTTGAAAGAGGCAACTCCTGCTGAATTATTTTCAACGCTTGATAGAATAGCAGAATCTGAACATGAGAAGTCTTTGAAGAAGGAAACAAAAGAATAATTTCTTGAAAAATAAATTATCTGTAATAAAATGAAAAGACCTCATGGAAGGTCTTTTTTTTTAGGAGTTATATTTATGAAAAATTTAAAATACTTATCAATAATCTCTTTGTGTGCAATATGTACATCTTCTGTTGCTGCTCCAAAAGAAATTGTAAAATATGCAACTGATAATGAAAAAGTCATTAAATTTATAGATGAGTTTTCAAAAGAAAATATATATACAAAAAAAGAGTTAACAGAAATATTTTCTAAAACAGTAATTAAAGAAAAGAAGATATCTACAAGGCAAAATAATCAAGCCGAGAAAAAATTAACATGGGAAAGTTATAAAAATAGGGTCGTGACATCATTAAGAATTAATGCTGGAAAGATTTTTATGTATGATAATAGAGAGATTCTTGAAGATGTATCAAATAAATATAATGTTGATAAGGAGGTTATTGTTGCAATTTTAGGTGTTGAGACAAATTATGGATTAAATAAAGGAAACTTTAGAGCAATAGATTCATTGTCAACATTATCTTTTGAATATTATCCAAGAAGTGATTTTTTTAAGAAAGAACTTATTGAATTCTTAAAATATACAAAAATTAATGATGTCTCACCTTTTTCGATTAAAAGCTCATGGGCTGGTGCTGTTGGTTATCCACAATTCATACCTAGTAGTATAAATAATTATGGCATTGACTATGATAGAGATGGTAAAGTTGATTTGATAAATAGTTTACCAGATTCAATAGCAAGTATCGCAAACTATTTAAGTAAAAATGGGTTCAAAAAAAATGATTACTATTTTAATAAAATAGATATAAATAACAAATATGTTCAAAAGGGTTTAAAATTAGATCTCAATTGTTCAAAAATAAATATTAAATTAAATGATAGATATTGTAAAGATAACTTTAAAATATTTAAGTTAGATGATTATAATTATATAGGCGGTAAAAATTTTTATGCTATAACAATGTATAATAGAAGCAACTTATATGCAGCAGCAGTTCTAGAGATAGCAAAAAGCCTTAAAAATTAAGGCTTGTTTATTTGTTTATTTTTTTTTAATAAATTGAGACTGGGTATTAACTTTTTTACATAATCTTCAACTACTTTAAGTCCATCTTCTTCTTTTCCTTCATCTTTTAATGCATAATATTTTCTTAATATATCATTAACATCTATTTTAGGATCTTTTATACTTTGTCCTTTTATTACATCTGGATACATGTCATATGCATTTATTCCCAAAGCATCACTCATGTTAGTTATAATTTTTTTAAATTTTAATCCTGCCTCATCATTATCTAATCCAAATATCAAATTTGTTGATTTTAAATTATTCATCATAGTAGCATATATATTTTGTTTTTGTTCTGCATTTAATTTTGTCATTTCTTCTTTTTCAATAATGATCATGGTTTTATATTTTCTAGTGTCATTATCAAAATCAAAAGCTATTTTATTTGCCAAGAAAAATTCATCAAATGATGTTTCATCCATAAATACTGATTTTTCATCATCGTAACCTTTATAATCAATGTAATCTTCTCTTGTTTTTTTATTTATTATTTTTATTTCTTTTCCCAAAACTTTATTGGCTAAAGGAAGTTTTTTTAATATTTCATTACATTTTTCATTATTGGTATTTATAAAATAATAATCAAAGTTATTAAATGTATTATTGTAGTGTTCTATTTTTGCTGGTGATATTTTTTCCCTTGTTTCTTTCAATTTAACAGAGAAAAATTCTCCAAAAGGTCTATTAAACTCATTTATTTCAAAACCAAAACCAGCATTTATTGATAAGAAATTATTTAAATTTCCACATCCTTGTATTGAAATGTAATTAAAAGAATCAGGATCAAGACCTGCAATAGAAAATAGCTCATATGCAGATAATACATCTATTACAGCCTCTCCTATAAATGTTCCTGCTGGATTAGGATTTTTAGACATTAATCTAAAACCATTACCTTTAACAGGGTGCGTATTTCTTTTATCCATTTTTATAACTTCTTTTCCTGATTGATAATCAGTTTTCTTCATTAAAGATAGTCTTTCACTTCCACTATAGTTACCAAATTTATCAGTCAAATGGAAGAAATATTGATCTCCAAAAAATTTTAATTTACCATTTCCTCCCATTGTGCTTGAAACAAAACTACCACCATATATTAATTCATCATCAACTAGTTTATTAATTAGTTTAGATGATAGTTTTCGTTGTTCAATAAAATATTTTTTAACAGTTTCAATATTTTTATTGTTTTTAAATGGTTTTCTAGGGTAATTAGCAATTTTAACAGAACTAACACCTTTATATTTATTTTTCATATCTGGATCATTTGCTAATAAATGACTATCAACTTTTGGATAAATATGATTTAAGATATATTCCATACTTCTTTCTTGCATTTCATTTTTTTTGCTTAAACCTAAAGCAAAAGGAAATAAACCATTATCACCTAAAAATGATATTAAACCAATAGATCCTTTTCCATAACCTTTCGATGATTGTTTCACATCATTAAATATATCATTTAAACTATTATATAAGTTAGCTGTATCTGAATATAAGAAATGTTCTGTTTTTACAGATGTCTTAAATTGTTTACTTGGATTATTGGTTAATCTATAGCTCCAAAATTCTTCACCACTGGTATTAAACGTAGTATTATCTACTATGATTTCATTCATAGATTGCAAAACCTTTAAAACTATTACTGGTTTTATATGTGAACATTGTTCATATCTACTATTATTTAAATTGCCCTTTTTGTTATTATTATTTTTATAATTATTTACAGGTGGAACATAAGTAAACGCAGGATTAAACCAGTTTAAATCAGCACTTAACTTTTCTTTTGCTTTTTCTACAAGTTGGTTTTCAATTTTTCTTTTATCTTTTACATCATATGCAAATTCTTTTAATAAATTATGAAATTCGCTTCTTAATGAATGCCACTCACTCTCTGATTTACTTTCAAATTGCATTAATAATGGAGAGTCTTTTTTTATTTCTCTATCTTCATCAACACTATGTACAAAAGTAAAATATGAACTTTTATCTAAAAATGTGCTAAACAAAAAATTAACATTTTCTATTTTAAAAGGTATAACTTTATTTGCTTTTCTTACTTTTCTTTCTTCTTTCATAAAAATTTTCCCATATTTAATAACATTATATCATATTTTTTTTTATTTTAAATATAGACTTATTAAAAGTTATATTGTATTCTAATTTTTGACATTTATAAAAAATGGTATAAAAGGAATTTTATGTTTAATGTAAAGAATTTTTTAATTGCGGGCTTTTTAATATTTAATTCAATGGTTTTTGCTGATACAGATTTTGATAAAATAAACTCTAAATCATATATATTACTTGACCAAGAAACTGGACAAGTATTAGCATCTCAAAGAAGTAATGAAAAATTGCCACCAGCTAGTTTAACTAAAGTTATGACAGCATATGTAGTATTTGATAAATTAAAAAAAGGTGAATTGAAATTAACTGATGAAGTTATTGTTAGTGCAAAAGCTTGGAAAACAGGTGGTTCAAAAACTTTTATAGAAGTAGGAAAGAAAGTAATGGTAGAAGACTTAATAAAAGGAATGATAATTCAATCAGGAAATGATGCAGCAACTGCTTTATCTGAGCATATAGCTGGTAGTGAAGAATCATTTGCTGAGATGATGAATGATTATGCTAAAGAACTTGGTATGGATAATAGCCATTTCTTAAATGTAACAGGTTTACCTAAAAACGATCATTATACGACTGCTGAGGATTTAAGCATTTTAGCAAGAAGAATGATATCAGATTTTCCTGAATATTATCAATACTATAGCATGAAGAGTTTCACTTATAACAATATATTTCAGAATAGTAGAAATAGATTATTATTTCATGATGCCACTGTTGATGGAATGAAAACAGGATACACTGAAAAAGCAGGGTACTGTTACATATCATCTGCTGTTAAAAATGATAGAAGACTTGTGACAGTTGTATTGGGTGCAGATAAACCACAAAAAAGATTTGATGATGCAAAGATATTATTTTCTTATGGTTTCAATAACTTTGAAAAGCATCATGTCATTGTAAAAAATCAAGCTATAGAACAGTTGAATACCAATGTAATGAAAGGTGAAAAAGATATTGTAAGAGTTGGAGCTGCCAGTGATATAATATTTATTTCTAAGAAAGATAAAAAAGAAGACATATCAGTTGAAGTGAATCTAAATGAAATGCTAATAGCTCCTATAAATATTGGTGATATTTTAGGTTCTATGACTGTAAAAAGAAATGAAGAAATAATTGGTGAAGTTGATGTCATTGCATTAGAATCAATAAAATCTGGTGATTTCTTTAAAGTATTAAATGATTCACTAAAACTATATATTGAAAGAATTTAAGAGAGGAATAAAATGTTAAGAAAATTATTTGAAAAGTGGCAAGTGCTTAATAACGATATGGCAATGGATATTGGTAGTTCTCATACTATAATAGCAATCAAAGGGAAAGAAGGCGTTCAATTAAATGAACCATCAATAGTTGCTATACAAAATGATGATGGTAAAAAAACGGTTATCGCAGTTGGAGAAGATGCTAAAAAATTAAATGGCAGAACATCTGATGAAATATCTGCTATATCACCAATAGAAGCTGGAATTATTGTTAATGACTCTATTGCTGAAATTATGATTAAAAACTTTATAAACAAAGTCTCAAATGCTGATATATTAAGACCTAATCCAAGAATATTCTTATCTGTTCCATCAAGTTCAACAGAAGTTGAAAGAAGAATATTTAAAGAAGTATTAAATGATGCGGGTGCAAGAGACGTTTTCTTAGTAGAATCACCAATGGCGGCGGCACTAGGTGCTGGATTACCAATAGAATCTGAGAAGCCTTCAATGATTGTAAACATTGGTTCTTCTGTAACAGAAGTTGGTGTTATATCTTTAAAGAAAATTATTAGATCAAAAAGTATAGATGTTGGTGGTAAAGATATTGATGAAGCAATAATGAGTCATATCAAAAGAACTGATGGTGTTAAAATTGGAATTGAAACTGCTGAAAAAGTTAAAATTGTATTAGCAACAACAATTGAAGAGGAAGCATCAGAAGATAATGTAATGAGTATACGTGGACAAATGGTTCAAAGTGGATTACCTGTTAAATTTGATGTTAATAAAAAAGAAGTGTTGATTGCTTCTGCTGAAGTTTATGAAAAAATAATTCATGGAATAGTTCAACTTATGGAATCTCTTCCACCTCAAGTTGTTGCTGATCTTTATGAGTCCGGTTTGTACTTATGTGGTGGCTCATCAAATATTCAAGGTATTGACAAATTTATAGAAAAATTTACTGGATTGCGTGTAACGATTGTTAAAGAACCTACATTATGTGTTATTCGTGGACTAATAACAGCAATGGATATGTATAATAAAGGTAAATAATATGAGAGAAAAGAAAAAGGATATATTAGAATATGTTTTAAAAAAAGATATGTTTATAAAATCTTTAGAACAAATATATCCATTTATTATACAAAGATCAAGAAAGATAAATGTTAAATCACCATTATTTATTGTTTATGGTGATTTAATAAACAAAATTAAACAATTCAAGAATGAAAATGAAATTGATTATTCCCTTTCTTTTTTCTTTTGTTTATTACTTGGAGATGAATATAGTAAAATTGTTAATAATGATAGCCTTTTACAATCAACTATTGAGTCAATGAAAAATGAAAAAAGTTGGGATGAAAACAATATATCACTTGAAGTCGCAATTTATTTTTCATATACTTTTTTAAATGAATTATATAAAGATATAGCAGTTGATATATATTTGTTATCTAAAGATGCTGATCCAGCAAACTACCTTAAAAATTTGAGAAATGAAATAATTTAAGTATTTTTATTTGGTTTTTTTTGTGGTATAATAGTATTATAAACAATACCACTTAGGGATAAACAATATGAAAAACCTTGAAAAGTTTAAAAAAGTTTTAGAAAAATCTTTAATACTTGATCAAAAAGATAAAGAACTTTTCTCTCAAATACCAGATAGTTACTGGGAAACAATATTTGCTCGAAACTTTAATGGTGACATTAAATTAGCAGAAAGAATTCTATTTAACAAATTTGACAAAGTTGAAGAAGTCGATATTCCAAAATTAGAGATTGAAAAGCAAAAAATTGTGAACTTAGAAAAAGCAACAGATATGTTTGTTGACTTTGTAGAAAGTGGTGAAAAAATAGTTTTTATTACTGATAATGATAATGATGGTTCTTTATCTCAAGCAGGTATAATAGAATTCCTAAAAGCTCTTAATGTAGATCAAAAATCAGAAATATATGTTGAGTATGCTCAAGCTATAAAAGGAAATAAAAATCGTGGTTTTACTGTTGACTTAGTAGACATGTTTGTTTCTGAGAAGGGTATGAAAAAAGATGAAAAGTTTCTTATAGTTACTGCTGATAATGGTATTAACTCATATGAAGAACAAAAGAAAATACAAGATAAGTATCCAAATGCTCATATAATTGTAACAGACCACCACTTACCTAATCCAGAAGAAGTTATTAAAGAAAATGACAAAACCCTAATTTTCAATCCAAAATATCAACCAACACCTTTCTTTTCAAAGAAAAATATTTCTGGTGCCAACACTGTTATAGTTTTGATGCAAAATATTGTTAAAAAATTAAACATAGATTATGACATAAACTCAGTAGAATTTAAAAATATGGAAGAAATTGGTAAAATAGCTAATCTTCTTGACTATGTTGATACTGATATTGGAGACAAGCCTTTAAGAAACTATATTGTAGAGAAGGCTTCTAAAATTGGTACACTATTAAACGTTAACAACTCTTTAAATAAGATTATTACAGGTGAATTACCAACTAACGTTATAGAGACATTAACTTCAAACATCAAAGATCTTGATATTAAAAAATTAAGAGATCAAGTTGATAATATAAAACGCCAAAATATAATGGCAGCAAAATTAATAAAAATATTTAAAAAGTATGATGATGAATCAGAAAAATTAGATGTTAATAAATTCTATGAACTTTTAGCAATAGAATTAGAGGATTCTGATGATAATTTTGCTGGAATAAATCCAAACTATATAGAACAATTAAGACCTTTAATTTATAACTTTTCATTTATTGACAACAAGAATATATTCCAAAATCAATTAAATGAAACAATGATAAAAGTATTTGAAGAAATTCATCGTTCAGAAAAAGCTCTTTTTGAAGAAATTCGTAAGGGTAATGTAATGCATTCAGAAAAATTAGAAAATAGTACAATTCTTTATCCTGTTGATGCAGATATAACTAAAGTTTTTAATAGAAAATTCCTTGGTAAAGCATATAATGAAGAAAATAATGGCTTCTTAATGATATTAGATAATATCGAAAAACAAAGAGTATCAGGTTCTTTCCGTTCATTATATAGAATTCAAGATATTCTTGAAGGTAAAGCATCCCTTGAAAAAGCTCTTAAAATAAATATAGATTTCCAAGGTCATGATAAAGCTGCTGGTTTCTTCATAACTAAAACAGATGGTGAAGATATAACTCCAAAAATCATTACTGAGGTTAATAAATTCATTAGTGGTAGAATTGCAGACTTAAAAAAAGCAGATCAGACTGATGAGATGACATATGTTTTAAGTGATTTAGATAGTCTTTCTATTATTGACAAAATAAACAGACAAGTAAAAGGTAACGTATCTAATATGGCATCAATAAGCCCTATTGTAAAATTTAATAACAATACTTATTTAACTGAATCTAGAACATCTATACAATATAGCTTACAACAGTTAGTTAAAGAAAAAAAATATGGTTATGTAAGTGTAAAAATGAATTTTGATGATGACACAATAATTATACCTACTGAACTATTAAGAAAAATTGTAGATAATAACTTTAAAGATTACATTAAAATCAGCTATATGGATGATGGTGTTTTTATGGCTACGAATGTAATAGAGTCAAATAAAGTTAAAAATACTGTAAAAGTTATCCGTGGTAATGAAGAAAGAGAAGAATTACTAACTTATTTTAAAGAAAGATTTTTAAATAGCGATCATGCAGTTGATTTAACATATGACATGATAAGGGATATTCCTTATTTTAAAAATAATAGCTTTGGTGATATGGAATTTTCTAGATTTGAAAACCTTGTCATTAGAATTATAGAATCAATGGACGCTGATGTACTTGCTGTTGTTGATACAGAAGGTACTGGATTAGGTAAGGCACCTAAATGTCTTAACTTAGGTGCTTTGAATTTAGAAGTTGATAAAGAAAGTGGAGAAAAATTAAATCTTAATTCATTCCAGAACGCATACTTTAAAACATTACATGGAATGAGATATTTATTGACAGAACAAGAACAGAGTGAACTTGTTGAAATTACAAAAGAACAAGCTGAATCATTATCTTTTGAAGATAGAAAATTTCTTTTAGAAAAGGATGTTGATGACTCTTTCTATATGCATAATCCAAAAAATGCTAAAAAGAAAAATAAATTTAAACAAGTTTTAAATAATTATAAAATAGTTGGTGATGAAGTTCATGTAAATAGAAAAATAAAAGGCAATGTAATTTCTTATTTAATAAATGACACTGACTTTAAATTACCACAAGAAATTATAGCATTAACTGGAATTAGTAACAGAATGTTGAATGCTGCTGGAAAAAGAACTCATGTTGTAGATGAAGAATTTACAAAAAAATATGAAGGTAAAAAAGTAATATTCCAAGCTCACAATTTACCATATGACTTAGGTGTTATTTCTGCAAACATGCCTAAATTGTTTGATAAAATGGAAAATTCAATTTTGTCAGATTCAGCTATATTTTCTAGAAAAATGAAGTTAGCATATGACAAGATCAAAGTTGCAAGTTTACCAGAAATAAAATCTGTTCATTTTTATGCAAGCGAATATTCAGATACGTCTTTCTTGAAATTTGTTGAAGACGCTAATCAAGATCCTAAATTCTCTGGTATTTTCCCTGATAGAACTGGTAAAAATATTTTGAAAATATCTAATGGTACAGTTTCTTTAATTGATAGAGAGTCTA
>JACCDS010310125.1_pt1 | contig 19047 bp, 17 predicted proteins | sample 7446441 | NCBI WGS metagenome assembly JACCDS01 (sample SAMN15323445, study PRJNA562643) | freshwater metagenome | isolation source: river surface water | place: USA:Blue River Watershed | collected 2017-08-17
CCTTGGCCAATTTGCTCAAGTCAAATGTCGCGTTACATTCACTGATCATTTCGGTTTCGGCTCCGGAAGACTTACGGATTCTCGAAATAGCGCTTAGGGCGATGAAGGAAAGCAGTACTTTGGAATTTCTGAGCTTCAGAACTGCATTTTCAAATGCAGGAAATTCGAATCTCGAATCTTTGAAATTATTGGCTGGATGCCATCAGCTAAAAGCTTTAGAGCTGCCCGACATGGAAAATATGTCGGCAGAAGCGGCCAAAAATGTCTCCGAATTGATTGCGACACTACCGTCTTTAATTACAGTCGCATTGGCATGCCTGCCAAGCAGCCAGGAAGATCGACTTGCCCTCGCCCGCGCCTTGGCCTCACTTCCCTGCCTTAAGCTTTTTGAAACTAATGTCTTGAGTTTTTTCAACGCACCTTCCCCCCGATCCGAGCAGTCGCAAAATCTTTCCGAATTTTTGACCATTTTGGGCAAAAGCAAACATTTGAAAATTCTGGAATTGTCCCACCTTCGCATCTTGGAGCCATTGGTCAAGTTTATCGAGACACACCCCAACATAAGCTCGATCAGCCTTCCCCTCATTCCGCTTCGAGGAGATGCGAAGGCGAGATTGATAACGCTGGTAAAAAAATTCACTCACATCGAATCTTTTTCTTTCGGGCCTGAAGTCGAAAATGAAGAGGCTACCTCGTGCTTTATGAAAAAAATGGAAGAAGCGCTGGCCATCAACCGGCAGATTCAGTTGAATATCGGTGCCGCCAGCCGGGCCATGCATGGCCTGCTGAATAGCACGCGCCCGAATGATGACCAGCAACCCTTCGTACCGCACGATGTGACGAATGAACTGGCCAGCGCCATCGCGCGCTACGTACCGTCAGAGAAAGCGAAAGCGATTTTCGACGAGCTGATCATTCACGACCCGACGTATCGTCCGCAATAGGAAATGTGAAGCAGGCCGATAGGCCGGATTCTGTGCGCCGGCCTTGCGGCCGGCGTGACAGTCATTCCTCTAGGCGCCGGATTGCTCCGGCGCTCAAGCTTCCTACCCGCACGCTCCGCGAGCAACATCATCGCGTGCCTATTTGGAATTGCTCCGGGTGGAGGTTACCGCGTTTCACCGTAACTGAATACGCTCGTCTCTGTGGCCCTGTTCCGCGCCTCACGACGGACGGCCGTTAGCCGTCACCCTGCTCTATGGAGTCCGGACCTTCCTCCCGCAACCTTGCGATTGCCAGCGACTGTCTGGCCTGCTTCACGCGCGCATTGTACCTGCTGACCGGGTGCGCCCTGAAGAAGATCCTGCAATCAGTCGAACACCGGCTTGCGCTTCTCGAGGAAGGCCGAGAAGGCCTCTTTAGCGGCCGGCTCGCTGAGCATGCGCGTGAAGTGCTGCAGCTCGGTCAGCATTGCGGCGGCGATCGGCGTCTGCAGATCGGCGCGCATCAGCTGTTTGGTGATCCGCAACGATTCGACGGGCAAGGCCGCCAGCCTGGCCGCTTGCTGGCTGACAAAGGGCATCAGCTCGTCGGCCGGCAGTACGCGATTGATCAGGCCCATGCGCTCGGCCTCAGCCGCATCGAAAGCGTCGCCGAGCAGCAGTTTTTCTGCCGCACGCGGGTAGCCGGTCAGGCGCGGCAGCAGCACGCTGGCGGCAAACTCGGGGCACAGGCCGAGCTGCGTGAACGGCATCGCAAACTTTGCCGGCTGCGCGGCGTACACCAGGTCGCAATGCATCAGCAGCGTCGTGCCGATGCCGATCGCCAGCCCCGGCACGGCGGCAATCACTGGCTTGGTCACGGTGCGCAGCGCCGTCATGAACTGCGCGACCGGGCTGCCTTCGCCCTGCGGCGGGCTCTGTAAAAAATCGGCAAGATCATTGCCGGCGGTGAAGGCACCGCCGTCACCGGTGATCACGATCACGCGCACGGCCGCATCGGCGCTGGCCTGAGTGAGTGCATCGGCCATCGCCTGGTACATCGCTGCGGTGATGGCATTCTTTTTTTCCGGGCGATTGAACGCCAGCGTTGCCACCTTGTCGCTGATCTCGAACCGAACTGCCATGCTTGTTTCCTTTCAAATGATTCGATGGTCGCCGGACCGAACCGGCGTCAAAACAGCGCCTCGTCGAGCGCCATCAGGGAGCCTGCGCCGGCGCGCGCCTGTCGGATCAGCGTCGCGGTCTCTGGCAGCAGCCGCGCAAAATAAAAGCGTGCGACGGCCAGCTTGGCACGGTAGAAATCGTCGCCGCTGTCTTCGCGCGCGATCGCCAGCTGCGCCATGCGCGCAAAGAAATAGGTGAACACCCAATGCCCGGCTACGCGCAGATACGGCACGGCAGCCGCGCCGACTTCGTCGCGGTCTTGCATGGCCTTCATGCCGATTTCCATGGTCAGCTTGGTGAGCTTGTCACTCAGATCGGTCAGCGGCGCGATGAATTCGGCCATACGCGCATCCCCGGCATGCGCCTCGGCAAACGCGCGCACCTGGCCGCCGAACTTGCGCAGCTTCGCGCCATTGTCCATCAGCACTTTGCGCGCCAGCAGGTCGAGCGACTGAATGGTGTTGGTGCCTTCGTAGATCATGTTGATGCGGGCGTCGCGCAAGTACTGCTCCATGCCCCACTCGGCAATGTAGCCGTGGCCGCCGAAGACTTGCAGCGCGTCCGAGCAGGCGATCCATGCGTTGTCGGTCAGGAAGGCCTTGGCGACCGGCGTCAGCAGCGCCACTTCGTCGGCGGCGGCCTCGCGCACCGCCGGATCGGGATGGTGCTGCTCGCGGTCGATCATCAGGGCCACATAAGAACTGAACGCGCGCCCGCCCTCCGCATAGGCGCGCGCAGTCAGCAGCATGCGCCGCACGTCGGGATGCACGAGGATGGGATCGGCCGGCCGGTCGGCCGCTTTGACGCCGGTCAGGCTGCGGCCCTGCAGGCGCTCGCGCGCATACTGCGCGGCGTTCTGGTACGCGACTTCGGTGAGCCCGAGCGATTGCATGCCCACACCAAGGCGCGCGGCATTCATCATCACGAACATCGCATTCAGCCCGCGATCCGGTTCACCGACCAGCCAGCCGGTGGCGCCGTCGAGGTTCATCTGGCAAGTGGCGTTGCCGTGGATGCCCATCTTGTGTTCGATTGCGCCACAGTGAATGGCGTTGCGCTCGCCCGGCTCGCCGCTGGCGTCCGGCAGGAATTTCGGCACGACGAATAGCGAGATGCCGCGCGTACCGGCCGGTGCGTCCGGCAGCCTCGCCAGTACCAGGTGCACGATGTTGGCCGACAGGTCGTGCTCGCCGGCAGAAATGAAGATCTTGCCGCCGGTAAGACGGTAGCTGCCATCAGGCTGTGGCACGGCGCGCGTTTTCAGCAGCCCGAGGTCGGTGCCGCAATGCGATTCGGTCAGGCACATGGTGCCGGTCCATTCGCCAGACACCAGTTTCGGCAGGTACAGCGCCTTCAGCTCGGGCGTGCCATGCGCGCGCAGGCATTCATAGGCACCGTGCGAGAGTCCGGGATACATCGTCCACGCCTGATTCGCCGAGTTCAGCATTTCGTAGAACGCATTGTTCAGCGTGACCGGCAGCCCTTGGCCGCCGAACTCGGTATCGCAGGCCAGCGACGGCCAGCCGGCATCGACGAACTGCCGGTAGGCATCACGGAAGCCAGCCGGCGCGCGCACCTCATGGGTGGCCGGGTCGAAGCGACAGCCTTCGCGATCGCCCGTCTGGTTCAGCGGGAACAGCACGCCGGCCGCAAACTTGCCGCCTTCGTCGAGCACCTGGTTGACGGTATCGGCGTCCAGCCCGGCATGCGGCGGCAGTTGCGCGAACGCCTGGCTGACGTCGAGCAGTTCATGCAGCACAAAGTGCAGGTCGCGCAGCGGTGGGGTGTAAACGGGCATGAGATCTCCTCGATCAGCAATGGGCGCCACCAGCCTAGCGGGTTTGCCGGCGCGGGTGGATGTGTTGGCGCACGTCGATGACTTTTCCGTGCATTAGCTTGACTGCGCGGCGCTGGCGATCAGGCGCGCAAAACCGGCATGCGCACGCTCGCCGCTGCCAGGGCTTTTCAGGAAGCGCGCGTCATGGTGCAGCGCCAGTACCAGCCCGTACATCTCGAAGACGAGTTGCTCGGCGTCGGTGTCGGCGCGCAGATGACCTTCTTCAATCGCCTGACGCGCGGCGCGCTGCAGCGATTGCTGCCAGATTCGCACCATGCCGGCCAGCTGATCGCGGATCGGGCCGGGGCGGTCGTCATATTCGACCGCGCCGCTGATGTAGATGCAGCCGGACGCGATTTCGCGGCTGACGCGCTCGACCCACAGGCGGAACAGACTGCGCAATCTGGGCAGTCCACGCGGCTCGCGCATGCTGGGAAAAAACACTTCCTGTTCGAACTGGTGGTGATACAGCTTCAGCACGTCGATTTGCAGGTCCTCGCGCGAGCCGAAATGCGCGAAGACGCCAGACTTGCTCATGCCCATGCGCTCGGCCAGCGAGCCGATGGTCAGGCCTTCAAGGCCGTCGCGGCTGGCGATCGACAACGCAGCATCCAGGATGCTGGCGCGCGTCTGCTCACCTTTGCGCAGTGGTTTGTGCAGGAATTCAGCCATGGATAATAAAAATCGAACGACCGTGCCATTATGCACAAATGCGGGCAGAGGTGGGGCTTCGTCGAATGCGCTGAGTGGCCGCAGCGCGCGGCGGCAAGAACCGCAGGCTGACGGATCAGCCGCGTGAGCGATCCAGCAGGCGGCGGTCGCGCTTGGTGGGCCGGCCGCGGATTTCGTCGGCCGGGTCGGCAAACAGCTGGCGCCGCTCGGCCGCCTGCTCGCGACGCTGAATGCCTGCCGGCGTCTCTTCGTACAGCTGCCGTGCGACCGGCGCCGGCCCGCGCTGGTCCGACAGGCCCAGCACCTTCACTTGCCATTCGGTGCTGCCATTGTCGATATCGAGCAGGTCGCCGACTTTCAGGTTGCGCGACGGCTTGCAGCGTTCGTCATTGAGCTTCACGCGGCCGCGCTCGACGGCGTCGGTCGCCAGTGAACGCGTCTTGAAGAATCGCGCAGCCCATAGCCATTTATCGATACGGGTAGTGTCCATGGGGCGGCATTGTAGAGCGGATGACGCAGGTCATGGCGACGCTCAGCGGGTATAGCTGCCCAGCGTCAGCACCTGCAGCACCGCGCGGTACAGGCCATATGCAAAGCGATTCCACGCGCGGCGCGGCAACGACAGCCGCTCGACGTCGGCGGGGCTGACGGGAACGCCCTCGGCAACACCGCGCAGAATGTAATCGCGCAGCGAGTTGGCGAACTCACGGTCGCGCACGATGATATTGGCCTCGTGGTTCACGAACAGCGATAGCCCGTCGAAATTGCTGGAGCCGACCGTCGCCCAGTCGCCGTCGACCACGGCGACCTTGCCGTGCAGCTGTGTGCGGCGGTATTCGACGATGCGCACGCCGGCGTGCACCAGCCGGGGATAGAAGGATTGCGCAACGGCGTCCTGCATCGCGAACTGGCCGACGCCGATCAGCAGCGTGACGTCGATGCCGCGCTGCGCGGCGATCACCATGGCCTTGCGCAGCTTGCGCCCCGGCGCAAAATACGGCGTGACCAACAGCGCACTGCGGCCGGCGCGGCCGAGCGCCTGCAACAGCGCGCGCTGGATGGCGCGGCGGTTGCGCAAGTTGTCGCGCACGACCAGCGCCGCCTCATGCACCTGGACGGCCCGCAGCGGGCGCGCGCGCGCCATGTAATCGCGCAGGTTGTCAAAGCGCGCACGCAATGGACGTGGCGTCAGCCGCTGCCATTGGCCGAGCACTTCGGCATGGATCGCCTCGACCAGCGGACCGGCAATGCTGACGGCGAAATCCCAGCGCGCCGCCGGCAGCGGCGTGCGGCTGTCGTCGTCGGACAGCAGATCGTCGTTGATATTGAGCCCGCCGAGGAAAGCCAGCCGGGCGTCGACCACTACGATTTTGCGGTGGGTGCGCGCAACGCCCCGGCGGAACCAGGGGTTGAAGGCGGCGAAGCGCACGCCGGCCGCCTCAAACTCGGACTGCAGCTGCGCAACGGTGACGCGGCCGGTGCCGAGCCAGTCGACCATCACCATTACGGATACGCCGCGTGCGACGGCGCGCAGCAAGGCGGCCTTGACCCGCTCGCCAGTGGGGTCGAGCGCGAAGATGTAGGTCTCGAGGAGGATCTCGCCGGATGCCGAGTCACAGGCAGCGATCAATGCCGGGAAAAATTCTTCCCCGCGATGCAGCAACTGCAAATGATTGCCGTGGCTGTGGCTAGCCATGCGCGAGTTCGGCCCCGGCAGCGTCAGCGACGGTGGCTGCATCGACCTGCAGCTCGGCGACGATAGGCGCGTGATCGGACAGGCGCGCCCAGCTCGCGCCATGCAGCACGCGCGCACTCAGAACGCGCAGGCCGCGCACATAGATGCGGTCGAGCTTCAGGAAAGGCATGCCGGCCGGGAAAGTGCGCGCCGGCGCCTGCTTCGGCCCGCGTCCGGCCAGCCGGCGCAGGTACGCGCCGAAGCGCGACGACGGCAATTGTTCGTCGAACACCTCGACCACACCCAGCCGCTCGCGCAGTGCGTCGGAGAGCGCATTGCTCCAGTCGTTGAAATCGCCGGCGATCAGCACCGGCGCGCCGGCCGGTGCGCTTGCGTGTACCGCGTCGATCAGGGCATCGGTCTGCCGCAGCCGGCTGCCGGCGAACAGGCCGAGATGCACCACATAGCAATGCACGTCCAGCGTGCCCAGCGTCAGTACGCAATGCAGGATGCCGCGCGACTCGAATGCATGATCGGACACATCATGGTTATGCGCGGACGCAATCGGATAGGTGGACAGCAGTGCATTGCCGTGGTGACCATGGTCGTATACCGCATTCATGCCATACACCGCATGCTGGACCTCGCTGGCCAGGAACTCGTGCTGCGCCTGCGACGGCCAGCTCGCATGCTTGAGCGCCAGCAGGTCATGCCGGCCCTGGACTTCCTGCAGGAAGACGACGTCGGCGGCGATGCCGGCCAGCGCCTGCTTGATACCGTGCACGCGCGGCCGCTTGCCTAACGCGCTGACGCCCTTGTGGATATTCCAGGTGGCGATGCGAAGCTTCATGTCGGCGGCCTTGTGTCAGACGTCAGGCGACATGTGCGGCCGCATGGCGCGGCAGCTGCAGGATCGCTTCGGCATTCGACGGCGAGAAGCACTGGTCGGCGGCTTCGCGCCACGGCAGCCAGCGGTATTGCAGATGCTCGCGCGGCGCGAGGATCACGTCGATATCGCGCGGCACCAGGAGACCGAACACATGCTCGGTGTTGTGCGTGACGCCGGGCGCGTAACGATGCCGCCAGACCGGATAGATCTCATAGATGTTCGACAGCTGCCAGTCCTGCAGATGATGCGGCGGCACGCGTGCGCTGCCGACGCGGATGCCAGTCTCTTCGAACACTTCGCGCACGGCGGTCTCGGCCAGCGGCTCGTCGAGCGCATCTTTCGATCCTGTCACGGACTGCCAGAAGCCAGGCTTATCGGCGCGCTCAATGAGCAGCACCTGCAGGTCCGCGCTGTGGATCACGACAAGAACGGATTCGGGAATCTTGTGAACAGGCATACACGTGGAGATTAGGCTGACACGAATATTATGCCCCGATTGCGTTGGCCGGATTGCCGGCCGTCGCGAAGGACGCCGCCGCAAAAAAAACCGGCCGGGGGAGCGTGTCCCGCGGCCGGTGTCGAGCGATGCGTGAGTCGTCAGGCCTTGATGGCTGGCTCGGTCGCACGCAAACGGATGTGCAGCTCGCGCAGCTGCTTCTCGTCGACCTCGGACGGCGCCTGCGTCAGCAGGCACTGCGCGCGCTGGGTCTTCGGGAAGGCGATGACGTCGCGGATCGACTCGGCGCCGGTCATCATCGTCACCAGACGGTCGAGACCAAATGCGAGACCGCCGTGTGGCGGCGCGCCGTATTGCAGCGCGTCGAGCAGGAAGCCGAACTTGATGCGCGCCTCATCGTCATTGATGTTGAGGGCTTTGAAGACTTTGCTCTGCACGTCGGCACGGTGGATACGAACCGAGCCGCCGCCCAGCTCCCAGCCGTTGAGCACCATGTCGTAGGCCTGCGCGATTGCGCGGCCCGGCGCTGTCTCGATGAAATCTTCGTGGCCGGCCTTCGGTGCCGTGAACGGATGGTGCAGCGCGTTCCAGCGCTTCTCGTCATCGTCGTACTCGAACATCGGGAAGTCGACCACCCACAGCGGACGCCAGTCGTCGTCGAACAAGCCGTTCTTGCGGCCGAAATCGCTGTGGCCGATCTTCACGCGCAGCGCGCCGATCGCATCGTTGACCACCTTGGCCTTGTCGGCGCCGAAGAAAATCAGGTCGCCATCCTGCGCACCGGTGCGCTCGATGATCTGTGCCAGCGCCGCATCGTGCAGGTTCTTGACGATCGGCGACTGCAGGCCGTCACGTCCCTTGGACTTGTCATTGACCTTGATGTAGGCCAGGCCTTTGGCGCCATAGATGGCGACGAACTGAGTGTAGGCATCGATCTCGGAACGCGGCATGCCGCCGTTCTCTTTCGCGCCGCCCGGCACGCGCAGGCCGACCACGCGGCCGCCTTCCATGTTGGCTGCGCCCGAGAAGACCTTGAAGTCGACATCTTTCATCACGTCGGTCAGCTCGGTGAACTCGAGCTTGACCCGCATGTCCGGCTTGTCCGAGCCGTACATGCCCATCGCGGTCGCGAAGTCCATCACCGGGAACGGGTTCGGCAGGTCGACATTCAGCACATTTTTGAAGACGCCACGGATCATGCCTTCAAACAAGTCGCGGATCTCCTGCTCGTTCAGGAACGAGGTCTCGCAGTCGATCTGCGTGAACTCCGGCTGGCGGTCAGCGCGCAGGTCTTCGTCACGGAAGCATTTGGTGATCTGGTAGTAGCGGTCGAAATTGGCGACCATCAGCAGCTGCTTGAACAGCTGCGGCGACTGCGGCAGCGCGAAGAAGTTGCCGGCATTGACGCGCGACGGCACCAGATAGTCGCGCGCACCTTCGGGCGTGGACTTGGTCAGCATCGGCGTCTCAATGTCGATGAAGCCGTTGGAGTCGAGGAATTTGCGCACTTCCATCGACACCCGGTAGCGCAGGCGCAGGTTGTGCTGCATCTGCGGACGGCGCAGATCGAGCACGCGGTGCGTCAGGCGGGTGGTCTCGGAGAGATTGTCGTCGTCGAGCTGGAACGGCGGCGTCACCGACGGGTTCAGCACTTCGAGCTCATGGCACAGCACTTCGATCTTGCCGGAAGTGAGGCCGGCATTTTCGGTGCCGGCCGGACGCGCGCGCACCAGGCCGGTGATGCGCAGGCAGAATTCATTGCGAACCGACTCGGCGGCCTTGAACATGTCGGCACGGTCCGGGTCGCAGACGACTTGCACCAGACCTTCGCGGTCGCGCAGATCGATGAAGATCACGCCGCCATGATCGCGGCGGCGGTGAACCCAGCCGCACAGGCTGACGGTCTGTCCAAGCTGCGCCTCGGTGGTCATGCCGCAGTAATTTGTTCGCATTGACATGTGTTTAGTCTCGATTAATCAGAATCATTGGGGGTTGTCGGACGTGAGCGGTGCCGCTGCCTTTTTGGCAGGCGGCGCGACCACGCCCATGGACACGATGTATTTCAGCGCCTCATCGACGCTCATGTCGAGCTCGATGACGTCGGCGCGCCGGTACATCAGGAAAAAGCCGGAAGTCGGGTTCGGCGTGGTCGGCACATACACGCTGACAAAGTCGCCCTGAAGGTGGTTCTTGACGTCGCCGCCGGGCGTGCCGGTCTGGAACGCGATAGTCCATGCGCCCTCACGCGGATACTGCACCAGCAGCGCTTTGCGGAACGCATTGCCAGACGACGAGAACAGGGTGTCAGACACCTGCTTGACGCTGGAATAGATGGAATTCACCACCGGGATACGCTGCAGCAGCAGCTCCCACAGCGTCAGCAGACGGTTGCCGATGATATTGCGGGTGACCAGGCCGGTCAGCAGCACGATCAGCAACGTAAGCACCGTGCCAAAGCCCGGCAAATGGAAGCCGAACAGCGATTCCGGCTGCAGCCTCGGCGGCAGCAGCAGCAACGACTGGTCGAGCGTGCCGATGATGAGATTCAGCACCCACAGGGTGATGACCAGCGGCACAAGAACGAGCAGGCCAGTGATGAAGTACTTGCGCATGAAAGGGTCCGATCAGGCCGCTGCCGGCGCCGATGTACCGCCGCCCGCGTCGGTCGACGAAGACGACGTGGACGACGCTGCGGACGACCCGCCATCGCTGCCGCCGTCAGATTTGCCGCTGGCTGCCGGCGCACTGGTACCGCCGGATCCGCCGCGAAAATCGGTGACGTACCAGCCGGTGCCCTTCAACTGGAAACCGGCAGCGGTCAGCTGTTTTTTGAACGACGCCTTGCCGCACTCCGGGCAGTCCGTCAGCGGCGCGTCGGAGATTTTCTGCAGAACGTCTTTGGCGAAGCCGCATGCTTCGCAGCGATAAGCGTAGATAGGCATAGTGCTCCCTCCCTGCAAAATTTTGAAAACCTTGAATTATAAAGGGTTTGCGAGGGAGATCCCGCTTCAGTGACCGGCCCCGGGGCTCACGGCCGCACGCTCGCCGCTGCGCCCCTGCGGCAGCAACGAGCCGGCCAGCATGCCGCCGAGGCTGCACAACAGGCCGACCAGCTGCGGCGGGAACAGGCCTTCGGGTGCGAAGATCTCGCAGCCGATCCAGCTGGAGACGCCCAGCACGATGGACCACAGCGCGCCCTGCGCGGTGGCGCGGCGCCAGTACAGCCCGAGCACTAGCGGCACGAAGGCCGCCACCAGCGTGACCTTGTAGGCGTTCTCCACCATCTTGTAGATGCTGGCCTCGGTATGCAGCGCAAACAGCGTGACGATGACGGTGAATACCAGCACCACGATGCGCATGCTGAGCAGGAACTGGCGGTCGCTCTGGTTCGGAAACAAGCCTTTAAGGATGTTCTCGGTGAAGGTCACCGACGGCGCCAGCAAAGTGGCGCTGGCGCAGCTCTTGATCGCCGACAGCAGCGCGCCGAAGAACATCACCTGTGCCAGCACCGGCATCTTGGTCATGATCAGGGTCGGCAGGATCTTCTGCGGGTCACTGTCGATCAGCGAGTTGACCATCTCGGGATCGATCAGCGTTGCTGAATAGGCAAGAAACATTGGTATAAACGCAAACAGGAAGTACAGTACGCCGCCGAGCACCGACGCATTGCCGGCGATCTGCTCGGTGCGCGACGACGACACGCGCTGGAAGACGTCCTGCTGGGGGATCGAGCCGAGCATCATGGTGATCCACGCGGCGAAGAACCACAGCACTTCGCGCGCGGTTGGCTGCGGCCAGAAGTCAAGCTTGCCGGCGTCGGCCGCATGGGCGATCACGGTGCCGGCGCCGCCGACCATGCCCGATACTTCCCAGCCGATGTACAGCATGCCGACGACGATGATGATCATCTGCAGGAAATCCGTGATCGCAACCGACCACATGCCGCCCATCAGCGTGTAGATCAGCACGCTGCCAGCGCCGATCAGCATGCCGGTCTCCGGCGTGATATAGCCGCCCGAGACGACCGAGAACACCAGCCCGAGCGCCTTGATCTGCGCGGCCACCCAGCCGAGATACGAGACCACGATACCCAGCGTGACCAGCACTTCCACCGTACGGCCGAAGCGCTGCCGGTAGTAATCACCGATGGTCAGCAGATTCATGCGGTATAGCTTGCGCGCGAAGAACAGGCCGACCAGCACCAGGCACATGGACGAACCGAACGGATCGGCGACGACGCCGCTGAGCCCTTCCTGGATGAAGGTGGCGGGAATGCCGAGCACGGTCTCCGAGCCGAACCAGGTCGCGAACACCGTCGCCGTCACGATGTACATCGGCAGCGACCGGCCGGCCAGCGCGAAGTCGCTGGACGAGCTTACATAGCGCGCCGCATACAGGCCAATACCGACCGAGATCACCCAATACAGGATGACGAACCAGAGCAGTGTATTCATGAAGAGCGGAAAAGGCAGCGAACGGCACCCGCCGGGGGCGGGAAATTGCGGGCGATTATAGTGGAAGACCTGTTCGCAAGTATCCGTTTTGCCAGCGCGCGGACGCCGCCGCCGGCCTGGTCAGACCAGGGAGTACAGCCAGGGCGCAAGCACGAGGCCAAGCAGCAGGCCGCCGCCGAACCACAGCAGGCCAGCAAGCACCATTCGGGTGCGCCGCTGCTCGGCAATGAGCCGCTTCAGCAGCTCGGTTTCATCGCCACGCGGCTGTGCCTGCGCAACCAGTGCCTGTTGCAGGAGGCGCGGCAGCTGGGGGAGGATGTGCGCATATTGCGGACCTTCGATTTTCAGACGATCGATAAAACCGCGCCAGCCGATCTGCTCCCGCATCCACTGCTCAAGAATGGGCTTGGCCGTCTGCCACAGATCCAGATCCGGATCGAGCTGGCGGCCCAGGCCTTCGATATTCAGCAGGGTCTTTTGTAGCAGCACCAGCTGCGGCTGCACCTCGATATTGAAGCGGCGCGAGGTCTGGAACAGGCGCAGCAGCACCTGACCAAACGAAATCTGCGCCAGCGGCCGGTCGAAGATGGGCTCGCAACAGGCGCGCACCGCGGCCTCGAGTTCATCGACGCGCGTCTGTTTCGGCGCCCAGCCGGATTCGATGTGCGCAGCCGCGACGCGCTTATAGTCGCGACGGAAAAATGCCAGGAAGTTCTGTGAAAGATAATCTTTGTCGACATCTTCCAGTGTGCCGACGATGCCGAAGTCGAGCGCGATGTAGCGGCCGAAAGTTTTCGGGTCGGTCGATACGAGGATATTCCCGGGGTGCATGTCCGCGTGGAAGAAACCATGGCGGAATACCTGCGTGAAGAAAATCTCGACGCCGTCGCGCGACAGCTGTTTCAGGTCGATGCCCGCCTCCACCAGCCGCGCCGTCTGCGAGATCGGTATGCCGTGCATGCGCTGCATCACGATCACGGATTCAGCACAGTAATCCCAGAACATCTCCGGAACCAGCAGCAGGGGCGAATGTTCAAAGTTGCGGCGCAGCTGGCTGGCATTCGCCGCTTCGCGCATCAGGTCAAGCTCATCGTGCAGATACTTGTCGAACTCAGCCACCACCTCGCGCGGACGCAGCCGCCGTCCGTCGACGGACCAGCGATGCACCCAACCGGCGATGATATGCATCAGCGCAATGTCGCTGCCGATCGCATGGCGCACGCCGGGCCGCAGCACTTTCACCGCGACTTCGGTGCCGTCCTTCAGCGTGGCGAAATGCACCTGCGCGACCGAAGCCGACGCGACGGGCTCACGCTCGAAACTGCCGAACAATTCATCCGGATGTTTGCCCAGCGAGCGCGTGATCTCGGCAACTGCCAGCGCGGACGGGAACGGCGGCACACGATCCTGCAGCAGCGCGAGCTCATCCGCCAGATCGGGCGGCATCAGGTCGCGCCGGGTCGACAGCACTTGCCCGAATTTTACGAAGATCGGGCCGAGCTCTTCCAGTGCGCGCCGCAGCCGCACGCCACGCGGCGCGGACAGATCGCGCCAGAACAGCAGTCCGGACAACAGGCGCAGCGGCGCTGGCGAGCGAATGCCACTGATGATGATTTCATCAAGCCCGTAGCGCAATGCGACACGGACAATCTTGAAGACCCGCAGCAGGCGGGTGATCATGCCGCGCCTCCGGCGGCTTTCTCCAGCAGCGCAATGCGTTTGGCCAGCCGCTCGACATCGTCGCGCAGCGTCGCAACGGCTGCGGCAAAATCATCGCCGGCACGCCGGTACAGCAGCGTCGGATGTTCTTCGAGCAGATATTCGGTCAGGTTCTCGACGAGCTTGCGTCCGCTGCGCCGGGTGGCATCGGCAGCGGCTCGCGCAGACTGCGCGAGCCTGACCGCCGCGATATCGCCCACCAGCGGAGCGAGGTCTTCTTCCGCGTCCCACTGCAGCCCCTGCGCGACCTCGGAGATCGTGCGCGCCAGATCGGCGTCGCCGCTGATGTGTACATAGGAAAACGCGCGCTCGCGGTTGGCCAGCAACTGCGGCAGATCGGCCGGATTGATCCGGATGGTGACGCTGGCCCCGGCGTCAGTGGCCGCTTCCAGCAGGCCATCCGACGCAACGGCCAGCTGCAACTGCACGACCCCGGCATCGATACGGGCGCATTTGCCGGCATGCGCGACGAGCTTGTCGCGCAGCGCAGGCTGGCGCGACAACAAGTGATTCAGCGCGGCGGAAAGCGGGCGTTCCATCAACGCTTACAGTTTCACGCCCACATGCAGGGCAGCCACGCCGCCCGTCAGGTTGAAGTAGTCGACGCGACCGAGTCCGGCGTCCTGCATCATCTGCTTCAGCGTTTCCTGGTCGGGATGCATACGGATCGACTCGGCCAGATAGCGATAGCTTTCAGCATCGCTGGCGATGCGCTGTCCCAGCCAGGGCAGCACCTTGAACGAATACAGGTCGTAGGGCTTCTGCAGCGCCGGTGTCACTTTGGAGAATTCCAGCACCAGCAGTTTGCCGCCCGGCTTGAGCACACGGCGCATCTCGGCCAGCGCTGCGTCTTTGTGCGTCATGTTGCGCAGACCAAAGGCGACCGACACGCGGTCGAAATAATCATTCGGGAAAGGCAGCTTTTCGGCGTCGCAGATCAGGGTCGGCAGCAACAGGCCGGTATTGATCATACGGTCACGGCCGACCCGCAGCATGGATTCATTAATGTCGGTATGCCAGACCTCGCCGGTCGGGCCGGCGCGCCGGGCGAAGGCTTTGGTCAGGTCGCCCGTGCCGGCGGCGATATCGAGCACCCTGAAACCCGGCCGTATGCCTGCCTGCGCGACGGTGAAGGCTTTCCAGACCCGATGCAGACCGGCCGACATCAGGTCATTCATCACGTCGTATTTGGCCGCGACCGAATGAAATACTTCGGCGACCTTCTTCACCTTTTGTTCTTCGGGGACTTGCTGGAAGCCGAAATGGGTCTGGGTCATGTCAGGAGTCGAAGGCGGGGACAGAAGTCGGACGGGCATTATACAAGCCCGCCCAAGCCCGCTGAGGGCACCTGGAAGGCGTGCTGCGTCAGTGCGATGCGCAGCCGCCGCCTTTGACAGGCATCGGCGCGTCGCGCCCGGACTCGCGAGTGAAACCGGCGCCTTCCAGCTTCTGCAAATAGTCTTCCCACAGCGCGTCGCGGCGCACGCAGAAGTCATACAGCAAATCCCATGAGTAGATACCGCTGTCGTGTCCGTCAGAAAACACCGGCCGGATCGCGTAATGACCGACAGGCTCAATGCCTTTGATCTCGACTTGCCGCTTGCCGGTCTGCAGTGTCTCCTGTCCCGGGCCATGGCCGCGGACTTCAGCCGACGGGGACAGCACGCGCAAAAATTCGAACGGCAGCAAGTAACTGACGTCGTCGAAGTTCAGCTCCAGCGTGCGCGAGGCGCGATGCAAGGTGATGGCAGTGGGGATACGGGTCATGCTGAGTTACTCGTCCTTGTCAATCCAATCGGCCGGCCGGGCGGCCGGGACGGCGGCCTGGGTCGTGCCAGGCAAAGCGCCGCGGCCGCATTGTGGCACGCAACGCGCAACACCGCTTGCGCGGGTAAGCCGTGCATGTATATGCCGCAGGAATACGGCCAGCCGCTCTCCTTGCCAAGGCTCAGGCGGGATTTTGTTCCACTGTTTGAGGTCGGCGTCTGCGCGGCACTCGCTAATGAGATCGACACCGCCTGGTTGCACGCCTGGCAGCAGGTGAAACGCTCGCCGGCGACGCTGCTCGACATGCTCAGCAACGATCAGCTGGCTGATGAGTTGCTGGCCGCGTTCCGTCAGGCGCTCAAAGCACGTCTCGACGCACCGGCACCGGCACCGGCAGCGACGCTCTACACCGGCCTGATGTTCCAGCAGCTCCACATGCTGAAACAATTCATCACCCCCGAGTCCAACTGATCTGCCGGAACAGTCAAGGATGGCCGGACTCACGCCGCTGAATCCGGCCGTCTGCTTTCTGCACAGGCTCGGCAATCCGACAACTCAACGACAGGAGGAACGCCCGCGCCAGAAGGCGCACTCAGCGCTTACATTCCAATTCATGAAAGTTCTGCGATGTTCAACAATGTCGGCGCTGCCCCTCATCACCCACCACAGGTTGACCCGCAGGCAACGCCGCCACAGGCCCCCGTGCCTCCCGGAACACCGGCCGACCATCGCAGCCCGCTGGCTACCCCCGTCATGCGGTCGTTGGCGCCTGAGACAGGCGGCATGGACATCGACAGCAGCGATGACGAGGATCCTGCTCATCGCCGCAACCTGAAGCGCACCTGGCAGCAATCCGCTCAGAAATCTGACGACGATGCCTCCCCACCCTCGACACCGCCTGAATTCAAGCGCGCACGCACCGCAGCGCCACTTCCGCAGCCACGACCTCTCATCACGGAAACCTTCAGCATCGCTCACCATGCGCCGCTCATCGCACTGATCCGGCAGCATGGCGGCGAGATACTCGGCGCGAACGACCAGTTTGTTCAGATGAACCTGCCCCCGCCTGACAACCTCACTTTCCAGATTCTCTATTTCTGTCAGCGACTGATCATGCTGCGCCAGAACCTGCCTTTCCCCGGCGTGGAGGTCTTTGTTAAAACGGCATTGGATAACTTTGTCAGCTACTTGCAAACAGCCGCGCTAGCCAACGAGCCTCACCTCGTACGTCAGCTGCTGGCCACCGGCCTGGCCAACAACGCCGGTCACTTGCTGCGCACTCTTGCGCAGCAGGCGCAAGCTGCCGGCGCGATGGCCTCCGTCGACGCCATCACCGATACCTGCGCCTACTGGGTTGACGGGCTTGATCCGTATACCCTTGGCGACCCTGCCGAGTCATCGATACGAATTGGCGACTCGGACCAGCCACCCGCCAACTGGCAAACCGGAGTCCGACGGGATCTCGATCTGGATCAGCGAAAGATGTTGCTGAAGGCCTTCCGGAATGGCGACACCCGCACTGTGTGCGAATTGCTGTTTATGCCCGGACAGCAGCCGGCGTGCGGACGATTTAGCGTGCGCTCCGACGACACTGACAGCAAATGTTTTTCGTCGCGACTGCAAGCATACGGCGCGATCACGCTCGGAACCGGTGTCAAGGATGAAACCCTGATCATTTATTCACATGATTTTGATCGCGAGGCGTTCTACAACGAGCTATTGCAGCGGCAGATCTCCGCCCCTGAAGGATTGACGCCCTTCTTTGAGTCTTCGTTGGTTTTAGCAGCGCAATGGGGAGATCCTGCATTCTTCCTGATACTCTGGTCTCAGGCTACCGATGCCCAGCAAAGCTACTATGCCGATGAGGCATTTCGCGCTGCCGTCTGCAGTCGCGCTCACGACCTCATCTGTCAACTACGAATGGGGCCGAATGCACTTCCAATAGACCCCACAGTACTTCTTCGAACTGCAGCATCCAAAGGCTTGACAGCGACTTGCGCGGTGTTGCTGGGTGCCGGGGCAAACATACAAAACAACGCTGAGGCCTTGGGGACTGCCGCCGCGAACGGACATACCGAAACCTGTGCCCTGCTGATCAGTCGCGGCGTACCACTGGATGACCAATCGCAGCGCTTCAGTGCTTTGCTGATGGCGGCAGGAGGGGGCCACCAAAAAACCTGTCAATTGCTCATCGCTGCGGGCGCCCCGGTCGGACAGCTGAACGGTGGGAGAGAATCAGTACTATCGATGACGGCGTACAGCGGGAATGTCAATCTTTATAAATATCTGATCGATCTGGGAGTCGGCCACTTGGTGCCTCTGTATCATTCGCCACCGATGGTGAATGCAGCACGAAACAATCACGTTGAGATGCTGGAATACCTGCTGGAACGCGGCGAAGACATGGAGCGTGCCTATAACAACGCAGATACACCGCTGATGGCGGCCTGTGAACACGGCGCGAAGGAGGCCGTCGAATTCCTGCTTCAGCATCATGCCAACCCGATTCCTCAAGACTCCATAATCCATAACGCCATTACCTGTGCAATCGAGGGCGGAGAACTTTCAATCCTTCAGCAACTGTTGCGGATCGATCTTCCGACGATCTATTGGGTCAAGGCTTTGCAGAAAGCAATCTGGAAGAAGCGTCCCGAGATGGTCAGCGCCCTGCTGCCGCGTTGCCCAATGAATCCGCTGGCTGTTGACCTCCCTGCTGCCGAGAACCCTTTGCTGCTCATTCCTTATGACAACAAGCGGCCCGGTGAGATACGGAAGCGTCATCAGATCTTGGCGATCCTGCTGCGGGAGGCGCGCTTGCCAAGGCATCACGTCTCCGCTATTGGCGACGATGCGCTGATGCTGGCCGTAAATGCTCAGGATGCGCTCGCCGTCGAGATGCTCATCAATGACGGACTGCGCGTCGGTCAGTTGAACCGCAATGGGTGGCTTGCGATGCATCTGGCAATCCACGAACTCCGTACATACGTAAACCATAACAAGAATGATCGCGAAAAGAACCGTGAAAAAGAACGCGACGCGATACAAGCGGCGCAGATCAGCTGCCGTATCCTGCGCGCCGTCAGTCAGACCTTACTGCAACATCCTCACCAGGCACATCTGGCCAACGATGTATTGCTGCACCAAACCGATCCGATCAAGCGCGATCTGGCGCTGTTCCTCATGCATGCCAACAGCACGTCCAGTACCGACATACCCCCACTGATGACGCTGGGCTTGTCTGTTCAAGATCTTCGGCATTCGGTCTTGAGCCATGCTGCCGATGTCTCCAATGCAGCACTGGCATCCATACTCAGCCACATGGGCGTGCCAAGCGCCCTGCATGGGAGCCTGATCCCCTTGATCAGCGAGCTGCCGCAGATACGCGAGAGCCTCTTCAAAAGGGGCGCCGACATCAATCGCGTCTTCCGGGCCGTGATCGACGGACTCTATGTGCACCTCGAAGCAGAGACGA
>JACCDS010351194.1_pt1 | contig 19037 bp, 18 predicted proteins | sample 7446441 | NCBI WGS metagenome assembly JACCDS01 (sample SAMN15323445, study PRJNA562643) | freshwater metagenome | isolation source: river surface water | place: USA:Blue River Watershed | collected 2017-08-17
ACCATGCGCACGGCGCGTTCCCGCATTTCCGGTGAAAACTTCTTTGACTTGTTCATGGCTCCATCTTCTCAAAGGTTGGAGCCTCCTCAATTCCCGGGGCGATTCATGATTGTAAGGGCCTACTTGCTGTGGCTCAGGGCATTGCCCAGCAGCTTGGACGTGATGTCCACGATCTGGATCATGCGCTCGTAGGGCATGCGCGTGGGGCCGATCACGCCCAACGTGCCCACCACCTGGCCGTCCACCTCGTAGGGAGCGCTGACCACGGAGAGTTCCTCGAAGGGCACCACCTGGCTTTCGCCGCCGATGAAGATGCGCACGCCCTCGGCCTGGCCGGCGATGTCCAGCAGACGCATGAGCTGCGCCTTCTGCTCGAACAGGTCGAAGGCCCGGCGCAGGTGACTCATGTCACTGGAAAAATCGGAGACAGCCAGCAGATTGCGCTCGCCGGAGATCACCACCTCGTCCTGCACCTGCGTCATGGCCTCGGTGCCCACGGTCACGGCCGCCTGCATCAGCTTGGCGATCTCGCCACGCAGCGTGTCCACCTCGCCCTGCAGGCGCTCACGCACCTGCTCCAGCGTCAGGCCCATGTAGTGGGCGTTGAGGTAGTTCGAGGCCTCGACCAGCTGCGAAAGCGAATAATCGGTTTCAGTGAAGATGACGCGGTTCTGCACGTCGCCCTCGGGCGAAACCAGGATGACCAGGATGCGGCGCTCGCCCAGGCGCAGGAACTCGATGTGGCGAAACACCGAGGAACGGCGCGGCGACATGACCACGCCGACGAACTGCGACAGCGAAGACAGCAGGTTGGCGGCGCTGGAGATGACCTTCTGCGGCTGGTCCGGCACCAGGCTGGGTGCGGTGATCTGCTCGCGCTGGGCGGTGAGCATGGTGTCGACGAACAGGCGATAACCACGCGCCGTGGGCACGCGTCCGGCCGAGGTGTGCGGGCTGGCGATCAGGCCCAGCTCCTCCAGATCGGACATCACATTGCGGATGGTCGCCGGCGACAGCTCCAGACCGGATGCGCGCGAGAGCGTACGCGAGCCTACGGGTTGCCCTTCGGCAATGTAGCGTTCCACCAGCGTTTTGAGCAACAACTTGGCGCGGTCATCGAGCATGGGATCATTTTACTTATTCACGGTCGGTGTGCTGGCCCAGCGGCCTCGATTTTCGACCCAGTGAATGTAATCCCGAATTGTGGCCTCGTTGACGTCGAACATATCCGCCAGGGTATGCTGATAGAACCAACCAGAGCGCCACATCGAGGCGAATTGCTTTGCCTCATCCCTAGAAAACAGCCTAGGCTTGCCCCAGGTCTGACCCCTTGCCCTAGCAGCGATCTGGCCAGCTAGGCACCTCTCCCGGATTAACTCTCGCTCAAACTCTGCGAAGACGCCGAGCAGCTGGAGGAACATACGGCCCTGTGGCGTCTCAGTCTCGATTGACTCAGTTAGCGACTTGAAACCGACCCCACGAGACTTAAGACGATCAAACACGCTTACAAAGTGCGCCATCGACCGTGCCAGCCGATCAAGCTTGTAGACGACCAGGACGTCACCAGAGCGAAGGACGTCAGAGAGCAGATGCTCGAGGACAGGCCTGCGCTTTATGCTGGACTGCTTTTCTTCGTAGACGGTGACGACGCTGTGCCGCTGGAAAGCGGACATCTGGACAGCGGTTGACTGTTCATTCGTGGATACCCTTGCATAACCAATGAGCATCTGTGTGCCTCTCCCTGCTATGCAAATGATAGTACACCAGGCGCAGATGGTGGAGGGGACTCAGCGGAGAGAAAGAAGAAATCCTTGAAACGAGGGAGAAAGGCACGACCTACATTTTGTGTAGGGAGGAGAACGGAATAGACGGCGTGAAGGGCTTCCAGCAAGGATGGAAACGTGCCGAGGTCTACAGGCAAGGGGACGTCACATTTCCCATACTTTGCCCAGCGGTTAGACCACTTTTCGCCCTCTACAAATGCCTTGGTGATGTACTTTGAAATGTAGGCCGCGATCTTCGCGGAGCTGGAGCCACGACGACGGCGAGACAGGTCAACATTGCCACCAAGATCACGGACGATAGAGCGCCAGATGCTGCGGAGGAAATCATAGGACTTAACCTTGCAGGGAACACCGAGGGCGTTTTTCTCCATGAAGAAGGCGGGGATGCCGGAGGTAGCGAGGTGGACGTGCCAGGCGCCACGTTTTTGCCTCTCAAAACCGGCCACGCACTGGAAGCCCGGGAGGAAACGTTTCAGACGCCGATTGAATTCCTTTAAATGGACCTTGCAAAGGGCCATATCGGTCACCAGGGCGCGATATGTGAGGGTCATGAGGGAATCGACACCCATGGCCTTACAAATGCGCCTGACGTTGGTTGATGCCCTCTTGGCAGCGCGATCAGCGTGACGCTCAGCCAGTTCGTCGACATTCTCTTCCCGATAGGCAGCCATCATGTCGAGATGGTCCCGTATGGTGCCCGATGACCACTCACATTCGACCCATTCGATGGAACGGCTTGCGGAGGCCTCTAGATGCCCGTTGCCGAGGTCGTAGGCCTTGACCCTATAGGAATCACATCCCTGCCCTAAAAACGCCGTAGCGGTCGAAATATCGAAAGCGGGGGCATTGCTAGGACGGCCAAGACCGTCAATAATCCGTATCACGTTTTGAAACTCCTAATTTCAAGACCGGACCCGGGGGCCTGCCAGCCTGCCGGGTCTTTTTTTGGGCCATCAGTTGCCCGTGTCCCAAAGTGTCATAGGGATAAATCTAGGGGCCGCTTCGCGGCCCCGCGGCTACGCCCTGCGGGTCCGAAAGCGGCCCACGCGCACGATCAACGACATAGGTAAACGAGGCGGGCTCAGCATGGGGGTTCCCCCCATCACCGGCCTGGGCCGGTCCCCCGACAGCCGGCTTAGCAGTAGAGAGGGCTTGAGAGGGTGGCAGGGTCTGCGGCTTCCAATCAATGAAGAAGCCACCGGCCACGATCTGCTTACAGAGGTCAAGAGGGGTCTGAAGCATGGTTCCCTGCTGGGTATAGCAGGCACAGCGGTCAGCCATCGAGACACAAGCGGCCGGATAAGGGGCCTCAGTTGGACGGGTCACATCATCGAACCTCGGAGCAGTATGAGGAAGACCAGGCACACGAGGGATGTACGCAGCAACGTACTCAATGGCGGAAACAGGACCAGGCCGGGCAGAAGACGAGGCAGCAGAGACGGATTGACTCACAGGAGCAGCCTTCGCTTGAGTTGAGCCTGGGAGCCTCAAGAAGGCGAGATAGCCGAGAAAAGGGACAAGGAGAAAAGCGACTGCAACGATGTAGAGCTGGCGTGGAATCTTGCGCTTACCAGTGTGCAAGCTGGCCGATCGGTACCAGGTGTAGACCTCTTTGCGGAAAGGCTGCATAGAGACGGTACCGCGCTCGCCTGACCCAGGCTGTTCGCAACGAATGTCCGGAGTCCTGAACTTCAGCTCCGAAACAACGTCAGCACCGAAAGTCCGCTTGAGGTGACGGTGCCAACTAGGCGTATCGATGAGGCGACGGACAGTAGGACTGACCAAGGAAGGGTGAGGAGCAATCAACCAAAAATCGAAACCACGACGGCGACGATGCTGAGCAATAGCCATGACCCAATCGGGCTCAGACTTGACTGTAGAGCCGGCAGGCATTTCATTCTGGCACTCGTCAAAGATGCAGATAGAGCCATCGGCGAGGTCCTGCCACTTCGAGGGCTCGAATTTTTGCCAACCGAATTCAACAGCCTTAGCCTCATCCATATCGAAGCCGTGGTAGTAGACGGGGCGGTTTTCTTTCAACTGCTGCTGGCGAACATCCCAAAGAGTCAGCAGCGTTTTGCCAGCACCGTTAGCGCCCGTGGTCAGGTAGATCATTTCAAAATCCAGCTCTTGAGACTGCCACCGGAGAGACCTTGCCAAAGCATTCGTACGGCAACGGCGCTGGTGATGACGCTGATGCACTCACCGACCTTGAGAAAAACCAGAAGGCCAAGCAGTTCAGCAGGCAGAGCGGCAGCAGAAAGAACAGCCTGATCCTTAAGCCAGGTCAAGGAGGCATCCACACCGGTATATGTGACGACGGAGAGGCCAAGAGCGAGAAGGACGCGACCGACAAGCGAGCCGACGAGATTCAGAAGCATGCCGCCGATGGCAGCGATGAATACAGGCATGGATTACCCCCGAGTGACGATTCGATAGGCGATGAGAAAACTGACGAAGAGGAGAACAGTGCCAAGATGCTGCAAGGTGCCGCAGACCTGAGAAAAAGGCAACGTGACTTGATGATTCCAGACGGTAACGACCTTGTCGCTGATGCACTGCGAAGCACCACCGAGCGCATTAGCCTGACTGAAATTCCCAGGGCCGACATTGACATTCTCAGAGGTGTACTGAGGGCCGGTCTTGCCCTTTTCCGTGTCGTATAGCTGTGACTCAGGAGACGCATCAACGAAGAGAGCGCAATTGCGCTTGTGCTGTTCGAGAGCCACGGCGCAAAAAATAGCATCGCCACCACAGGTAAAAGCAGCGCCACACGATCCACCGAAAGACGAGGACTCCTCATCACCACAACCGGGAGACCCACGTGAACAGGTCCCATCTTGAGTAGTGGTCTGAGTGGTGCCAGAACCACCACCCGCAGGGACAGTAGAAACCTGAGTAGTTGTCGAGGTAGTGCAGCCAGAAGGATTGCAGGTCGTGGTCGTGGTCGTGTCAGAAGTGGAGGTGCTTCCATCGGGGTTAGTCGTGGTGACAGACTGGGTCTTATTGGAGGCGATCGTGTCATTCGCGTCGGGCTTAACGCAGACAAGCGAACCATTCACAGTGCCCTGATAGGTGCCGACAGGACATGTCGTGGTGCCAGCATCAGGACCGGTGCCAGGCGCAGGAGACGTGCCAGTAGGAGGAACGTCAAGACTGCCAGTCAGAGAGGGAGCGCAACTAGCACCGGTTGCATACATCGGGACCTCACAGTGAAACTCACCAGTACTGCCGAACTGAACGCAAGAGCTAGGGGTGCCAGTGAGAAGACAGCCAGGTGCAGAAGAATCGCCACTAGATAAAGCAGTCTCACAAACCTGTTTAGCACCAGAGGTAGAGCCAGAGATCTCGTAACGACCAGCCAACTGACCCGAGAGCTCAGAGCAGAGATTGACAGCGGGACAGGTCCCAGGCTGCCTATAAACACCATCGGCGCAAAGCTCACGTGAACAAGTACCACCAGTTGGACCCCAGTAACCCGAAGGACAGGAAAGAGTGACAGGACAAGCCGCAGTAGTGAGGTCACCATAAGCAACGCAAGACGAAACACGAGTGACGTTACCCCATGACCCAGAAAAAGGCGCAGGAGGTGAGGTGACATGACAATCGTAGCGATCAGCGTTGACGTAAACAGCCGTCACAGAAGAAGAAGGCCATCCATAAGAGGTGAAAATGGCCCAATCGCAAGCAGCCTTAGGCGTCTCGAAAAAGCGAGACTGACCTGAAGCAGTGCCCTGCCAACCGGAACGAGACGCTTGCGTGGTGGAGGTGGCAGGTATCGTCTCAACAGTGCCAGCATGAGACAGGCCGAAAAAAAGCGCCAACAAGGCGCAAAGGATCAAGCGGTGAAGATGAGCCATGCCGCCCCCAGAACTGCTACAAGCAGAAAAATCCCCATGCTGTTCCCCTCAATGAAACGCCCGACATGGACGCTTTAGTGAGGAGGCCAGGTTGCCCCGGCCCCTAGCCATGCTTAGGACATGGCGCGGCGAACCCACTTGAAGGCCTTGATCCCGACCAGGAGAATCAGCACGGCAGCACCCACCAAGGCGATGGGAGCGGCCTGTGCACCGATGTCGGTCACCACGGCAGTGACATCGACGGCAGCGGCGTGAACCGGGGCCATGAAGCCCAGGAAGGAGAGCGCCAGGAAGAGCGCGTAGGCCAGGGATTGCTTGATCTTCAGCATGTAAAACTCCAGTCTTCAAAGGTGGCCCCGGGAAATCCGGGATTGCACCGGTGAGCGAGGCGGGTATCTATCCCGCAGACGCTCACCGCTACAAGCTCAGTCATCAGACGAAGCGGACTCGGAACGATCAACCGACAAAGCACGGATCAGGACGCGAAAGGCATAGCCGGTAGCCCAAACAATCAAGATGGCAGCAGCGACGGCCGCCGCATCCTCAGTGTCCATTTGCCAGATGGGCATGTTCAGAGTGACCTGAACATCGCAGGGACTGACAGAGCAGGTGACTTGAACGGGCATGGTCAGGGCCAAAGAGAAACGAGAAAGCGATTCACGTAAGGAACCGCAAGGCAGGCAGCGAGCCAGAGAACCAGGCCGATGAAGAGAAGAAGGTCAGGCGTCATAGAGGTACCGGGTTAACGACACTCCAAGGCCCTCAGCAAGGGCCTCAGGCTGACGTCAGACCTTGGGGGTAGGGGTAACGCGCTGGGCAGGCGTCAGGCCCGTCAGATGGGCCTCAATGCGGCCGTTCGAGAAATTGGTTTTCATGGCGAAGGAGCCGGTGTAGAGACCGGGCTTGACGTGCTCACGCAGAGCCGGGGGAATGTCCAGGACGCCCACCTGGTCAACGCCTCCATTGGCATCAATCAGAGCGGCCTGCGCCGTGTGAATCTCGTAGGGCTTGCCGGTCTTGGCAGAGGTGCCCTTTTTGACTTCATCGAGCTTGAAAATCTGGATCATGGATTGCATAAAAATTTCCCCATTAGGAGCGGCAGGAGCACCGCCTATGTACCTGCGCGCAAGTACATGGGCGAGGTTCATAAGGCGGGTAGAGTGGAGACCTCACAAGAGGGAGAGAACATGGACTTCAAAGTGATACAAAACGAGATCGACCGGCTAATCGTGTTGGTGATAGCGGCAGAACTGATCGCCCTGATCGTGTTTCTGTTTTTGATGTACCTGGTGACCAAGGCAGCGATACGAGACGGGATCAAGGAATCGGGCATCGTGGACGCAATCCAGTCGCTACGAACACCGATCGAGGTACCCAAAATGCCGCCGATGAGGGCTGAGCGGTAGAGGGTCATGCGACAACCTGAACATGACGCGTGTGCCCGTGAAAATCGGAAGACCCAGCTGAGTAGTGAGTAGAGATCGTCTGGCCCCAGAAGTAGCCAAGACGAACACGAACGACCCGGATGCGCAAACCGTGATACGAGACGACAGAACCACGCTTGACGATGCGCATGCGCGTGGAATCGAGATTGGAGGGAGTAGCCCCGGACTTGAGAGGATGAGAGCAATAGTCCGCTGGCCTATCTGTCTCATCGAACCCAGGACCGGACAATCCGCACCAGGGACAGGTGGAGACCCCCGGGCCGGGAACCTTGCGCTGAGCTACCAGCGGGGCAGCTCCGTTATTGCCAGGGGAGACCCCGTAAGAGGGATTGACTTGCATAGGTAGCTCCATGAAGGTCTACACGACGTAGACAGATGGAGGTTAGCAAAGTACACCCCATGTAGACAAGGGAGAAGTTAGAATTTCTACGCGATGTGTACCAATTCCACAACATGAGGACTTAGCACTATGCAAACAACTCTTGATCTGCTAGAGAAGGCCACCCAGGTGAAAAGCATCCCGGAGTGGACAGAGGCCCTTGGCCTGTCGAAGAAGGCGCTTTACACCGCGAGGGACCGAGGGCACCTACCCCCGGTGACAGCGGGACTGTTAGCGCTTGAACTTCACGAGGACGCGGACAAATGGATGAGAACCGCCGTAATCGAGGGGGAGAAGGACAGCCCGGCGAAAGAGCTGCTGAAGCGCAAGCTCAGGAAAATTACATCACTTTAATGATGTAATTTGCGAATGAACTCCAGATTCCGCCAGGTGGCCCTGATTGGCAAGTACCAGACCGTCGCCGGCGGTAGCCAGGGCAGCCGCGCGCGCCCGGCGCTGGCCGACATTGCCGCCTTCCTGCAGGCGCAGGGTTGCGCCGTGGTGGTGGAAAAGCAGACCGCGACCAATGCCGGCCTGGATGGCTACCCGGTGCTGGATCTGGCCGCCATCGGCCAGCAGTGCGATCTGGGCCTGGTGGTAGGCGGCGACGGCACCATGCTGGGCATCGGCCGCAAGCTGGCCAGCTCCGGCGTGCCGCTCATCGGCATCAACCACGGCCGCCTGGGTTTCATGACCGACATCCCCTTCGGCAGCTTCGAGACCGTGCTGCCGCCCATGCTGCGCGGCGAATACGAGGAAGAGCAGCGCCAGCTCATGCACGCCCGCGTGCTGCGCCAGGGCAACTGCGTCTTCGATACCCTGGCCATGAACGACGTGGTGGTGCACCGAGGCAACTCCTCGGGCATGGTGGAATTGCGCGTCGAGGTGGACGGCCACTTCGTGGCCAACCAGCGCGCCGACGGCCTCATCATTGCCACCCCGACCGGCTCCACGGCCTACTCCCTGTCGGCCGGCGGCCCCATCCTGCACCCGGCCATCGCCGGCTGGGTGCTGGCGCCGATCGCGCCGCATACCTTGTCCAACCGCCCCATCGTGCTGTCCAGCCAGTCCGAAGTCGCCATCGAGATCGCCTCGGACCGCGAAGCCATTGCCAACTTCGACATGCAGTCCCTGTCCGCGCTGCACCACGGCGACCGCATCATCGTGCGGCGCTCGGAGCACAGCGTGCGTTTCCTGCACCCGCGCGGCTGGAGTTATTTCGACACCCTGCGGCAGAAGCTGCACTGGAACGAAGGGATCACGGGTTCATGAGCCTCAAACGCATCGTCCTGCGGGACTTCGTCATCATCAGCGAACTCGAGCTCGATCTCGAGAGCGGTTTCAGCGTGCTGACCGGCGAGACCGGTGCCGGCAAGTCCATCCTGATCGATGCCTTGCAGCTCGTCACCGGGGCCCGCTCCGACACCGGTCTGATCCGCGAAGGCGCTGGCCGCACCGACGTGAGTGCCGAGTTCGGCGAATGCACCGCCCTGCTGGGCTGGCTGGAAGAGGCCGGCTTCGACCCGGGTTTCGACCCCGGCTTCACCCTGCTGCTGCGCCGCACCGTGGACATGCAAGGCAAAAGCCGCGCCTGGATCAACGGCAGCCCGGCCACCGCGACCCAGCTGCGTGAACTGGGTGAACGGCTCTTCGACATCCACGGCCAGCATGCCTGGCAAAGCCTGACGCGCGCCGAAGCGGTGCGCGGCCTGCTCGACGCCTATGCCCAGCTCGACACCAGCGCGCTCACCCGGAGCTGGCAGTCATGGCGCACGGCCCAGACCACCCTGGAAGAGGCACGCAAGGCCCAGGACACGCTGCAGCGCGAACGCGAACGCCTGGACTGGCAGATCGGCGAGGTGGAGAAACTCGCCCCCCAGGCCGGCGAATGGGAAACCCTCAACACCGACCACAGCCGCCTGGCCCACGCCCAGGCCCTGCTGGACGCCGCCCAGGGCGCGCTGGACGCGCTCGAGGGCGAGGACGGCGGCGCCTCCCATGCATTGGGCAGCGCACGTCAGACGCTACAAAATCAGGAGCATCTGGAACCTGAGTTCAAATCGCTGGTGGAGGTGTTGAACTCCAGTCTGGCGCAGGTGGAGGACAGCGTGCACAGCCTGCGCACCTACCTGCGCCGCACCGATCTGGACCCGGAGCGCCTGGCCGAGCTGGACGCACGGATGACCTCATGGATGTCGCTGGCGCGTCGTTACAAGCGCCCGCCGGAAGAACTGGCCGCCACCCTGGCCGGCTGGCGCGAAGAACTGGCCAGGCTCGATGCCGCAGCCGATCTGGCCAGTCTGGAAGCCGCCGAGCAACAGGCCCAGGCCGCTTATATGCAGGAAGCCCGGGCTGTCTCCAAGGCCCGCGCCCTGGCCGCGCCCAAACTCGCACAAGCCATCACCCAGGCCATGCAGGGCCTGGGCATGCAGGGCGGCCGTTTCGAAGTGACGCTGCAGAAAGCGGAACACCCCTTGCAGAGCGGTCTGGAGGAGATCAACTTCCTGGTGGCCGGCCACGCCGGCAGCACGCCGCGCGCGGTGGGCAAGGTGGCCTCGGGCGGCGAGCTATCGCGCATCGCGCTGGCTATCGCCGTCACCACCAGCCAGCTGGGCACGGCCCAGACCCTGATCTTCGACGAGGTCGACGCCGGCGTGGGCGGCGCCGTGGCCGAGACCGTGGGCCGCCTCATGAAACAGCTGGGCCGCGACCGCCAGGTCATGGCCGTGACGCACCTGCCGCAGGTGGCCGCTTGTGCCGACCACCACCTGGTGGTGGCCAAGCAGCGCCAGGGCCAGGTCACGCTGAGCACGGTGACGCCGGTGCAGGGCGAGGCCCGCGTGGCCGAGATCGCGCGCATGCTGGGCGGCGAGCGCCTGTCCAGCACCACGCTGGCCCATGCCAAGGAAATGCTGCAGGGCCAGCGCTGAGGGAGACAGCGCAGCCATGGCCATGGAAATCGTCCTCATCACCGGCATGTCCGGCTCGGGCAAGTCGGTGGCGCTCAACGCGCTGGAAGACGCCGGTTACTACTGCGTGGACAACCTGCCGCCCGAGCTGCTGCTGCCTTTCGTGACGCTGGAACAGCAGCACCAGGCCAGCCGCGTGGCGATTGCCATGGACGTGCGCAGCGCCACCTCGCTGCCGCAGGTACCGGCGCTGCTGGCCACCCTGCGGCAGCAGGGCATCGCCATCAAGTCCCTGTTCCTCGACGCCGCGACCGATACGCTGGTACGTCGCTACTCAGAGACCCGGCGCAAGCATCCGCTGTCGCAGGCCTTGAACGAGGGCGCCGACCTCAACCGTGTGCTGGTGGAGGCCATCGAGCTCGAACGCGAACTGCTGGGTGCCCTGCGCGAACAGGCCCACGTGATCGACACCAGCCTGATCCGCCCCTCGCAGCTGCAGGGCTACATCAAGGAGGTGATCCAGCTGCCCGGCAGCCAGCTTACGCTGGTCTTCGAGTCCTTTGCCTACAAACGCGGCATCCCGGTTGACGCCGACTATGTGTTCGACGTGCGCATGTTGCCCAACCCGCACTACGAGCCCGAACTGCGCCCGCTGACCGGCCGCGACGAGCCGGTGGCGACCTTCCTGCGGGCCCAGCCCGAGGCCACCCTCATGCTGGAGCACATCGAAGCCTTCCTCTCGCACTGGCTGGACGCCATGTCGCAGAACCACCGCAGCTACGTGACGGTGGCCATCGGCTGCACGGGTGGCCAGCACCGCTCGGTCTATCTGGTGGAAGAACTGGCCCGCCGTTTTGCCGCGCGCTGGAATACCCTGCGCCGCCACCGCGAAATCGGCGGCTGATCAGCCCTGCTGCAACAGCTTGCGTACCGGCGCCGGCAGGCCCAGGCCCGGCCAGACATCGGCCACCTGCCAGTCCCCTTCTTGCGACAGCCTGGTGCGCGCCGGCAATTGCGCCCGTACCGGGTGCAGGTGCAGATCCTTGTGCGTCAGCACATGGGTGAACATGGCCAGTTCCTGCAAACGGTCCTGGTAAGCCACGGGCACGGCCGCGCACAATGCGTCATAGCTGTCGAACAGTTCCAGGCAATACAGGCCGGCCCAGACGCCGGGCGTGGGCCGCTGGCGCAGCCAGACCGCCCCATCGCGCGTCTGAGCCCACAGGAGCCAGAGGGACTGGGTGCTGCGCTTGAGCTTGCGCGTCTTGACCGGATAGTTCTCGGGCCGGCCTTCGCGCCGGGCCACGCAGACGTCCATCGCCGGGCAGGCTGAGCACAGGGGATTGCGCGCCAGGCAGACCGTGGCCCCCAGGTCCATCACGGCCTGGGTGTAGCGCGGCATGGCACGCGCCAGGTCGTGCTGGGGCAGCAGCCCGGTGGCATGGGCCCAGAGGGCACGCTCGTTGGCGCCCACCGACAGATCGGCGCCGAAGCCCAGCGCCCTTGTAAGCACGCGCCTCACATTGCCATCCAGGATGGCCACACGCTCGCCAAAGCAGATGGAGGCAATGGCCGCCGCCGTGGACGGGCCGATGCCCGGCAGGGTCTGCAACTGCACGGCCGTGCGGGGAAACTCGCCGCCATGTGTCTGCGCCACCTGCACGGCGCAGGCGTGCAGATGGCGCGCGCGACTGTAGTAGCCCAGGCCGCTCCACAGGGCCAGTACCTCGTCAAGGGTCGCGGCCGCCAGGGCTCGTACATCGGGGAAGCGCTGCAAAAAACGTGCGTAGTAATCGCGCACCGTGACCACCTGGGTCTGCTGCAGCATGATCTCGGAAAGCCAGACGCGGTAGGGATCCTGTGTACCCTGCCAGGGCAGGTCCTTGCGGCCGTGCCGGGCTTGCCAGCGCAGCACGCGCGCAGCCCAGTCGACCGGCATGCCCGACAAAGGCGGGGGGGGAGGCTGGCGCCGGGGCCGGCTCACGAGGCCTGCAGTTCGGCCGCCACCGTGTCCTTGGGCTTGGTGACGTCCTGGGCCCGGATCAGGTAGGCCGTGAGCTCGAGCAGCTTGGAATCGAGCAGTTCCAGCGCGCGGAACTGCTCATTGATTTCGGCAATGCGTTCGTCCAGCCCGCCCGCGGCCTGCTGGATGCGATCGATCGCCTCCAGCCGGCGGCTGAAGTTGCGACGCCGCTCGCGCAGCTGGGCATCGAGCTGGGCGGCTGCCGACTTGCTCCACAACTCCACATCACCGAGGGCCGCCTGGTAGACGGTGCGCAGGCGCGTGGCCAGGGCACGCACCAGACGGTCGGCGAACTCGGGTTGGGCGAGACGGAAGGCATTGCCCAGGCCCAGGTACTGCAGATGACCGCGCTCGACCTGGTCCAGGTTGTCGATATAGGTTTGCAGTTGCGGCTCGGCCGGCGGCTGCAGGGAAAAGCCCTGCTCGGCATTGAGCTGCTTGAAGGAGGTGGCCAGCATGGTCTGGATCTCACCGATCAGCGACTGCACACGGCGCAGATTTTCGCGCAGGCGGTCGAAGGTCTCGGCATAGGATTTCTTGACGCCGAGCTTGAGGCCGGTCTGCAGCAGGGACTGCATCAGCTGGTTCATCTCGACGCGCAGGCTCTTGGTGCTCAGCAGGGCGAAAACGTCGCGCAGCAGCTTGAGGTGCACCGAGCGCACGGCATGGATCTTGGCGCCGGCACGATCGAATTCGGCCTGTTCCTGCGAGATGCGCAGGCGCATGTGCTTGATGACGGCGGAGTTCTTGCCCTGCAGGCCCTTGAGCTCCAGCATCTGCTCGTTGAGGTCGCGACGGCGGATATTGAGGACCCGGCCCACTTCGAGCTGCAGGTCGGAGATGCCGACCGCCACGGCCGCGCCCAGGATACGCTGGCGCTGGCCCATGATGCGCTGAGCCAGGGCTTCTTCCAGGATGGGCAGGCAGCTGGCCTGCAGCAGCTTGGCATCGTCGGTAACCTTGGCGACCAGGCCCTTCTGGGCCGAGACCGGCAGCACCTGCTCGCGCGTGAGGCCGAGGATTTCGGCCGTGGTGGCGCGCTGGCGCTCGATCTGCATCTGGATCTGGGCCGGCGAGCTCAGGGCATCCCACAGTGAATCGATCTTGTTGAGCACCACCAGACGCGTGTCGGTGCCAACCGCGGATTCGGTGATCAGGTGTTCACGCCAGATATCCAGATCCGATTTGGTGACGCCGGTGTCGGCGCCCAGGATGAAGACGACGGCATGCGCCTGCGGCACCAGGCTGACCGTCAGCTCGGGCTCGGCACCGATGGCGTTGAGGCCCGGGGTGTCCAGAATGACCAGGCCCTGCTTGAGCAGGGGATGGGCGATGTTGATGAGGGCGTGGCGCCACTTGGGCACCTCGACCTTGCCCTGCGCGTCCATCAGCGGGGTGTCACCGGGCACCTGGCTGCTCCAGAAACCCAGGGCACGCGCTTCTTCCAGCGAGACGCGGCGGGTTTCGGAAACTTTTTCCAGCGCCATGGCCAGCTGCTGGGGATCATTGACGTCGAGATCGACGCGGGTCCACTTTTCGGGGACCATGCGCCACTCCATCAGGGACTGGGGCTGCAGGCGGGTCTCGATGGGCAGCAGGCGCAGGCAGGGCGGCACCTCGGCGTCGTAGCCCATCTCGGTCGGGCACATGGTGGTGCGCCCGGCGCTGGCGGGCATGATGCGCCGGCCATAACCGGCGAAGAAGATGGCGTTGATCAGCTCCGACTTGCCGCGCGAGAATTCGGCGACGAAGGCCACCATGACCTTGTCCGCGCGGACCTGAGTCTCGAGCCGGTGCAGGCGCTCCTCGACCGCTGCGTCGAGCAGGTCGTGGTCTTTCATCCATTCGCCCAGCAGCTTCAGGCGCAGGGCGAATTCACGTCGCCACGTGCCGTGCTGATCGAATTGTTCGTTGAAAGACGTCGCCAAAATAGCCCCCTTGGCCTGTGATTCTCAAGCCGGATTTTCCAATATAACACCGCGCCCCTGGCAATCCTTCAGCTTTTCTGGCATTTGGGGCAGAAAAACGTCGATCGCTGACCCTGCCGCAGGGCCTTGATGGCGGTGCCGCAAACCCGGCAGGGCTGGCCTTCGCGGCCGTAGACCCTGGCCTCGAACTGGAAGTTGCCGCGCTCGCCCACGGCGTTGGAGTAATTCCTCAACGTGGTGCCGCCCGCGGCCAGGGCTCGCCCCAGCACCTGGCGTATGGCGGCATGCAGACGTTCGGCGCGCGGCCGACTCAGACGGGTGGCGCTCAGCGTGGGCCGGATGCCGGCCAGGAAGAGCGCCTCGGACGCATAGATATTGCCCACGCCCACCACCACGTCACCAGCCAGCAACACCTGCTTGATGGCGGCCTTGCGCATCCTGAGGGCCGCATGAAAACGCGCGGCGTCAAAATCCTCCGACAGCGGCTCCACGCCCAGGCCGCCGAGCAGCTTGCGCGCCAGCGGCGCGTCCTCGTCCGGCACCCAGACCACGGCGCCAAAACGACGCGGGTCGTTCAGCCGCAGCATGCCCCGGGTCGTGGTGAGATCGAAATGGTCGTGCACACCGCGCGGTGGCAGGGCATCGCCAAAACTCAGGCTGCCCGACATGCCCAGATGCAGGAGCAGCAGACCGGGGTCCAGATCGAGCAGCAGGTACTTGCCACGTCGGCGCACGGCCAACACGCTGCGCCCGGCCAGCCTGGCCACGGGCAAACCCAAGGGCCAGCGCAAGGGCTTGCCGCACCAGGCAGAGGTGATCCGCCCGCCCGCGATGCGGTCGGCAAAACTCAGGCGCGTGGCTTCGACTTCGGGTAATTCAGGCATGGCAACGGACAGACCAGGGCTGACTGGCTTGGATTATTATGGTTCGATGTTCTCACGCCTACGTCTCATCCCCCTGCTGTTGACGGCCGTCCTGACCGCCCAGGCACAACAGCCGGACACAGCCCCCGCAGCAGCCCCCCCGGCCAGTTCAGCGCTGGATGGTGAGCTTTTCTACCAGCTGCTGATGGGCGAATTCAGTACCCAACGCGGTGAAGCCGGCGTCGGTTATTCCCTGATCCTCGACGCCGCACGCAAGACCAACGACGCGCGGCTGTACCAGCGCGCCATCGAAATCTCGCTGCAGGCGCGTGCCGGCGAATCGGCGCTGCAGGCCGCACGCGCCTGGAAGCAGGCCCAGCCCAGTTCGCGTGACGCGAATCGCTACGTGCTGCAGATCCTGATCGGCCTGAACCGACTGGCCGAAACGGTGGAGCCACTCAAACGCGAAGTCGCCCTGGCCGAGGCCAAGGAACGCGCCCTGACCATCAGTACATTGCCGCGCTACTTCGCGCGCAGCAATGACAAGAAACTCGCCGCCGACATGCTGGAGCAGGCCCTGGCCGAACACCTGGGCAGCGGCAGCCTGGGCGCAGCCGCCTGGAGCGCCGTGGGCCGCATGCGTCTGGAGAGTGGCGACAACGCGGGTGCGCTCGAAGCAGCCAAACGCGGCCAGGCGCAGGATACACGCGCCGAGGGGCCGGCGCTGCTGGCTCTGGCCATGATGGCCCCGCAGCAGCCGGGCGCGGAAGTCATCGTGCGCAAGTACATGGAGGGCAGGCCCCTGGTGGAAGTGCGCCTGGCCTATGCGCGCGCGCTGCTCGATGCCCAGCGTTATGCCGAAGCCGGCAGCCAGGTGCAGATAGTCACCAACGAAAAACCCGATTACGCGGAAGCCTGGCTGATCCGCGGCACGCTGGAGCTGCAGGACAACCGGCTCGATCCGGCCGAGCGCTCACTCAAACAGTTCCTGGAGCTGATGCAGTCGCGCCGCGGCGGCAATGGCATGGAAGAACCCAGCCGCGCCCTGGCCCAGGCCTACCTGTCCCTGGCGCAGATTGCCGAACAGCGCAAGGACTACAAGCTGGCCGAGAGCTGGCTCACCAAGATCAGCAACCCCGAGGACCTGGTGCGCACGCAAAGCCGGCGCGCCGGCATCCTGGCGCGCCAGGGTCGCATCGACGAGGCGCGCGCGCTGATCCGCAAGCTGCCCGAACGCTCACCAGCCGACGCGCGCGTGAAGCTCTCCAGCGAGGTGCAGCTGCTGCGCGACAACAAGCTTTACTCGCAGGCCTACGAACTGCTGGCCGAGGCCACGCAGCGCGACCCCAAGGACTACGATCTGGTCTACGACCAGGCCACGCTGGCCGAGAAGCTGGGCCGGGCCGAGGAGATGGAGCGCCTGCTGCGCCGGATCATTGCCGAAAAGCCCGAGTACCACCACGCCTATAACGCGCTGGGCTATTCCTTCGCCGATCGCAATATGCGCCTGGGCGAGGCACGCCAGCTCATCCTCAAGGCTCTTGAATTCGCGCCCGACGATCCCTTCATCAGCGACAGCCTGGGCTGGGTCGAGTTTCGCGAAGGCAACAAGAGTGAAGCCCTGCGCGTGCTGCAAAAGGCCTACCGCGCGCGCCCCGACGCCGAGATCGCCGCGCACCTGGGCGAGGTGCTCTGGAGCATGGGCCAGCGCGAACAGGCCCTGAGTGTCTGGCGCGAAGGACTGCAGCTCAACGCCGAGAACGAAACCCTGGTCGAGACGCTCAAGCGCCTGCGCGCCAAGCCGTGAGTCCGATGCTGCGCGCCCTCGCGGCCGGCCTGCTCTGCGCCCTGGCCGCCCTGCTGGCCAGCTGCGCCCAGCCGACCGTGCGCCCGCCCGCGGCCGAAGGCCAGGCCCAGACGTCCTACTGGCGCGGACGCCTGGCCCTGCGAGTGGACAACAGCCCGGAGCCCACCTCTTTCTTCGCCAGCTTCGAGCTCAGCGGCCAGGCCCATGCCGGCGAACTGCTGCTGTCCAGCCCCCTGGGCACCACGCTGGCGCAGCTGCGCTGGAATCCGCAACTGGCCCTGCTGCGCAACAGCGGGCAGACCCGCGCCTTCGAATCCCTCGATGCCCTGGCCACCGAGGCCACCGGCACCGCCATCCCCATCGCCGCCCTGTTCGAGTGGCTGCAAGGCCGGCCGGCCGCCGCCGATGGCTGGCAGGCCGACCTGACGCAACTGGAAGCCGGCCGCCTGGTGGCCCGGCGCAGCCAGCCCGCGCCGGCCGCCGAACTGCGGCTCATCCTTGAGCCCTGAGCCGCCCACGGATAATCCCGGGCATGCAGTCGCTCCACGACATCCCGGCCCCGGCCAAGCTCAACCTCTTCCTGCACATCACGGGCCGGCGTGCCGACGGCTATCACCTGCTGCAGTCGGTCTTCATGCTGATCGACTGGGCCGACACCCTGCACATCGAGCGACGCGAGCAAGGCCGACTCAGCCGCGAGGACCTGCTCGCGCCACTGCCGGCCGACGACCTGATCCTGCGGGCCGCGCGGGCCCTGCAGGCTGCCACGGGCACGCCCCACGGCGCACACATCGCCGTCGAGAAACGCCTGCCGGCCCAGGCCGGCATGGGCGGCGGCTCCTCGGACGCTGCGTCCACCCTGCTGGCGCTCAACCGCCTGTGGCAGCTCCAGCTCACGCTGGAACAACTCTGCGCCATCGGCCTGCAGTTGGGTGCCGACGTGCCCTTCTTCCTGCGCGGCCACAACGCCTGGGTCGAGGGCATCGGTGAAGACATCACGCCGGTCAGCCTGCCGCAGCGCCCCGTGCTGGTGGTCAAGCCGCAGGCCGGGCTGGAGACGCGGGCGATTTTTTCAGACCCGGCTTTGAAGCGCGACAGTATTCCTGCTACAATTTCAGGCTTTGCTGCAGACTCGCAGGCTTTTCTGAAAGAAGCCCGCAACGACCTGCAGCCTGTCGCCCAGCGGCTCTGCCCGGGTGTCACGCAGGCTCTCGATTGGCTCGCCACTCTTGGTCTTGCGGGGCGAATGACAGGCTCAGGAAGTGCCGTGTTTGCGTGGGCACCGCCCGACCTGCGTGTTCCGAAGGCGCCGGACACCTTGCAGGCCCGGTTGTGTTGCAGCCTGGAGGCGCACCCGCTTAGCGGTTGGGCGGCCAGCGAAAAGAGTTAGTCGGTGGGCAGCTGTACTCAGCTGTTGACCTGTGTAGGGGAGTCGCCAAGTTGGTTAAGGCACTGGATTTTGATTCCAGCATGCAAAGGTTCGAATCCTTTCTCCCCTGCCAAATTTTTCTGGGTCAATAGTCACTCACCGCTGGATCGTTCATGCAGGTCGCTCCGCCCCCCGATTTCATGCTCTTCACGGGCAATGCCAATCCGGCATTGGCCGCCGACATTGCCAAGCACCTCGGCATCTCGCTGGGCGCCGCCACGGTCGGCCGTTTTTCGGATGGCGAGGTGACGGTTGAAATCAACCAGAACGTGCGCGCCCGCGACGTCTTCGTCGTGCAATCCACCTGCGCGCCGACCAACGACTCGCTGATGGAACTGCTCATCATGGTCGACGCGCTCAAGCGCGCCTCGGCCGAGCGCATCAGCGCCGTGATCCCCTATTTCGGCTACGCCCGCCAGGACCGCCGCCCGCGCTCCACGCGCGTGCCGATCACGGCCAAGGTGGTGGCCAACATGCTGCAGACCGTGGGCGTGGCCCGCGTGCTGACCATGGACCTGCACGCCGACCAGATCCAGGGCTTCTTCGACATTCCGGTGGACAACATCTACGCCTCGCCGGTGCTGCTGGGTGACCTGCGCCTGAAAAAGTA
>JACCDS011313496.1_pt1 | contig 19027 bp, 17 predicted proteins | sample 7446441 | NCBI WGS metagenome assembly JACCDS01 (sample SAMN15323445, study PRJNA562643) | freshwater metagenome | isolation source: river surface water | place: USA:Blue River Watershed | collected 2017-08-17
TGCAGCAGGCGCAGGGCGATCAGGATGATGGGGGCGGCCACGCCGATGGTGGCGTAGTTCGGCAGGATGCCCACGATGAAGGTGGACAGGCCCATGATCAGGATGGTGACCAGGAAGGTGTACTTGCGGCCGATCATGTCGCCCAGGCGGCCGAAGAAGATGGCACCGAAGGGACGCACGATGAAGCCCGCGGCGAAAGCCAGCAGCGCGAAGATGAAGGCCGAGCCGGCATCCAGTCCGCTGAAGAACTGCTTGGCGATGATGGCCGCCAGCGAACCGTAGAGATAGAAGTCGTACCACTCGAAAACGGTACCCAGGGAAGAGGCGAAGATCACCTTCTTCTCTTCCGGCGTCATCGGCCGTGCGGCCTGTGCAGTTGCCATGTTGTGTCTCCAATATAGGCAATCCCCCGGTCGGGGAATCTGGCCTGATTGTTGGAGACAGCACTGACCCAGCTCTGACGCGAAACCAACGTGGGCTGACGCCGGCCTGAACGCAGGCTGACAACCTAGGTAATTACCCGGGGCTGCGCTTTCACCAGTCGGGATGGTGCGCGGCTCAGGTCGTGCCCTGGACCTGCCAGCCTGGCCCGTCGAACCAGGCATCGCCTTCGAGATAGCGACGCAGCATGGGCAGGCTGTCCAGGCCCCAGAACACGCGGCCATCGACCACGAAGGACGGCACGCCGAACCCCCCGGCAGCCACGGCTTCGTCGGTGTTGGCGCGCAGACGCGATTTGACAGCCTCGTCATCGGAGGCGAGAGGTGGCGCCAGCGACTCGCGCAGGGCCTGCAGGCGCGCAGCGTCGTTGGCATCCAGCCCGCCCTGCCAGACGTGGCGCAGCAGGGTCTCACAGACATAACGATTGGGATCGCCGCCGTCCGCGGCGGCGATCGCCAGGCGCAGCAGCGGCAGCGGGTTGAAGGGATGCACCGCCGGCATCTGCAGCGTGACCTCGTGCTGCTGCCCCAGCCACAGCACGTGCCGGTAGGTCCATGCGCGCTTGGCCGGCACCTCGGCCGGACCGAGCAGCTTGTGGTGCCGCAGCAGGGCGCCCAGCAGCACGGGCCGGTAGGTCACCGAATAACTCAGGCCCATCAGCGCCTCGGGCAACTTCTCGAAGGCCAGGTGCGCGTAGGGCGAGATGAAGTCCAGGTAGAAGGTGATCTGCTTCACGGGTTCACTCCTTGCGCCGTGGCGCGTACCTCGATACGGGCCCAGACGGCGCGCTTGCCCGCGTCGTCCAGGGTGGACCAGGCGGCGATCTCGTCCAGCGTGCGCAGGCAGCCCTGGCACAGGCCCGTGGCCGCCGCCATGCGGCAGACCGAAATGCAGGGTGAAGGCAGGTCCTGTGCCTTGGCCTGCGCCCGCACCGCCTGTCTGGCCAGCCACTCCATGCTGCTCAGCCCCTCTTGTTCAGCAGCGCGGTCGCCGCGCGCGAATTCGGCTTGCGCTGCAAAAAGTCGCTGATGTACCGGCCGGCGTCGACCAGCGGGTCGAGATCGATGCCGGTCTCGATGCCCAGGCCCTGCAGCAGATAGACCACGTCCTCGGTCGCCACATTGCCCGTCGCGCCCTTGGCATAAGGACAGCCACCCAGGCCGGCCACGGAGGACTGGAAATTCCAGACGCCCAGCTCCAGCGCGGCGTAGGTGTTGGCCAGCGCCTGGCCGTAGGTGTCGTGGAAATGACCCGAGATCTCGTCGATGCCGAAATGGACCAGCGTGGCCTCGATGGCGCGCTGGACCTTGAACGGCGTGCCCGTGCCGATGGTGTCGGCCACGTCCACGCGCTGCACGCCGATGTCCTTCATCAGCCTCGCCAGCATGCCCACCCGCTCGGGCGCGACCTCGCCTTCGTAGGGGCAGCCCACGGTGCAGCTCATGGCGCCGCGCACGCGGATGCCCGCCTTGAGCGCGGCCGCCACCACGGGCGCGAAACGCTCGATGCTCTCGGCGATCGAGCAGTTGATGTTCTTCTGGCTGAACAGCTCGCTGGCCGCGCCGAAGACCACGATCTCGTCGGGCCTGGCGAGCACCGCCGCCTCGTAGCCCTTCATGTTCGGCACCAGCACCGAATAAAGCACACCGGGCCGGCGCGTGATGCCGGCCATGACCTCGGTGTTGTCACTCATCTGCGGCACCCACTTGGGCGAGACGAAGCTGGTGACCTCGATCTCCTTGAGGCCCGCGGCCTGCAGACGCTGCACGAGTTCGATCTTGACGGCCGCCGGCACCGGCTGCTTTTCGTTCTGCAGGCCGTCGCGCGGGCCGACGTCGACCAGCTGGACTCGGGTGGGCAGGCTCATGTCAATAACCTTTCGAGGGATCGACAATACCCGCAATCGATTCCCCACGCTCCAGTCGCAGGATCTTGTCCGCGATCTGTGCGACGCTCTCGTCGCGCAGCGTGCGTGCAGCGGTATGCGACGTCACCGTGATCTTCGAATGCCGCCAGAACGGGTGGTCGGCCGGCAGCGGCTCTTTCTGGAACACGTCCAGCGCGGCGCCGGCCAGGTGGCCGCTGTCCAGCAGAGGGATCAGGTCCTCCTCGACCAGGTGCGCGCCACGCGCCACGTTGATGACATAGGCCCCGGGCCGCAGCAGGGACAGCGTCTCGCGCCTCATGATGCCGCGGGTTTCTTCAGTCAGCGGCAGCAGGCAGACCAGCACTCGGGTCTCGGCCAGGAACTCAGCGAACTGTTCTTCACCCGCGTAACAATGCACGTCGGGCAGCACCCTGGGAGAACGGCTCCAGCCCCGCACCGGGAATTCGAAAGCCTGCACGGCACGCGCCACGCGTTGGCCCAGCACGCCCAGGCCCATGATGCCCACGGGGAAGTCCTCGCGCAGGCGCGGTTTGCGGAAAGACCATTTCGCGTTCGCCACGTCGGCCGCGTAAACGTCGAATTCGCGGAAATGCCGGATCAAGGCGTGCGTCACGTACTCGGCCATCTGCACCGACATGCCGGCGTCGTCCAGGCGCACCAGCGTCGTCTTGGGCGGCAGCCTGAGCTGCGTCAGCGCGTCCACACCCGCGCCGATATTGAAGAGCGCCTTGATCTGCGGCTGCTCGTCAAGAAACTGTTGTGGCGGCGCCCAGACCACCGCGTAATCGGCCGGACCGGCGCCGGGGGCCCAGACCTCGATGACAGCTTGCGGCAAAGCAGCGCGCAGCGCAGCCAGCCAGGGCTCGGCCTTGAAATCGGTGCAGCAGAAATAAATCTTCACAAGATTGGAACCGTGTTTCTAGCCCACTCTGTGCACAATTTTCTAAACGATCTACTTCGATCAAACGCCAGCTGCAAATCAATGCGCGCAGTCAATGCCGGTTGATCGGTTGTCTCACGGTACGAGCCGCCCTCCATGCGTTCGCTAATCCAGCCCTTGGCATTGCGCGGCACCTCGGCATCTATGTGGGCGTCACGCGCATCGTGGCTGAAACCTCTATAGCCGTCCAACGACGCCGATGCCGCAATAAACCAGGCCTCGTACTCGCGATTAGCCAGCACGACAGCAATGCGCCGATGCGCAACGATTGCTTTGGCACGGTTCATGATTTCGGCGCCTTTGATCGCAGGACACTCATCATCGGCATCGAGCAGTATGAGTATCCACCCCTCATTTCCACATTTCGCGCCCGCCAGTTGCAGATGGCGGCTGAACTCCTCCTGACGATTAAGAAATCTGTCTTTATAGACACGGATGGGAGGCAATATTTGTGAAAAAACATCCGGCGTGCGCCACTGAGCAATCCGCCGCAAGAGGATTGGCAAGGCACCGACCTCCCCATCTCCCTCCACAATAGATGCGACCTGCGTCATGCCTGCATAACTCCAAAGAGATCGATTTGATGCTGCGCCTGAACATCCAGGAGCTTGCGGTCAGGCGCAAGCTGATTCATGCGCAACAATTCTCCGGCAGAAAACAATCTCTCGCGCATCACCTGCACAGACGCCTCGTCGAGCGCGCCGATCTTGGTCTCGCCGCCTTCGGAAACCACCGCCAGTACATGTTCGGGCGATATACCTCTGTCATCGAGCAGGTCCGGGCTATGGCTGGTGACGATGACTTGGGTACGTTCTGCTGCTTTTGACAATGCCTCACGCAGCGCAGCACTCGCTGCCGGGTGAAGCGCCGTTTCAGGCTCTTCTATGCCAACCAGTACCGGCGCGTAATCGCGATTACCTTGAAATAGGGCGGTCAGCACGCCAAGTGCGCGCAAGGTTCCATCGGACATATTCTGTGCAGGAAAGCGCCACGGATTTTTTGCTCCGGCCATGTCCTGGCGAAACTCCAGTGTTTCAAGCGGTCCTATTTGTTTACGCTCAACGCCATGCACCATTGGAACTACGGTCTGCAAATAGCTTTGTATCTCTCTCAGATTCTCCGGGGAGACCCGCTCCAGGTGTCCGATGACGCTGACAATATTTTCACCCGCCGGTTTGAGCAATCGCCCTTCCTGAGGTTTTTGTGGCTCACGCATCAGTTTGGGGTTGAGATTGTAAAAACCCATCGCCGTGAGTGCATCGAAAACCGGTCGAAAAGCCACCATGCCCGAGACACTCACCAAAGCCAGACGGTCAGAAGTTACCTGCGGGAAAGTGGTTTCACTGCTCGACTTCAAGACGCCGCGTTCAATGCGAAAAAAAGGACCTTTACCCACCGCATTGATCACACAATCTTCGTTCTGAACCTCGTACCCGCGCCCCTGTAATGCGCCCACATTGAATGCGTAGTACCCACGCTCGCCATTTGGAAGAACGAACTCCAGTCGAATCCCAAAATGCGTTGGATGCCCGCTTGATCGACGTCGGACTTCGTTCAGACCACCGCGCTCATTCAATGCGTTATCAAGAGAGCCCATCAGCGCATCCCTGACCAAGTGCAAAGCATCAAGGAAATTGCTTTTCCCGGATCCGTTGGCGCCAACCAAATAGGTAAGCGAGCCCAGTCGCACATCGCAATTGCCTATGCTCTTGTAGTTTCGCAAAACAATGCGTGTCAGAAACGTTGACGGCGTCATGGAGTGGGTCCAATCATCTGGTTTGCGGGCTCTTTCGCACCGTGCCCCATATTCTGGAGCAAAAAATTTCCTTTCTACACAGCAGGCAAAAGGGATAACTTACGTTAGTTTCAACAACTCCGCCCCTTCAGCCACCTGGTCACCCGGCGCATACAGCAGTTCGGCCACCACCCCCTCGGCCGGCGCCGCGATGGTGTGTTCCATCTTCATGGCCTCCATCACCGCCAGCACCTGGCCTTTGCTCACGGTGTCACCCGCCTTGACCGCGAAGGACACCACCTTGCCCGGCATGGGCGCGGTCAGGCGCCCGCCCTCGGCCTGGACCTCGCCGGCATGGGCCAGCGCGTCCAGCACGGTGATCTGCGTGGCACCCTGCGGGGTGTACACATGGGCCACCTCGCCGCTGCGCAGGACCTGCGTCGTGACCCGCAGGCCGGCATAGTGCAGGACGATGCCCTCGCCGCTGCGGCTGAACTGCAGCGTGGCCCCCGCTTCTTCCACCCGCAGCTGCATGGCGCCGTCGTGCAGGTAAGTCAACACGGCCGTGTGCTGCTCGCCATGGAACTCCAGGTCGAAATAGCGCTGGGTCAGGCCGTGTGAACGCCAGCCATCGCGCCGCGCCCAGGGATCGACCCAGCCCGCCGTCTGTGTGCTCGCCTGCTCCTGCAAAAGCGTGTGCGCCACCACGGCAGCTGCCGCCAGGGGCAGGCCGACCTTTTCCTGGTCGAAGAGCACGGCGGCCTCGCGCACGATCAGCGCGGTGTCCAAGTGGCCTTCAGCAAAGGAGCGGCTGCCCAGCACATGGCGCAGGAACTGCACATTGGTCTGCAGGCCCACGATGCGCGTGGCGGCCAGCGCGGCGTCGAGCCGGGTCAGGGCCTGCTCGCGCGTGTCGCCGTGCACGATGAGCTTGGCGACCATGGAGTCGTAATAGGGGCTGATGGCATCGCCCTGGCGCACGCCGGAGTCCACACGCACGGGGCTCACGGAAAATTCGCTGCATGGCGGCAAGGCATAGACCTGCAGGGCGCCCGTGGCCGGCAGGAACTGTTTGTCGGGGTTCTCGGCGCAGATGCGCGCCTCGATGGCGTGACCCTGGATCTTCAGCTGTTCCTGTTTGAGCGGCAGCGGCTCGCCCGCCGCCACACGCAGCTGCCACTCCACGAGGTCCAGGCCCGTGATGGCCTCGGTCACCGGGTGTTCCACCTGCAGGCGTGTGTTCATCTCCATGAAGAAGAAAGACATGTCGGCCCCCACGCTCGGCACTGGCGTGTCCTCGCTGCCCCCCGAGGGGGTGCTCGCTTGCTTGGGGCGGCCCGGCGCGGCGCTCGACTTCCCCTCGCGCTGCTCCACGATGAACTCCACCGTGCCGGCACCCACGTAGTTGACAGCACGCGCGGCGGCCACAGCGGCCTGGCCCATCTGGGCGCGCAGCTCGGGGGTCATGCCCGGGGCCGGGGCCTCTTCCAGCACCTTCTGGTGACGGCGCTGCACCGAACAGTCGCGCTCAAAGAGGTAGACGCAGTTGCCTTGGGTGTCGCCGAAAACCTGGATCTCGATGTGACGCGGACGCGTGACATATTTCTCGATCAGCACCGCGGCGTCGCCAAAGCTGTTGGTCGCCTCACGCTGGCAGGAGGCGAGCGCTGCCGCGAAGTCCGCGCTTTTCTCCACCACGCGCATGCCCTTGCCGCCACCACCCGCGCTGGCCTTGATCAGTACCGGGTAGCCGATGCGGTCGGCCTCTTTCTGCAAGAGTTTCATGTCCTGGTCCGCACCGTGGTAACCCGGCACCAGGGGCACACCGGCCTTGTCCATCAGGCGCTTGGACTCGGCTTTCAGGCCCATGGCCTGGATGGCCGCAGCCGGCGGGCCGATGAAGACCATGCCCGCTTTCGCGCAGGCGTTGGCAAAGGCCTCGTTCTCGCTCAGAAAGCCATAACCTGGGTGGATGGCCTGCGCCCCCGTGGTCTTGGCCGCCTCGATGATGCGCTCCCAGCGCAGATAACTCTCGGCCGGTGCGCTGCCGCCGATGTGCACGGCCTCGTCGCAGACGGCGACGTGTTTGGCGTTGGCATCGACATCGGAATAAACGGCGACGGTCTGGATGCCCATGCGGCGGGCGGTCGCGGCTACGCGACACGCAATCTCGCCTCTGTTTGCAATCAGGATTTTCTTAAACATCGGTGTTCACCTTTCCCAGGTCCAGGTAAGCGGCAGCCGCGGCCGCAGTTGGGTGGTCGAGTCGCGGCACATGGCCCAGCAGGGGGGCTGAGATGCGTGCGGCGATGGCTTCGATATTGCCGGCCATGTGGCCCATGTCGGGATCCACGGTGTTGGCCACCCAGCCAGCCAGCTTGAGCCCACGCGCGGCGATGGCCTCGGCCGTCAGCAGGGCATGGTTGATGCAGCCCAGGCGCAGGCCCACGACCAGCACCACGGGCAGGCCCAACTGGCGGGCCAGGTCCGAGGTGTCGTAGCCATGGGTCAGCGGCACACGCCAGCCCCCCACGCCTTCGACCACCACCGCCTCGGCCTGGGCACGCACCTGCTCGTAGCTGGCGATGATGTGACGCGGCTCGATCAGCACGCACTCCAGCGCCGCCGCGATATGGGGGGCGGCCGGCGTGCGCAGCAGGTAGGGCGTGGTCAGCTCGCGGGGTAGCTTGAGCGGGGCCGCAGCGTAGAGCTGATCCACGTCCTCGTTAAACCAGACACCGTCACGTTGTTCGGTGCCTGCGGCGATGGGTTTCATGCCGGCGGCGCGCACCCCCGCCTGCCCCAGCGCATACAGCAAAGCGCTGCTGATGAGGGTCTTGCCGATCTCGGTGTCGGTGCCGGTGACGAAGCAGGAAAAGGCGGGCATGGTGTCAGGCATTCGCTTCGGATGTCTGGGCTATGGTTCCCAGCGCGTCCAGCAGACGCGCCACATCGTCGTGGGTGTGGGCGGCCGACAGCGTGAAACGCAGGCGCGCCGTGCCCACCGGCACAGTAGGCGCGCGGATGGCCGAGACCCAGAGGCCCTGGTCCAGCAGGGCCTGCGCCGCTGCCAGCACCTCGGCATTGCCGCCGATGATCAGCGGCTGGATCGGCGTGGCAGAGGCCAGATGCTGCCACTCCGCGCGTACCGGCATGGCGCTGAGCTGATGGCGCAGCAGGTCCAGCTGCGCGCGGCGCTGCTGCCCTTCGCGGCTGTCGATCAGGGCAATGCTGGTCAGCAAGGCGTGGGCCAGCGCCGGCGCGGCGGCTGTCGTGTAGATATAGGGCCGGGCGCGCTGCACCAGCCAGTCGATCACGGTTTCGTGCGCGGCCACAAAGGCACCGCTCACGCCCGCGGCCTTGCCCAGCGTGCCCATATAGACCAGCTGTGGGGACTTGAGCCTGAAATGCTCCAGCACACCGCGGCCGTTCTCACCCAGCACACCGAAACCGTGCGCGTCGTCCACCACCAGCCAGGCACCAAAACGCTCGCACAGGGTCAGGATCTGCGGCAGGGGTGCGATGTCGCCGTCCATGCTGAAGACGCTGTCGGTCACCACGATCTTCGTCTTCGTCGTGCTGGCGGCCAGCGCTGTTGCCAGGGCGGACGCATCGTTGTGCGCGTAGACCGTGACCTTGGCCCGCGCCAGGCGCGTGCCGTCGATGATGGATGCGTGGTTCAACGCATCGGAAAAGATCTCGGCCTCACCCGGTGTGGCCACGGCCAGCGCCGTGAGTACGGCCAGATTGGCCATGTAGCCGGTGCTGAAGTAGAGCGCGCGTGCGCGCTCCAGATGCGGTGCCTCGAAAGCAGCCAGACGCTCTTCCAGCTCTTCGTGAGCCTTCGAGTGTCCGCTCACCAGGTGGGAGGCCCCGCTGCCCGCGCCGTAGAGACGCACGCCCTCCTGCAGCGCCGCCGCGATGCGCGCGTCGGCCGCCAGGCCCAGGTAGTCGTTGCTGTTGAAACTCAGCACACGCTGGCCGTCCACCAGAACCTCGGGGGCGCAGGCGGTTTCGGCCGTGCGACGGCGACGGCGCAGGCCTTGTGCATCGAGTTGTTCGATGTTCTGCTGCAAGGTATCGATCAGGGTGAAGCTCATGGTCATAGCGCTCCCCCACGCTCACCCATTGCGTGTGGTTCGCTGCCCCCTGAGGGGGCTGAGGCCCGCGGCTCCGGCCCTGCCTGCGCAGGGTCGGACGGGCCGAAGAGACGCTCGCGTCCCGCGTCGTCACGTTTCGCGCCTTGGGACGGCCCGGCGGCGCTCATGACCTCCTCAAAGGTGGCGCGCGTGCGCTGCGCCAGCTGGGTGATCTCGTCCTCGTTCAGGATGTAGGGGGGCATCAGGTAGACCGTACGGCCGATGGGGCGCAGCAGCAGGCCGCGCTGCAGCGCAGCGGTGAAAAAACGGCACGAGAAAGTGGCCGCCTGGGTTGGGTCATCAACCACGGCGTCGAAGGCCCAGATCATGCCGCGCTGTCGGAAGTGGCGCACGCGCGCATCCTGCGCCAGCGGGGCGAGCGCCTGTGTGAGCTGTTGCGCCTTCGCGCGGTTGCTGTTCAGCACATCGTCCTGCGCAAAGATGTCCAGCGTGGCCAGGGCCGCGCGGCAGGCCAGGGGGTTGCCCGTGTAGGAGTGCGAGTGCAGAAAACCACGCGTGACGTCCGGGTCGTAGAAGGCCTGGTAGATGGCGTCGCGTGTCATCACCAGCGACAGCGGCAGGTAGCCCCCGCTGATGCCCTTGGACAGGCAAAGGAAGTCGGGCCAGATGCCCGCTTGTTCACTCGCCAAGAAGGTGCCGGTGCGCCCGCAGCCCACGGCGATCTCGTCGGCGATCAGGTGCACCTGGTGCTTGTCACACAGGGCTCGCACCAGGCGCAGGTACTCGGGGTCGTGCATGGCCATGCCGGTGGCGCATTGCACCAGGGGCTCGACGATGACGGCGGCCACCTGGCCCGCGCGCTCCTGGAGCAGCACCTCCAGTACGGCGGCGGCATGGCGCGCCACGTCGGCCTCCGTCTCGCCCTCACGGGCCAGCCGTGCATCCGGTGAGGCGACCACGTGGGCACGCCGGATCAGCGGGCCATAAGCGTCGCGGAACAGCGCCACATCGGTCACGGCCAGAGCACCTATGGTCTCGCCGTGGTAGCTGCCCGAGAGGCAGACAAATTCCTGCTTCTGGCTCTGCCCGCTGTTGCGCCAGTAGTGGAAGCTCATCTTGAGCGCGATCTCCACCGCCGAAGCGCCATCGGAGGCGTAGAAGCAATGGCCCAGCACGCCGCCAGTCAGTGCGCCCAGGCGCTCCGACAGCTCCACCACGGGCTGGTGCGTGAAGCCGGCCAGCATGGCGTGCTCCAGCTTGTCGAGCTGGTCTTTCAGCGCCGCGTTGATGCGCGGATTGGCATGACCGAAAAGGTTGACCCACCAGGAGCTGATGGCGTCCAGGTACTCGTGCCCCTGCACATCCACCAGCCAGGCGCCGCGGCCGTGGCTGACCGGGATCAGCGGCACGGTCTCATGGTGCTGCATCTGGGTGCAGGGGTGCCAGACGCTGCGCAGGCTGCGCGCGACCCAGTCGGAGGAGAGGTCTTCAGCTTTCAATTCGATGCTTTTCGTTCAAGGGGGCCCGCATTTTGGCAGGGGGCCTGCTCACATCCTGAAAACGCCGAATTTCGTCTCGGGGATGGGCGCGTTGAGCGCCGCGCTCAACCCCAGTGCCAGCACACGCCGCGTGTCGGCCGGGTCGATGATGCCGTCGTCCCACAGACGGGCGGAGGCGTAATAGGGGTGGCCCTGTTCTTCGTACTGCTGGCGGATCGGGGCCTTGAAAGCCTCTTCCTCCTGCGCGCTCCAAGCCCCGCCCTTGCCTTCGATGCCGTCGCGCTTGACGGTGGCCAGCACGCTGGCGGCCTGCTCGCCGCCCATGACGCTGATGCGTGCATTCGGCCACATCCAGAGGAAACGCGGGCCGAAGGCGCGACCGCACATGCCGTAGTTACCGGCACCGAAACTGCCGCCGATGATGACGGTGAACTTGGGCACCTGGGCCGTGGACACGGCCGTCACCATCTTGGCGCCGTTGCGCGCGATGCCCTCGTTCTCGTACTTGCGGCCCACCATGAAGCCCGTGATGTTCTGCAGGAACACGAGCGGGATCTTGCGCTGGCAGCAGAGTTCGATGAAGTGCGCGCCCTTGAGCGCGGATTCACTGAACAGGATGCCGTTGTTGGCGATGATGCCCACCGGCAAACCCTCGATGCGGGCGAAGCCTGTCACCAGCGTGCTGCCGTAGCGCGCCTTGAACTCGTCGAACTCCGAGCCGTCGACGATGCGCGCGATGATCTCGCGCACGTCGAAGGGCTTGCGCGTATCGGTGGGGATCACGCCATAGAGCTCTTCGGCCGGATACCGCGGCGGCAGCGGTTCGGCCACGCGCACCGGCAGGGTCTTGCTGATGTTGAGGTTCTTCACCGAGGCACGCGCCAGGGCCAGGGCGTGCAGGTCGTTCTGCGCCAGATGATCGGCCACACCCGAGAGACGCGTGTGCACGTCACCGCCGCCCAGGTCCTCGGCCGTCACCACCTCGCCCGTGGCGGCCTTCACCAGGGGCGGGCCGCCCAGGAAGATGGTGCCCTGGTTCTTGACGATGATGGCCTCGTCGCTCATGGCCGGCACGTAGGCGCCACCAGCCGTGCAGGAGCCCATGACCACGGCGATCTGCGCCAGCCCCTGCGCGCTCATGTTCGCCTGGTTGTAGAAGATGCGGCCAAAGTGATCACGGTCGGGAAACACCTCGTCCTGGTTGGGCAGGTTGGCGCCGCCCGAGTCCACCAGGTAGATGCAGGGCAGGCGATTCTGCTGCGCGATCTCCTGCGCGCGCAGATGCTTCTTCACCGTCATGGGGTAGTAGGTGCCGCCCTTCACGGTGGCATCGTTGCAGACGATCATGCAGTCCACGCCGCTGACACGGCCGATGCCGGCGATCAGTCCGGCGCAGGGTGCGTCATGGTTGTACATGCCCATGGCCGCCAGGGGTGAGAGCTCCAGAAAAGGCGTGCCGGGATCGAGCAGGCGCTGCACACGCTCGCGCGGCAGCAGCTTGCCGCGGGCGGTGTGCTTGGCACGGGCGGCCTCGCCGCCGCCCTGGGCCACTTTTTCGACCTGGGCCTTCAGGTCCTCCGCCACGGCGCGCATGGCGGCGGCGTTGGCCTGGAAGTCGGCCGAGCGGGCATTGAGCTGGGTTTCCAGAAGGGGCATGGACGTGCTTTCTGACGGCGACGGGAGCGGTCTGGGGGCGCCCGTCTGATTGACGTTTACGTAAACGTCAATTGTGGCAGATTTGGGGCGCCCTCCCGCGCCCGGCCCGCAGGCCGCACCACGGCGGTGCGCTGGCGCCGGCATGGGGCTTGCTAACCATAACAGTTCAGCGTCGAAAAAGCACCACCATGTCCGTCCATCCCGCCCGCATCCGCCGCGCCAGCCTGCTCAGCACCAGTGAACTGGACCGGGCACGTGTGCTCGACACCCTGGTCAACAATCTGGACGGCATGGCCTACCGCTGCCTGCACGATGCCAGCTGGCGCATGATCTTCGTCAGCCAGGGCTGTCTGAACCTGACGGGCTATGCCCCCTCTGAGCTGGTGCAGAACGCGGCCATCAGCTGGGAAGAGATCAGCCACCCGCTGGACCGCGCCCGTGTGCGCGGGCAGATCGACGCCGCCGTGCGCAGCGGGCAGCGCTTCACGGTGGACTACCGCATCACGACCCAGGCCGGGCAGATCAAGTGGGTGCACGAACGCGGCATCGCCGTGCCCGACGAGCAGGGCGAGCTGGTGATCGAAGGCTTCATCGAGGACATGACGGCGCAGCGCGAAATGGCCCAGGCCCAGAAGGAAGCCGAGCTGCGCTACCGCAACATCTTCGAACACGCCTCGGAGGGCATCTTCCAGACCTCGCCCGATGGCCGTTACCTGGCGGCCAACCCGGCCCTGGCCCGCCTCTACGGCTACGCCAGCCCCGCGGCACTGATGGCGGGCCTGGGCGACATCGGCCGCCAGCTCTATGTGCGCAGCGGCCGGCGCGAACGCTTCCGCCAGATCATGACCCAGCAGGGCGAGGTGCTCAACTTCGAGTCCGAGATCTACCGCCAGGACGGCACACGCCTCTGGATCTCCGAAAACGCCCATGCCGTGCGGGATGCGGAGGGTCAAACCCTTTTCTACGAGGGCACGGTGCAGGACATCTCGGAGCGCAAACGCTACCAGGAGGAGCTGGAACGCCAGGCCAACCATGACATGCTCACCGGCCTGCCCAACCGCATCCTGCTGGCCGACCGCGTCGAGCAGGGCATCGCGCGTGCGACGCGCCTGGGTTATTACCTGACCGTGGTCTTCATCGACCTGGACAACTTCAAGTTCATCAACGACAGCCTGGGCCACGGCGCGGGCGACGAACTGCTCAAGGAAATCGCCAACCGCCTGCGCCACTGCGTGCGCACCTCCGACACCGTGGCCCGCCTGGGCGGCGACGAATTCGTGCTGCTGCTGGGTGACCATTTCCGCGCCAGCACCGTGATCGCCCAGCTGCATCGCGTGCTGGCCGAGATCGGCCGCCCCGTCATGCTCTCGGGGCGCGAGTTCCACGTCGGGGCCAGCCTGGGCGTGGCCATGTACCCGGACGACGGCGAGGACCCTGCCAGCCTGCTCAAGCACGCCGACGTGGCCATGTACGCCGCCAAGAACCACGGGCGCAACAATTTCCAGTTCTTTACCAGCGAGCTCAACCGCGTGGCCGACGAGCGCCTGAACCTGGAGGCGGCGCTGCGCCAGGCCATCGAACTCGATGCCTTCGAGGTGCACTACCAGCCCAAGGTCGACCACCGCCGCCGCATCGTCGGCGTGGAGGCGCTGGCGCGCTGGTTCCACCCCGAGTACGGCCCCATCAGCCCGGACCGTTTCATCCCCATTGCCGAGGAGACCGGGCTCATCGTCCCCCTGACCACGGCCATCCTGCGGCGCGCCTTCGCCGCCGCGCGGGACTGGAACCGGCAACTGCCCACACCGCTGCATGTGGCCGTCAACCTCTCGCCGCGCCTCTTCCTCAGCGGCGACATCGTGGCCCATGTGGCCGGCCTCCTGCAGGAGGCCCAGCTGGCCCCCGCCCTGGTGGAGCTGGAGATCACCGAAACCCTGTTCATGGGCGACAGCGACCACATCGTCGCCACCCTGGGCCATTTCAAGGCCCTGGGCGTGCAACTGGCCATGGACGACTTCGGCACCGGTTATTCCGCGCTGAGCTATCTGCGCCGTTTCCCGCTGGACATCATCAAGATCGACCGCTCCCTGGTCACCGGCATCGAGCATGAGGAAGAGGTGGCCATGATCGCGCGCGCCGTGATCTCCCTGGGCCAGAGCCTGCGCAAGACCGTGGTGGCCGAGGGCGTGGAAAACCAGGCACAGTTCGATTTCCTGCGCTACCAGGGCTGCCACGAATTCCAGGGTTATCTGCTCTCGCGCCCCCTGCCGCAGACCGAGATGACACGGCTGCTGCAGGCCGGCGCCGTGATACCCGCCGCGGCACGGCCGGCCTCGGGCTTCAGCCCGCTGGGCTAAGCTCCGGCTCAGGACAAGAGCGCCGGCAGCTGCGCCATGTCGCTGAACACCGCCGCCACCCCGGCGCGCAGAAAAGGCCCGGCTTCGCCCTGCGGCACATAGGCAAACACCGTGGCGCCGGCGGCCAGGCCGGCGGTGGCGCCAATCAGCGAGTCTTCCACCACGGCGCAATGCCGCGGCGGCGCCGACAGGGCAGCGGCCGCGGCCAGGTAGACGTCCGGATGGGGTTTGGAACGCGGCATCTCGTGGCCGCTGAAGATGCGGCCGTCGAAATAAGGGTGCAGGCCCACCTTGCGCAGCTGCAGCTCGACCTTGTGGCGATCGGCGCCGGAGGCGCAGGCGATGCGCGCGTCCAGCCGCTCGTGCACGGCATGCACCGCGGCCTGCGCGTTGGTCACGATGCGCAACTCCTGCTCCAGCGCGGCGTTGCGACGCTCGCGGAAAGCAGCCAGCCAGGCCTCCGTCAGCGGCTGGCCCGTGTGCAACTCGATGCGCGCCTTCTCATCACGGACCATCTTGCCGATGAAGATGCGCATGCATTCTTCCTCGCTCAGCACCCAGCCCCGCTCGGCCAGCATGTCGCGCAGCACACCGTTGACGATGGGCTCGGAATCGACCAGCACCCCGTCGCAGTCGAACAGCACGGCTTCAAACTTCACTTCCAGTCCCCCTCCACGTAATACCAGCGTCCCTCTTCCATGACGAAGCGGCTGCGCTCATGCAGGCGCACGGCGCGGCCGGACTTGTCACGCTGGCGTGCGACGAACTCCACCTCGGCATGCGTTTCGTCGATCGTCTTGAAATCCCGCACCTCCAGCCCCAGCCACTTGACACCGGGATCGAAGCCCATCTTCGAAGGACGCTTGCTCTCGTGCCAGGTGGCGCGCAGATAGTCGGCGCGCTCCAGCACAAAAGCGCTGTAACGCGAACGCATCAGGGTTTCGGCGTCCGGCGCAGGGGTGGCATCGAAGGCCTCCACATAGGGGCCGCAACAGGCGGCATAGGCCAGGGCATGGCCGGTCGCACCGCGGCGGCCGCAGGGACAGTCACTCACGCCTCAACCGCCTTTTTTCGCCTTGCGCTGTTCCAGCGTCTCGGTGGGCCCGCCCTGCTTGACCCACTCGGCGTAGCCGCCGTCCATGTGCGAGACATTGGTCATACCCATGTCCTGCAGGGTCTTGGCGGCCAGCGCGCTGCGCCAGCCGGCGCCGCAGAAGAGGATGAAGTGCTTGCCCTCGTCGGCCCACATGGGCTTGTGGTAGGGCGACTCCGGGTCCACCCAGAACTCCAGCATGCAGCGCGGTGCGTGGGTGCTGCCGGTGACGGTGCCTTCCTTCAACTCGCGCACATCGCGGATGTCGACGATCTGCACCCGGGGATCGTGCAGCAGGGCCAGCACCTCGGGCACGCTGCGGGTCTGGACCTGGGCCATGGCCTCGGCCACGAGGGCGCGGAATCCTTTGGTGATGGGCATTGAAAGTCTCCTGTCTGAAGCCTGGGCGTATGCGTATTCTCCACCCATCCAGCAGACGTGAAGACCCCTGCCCACAACGATGCCCTCACCCCTTCCGGGCTCAGCGCGGTGCGAGTATCCGGTCCAGATTCTCCAGGTCGTTGATGACCGCCCACTCCACGGCGCCGGCAGCCCGCGCCCGCTGCTCCCACCAGGCCAGCCGGTCCAGGTAACGGCGTGGGTCCGTGTTGTCGGTGCCCAGTTTGGTGACGTTCACCGCCAGCACCCGGATCCCCTTCAGATTGATGGGGAAGTCCCGCACCGTGCCTTTGCCGAGCTCTTCCTGCATGTCGGAAAAGATGATGATGGTCTTGTTGCCCGGATTGGCCTCGTTGAGGTATTCGGCGGCCTGTATCAGGCCTCCGGTGATGTCGGTATAGGCGCTGCCCTTGATGCCGCCCCTGGCGAATGCCTCGACCTGCTGGTTGAATGCGCGCTTTTGCAGATTGACCTGCGAAGGGCGACGGTCGAAGGTGACCTTGGCCACGATGTCCTTCTCGCTGAAGCTCTTGCTCTCCACCTTGGCCACGGCCAGCGAATCACCCGCATTCAGGTTGGCCAGCAGGTAGTTGACGATCCTGCGCGCCTTGTCGATCTCCTGGGCATAGGTCCCCGAGGTATCGACCAGGAGGTAGACGCCGTTGCCATGGGCGCGATTGTCGGCACAGCCCCCCAAGGCCAGCAGCAGCACCAGGATGATGGGCAGGTATTTTTGACTTGCTTTCATCATGCACTCCCGGCTTTCGCACCAGCGGACCGGCTCCCCATGAATGCGCGCACGCCCAGCCCCCAACGCTCGAACAGCAGGGGAAGCACGATGGTGATGTCATACACATTGACCAGGATTCGGCCCAGGCGATAGAGGATCAGGGCTGCGAAGCGCAGGACAAAACCGGCTGCGCGCATCAACATGACCAGGACCACGCCCACCACCGTTCGCAAGGAATAGACCATCGCCTCCAGAGGAATGGCCACAAAAGCCAGGACAAACGGCAACACGAAACCCATGACCATCTGCCCCACCATGGGGATATGGCTGAGCCAGCTGTCGGTGGCGACCGGCACGACGGTGGAAAGGTCGCGCAGCAACGCTGACTTGTCGGCGATCAGCATGTCGCGCATCAGCGCCAGTGACGACTCGATACCCGCCAATATCACGAGCAAAACCAGCGCAACCCACATCAGACGCCGCCGCAGCTGGTCGTTCATGCTGGAGATGCTGGGAAACAGGTGGGTGATGCGCAGGGTTTCGAGCAGAAACACGCCCATCGATGCCTCCATGAGCACGATCACCAACGCGGCCACATCGGAAGTCCGCAGGTTGTTGGTGATGTAGTCACCCGCGCCAACCATCTCGGACATGGGCAGCGCGATCAGCTTGAAGTTGATGAATGCCCCGCCCGCGGCAATCAGCATGATCAGGGAGGAAATGCCCAGCTGCACGAAGGCCGACACCGCCAGCGCGTTCTCGCTCTTGTCGCTCTTGGCGCGCATCTCCTCGTAACGCGTCATCTGCGCATCGATGGCCTTGGCGTTGCCTTCCAGGCTGATCATATGGGCGTCCAGATGCTTGAAGGTCTTGTCCACCGAGCGCCACACCGGCATCAGGCCCTTGAGAATCTTGTGCCGCCCCTCGTAGGAACGACGGTATTCCCCTATGGTCCGGTCGTGCACCTTCTGCACCGATTTGTGCAGGTCTTCCAGGATTTTCTTGGCGATGTCGGCACTGGACTTGAGGCTGGCCACGCTGGCCAGGGCCTCCACCCACTCCGGCGTAGGTGGCGGCACCTCGCCGCACTTGAGATAGTCCTCCTCGATACGGGTGAGCTCATCCATCATCTTGCGCTGCAGCGCCGGGTATTCACCCAGCTCCTTGCGCACCAGATTGCCCACGCGCTCGAATTCCCGCTCGATCTGCGACGTCACCTCGGCCTGCCCGTGCCCCAGCAGAACGGCACGGTTGCGCAAGCGCAAGCCGTCGGCCGTCTGCCTCAGCCAGCGCGCCGAAAAGCGCATCGCGTGGGCGGAAAGATGGCACAGGGCCAGAAGAATGTTGTGCGCCGGCACCCGTGCAGCATAAAGAAACAGGGTGGCCAGAAGGAAAAGCGCCAGCACGGACAAGGCAAGCTTGTCAGGCCAGAACAACCATGCATGGAAACCATTCATTCAGCACTCCTTCACGATGGACACGGGAGGGTAAAAACCAACGCAAGACTTGCCGCGCTGCGCCGATGTTGACTGCTCACCGGGCCGGGTAGTCTTGCATCAGCCTTTTACGGCGTGTTCATGAAAGGCGTAACGAACGTATGTGGATGTTTCTTTTTTCTAGGCGGCCAGCCGGTAAACGCGCGCGGCCGTGCCGCCAAAGACCGCTTCCTGCTCGGCCGGCGACAGATGCGCCACGGCAGCACGGTGCGCCGCGATCAGGCTGGTGTGGTCGGTCCAGAGCTTCTCGATGGGGAAGTTGGAGCCGTACATGCAACGTTGCGCGCCGAAGAAACGCACGGTCTGCTCCACCACCGTGGCGATGTGGGCCGGGTCGTTGCGGTGGATGAAAGTGCCCAGGCCCGAGAGCTTGACGTGCACATTGCGCTGCGCGGCCAGCTTTCCCATGCCCTCGCGCCAGGCCCGCAGGCCCACGTGCGAGGTATCGGCCAGCATGCCGGCGTGGACCAGGATGAAGCTCACCTTGGGGTTGGCCGCCGCCAGCTGGGCCGCATCGGCCATCTGGCCGGAAAAGACCTGCAGGTCGAAGCTGTAGCCATAGTCCGCCAAGTGGGCGATGTTGCGGCTCAGCAGGGGGCTGCGCACCTGCTCGGGCCCGGGCGCGAAACGGTAGAGCGGGTTCTCGTGCCAGTGCAGTTGCATGCGCACGCCACGCACCAGGGGGGACTTCTTTAA
>JACCDS011858887.1_pt1 | contig 19008 bp, 17 predicted proteins | sample 7446441 | NCBI WGS metagenome assembly JACCDS01 (sample SAMN15323445, study PRJNA562643) | freshwater metagenome | isolation source: river surface water | place: USA:Blue River Watershed | collected 2017-08-17
CGGATACCGCGATCAAGATCACGACCGCGCGCTACTACACGCCTAGCGTCCGCTCCATCCAGGACAAGGGCATCGTGCCCGATGTGGCCGTGGACGAAACCGCCGACGGCAACGTGTTCGCCGCGCTGCGCACCCGCGAGGCCGACCTTGAGAAGCACCTGAACAACGGCCCCGAGGGCGAGGACAACGAAGCCCGCCAAAAGGCCCGCGAGGAAGCCCGCGCCAAGCTGGAAGCCGAGTACGCCAAGCGCGCCGAGCCGCCCAAACCGCTGCCGGAATTCGGCTCCCCCGAGGACTTCCCGCTGGTGCAGGCGCTGAACAAGCTCAAGGGCCAGCCCGTCATCGCATCGAAGGCGCCGTTGGAGCGCAAGGCTGAGGCGAAGAGGGCCGAGTAAGTCGGAAGCTCTGAGCACACCGAATTTGAAACGGGCCTCTGCGTGAGGCCCGTTTTCTTTGGTGGTTGCTTTTGCGAGGAGCCTTTCTACTCGGTGCCGTGTTGCCGGGAGTCCCGCCCGGCGGCGGGGTAACTTTCTTCTGTCTTGCCAGAAGAAAGTCACCAAAGAAGAGGCGCTGAACCGCACACGATCGCGGCGCCGCCAGGAGCTGCGCGCGAAAACGGCCACCTGTACGGCGCGCAGATGCGAACCGCTGCGCTCTCGCGTCTGACTTATCACGAGTCCGCCCCGTCGCCGCACCTGTCCGTCCGACGCGCGGCTGCACGCCGTGCTCATCAAAACAGCCCCATGCAGCGCCGCCGGCGGCGCGGCTGTTCGGTATTTCGGCTGCCTAGCGTCGGCGTGCAGCCGCGCGTTGAGCGGGGTGCTGGGCCGAGCCTTGCTGCGCTGGACAAGTGGTGGGCGAGAGCGCAGCGGTTCGCGTCGGGGCGCTTCCCAGTTCGAGCATCGCGAGCGCGTTGTCTCGCTCGAGTGCGGATTGCGTTGGCGCCTCTTCTTTGGTGACTTTCTTCTGGCGCCGCAGAAGAAAGTTACCCGCCCGCCGGGGCGGACTCCCGGCAACTCGGCACCAAGTCACAAAGGCTCCTCACCCAAGTAACCCTAGATCCGGCAGTTGACCGCTCGCTACGCATCGAAACGCGAGCCGCATCAACGCCTTGCGTTTGCGGCGGCGTTCACCACTTCGGTGGGCAGCGCTGCATGCCCGCTGGGCTGGCGCTTCGTGGCGCTGGCCGCGTTGCTTCTCCTCGTGGGCTCGAGCCCACTTCGTCGTCGCGCCTTGCCAGCGCCCCGCCTCGCCCGCCCCTCGGGCTTGCCCAACTGCCGGATCTAGGGTAACCCGAAGCAATTCACCGGCTCACCGGCGACGAGTAAACGCCAAGGCACCCAAAGCAGCCACCGTGCCCAGCACCGGCACCGCCCGCCAACCCAGATGCGCCAGCAGCACGGAACCCAACGCCGCCCCGCTCGCCATGCCCGCAAACATGGCGCTGACCAGCACCGCGTTCAGCCGGCTGCGCGAGGCCGCGTCGAGCGCATAGATCACGCTCTGGTGCGACACCAGCGCGGCCTGCACGCCGAGGTCGAACACGACGGCCACCGCGACGAGCACCCACAGCGATGCGGGCGCCAGCGCCTCGACACAGAAGGCCACGAACACCAGCAGCGCGCCGATGCGGATGACGGCCTGCGGCCCGCGCCGGTCAGCAATGCCGCCGGCCAGCGGCGCGGCGAGCGCGCCTGCCGCACCAGCCAGCCCGAAGGCACCGGCCACCGCACTGCCCTGGCCGAAGTCGGGCCCTGCCAGCACCAGCGCCAGCGTCGACCAGAACGCACTGAACGCCACGCTCAGCAGCCCCTGCGCCAGCGCCGCACGGCGCAGCGCCGCGTGGCGCCTCCACAGGCCCGCCATCGACGCCAGCAACGAGCCATAGCCCGCCTGCGTCGCCGGCACGAAGCGCGGCAGGCCACGCCACAACAGCGGGACCAGCGCCGCCACGGCCACGGCAGCGGCCCCATACACCCAGCGCCAGCCCGCCACGGCCGCCACGGCGCCCGACGCCACGCGCGACAGCAGGATGCCCAGCAGCAGCCCCGTCATGACCTGCCCGACGCGCTTGCCGCGCTGGGCCTCAAGGGCCAGCGTGGCCGCGGCGGGCACGAGATCCTGGGCCAGCGTGCCGGCCAGGCCGATGACCACGCTCGCGGCGCACAGCGCCGCGAAGCCTGGCGCGACGGCCGCGAACAGCAAGGCAGCCACCAGTGCGGCCGCCTTGGTGACGATGATGCGCCGGCGGTCGAAGCGGTCGCCCAGCGGCGACAGCAGCAGGATGGCGGCGCCGTAGCCGAGCTGGGTCAGCATGGGCAGCAGGCCCACCGTGGCACTGCCCACGCCGAACTCCGAGGCCAGCAGGCCCAGCAGCGGCTGCACGTAGTAGATGGATGCGACGGCCAGGCCGGTCGCCGTGGCCAGCAGCAGGGTCAGCGCGGGGCTGAGGGAGGGACTGACGGAAGGCGCCAACGCGGCGGAGGGAGCGGGGGTCGATTGCATGGGCGGCAGTGTGACGAAGCGGCCAATACCCCGCTAGACGCAGAGCACGCAGGACTGTCATACGCTGCACGCATGAGCAAGACCGCCGACCGGCTGCAGCTGATGCAGACCTTCATTCGCATCGTCGAGGCGGGCAGCCTGTCGTCCGCGGCCCGGCAGCTGGGCACCACGCAGCCCACCGTCAGCCGGCGGCTGCAATCGCTGGAGCGCCAGCTCGGCCAGCCCCTTGTGCAGCGCTCCACGCATGCGCTGCGCCTGACCGACACCGGCCAACGCGCCTACGAGCGCGCCAAGGCGCTGGCCGCCGAGTGGGAGGGCTTCGAGGAAACGCTGCGTGCGGAACCCGGCCTGCCGGAGGGCCTGCTGCGCGTGCAGGTGCCGCATGCCTTCGGCCAGGAGCATCTGATCGAGCCGCTGGTGCAGGCGCTGCAGGCCGCGCCGGCCCTGCGCGTGGAGTGGCTGCTGAACGACACGTCGCCCAACTTCGTCGAGCAGGGGCTGGACTGCGCCATCCGCGTCGGCGGCCGGCCCGAGGGCGCCGTCGTGGCCATTCCGCTGGCCAGCGTGCCCCGCGTGCTGGTGGCCGCGCCGTCACTGCTGCGCGGGCGCCGCGTGAGAACGCCCGATGACCTCGCCGCGCTGCCCTGGCTGGCGATTGCGACCTTCTACCGCCAGGAGCTGCGCCTGCACCGCGACGACGGCGAAGCCACGCGCATCCCCATCCGCCCCGTCTTCGCGACCGACAGCCTCTACGCAACGCGCGAGGCGGCCCGGCTGGGCCTGGGGGCGGCGCTGCTGTCGGGCTGGGCCGTGCGCGACGACATCGCCCAGGGCCGCCTCGTGCACCTGCTGCCGCGCTGGCGCGGCGAAGCCCTGCCGGTGCGCCTGCTCTACCCCAACCCGCCGGCGCCGCCTGCGCGGCTGCGCTACTTCATCGAAGCCATGCGGCGCAGCATGGCGGCACCGCTGTGGCCCGATATGCTGACGCCATGACCGACGACGACCTGTTGCGCTACTCCCGCCACCTGCTGCTGGACGAAATCGGCATCGAGGGCCAGCAGCGGCTGCTCGACAGCCGGGCGCTGGTGATCGGCGCGGGCGGCCTGGGCTCGCCGGTGGCGCTATACCTTGCGTCGGCCGGCGTCGGCACCATCACGCTGCTCGATCACGACACCGTGTCGCTGACCAACCTGCAGCGCCAGATCGCCCACGACATGGCCAGCCTGGGCCAGCCCAAGGTCACCTCGGCCGCCGCCCGCATGGCTGCCCTGAACCCCGCCGTGCGCGTGCGCGCGTTGCCGCTACAGGCCGACGCCGCGCTGCTCGATGCCGAAGTGCCACAGGCTGACGTCGTCATCGATTGCACCGACAACTTCGCCACCCGCCACCTCGTCAACGCCGCCTGCGTACGGCACGCCCGGCCGCTGGTGTCGGGTGCGGCCATCGGCTTCGACGGCCAGATCAGCGTCTACGACAGCCGCACCGGCACGCAGCCCTGCTATGCCTGCCTGTTCCCGCCGGAGTCCGGTTTCGAGGATGTGGCCTGCTCGACCATGGGCGTGTTCGCGCCGCTCGTGGGCATCGTCGGCAGCCTGCAGGCGGCCGAGGCGCTGAAGCTGCTGGCCGGCATCGGCGAGCCGCTCGCCGGCCGGCTGCTGATGCTGGACGGCCGCCGCATGCAGTGGAGCGAAATCGGCATCGAGCGCGACCCCGGCTGCAGCGTGTGCGGCCCTCACCATCTCGCATGATGCCCTGGCGTCCACCGTCCCTGCCGATGACCGATCCTCTGCTCGTGCAGCCCACGCTGCCCGTCCCGCCGCTGCGCATCCTGGTCGTCGACGACGACGAAAGCGTCCGCGGCAGCCTGGCCTACCACCTGGACCGCCTCGGTCACCAGATCATCGAAGCCTCCGGCGCTGCCTGGGCGCTGGAGCTGTTCGACCGTCACCGGCCCGACCTCATCCTGAGCGACGTCGTCATGCCCGAGCACGACGGCTACTGGCTGGCCCGCCAGATACGGCAGCGCGAAGCCCATTCCGGCGAATGGACGCCGGTGATCTTTCTGTCCGCACTGTCGGAGGCGACCAGCGTCGCCGACGGCATCTCCTGCGGCGGCGACGACTACCTCACCAAGCCCGTCCACCCGGTCGTGCTCGAAGCCAAGCTGCACGCGATGCAACGGCTGCGCAACATGCAGCGGCAACTGCAGGCGATGTCGCAGGAGCTGCAGCGCGCCAACGTCGAGCTGCAACGCCAGGCGGCGCACGACGCGCTCACCGGGCTGCTGAACCGCCGCGGCTTCAACGAGCAGTTGCAGGAGGCCATCCTGCTGTGCCGGCGGCTCAAGACGCCGCTGACGGTGATGCTCTGCGACGTCGACCACTTCAAGCGCTACAACGACGCGCTGGGCCACCAGTCCGGCGACGACTGCCTGCGCCAGGTGGCAACCATGCTGCGCCAGCTCGCACGCCGGCCGCTCGATTCCGTGGCCCGCTACGGCGGCGAAGAGTTCGCCCTCGTGCTGCCCGACACGCCGCGCGCCGGCGCGCGCACGCTGGCCAACGCCATCACGCGGGTCTTCGCTGGCGCGGCGCTGCCGCACCCCGACTCCAGCACCGCGCCCCACATCACCCTGTCGGGCGGCTTCACCACCTGCGAGGCCGGTGCCGATGTCACCGCCGAAGTGCTGCTGAAGCTGGCTGACGAAGCGCTGTATCGTGCGAAAGCCCAGGGGCGCAACCGTTTCGTCAATCTCTAGGGCCACCCGGCGCCCGCCCGCCTCCGTCCAGCCATGAACCGCCGCATCGACCTCACCACCCGCAACTTCCCGACGGCCAAGGACGAGTGCGAATCGCTCGCCTCCCACCCCACCTACGACTCGCCGGGCAGCGCCTACGAGCTGGCGTTCAAGGACGAAGCCTTCCTGCTGCGCCAGGACATGCGCTCGGTGCGCATGCAGCTCGAACTGATGAAGCCCGAACTGCTGCAGAACGAGCAGGGCGTGAAGTCCACCATCGTCATCTTCGGCAGCGCGCGCATCCTGTCGGCCGACGCCGCCCACGCCCTCGTCACTGCGGCCGAAGCCAGCGGCGACGCCGCGCAACTGCGCATCGCGCGCAGCAAGCTGGCCATGAGCCGCTACTACGAGGAGGCGCGCCGCTTCGCGCAGATCGTCACCACCAGCTGCGCCGAGCGCGGCCGGCCGGTGGTCATCGCCACCGGCGGCGGCCCCGGCATCATGGAGGCCGGCAACCGCGGCGCCCACGAGATGGGCGGCAAGAGCGTGGGGCTGAACATCGTGCTGCCGCACGAGCAATACCCCAACCCCTACATCACGCCGGAGCTGTGCTTTCGCTTCCACTACTTCGGCCTGCGCAAGATGCACTTCCTGATGCGCTCCATCGCGCTGGTGTGCTTCCCCGGCGGCTACGGCACGCTCGATGAGCTCTTCGAGACGCTGACACTGATCCAGACCGGCAAGAGCCGCCGCCGCCCCATCCTGCTGTTCGGACGCGATTTCTGGACCCGCCTCCTCAACGTCGACCTGCTGCTGGAGACCGGCATGATCAGCCCGGGCGACGAGCAGTTATTCCATTATGTCGAGACGGCCGAGGAGGCCTGGGCCGTGCTCGAATCCGAACCCGAATTGTCCAGCATTCACACACCATGACCTCACTGCGCAATGTTTCCCTGATCGGCGCCCCCACCGACGTCGGCGCTGGCGCGCGCGGCGCCGGCATGGGCCCGGAGGCCATCCGCGTCGCCGGCCTGCGCGAAGCGCTGCGCGGCCGCGGCGTCGACGTGCTCGACCGCGGCAACCTCGCCGGCCCGTCCAACCCGTGGCAGCCGCCGGTGGATGGCTATCGCCACCTCGACGAAGTCGTCGCCTGGAACCGGGCCGTGCACGACGCCGTCTACAGCGAACTCAAGACCGGCCGCATGCCCATCCTGCTGGGTGGCGACCACTGCCTGGGCCTGGGCTCCATCGCGGCCGTGGCCCACCATCGCCGCGACGTCGGCAAGAAGCTGCGCGTGCTGTGGCTCGACGCCCATGCCGACTGCAACACCAGCGCGCTGACCCCCAGCGGCAACATCCACGGCATGCCGGTGGCCTGCCTGTGCGGCTTCGGCCCCAAGGAGCTCATCGAGATCGGCGGCCATGTGCCGGCCATTCAGGCGAAGTGGGTGCGCCAGATCGGCATCCGCAGCGTCGACGAAGGCGAGCGCCGCTTCGTGCATGAGCAGGACCTGGAGGTCTTCGACATGCGCTTCATCGACGAGATGGGCATGCGCCACACGATGGAGCTGGCACTCGCGACGCTGGACGACAACACCCACCTGCACGTCAGCTTCGACGTCGACTTCCTCGACCCCGTCATGGCGCCAGGCGTGGGCACCACGGTGGGCGGCGGCCCGACCTACCGCGAAGCCCATCTGTGCATGGAGATGATCCACGACACCGGCCGCCTGGCGTCGCTGGACGTCATGGAGCTGAACCCGGCGCTGGACGAGCGCAACAAGACCGCCCTCGTGGCCGTGGACCTCATCGAGTCGCTGTTTGGCAAGAGCACCTTGATGAGGAAATGAGCTTGCCCTGCTGACGCAGACGGCAAGAGCACCTTGATGAGAAATCGAGCCGGCCCTCCTGACGCAGACGGCAGGGGCCGCTTGATGAGGAAGTAAGTAAGTTTTCCCGCTTCCCGCGCGCCGAAACCCGCGAACGCGACGTTAGAGTCGCGCCCCATGGACGCGACGCCCTATCTGCTGGTCCAGCTCAGCGACACCCACATCACCCACCCCGGCCAGCTGATCTCGGGCCGGGTGGACACCGCCGCCGCCCTGCACCACGCCGTCGAGCGCGTGCTGCAGCTGCGCCCCCGGCCGGTGGCCGTGCTCATCACCGGCGACCTCGTCGACGCCGGGCACCCGGCCGAGTACGCGCAATTGCGCGAGCTGCTGCAGCCGCTGATCGATGCCGGCCTGCCGCTGGCACTTGTGCCCGGCAATCACGACGCGCGCGCGCCGCTGCAGGCCGCCTTCGCCGCGTTGCCGCAGGTGCACTGCGGCGAGCCCGGCGCGGCGGCCATCCAGTACGCGCTGGACCTGCCCGGCCCGCTGCGCGTGGTGGTGCTGGACAGCGTGCTGCCGGGCCGCCCCGAGGGCGGCTTCGACGAGGCCCGCCTCGCCCAGGCCGACGCCCTGCTCGCCGCGCGGCCCGACGTGCCCACGCTCGTGGCCCTGCACCACCCGCCGCATGCCACGGGCCTGGCCGTCATGGACCACATGTCGCTGCAGCACGGCCTCGCCGGCTTCGAGGCGCTGATCGCCCGCCACCCCCACGTGCGCCGTGTCGCGTGTGGCCATCTGCACCGGCTCACGCTCGGCCAGGTGGCCCATGCGGCGGCGCTGAGCGCACCGTCACCAGCGCACCAGGTGGCGCTGGCGCTGGCCACCGACGCCCCGCTGGCCATCACGCAGGAGCCTGCGGGCTGGTTGATCCACGCCTGGGGGCCGGGGCTGCCACTGGTCAGCCACCTCGCGCACGCGGGCGATCATCCGCCCCTGCCTGAGCTCTGACACCCGCATGACCAGCCCAGCGCTCGCCGCCTTCCACGCCACCGGCTACGCCGCAGCCCCGCCGGCACACGGGCTCGCGCGCAGACACCGGGCGACATCAAGCGCAACACCCTCTTCCAGACGCCCGCCACGCTGCTGCGCAACGCTCAGTTTTTCGACGGCGCGGGCCGCGCATGGGACCGTACCTGCATCCCTAACACCTGCGAGGGCCGGGTGGGCCTGCAGTGATGGCTGATGCGACGACCCGCAAGCTGCTCGTGCTCGATCTGGACGAAACGCTGATCCACGCAACGGAAACACCGCTCGAGCACCAAGCCGACTTCTGCGTCGGCAAATATCACGTCTATCGCCGCCCTTACCTCGACAGTTTCATTCAGCGCGTCGGCAAGCACTTCGACTTGGGCGTCTGGACGTCTTCTGGCGAGGTCTACGCGCGGTTGGTCGTTGCGCAAATCTTTCCGCCCGAAATCCTGCGCTTCGTCTGGGCGAGCCGGCGCTGCACGACCTCGATAGATCCATACACCGGCGAGTACCAATCGTCCAAAAATCTCGGCAAGCTCAAGCGCTGCGGCTTCCCACTTGCTTCCATCCTCGCCGTCGACGACACACCCGCCAAGTTCGCACGCCATTACGGCAACTACATCCGGGTGACCGAGTTCATCGGTGACGCGACGGATACCGAGCTGCATTGGTTGGCCGAGTATTTGCCGACTTTGGCCAACGTTCCCAACGTCCGCACGGTGGAAAAGCGCGGATGGCGCGCCGCAGTGGACGTTCTCGGCGCGGCTCCGCCGCCCAACGCCCTCGACAGGGCCTGACACGCGCACACCTTCCCTCCCGCTGCGGATCAACCAGCCGCCATCGGCTACGCCCTCAACCGCGCCACCGCGTTGGCGGCGTCACGGAACTCGGCGAGTCGCTGCGCATAGGCATCCAACGCCTCTGCCGGCCGGTCCAGCGTCAACCCGGTCACCTCGGCGAAGCGCGGCGGAGTGACGTGGCCCTGAGCCATGAGCTCGTCCACCAGCGCCAGCAGCGCATCACGGTGATCCGCCAGCAGGCGCGTCGCGCGGCCGTGCTCGACCTGCAGCAGCGCCTCGACGGGCGCATTGGTGGCCTCGACATCGGTCAGCAGGTACTCGCCGCTCTCGGACGACACGTCGCAGCGCCCGATGCGTTCGCCATGCCCGGTGTGCCGCCACATGCGCGCGGCCGTCTCGGTGGCCTTGCGCAAGTCGCTCTCGGCGCCGCTGGAGCTCATCGCAGGCCCGAACACCAGCAACTCCGCCGCCCGGCCAGCGAGGCTGGTGCAGATGGCGTCCTCCAGGTTCTGGCGCGACCACACCTTGCGCGACGTGTAGGTGTTGTAGCCCCCCTCGAAGCTGGCGACGTGGATCTTGATCTCCCTCGGCGCCCGTCCGAACAGGAGTGCGTGCACCAGCCCATGGCCGGCCTCGTGCACGGCCAGCAGCGCGCGGAAGTCGGCGTTGTTGCGTTGACGCAGCCGGCTGATCTCGAACGGCACGGCGATGGCCTGCGACTGCCCGCGCCAGTGGGCGACGAGGCTGCGGCCATCGGCCGTCAGGCCCACCACGTCACCCGGGTCGGCGCCCTGTGCCAGCGCCCATAGCGCCGCCTTGGCCAGGCCGGCGCCCAGGATGCCGTGCAGCGACGAGAACAGCGGGCGCGTGCCTTGCGCGGGGAACACCGCATTGGCGTAGATCTGCTCGCGCACACTGGCCGCCAGCTCTAAGCGCAGCCCGCTGCGGGCTTCGGTCTCGCGCACGTAGCGGGCGCTGCCCAGCGCGATGAGCTGCTCATAGGCCTGCCGCGACAGCGATGGGTAGACAATGTGCTCGTTGCCCAGTCGCGCCACCTGCTCGGGCTTGAAGCGCTTGTTGAGCGCCTGCTTCACATCGATGACGCTGAGCTTGGCCGTCAGCGCATGGAAGATGTCGGCGTCGCTGTCGCAGTCGTCCACGCTGGTGGCGAGGTCCTCGTACATCTCGTCGAGGTTGCCGCAGACGAAGACGAGCAGCCGGGTGTAGTCGGTGTCCCACTGCTGCTGGCCCTCCTCGCGGAAGGCGCGCAGCCGCTGCTGGATCTGCTCCGGCGTCCACGCCATGATCTCCAGCAAGGGCTCATCGAGCTTGAGGTTGCGCTGCAGCTCCTGCGCCTCCCACGGCCGCAGCTTGAAGCGGCGCTTGACCTCGTCGGCGTCGGCGCGCTCGGCGTCAAAGGCCGCCTCGGCGATCGAGGCCTCGATGTCGCCCAGCAGCGAAAGCGCCGGCGGCAGGCGACCGTCGGACAACAGCGCCCAGACGTCCTGGTAGCGCTCCACGCGCAGCTCGCTGCGCTTGACGTCGATGGTGCGAAAACGCTGGAACTCGTCCAGCGCGAGGATGCCCGGCTCGCCCTCGCGCACGCCCGACTCGGCCAGCATGCCCGAGATGCTCTGCGCGCCGCGCCAGCCCGCGCCGTTGGAGAAGCCGTCCATCTGCACCTCCACGAATCGATCGTAGAAGCCCAGCAGCTGCGCCAGGCGCCGCACGAGCTGGGTCTTGCCGGTGCCGGTCAGCCCCCACAGGCAGACGATGACCGGGCGCGTCACCAGCTCCGGCAGCACGTACCAGGCCCGCACGGCGTCGATGGCGCGGTCGATGATGGCGTCGATGCCGAACAGCTCGGTCTTGAGCTGGGCGGCCACGTTCTGCAGCTGCTGGTTTTTCTGCGCCAGCTGGTCGCGCAGGTTTGTCTGGGCATCACTCATCCCAATCCTTTCGTCGCATCAGCGCCTGCAGCGCCATGCGGTCAGCGCGGCGCTGGGCACCGCGGCCTTGGATGTGTTGGCCCGCGCCACGCAAGCCGCGCTGTGACAGTGCACGGGCGACAGGGTCGCGTGCGCCAGGACTCGTCTCCAGGACGAGCGTCATCGGCTGCTTCATGCGGCGCAGGGCCTTGACCCGCCCCTCCTGGAGGGCGCGGGAACGGAGTTGGTCACTCATTCGGTTTCCGAAAAGCAAAAGCCCCGGCTCATGGGCAGCGGGGCTTTGCACGCCACGCGGTCTGAGGCCGTATCTGGGAACAGACACGGTTCAGCCGGGGCTCGGGAACCGTGTTCAGTCGATGGTCGAGATGAACAGGGAGGACATAGCAGGGATCTCCGATTTGCGGGCGCTGTCGTGGGCGCCTTCAGCAAGGACGCGAATGATGAGGGCGTTAGCGAACGCGCGCAAGCCCGGCGCGCGCACCGCGTTGTCGCGCGCCAACGCTCACGGCGCGGCGGCGCTCAGAACCGGTAGCTCAAGCCGAGCGTCAGGTAGCGGCCGACCGCCCCCTCCTGATGCAGCGACGGGTTGTAGTGCGCACCACCCGACGACACGCCGCCGCCCGTGGAGCCCGAGGCGAAGGCGTCGACGGGTGCGCGGCGGTCGAACACGTTGGTCACCGCCGCCCGCAGGCTCAGACCCGGGCTGACCTGCCAGCTGCCGCTGAGGTTGACGGTCGTGAACGACGGTACGCGGCACAACGACGAGCCGCTTGCCGGCAGCCCGTTCGGGAATACGGTGGAGAGCGCGGACGCGCAGTCCGGCAGGTTGTAGCTGGCGTCTTCCACGCGCATGCCGCTGAGGTAGTTCAGCGTGCCCGTCAGCTCGACGGGGCCACGCGCCCAGTTCAGCGACAGCGCGCCCCGCTCGCGCGGCGTGCCGGTGTTGGTGGAGACGAAGCTGGGGCCATGCGTGCCGGCCAGCTCGTAGACCTGGCCCGGGCCGCGGTCGATGGTGTAGCGGATCATGTGCGTCCACTGCAGCTGCGGCGTGAAGCGGCCCCAGGCCCCGCCGTCCAGTGCCAGACGCAGGTCCAGGTCCAGCCCGCTGGTGCGGGCGCTACCCAGGTTGATGAACGGATAGGTGCCGTACAGGATGGTGTCGTCGGCGCTGGTGGGCGCGGCGTTGGGCGTGGTCGGGCTGTTCACGCGGTAAAGCTTGGTGCCGTAGGCGTCGGGGTTGTCGATCTGCCCCTGCCCGAACAGCCCGACGGACACGATCTGGTTGCGGATCTTGATGTCGTAGTAGTCCAGCGACACGTTCATCGCCGGCAACGGCTCGAACACGAAGCCCAGCGTCATCGAACGCGACTTCTCGGGCCGCAGGTCCTTGCCCGGCAGCTGCAACTGCGTGCCGCCCACACCGATGTCGCAGGGCTGGCCGGGCTTCACGAGGGTGCACAGCGCCGTGTCCACCAGTGGCGGCAGGTAGCCGGCGCTAGAGCCCGAGACGCCGCTCTCCACCGGGTTGGGCGCGCGAAAGCCGCCGGCATAGGTGCCGCGCAACGTCAGCGCCCTGACCGGCACGTACTTCACGCCGACCTTGGGCGTCACCGAGGAGCCGTAGGTGTCGTAATGGTCCACCCGTGCGGCGGCGTCCACCTCCAGCTGCCGGGTCAACGGCGCGGCCAGCTCGACGTAAGCGGCCGTGATGGTCTGCTTGCCGACGCCGAAGGCGTAGATGTTGCTGGCCTGCGCGCCGCTGGCGAAGCCTTCGGGGAAGTGCTCGTCCAGCGAGCGCTTCATGTAGTCCAGCCCCAGGCCCAGCGCCAGCGCGCCGCCGTCGAGCCGGGCGAGGTCGCGGCTGGCGCGCAGCGACAGGAAGTTCAAGGTGTTGGTGGACGTCGAGCGGCCCTCGGGCGTCAGGCTGGCCAGCGCCTCGGCACTGTTGCTGCCGCCGATGACGTAGCGCCCGCCGTCGAGCGCCGCCTGCAAAGCCGGCAGGCTGACGAAGTTCTTCAGCGTCAGCTGCGTGGCCACGCGTGTCAGCCCCAGCGCGGCCTGCACGTCCCAGCCGGCCAGGCCGCCGGAGAGTTCGGCCACCACGCGCTGCGACTGCGTCGATGTGCGCGAGCGCTGCGCCGGCAGCTCGCCGAATTCGTAGTCCACCGGGGCGCCGGTGGCCGGGTCGATGACGTTGGTGCCGTTCAACGCGGTGGGCAGCGGCGAGGGATGGCCGGGGCCGAAGTTGAAGGTCGTGATGCCGCCATCCGGCGACATCCAGTTCAGCAGCCCCACCTGCGTCGCACGGCTGCCCAACACGGAGGCTGCTGCCGACAGCGTCCAGTCCTGCGGCAGCAGCGCAGTCAGCTTGCCCAGCAGGCTGTAGCTGCGCGTCTCGGGCGCCACCTGCAGCTCGGGGTTGGCCACCAGGCCCAGGTCCTCGCCGCCATAGCGCGTCCAGTCCGACCCGCCCAGCGCCGCGCGGTCGCTCAAGCGCACGGCGCCCTGGCGCCGAAAGCCGGCCGCGAGATAACCGGCGACGCCATCGCGGTCCAGGTTGCCGAAGCCGCGGATGCCCGACACCTTGGCCATGCGCCCGTCCCCGCGCGACGCGCTGCCGACCTCGCCCTGCAGCAAGGTGCCCTCGTGGCTGCGCTTGAGGATGACGTTGACGACCCCGGCCATCGCGTCGGAGCCGTAGATGGCCGACGCGCCATCCTTCAGCACCTCCACGCGCTCCACCGCCTCCACCGGGATGGACGCGATGTCGACGAAGTCGCGCTGGCCGTCGTCCGGCAGCGGATAGGGCGCCATGCGGTGCCCGTCGATCAGCACCAGCGTGGCACCCACCGTCAGGCCGCGCAGCGAGATGCCGCTGCCACCGGCACCGAAAGCGCCCGGCGTGGCCTGGCCCAGCGAGCCCATGTTGTTGGCCGACAGGTGCTGCAGCACCTCGCCCAGCGTGCTGTAGCCGGTGCGGGCGATGTCGGCCGCCGTGAGCTTCTGCACCGGGCTGGGGGTCTCGCCGTCACTGCGGCGCAGGTTGGAGCCGGTGACGGTGACGCGCCCGAGCGAGGCCTTCTCTGCCCCGCCCTCGCCCGCCGCACCGTCCCCGGCGGCCGACTGCGCCCATAGCGCGGGCGCAAAACAGCACAACAGAGCGGCGGCAAGCGGCAACAGGGGCGAGCGGGCGGCGGTTGTCACAGTGAGGTCACCTCGAGATGGATGCCAGTCCAGCGAATCCGTGAAATCGGTGGACTAGGGAATGGCGCGATTCCCCGACTCAGCAAAAAACGCGCCTCATTCTGAAGCCGCCTCTCCCCTGATCGCCATGGCGCCGGCTCGGGGGTAACACCGCCCCCGCAGCAGCGCCTGCGCGGGGCTGCACACGGCAGGCATCGCAACACTCAACTACGACGAGCGCGGCTTCGGTGCGTACACCGGCACCTTCGACGAATCGTTGCCGCCCATCCCACGCGACAGCACTGCTGCCGTGGCCTGCCTGCGATCGCGCCCGGAGCCAGCAGCTCGTCAGCGCCGGCATGCCCGCCGACGCAGCAGGCCGCGTGGTCGCGGCCACGTCCCGCTGGATGGAAGGCCGCGCTCGGCAGGCCGAGGCTTCGACGGTCACGCCGCTGCGCGAGGCCGCCGTTGCGGCCTTCCGTGACGCGGGCTGGAGCGCCGAACAGGCGCAGGGCGCCGTGGCGGCGCTGGACAACCCGATGCTGCTGTCCATGTACGACGCGCCGCTGGACGCGGACTTGCTTCGCTCGGGCGCCCCGGTGCTGGCGGTCTATGGCGGGGCCGACACCATCGTGCCGCCGGAGGTCTGTGTGCCGGCGGCCAGTCGCGCGCTGGCCGGCCACCACGACGCGCTGGTGCTGCTGGTGCCGGGCATGCCCCACGGGATGGAACGCACAGGTCCGGTGCCGCCGCCCCGACCCGGTGCCGAACCGGAGGACAGCATGTCGCCCGCGCTGGTCAGCGCCGTCCAGCATTGGCTGGTGCAGCACCTGCACTGACTGCATGTTCAGCCTAGTAGGCAGTTGACCGCTCGCTACGCACCCGAACGCGAGCCGCATCAACGCCTCGCGTTTGCGGCTACGTTCACCCTGTCGGTGAGCAGCGCTGCACGCCCCTCGGGCGCGCCCAACTGCCAGACCCAGGCTCAGCGCGTCAGGCGCTGACGATCCAGCCTTCCAGCGGGTCCACACCGTCCGGCCAGCCGTAGCGCGGCTGCGCCACCGCCCAGGCGGCCTGCAGCATGGCCAGCACGGCGTCGATGCAATCGCCACTGCCGTCGGCCACCAGCTCGTCGCGCTGGGCGTGGCTCAGCTTGAGCCGCAAGCCCAGCCTCGTGCGGCCCTGCTCCAGGGCGTCGACGATGTCTTTGCGCGCGATGAGCCGCTCGGGCGTCTGCGCGGCCCGCGTGTCGCTCTTGTATGAACGGCGGCCGATCAGCTCGCGCGCCAGCAGCCCCGGATACGCCTCCAGCGCGACACGGCGTTCGTCGCCGGCCAGCAGGCCGGGCAGGTGCACGCCTGCCGCGATCAGCCGCGGCAGGCCCGCGTGCAGCATCCAGGCCACCGGCGGGTTCACCCACTTCATGCTCGGGCTGGCGCCAGCGGGGCCGTCGCAGGCGCGGTGCGCGAACTTCGCCCCCGCGGGCCTCGCGTCGCAGAAGGCGGCGAACAACGCGCGGATCTCGTCGCGGCCGAGCGCCGCATAGTGCGCCATCAACACCGCGTAGTCCTGGGGCCAGCCCAGCTGCTCGACCAGCTCGCGCGGCAAGCCGAACGGCAGGTCGAACCCGCCCACCCACGGCCCCGGCCGGGCCAGCCAGCTGGAGAAGGCATCCAGGCTGTCCAACGCGGCCAGGCCCTCCAGCCGCACGACCGCGCCATGGCGCCGGCCGGCCGCCACGCGGACGGGTTTCGCGCGCCGAGGCGCGCTCGTGAAGTCGATGCCGAAAATAGCGAGATCCTGCATGGGCGGCATTCTGGGGCCCGGCCCAGGGCCTGCTAACACTACATGAGCAGGCCCTAGACTGCCCGCATGAACCCCACCCTCATCGAAGTGCTGCGGGGCAGCACCGTCGAGTCCCGCCATGCCGGGGCCGTGGCCATCGTCGACGCGGCCGGCGCTGTGCACACGGCGCTGGGCGACATCGACCGCCCGGTCTTCCCGCGCTCGGCCGTCAAGCTGCTGCAAGCCCTGCCGCTGGTGGCCAGCGGTGCTGCCGACGCATATCAGCTGACCGATGCCGAGCTGGCACTGGCCTGCGCGTCGCACAGCGGTGAGCCCGCCCACGTGGCCACCGCCGCCGGTGTGCTGGCCAAGCTGGGGCTGGATGAAACCTCGCTCGAATGCGGCACCCAGTGGCCCAGCCGGGAGCCCGTGCTGCGCGCCATGGTGGCGCGCGGCGAAGCCGCCACGCCGCTGCACAACAACTGCTCGGGCAAGCACAGCGGCTTCGTCTGCGTGGCCTGCCTGATGGCGCGCCAGGCCGGCGCCGAGCCCACCCAGTTCGCCCGCGGCTACGTGGCGGCCGACCACCCCGTCATGCGCGAGGTATCGGCCGCGCTGTCGGCCACCACCGGCGTGAACGTTGAGCACGCGCCGCGCGGCACCGACGGTTGCTCCATCCCCACCTTCGCGCTGCCACTGCGCGCACTCGCGCTAGCCTTCGCCCGCGCCGGCACCGGCCAGGGCCTGTCGCCCGCCCATGCGCGCGCCGCACAACGGCTGCGCGAGGCCGCCGCGCGCGCCCCCTTCATGGTGGGCGGCACCGACCGCTTTGACACCCGCGTCATGCAGGCCTTCGGCGAACGGCTGTTCTGCAAGATCGGTGCCGAGGGCGTCTACTGCGCTGCCCTGCCCGAGCTGGGCCTGGGCGTGGCGCTCAAGATCGACGACGGCGCCGCCCGCGCCGCCGAGGCCGCCATGGCCGCCGTCGCCCAGGCGATGCTGCGCACCGAGGACGAACTGCTGCGCGGCTACAGCCACGCCGTGCTGCGCAACTGGCGCGGCACCGAGGTGGGCGCCCTGCGCCCGGCGCAGGCGTTGTGCATGGGGCTGCGAGATGCCCGGCACTGACTGCACATGAAGACCGCGGAGTGACGGGCTCTGTGCGCAGGCATGCGGCCAGTCAGACGCAAGCGGCATCAGCCAGACTGGCCTTTGCCTTTGCTCGTGGTTATCCTCGCGCGCACTGGAGGCTTCGATGCGCCCGATCATGCCGTTCGTGCGCACCTCACGCTGAGGCCCAAGCCAGGCGCCACACCCCCATGACAGCACCCAAGGTCCCCACCCTGTACGAATGGCTCGGCGGCATCGAGGCGCTGTTGCGCCTGACCACGAGGTTCTACCAGCGGGTACCTGACGACCCGCTGCTCAAGCCCATCTTCGAGCACATGGGCGTTGACCACCCCGCGCACGTGGCGGCATTCCTGGCCGAGGTGCTGGGCGGGCCGCAGGACTACTCCTCCCGGTACGGCGGTCATCCGGAGACGATTCGCCATCACCTGAACCGGCACCTGACCAACGAGCAACGCAAAGCGTGGCTGGCGCTGCTGCTCGACACGGCCGACGAGCTTGGATTGCCCGACGACCCTGAATTCCGATCGGCCTTGGTGGGCTACCTGGAGTGGGGAACGCGGCTCGCCGTCCTCAATTCCCAGCCGGGCGCCACCGTCGACGTGCACGCGCCCATGCCCAAGTGGGGCTGGGGCGAAGTCAAGGGGCCGTACCGGCCGGAATGAGGGCGTCGCGCAAGGAAGGGCTCGGCATCGGCTGGTCGTTCCATCCTTGGTCAGGCGGTCCGCAACGACAGGAACATGACGACGCCGGCTGCAGCGATGACCCCGCATCCGGCCAGCAGCATCGAGTTCTTCACCCAGCGGTGAAAAGTGGCGCACGAGCGGCAGTACAGATAGCAGCCGCCCTTGTGGTGCGAAATCGGCGTGGCGCGTCCGTCCAGCGTGCAACCACACGAATAGCAGCAGCCCGCTGCGTTGCGCCGCTCTCCCCGGATGTCTCGCCAAGCATGCCAGGCCCAAAGGGCCAGAAACGGTGAGCCGATCACCAAGAAGAACAGCGTGACTCCGACGCCCCCCATATCAACAGCCTCTTTTGCGCTCGGCTCGAATTGTGCAGGCGCCTGGTGGGGTCGCGGGACCACCACCACCGGCTGACCCATTAGAAAAAAAGATACAAAACGAGACCAAGCAAGCGCTTGGTTGGTTGCTACAGTCCGGCGCCATGCCCGCCCGACCCACCGCCACCCCTGCAGCGCCGACGCCCTCGCCGCGCGAGCGGCTGCTCGCCGAAGCCATGCGGCTGTTCGGCGAGCGCGGTGTGGACGCGGTGTCGACGCGCGAGATCTGCGCCGCTGCCGGCGTGAACCCCGGCGCCATCCACTACCACTTCGGTGACAAGGACGGCCTCTACCGCGAGGTGCTGCGCCTGCCTGTCGCCGAACTGGACCGTCAGCTCACCGGCTTCGACGACCCTGGCCTGAGCCTGCACGAGTCCATCCGCCGCTTCATCCAGCCCTTCCTGTTCGACGACGGCTCCTGCAACGCGCAGCTGTTCTTCCGTGAAATGCAGGCGCCCAGCCCGGTGTTCATGGAGACGGTGGCGCGAGAGGTCGGGCCCATCTTCGACCGCTTCGCCCGCGTTCTGGCCCGCCATGCCGGGCTGGACGCGCCCACCGCCGCCATCCACCAGCTCGCGATGGGGCTGCAGGCCATGGCTCACGACTACGCAATGACCCGACCGATGCTGGACGCCTTCCACCCCGAACTGCTGGCCGACGACCCTTTGCTGGAGCAGACCTGCGACCGGCTGGCCGACTGGGGTTGTGCCCTGGTCGACCACGAACGCAGGCGCCACGCCGCGCAGCGCTGAGCCCGCGCCCTCTTGCCCCTCCCCCCGCTGGGCACGCGGCCTGCCCACCGCGAGCCAGCGCCCGAACCCCGCCCGGATCTGCCCGTACGGCAGACCTTCAACCCCTTGCCATGACCGGCCCATGAAGACACGCCTCCTCCTCACGGCCCCGCTGCTTGCGCTGCTGGCCGCCTGCATGACGGCGCCGCCAGCCGAGCCGCCGGCGCCGGCCGCCGTGCCCGCCGCGTGGCGCTCGCCGCTGCCCCACG
>JACCDS011423785.1_pt1 | contig 18998 bp, 13 predicted proteins | sample 7446441 | NCBI WGS metagenome assembly JACCDS01 (sample SAMN15323445, study PRJNA562643) | freshwater metagenome | isolation source: river surface water | place: USA:Blue River Watershed | collected 2017-08-17
AGACATCCACCAAGTCAGCGACCAACTTGCCCGAATCGCCACTGCTGGCCAGAGTGAAGTTGGCTTTACCGACAAGTTCGCGGCGCTCTGACCGGGTTTCACGCAAGGCTTTCAAAGCGCGAACACGACCTTCATTGCGGGTGCGACGTGCTTTAATACCCTGGCGAATCCACACTTCTTCCTGCGCCAATTTTTTGTCGAACAATTCATTGTGGCGCGCTTCATCAGCCAGCGCCTGTTCGCGATACACCAAAAAGCTGGTGTAATCCCCCTCCCAGTAACGCAAATGACCGCGATCCAATTCAGCAATATGGGTTGCCAGCGCTTGTAAGAGTGAGCGGTCGTGGGTGATAAAAACCAGTGCGCCATTGAAATTCAGCAACTGCTTTTCCAGCCATTCAATGGCGGCGATATCAAGGTGGTTGGTTGGCTCATCCAGCAACAGCACATCCGGCTCTAACACCAGGGCACGCGCCAAAGCCACGCGGCGACGCCAACCGCCCGACAGTTCGCGCATATAGCGATCAGCCGGTAAATCAAGGCGGGAAATAATTTCTTCTACTTTTTGCTGTAATGACCAGCCATCGTTGGCTTCAATTTTTTGCTGCAACTGGGTCATACGCTCCAGTTGGCTGTCGCTGATGTCAGCGGAATGGGAAATTGCACGGTATTCCGCCAACAATTCACCAATCCCTTGGGCACCTGCTGCCACAGCATCGAACACCAGGCGATCATCCGCCTCTGGCAAGTCTTGCTCCAAGCGTGCGACACGAATACCGGTTTGCCTGATGACATCGCCTTTATCCAGATCCACCTCACCGGCAATCACTTTCAACAGGCTGGACTTACCAGTGCCATTGCGGCCAATCAAACATAACCGCTGGCCGCGCTCGATAGTCAGGTCAACGCCATCAAGCAGCACTTGCAGGCCGTAACTTAGCCCTGCTTTTTCAATTTTAATCAAAGACATAGAAGGAATAATTCAGGTAGTTTTACAACAAAAATGATACTGGCAGAAGCACCGGTGGGCTGTTATTCTCAAAGGAGCCGCATCATATCCCAGCAGGCACACATAACCAACCCGCCGACTAGATAACCGTCCAGCAGCACGACAATAATTGGCAAGATAACAATTGAGGTTCCCATGAGGTTTTCGAAGATACTTTGGCCGCTGTCATTGAGTGCCAGCGTATTGATCGGCAGTATGACCCTGACTATCGCCAGCACTGCATTTGCCGCCACTCCCGCGCCCGCCAAACAGACCAGCAAACCCGATGCTCGCCAGCTTGAACGACAAAAATACAATCAGGCACAAAAAGCCTTAAACGCCAAAAATACCGCCGAATACCGACAGCTCGCCAAGCAATTACAGAATTACCCGCTTCTGCCCTACCTGGAATATCAGGAATTAAGTGAACGTTTGATCGGACTGCCGCGCAAAGATGTCGATGCGTTTTATACCCGCTACCCGGACTCATTTTTGGCCGAGCGATTGACCCATCGCTGGTTGCGGACCCTCGCGCTGCGTGAGCAGTGGACAGACTATCGCCACTACTACGATGCACGTCTCACTGACCCGGAATTGGCCTGCCTCAACCTCCGCGCACGCTTGGCGACGGGTGATAAAACCGCAATGGATGACGTAGCCGCCCTGTGGAATATTGAAAAAGCGCAATCCAAAGCCTGCGACCCGGTGTTTGCTGAATGGCGTAAAGCCGGCCGCATGACACCCGAGCTGATTTGGCAGCGTCACCTCAAGGTTTTGAAAGCAGGCAATAACAGTATGGCCAGCTACCTAAGCAACCTCCTACCGGCGGCTGAGCGCCCGAATGCCCTGCTGCTTCAGCAAGTCAATGCCAACCCTCGCTTGCTCAAGCAAACCGGCAAATTTGCAAAACAATCGCCACACATGAAAACCATCATCCTGCATGGGCTGGAAAAATTGGCGCGACTGAATGCTAAAGAAGCGCTGAGCCTATGGCGAATTTACGACGCGCAACAACTGTTTAGCGACGAAGACCGCAATACCATCAAACACCATATTGCACTGCGATTGCTGCATCAGGATTATGATACCGAAGCGCAAAATCTGGTTGCCTCCACACCCGGTTTAAACAGTGTCGACCTGCTTGAATGGCTGCTGCGGGAATCACTGCGCAAACAGCAATGGGAGCAAGTCAATGAGTGGTTGACGCGCCTGCCAGATGAGGCGCGCAGCACCGAGCGCTGGCGTTATTGGCAGGCGCGCACCATGGAAGAGCTGGGCATCAAGGAAATAAATGGCGAAACACCTATGGCGATATACAACAGTGTGGCGCCTGCTCGCAGCTTCTATGGCTTCCTTGCCGCCGATAAAACCGGCATTAACTATCACCTGCTCGACCGCCCGATCATCGTGAGCGATGAACAGGTGCGCGCGGTAGAAAATAGCCAGGGCATGCTGCGCGCTCGCGAATTTTTAGAGCGCGGTGAATTACCGGCAGCCACTCGTGAATTTTTTTACAGCGCACGCCGCATGCCGCCGGAGCAAACAGCGATTGCCGGTCGTCTGGCAGAGCGTTGGGGCTGGCACCGCCACGGCATTCAAGTGATGGCCGAAGCGCAACTCTGGGATGAATTACAAGTACGCTTCCCGATTGTGTATCAGGATCAGGTCACCAAGGCGGCCAAGCAAACCTCTGTGAATCCGCTGCTGATTTTTGCCGTCGCCCGCCAGGAAAGTGCCTTTATGCCCGATGCAAAATCGCCAGCGGGCGCTGTCGGCTTGATGCAACTCTTACCCTCCACGGCGAAACAAACTGCACAAAAAAGCGGGATGAGCTTTAACCCGCAGGATTTAGTACAGCCGGATAAAAATATCGCCTTGGGCAGCCGTTATCTGGACTATTTATTAGGCGTGTTTGATGGCAACCGTATTCTTGCCGCTGCCGCTTACAACGCCGGTCCATCACGCGTGCGCCAATGGATGAACAAAGAAAAAAATGCGCAGTTGCCTTATGACGTGTGGATCGAAACCATTCCATTCAAAGAGACGCGAGGTTACGTGCAAAACATTCTGTCTTTCTCGGTGATTTATGCCTATCGCCTCGGACAGGAAACCAGCTTCGTAACACCGGAAGAGGCAAATCGCACCCTCTAATTTCGCTGGAAAAACCTAAGCCACAAACAATAACGCCACCGATTGGCCCAATCGGTGGCGTTATTGTTTGCGAGGTATTAAGACTAAAAACACTTAGTTGGCAGGTTGGCTCAAAAAGGCTCGCAATCGTTTTTGCACCACAGCCGCCAATTCATCCGGCTGGAATTTGGATAAGAAATCGTTACACCCTACTTTTTCAACCATTGCTTTGTTAAAACTGCCGCTGAGCGATGTATGCAAAACCACGTACAAATCCCGCAGCGCAGGATCTTTACGCACCTCTGCCGTTAAGCGATAACCATCCATCTCGGGCATTTCCGCATCCGTTACTAACATTAAAATTTCATCGGTCACCTTGCGCCCGGAGGCTGACCATTGACGCAATAAGTTTAACGCTTGCAAACCATCCTGTACCGAGAGCACTTCAATACCAATATTACCCAGGGTTTCTACAACTTGCTTGACGGCCGTGGGCGAATCCTCGGCCAGTAATACTTTCAATTTACGCCGGCGCGCTTCCTGTACCAGATCGGAATCCAACACGTCTGCTGACACCTGTGTGTTGTAAGGAATGATGTCAGCAAGCACGCGCTCGACATCCAAAATCTCTACCAATTGATCCTCAATACGGGTGATAGCTGTTAAAAAATGACTGCGTCCGGTGCCTTTTGGCGGAGGCAATATCAACTCCCAATTCAGGTTGACAATGCGATCGACCTCGCCAATCAAAAACGCCTGCACAGAGCGATTGTATTCCGCGACTATTAAATTGGCGTTGTCCAAATCCTTAAGCGGACTCATGCCAATTGCTGCACGTAAATCGATCACTGGCACTGCCTGTCCACGCAGGTGTGCAACGCCCCGAATATGATGATGGCTATGAGGAACATGGCGCAACTTGGGGATCTTTACCACTTCCTGCACTTTAAAAACATTAATGGCAAAAAGTTGACGCCCGCCCAAGCGGAACATTAATAATTCCAGACGATTCTCACCCACCAAGCGGGTACGCTGATCAATGGAGTCCAGTAACTTAGACATTCTGTTACCCTGTGGTCAAAGGGGCTTGGCCGCAATAAAACAACACTGGCAAATACTGGCCAGCACTTTTTGAATTTAAATACCCTAGCAGTATAGACAAAAATACACGCTAAACCTGAAATAACAGGATGTAGCGCGAAACCGCTATAACAAAAGGCACATTGTAAGATATTCTTTTCGGGTTACACTTCAACATGAAGGTAGCAGGATATCCGGAAGCGGCACATTAACAACAACTAGCATCCAGTCCGTCACACTATGTCAGAAACCATACCACTGCTCGCACGCCAGCCAATTTTTGATGGCAACATGAAAGTTGTCGCTTATGAATTGTTATGTCGCAACAGCGAATTAAAGTTCATCGCCTCAACCGATGGTGATGCCGCCAGCTCACAAGTATTGCTTAATGCCTTTACTGAACTTTCCATTGAAGAGGTGGTAGGTACTCATAAAGCATTTGTGAATTTTACCCGCGCGCTGCTTAATTCACCGCCACCTTTTAGCCGCCAAAAGCTGGTGATTGAAGTGCTTGAGGGCCAACAAATCGATGCCGCCATGCTCTTCTCGCTCAAGCAGCTACGCGAGCAAGGTTACACCATTGCATTGGATGATTTTGAGCTGAGCGCCGATACCGAAAGTCTGGTCCCTTATGCAGATATTGTGAAACTGGATGTGTTGGCATTATCCCCCGAACAACTTGCACAGCATGTCAACCATTTAAAAACCTTTGGCGTCACCTTGATCGCCGAAAAGGTAGAAACCTACGATATGTTTGAAAAATGCAAAGCCATGGGCTTTGACCTTTTCCAAGGGTATTTTTTGGCAAAACCCCGCGTTATCAGTGGACGAAAAGTTTCCGAAAATAAACAATCAGTATTGCAATTACTCTCTGCCTTGCACGATCCCAATGCTCCTATCGACAAAATAGAACGCATGATTGCGCGCGACACCTTGCTGAGTTTTAAACTGCTCCGTCTGGTTAACTCGGCTGCCTTTGGCTTATCGCGCAATGTGGAGTCGCTGCGACAGGCAATTATGTTGCTGGGGCTCAACAAACTGCGCAATTGGGTGAATTTATTAGCGCTCTCCAACCTGAGTGGCAAACCCCATGAATTGAGTATCACTGCACTCACGCGCGCGCGCATGTGCGAAATGATTGCCACAAAAATTAACCAGCGCTCGCGCCCCGATTCTTTTTTTACGGTGGGTTTGCTATCGACACTGGATGCATTTTTGGATGCACCACTGGAAGAGCTGCTGCGCAATTTATCGCTGAGCGAACCACTGAATCAGGCCATGCTAAAACATACAGGGCCAGAGGGAATGGTGCTGGAAATTGTGCAAATGCACGAGCAAGGACACTGGCAAGAGATCAACTGGGATCACCTCGCCGCTCAGGGTATTACCCCGGAAAACCTGGCAGAAATTTACATCGATGCACTGCGCTGGGTTGCTGAAACCATGAGCACCCTGGGCGTAAGCGCCAACGAAAAATAACAGCTCACCAAACAATCCCCAGAGCAATACAGCAAGCTACACACTAATACGCTGGAGAAAATTCGCCGTTTGCGCTGCATCAAACGGCCAGCAGAGTTCATCAATATGATGGGGCGATTTTAATACCGGAATTTTTACCCCATAGCGCTCAATCAGTTCATCTGAAGCAGCGATATCAATTTCTTCCAATACCAGCGCGTAATGATTCAACAGCGGGTCAACAACCTCCCGCGCCAACTCACAGAGATGGCAACCGGGAGTGGAATATAAATAGAGGGGTTTCATACCAAGCATCCGCACAAAAAGTGCAGTTTACCAGTGACACGGGAGAAATCCTCGTGCCACCTGATGGATTGTTGAATCCTAGCGTAATTCCAACGCCAGTATTTCTTTCATAAAGTCACTAAACCGGCGCCCTTGTACCTTGTCCTGCTCAGTGTCGCCCGGTATTTTTTCTGCCAGATTCGTCAACAACAATTCAGGATCAGCAAATACAGACGCGCGATCAAGGTTATCGAGCAGATCGCGGATAAAATTCCCTAGCGGCAATAAGTTTTCAGGGTTCAAGCCGTTGCTGTTGCCATTGGTCGCTGCGCGAGCGGGCTCAAATGCTTGATAGGCTTTGGTGACCTGTTGGATTTCAGCCTGAGCCAGGTTCAGGGCAAAACCGCTAATTTGCTCAGAGTCAAACCCCAGGCTCATGGCTTTTGCAAAAGCGCCATCCAAATCACCAGCAAAGAATTGCCCGGCCAAATCGTTTACGCGACCAAGCAAATCATTAATGGCCACTAACTCAGCTTCGCTCAAATCCCCTTCAATACTCAGTGAAAAAGACTGACTGGAGCTGTAACTGGCATTCATCGCCGACAGGCTAGTCCCGCCCCTGCTTACATGCCCTGCCTCCATCGCCAAACCTTCACTGGATGCGGCCTTGATGGTCACCTTGTCACCCTCTTTGGTGGTCAACTCAAAGCTGAATTCACGTGCACGGCCATATTCATAGTTGGCATAACCGAGGTAGGACGTTGACGCAGGGATAAAATCGGGTACCGCCAACGCGACCGGTGCTGCTTTTGCACCGCCCGAGGTAATTTGTTCGCTGGTCACCGGTGCTGTTTTTTGCGGCTCATCGGCTACTGGAGCAGCCGCAGCCTGGATAAATTTGGCACGCAAGGCATCTACGCCCTCAAGCACCAGATCGTAGGTTTTACCTATATCCGTCTTGATTTCCGGCGACAGCAAACTCAAGGCTTCCAATTTTTCACTGGCTTCTGCAAACCCCTTTTTGAAGCCGGACAGCCCCGCCTCTAACCGTGCTTGCAATTCTTCCTGCGTGGCGCCATCGGCAACATCCATTTGTAAGCGCCGCTCGATGAATCCAAGAATATTATTGGCCACTTTCTCGGCGGTTAAGGGCTCAAATGCCGCGTATTCTGCGCTGGCACTTTGCCCCCGTGAGGCGATTTTTTCATAGGCCATGGTCAGGGTTTTATTGACCAGTTGCAGCGCGGTCTGGCGCTTTTCTTCCAGCGTCATCACTTTGGTGTCAGGCACCTGAAGTGCGTCGCGGCCATCTGAGCCTGCCGAATTAATGCTGCCCGATCTGGACGCCGAGCCATTGCTGGACACACTTGCCGGAAGCGAGTTGTTTAACGCCGGGTTGTTGAGCGAGGAAATAGTCATAAATTCACCTATGTGCTGCATCGGTCTGTAGCATCACAGGTTATCGACCAGCTTCTGTAAAGCTTAAAGACTTATTTGCGCGTTAAAATCAGGGTTGTTATAACCACAAGCGCCAATACTCCCAGGAAAATCAGCCCAAATTTGCCTTTATTGGTCTCTTCTACTGGCATCTTGGGGACGGGCGCGGCGCTGGTGCGCTTAACGGATGAGGCCCTGGCTACTTGTACTGATGGGCGAGCCGCAGACGACTTACGTACACCGGCTTCGGCTTGTATATCAGGGGATTCCTGCGGTGCCACCTTGCGTACAGTGGTTTTGTCCATGGCATCTACCGGCCCGATCACACCGAAACTCAGCGCATCAAAGCGCAACTCATCACCGCGTTTTACCCTCGCCTCTGCTACGCGCTTTCCATTGAGGAAGGTGCCATTGGCAGAATCCAGGTCTTTCACAAACAGCATGCCATCAATCACTTGCAACTGGGCGTGACGACGCGACAAATGCGCCGCTGGCAGGCTGATATCACACTCAGTGGAGCGACCAATCGTGGTGATGTCTTTCAGTGGGAAAACCCGGTTAGCCAAAGCCGTATGATTGGCCTTGAGTGACCAAGCAGTAGCTTTGGGCATACGCACCTGGGGGTTAGGCGCCGGTTGTTCTGCCGCAAGGCGCGCCTCGCGTTTGGGGTCTATCACAAGTAGCTGAACAGCCCCTATAACGATGGTGTCATCGGGTTTTAATTCGCAGGCGCCCGTGATTTTTTGCCCATTGACCACAACCGCTTGTGAGGGCACAAGGTTGCGCAACGTGAGGTGCTCATTGTCCACCAAGACTTCCATGTGCACATCGCTTACTAACGGATCATCAATTACCAATGCATTAGTCGCTGAACGACCTATCGTAATTTTTGGCTCAACTAACCATACCGCATTATATTTATTGTCTTTAAAGCGGATTTTGAGCATAGCAATTAACCTGAAAACAAAAACGAAACGGGCGTTGATAATGCAGCAGGCTTATGTTGATTTCAACACTCGCCCGACCAGATTACATTTGCAAACATACACCAATGGATTAAGGGAGATGCAACTTAAGCACACCGCCACCCAGTGGGCCGCCATTTTCAATGGTCATATAACCCTGCCCTTTTCTGGATTTATGAAGTGACAACACCTTACGCGCAAACAATAATCCCAACCGGGTATTGCCGGAATTAAATGATACTGATGCTTGGGGAATCGGGCCGAGCAACATATTTTCCGGATACCCCTGACCATCGTCCGCCACACAAATACAGAGGTACCCCTGCTCCTCACTCACGCGGATCAACAGGCGCTCGCGACAATAGCGGGCGCAATTCACGACCAGATTATTTAATACACCACCCACCAATTCGCTATCAAAATACCAGGCTAAATCTGCATCGCAATCCACCTCGATACGGATATTGCGCGAGCGCAACAAAGCATCATTACGAGCAATTTGTTCTTCAATCACGTCAATCAAATGGTGCTCATCAATCAATACCGCCAGGGTTTTTTCATCCATTTTGTAGAGTGATAGCAACTGCACCAACTCACCGTTAATGCGCGCCGCTTCATACTCCAATGTTGAAAAGAATTTAGCCTGCTGGGCATCCTTGGGGGGCGACGCCTCCATCATGGCTCCCAGGGTATTCAATAACATCCCCAGTGAATTTTTCATGTCGTGCACGCTGGAGGCCAGCACAAATGAAAAATCAATAGGAACCTGATCGTAATCCTGATCGGGATGCTTGGGTTCTGGATGCTGTTCCATTCTCAACCTCGCTGTTTCTCAAACGCCCGGACAAGGCTGTTGTAGACATCATTCAACTGACGATAGCGCTGAAACTGCGGGTGCTGCGGCGATATGATGGCGCTCGTTTTAGTAAAGGTTTGTTGAATGCGCTCGCTGAGCGCCGGATTAAATTGGGTTTTCAACTTATCAATCAGTGCTTGTACATAATTCAAACGCAAGCCCACATGATTAGGTAATTTTTGCAGCGCGATTTTAAACGCATCGGCCGCCGCCGAAAAATCTTTGGCGTTGTAATGGGCTATGCCTTTTTTGTTGATTTCGGCCACCATCAGCTTATTTTTTTCACTGCGCGGCTCATCCAACAATACATCCAGTTTTTGTAATTGCTGCTCATCGGCAGCGTAGTGTTCCAGTAAATCGGCAAGGCATTTTTGCGCATCATTGTTACGCCCCAACAATCGCAAGGCGCGCACCATTTCGATTTGCACCGGAAGCGCACTGTCGTCCTTGGTATTACCCAACACGGACTGTGCATTCACCAATGCGTCCTGCGCACGCCGCTGGTCACCTGCACAGATTTGCAATTGACTCTCCAACAACAGCGACTGCGCTTTACGTAAATTATTCTTGCCAAATTTATCTTCCAGATTATTGGCGCTGGCAATGGCATCCCGTATCAAGGGCTTGGCCAGTTCTTTATCCATTGAAAATAAATCGATGGTAGCTTGAGCAAACAGGGAGTGAACATCAGACTTATCAAAACAGGAGTGCTCGCCCAATTTCACAGCGCGCTTGAGTGCATTGGCAGCGGTCAACAAATCATTATTTTGCTGGGCCACAACGCCCAGCTCTTGCTGGCGCAAAATGGACAGGGGCGACAGATCTGTCGCCTTTTGTAAAATGTCTTGCAAGCCTTCTGTATTGTGCTGCAACTTGAATAACTCGGCTTGTAAATCATAGGCTTTCATACACAGCGGATTGGACTGCAAAATATTTTCAAGCCACTGCTGGGCACCCAGTAAATCCTGCTGAGCCAGTTTGGTTTTTACCATGCCCAGTTGGGCCCACTCCAATTCGCGGTTATCCAAAACAGTGCGATAGAGCTCTTCCGCTGCCGACAAATTGTGTTGTTGCAAATAGAGCTGCCCTAAAATTTTCTGGCAACTGTTGGTATAGCGGCTCCCCTGCGCAATCAGTTTATTGCACAGGGTAATGGCCTGCTCGTCTTCACCGGCTTTTTGTGCCGCCAGCACCTCTTTTAATTCCAAACGCTGCTCAAATAACCGGTTAAGGCGCTGGTCGAGGGCTTTGGGGGTAATAGGTTTGGCGAGGTAGGCATCCGGCTCGTAATCGTAGGCAGCCATGATGATGCTTTTGCTGGATTCAGCCGACACCAGAATAAACAGGCTATCGGCACAGGGGTTATCGGTTGATCGCAATTCTTCCAGCACTTGCTGGCCGCTTTTGCCTTTTCCCAAATTATTGTCACAGAGAATCAGATCGTAACAGCGCGCTTTGCAATAGCGCAGCGCCTCTTCACCAGACGCTGCCGAATCCACATTCCCTATTCCCAAATCCATGAGCATCTTGTACAGGGTACTGCGAAAATTCTCAAAGTCGTCAATTATCAATGCATGCATCTTGTAAAAGCCAAGATCGGCCATTAGTCCACCTCCGGAAAGAAATCAAGCTAAGGATAGCTCAGTATTTTCCTATGGCTAGCGGATTCAGCGGGATTCCGGCGGCAGAGCGATCAATAATGCGCCCCGGATGGTTGACGTCGACGGGATAGGAACAAGCGATTACCACCCTCTTGCTTGGCACTTTGTTTGGCCTCAGCCAATAACTGCGATATTTGATGATGTGTTTTGCACTGCGCCAAATCCGGTTCTACCGCACCTATTGCCAAGGTTAACGCACCAAACTTTTGCCGACGCCCCTGGCGATCTGTGCTCCAATAATCGGTTGTTGCTTCCGGCATCAACCGCTCACTCATGCGGGTAAACTCTGCCAATATTTGTTCACAGCGCTGCTGCCAGTCGGCACAGCGAAAAACCACGATAAAATCATCGCCGCCCACATGTCCGACAAAATCCTGCTGGCTATCCACTGCCGCGCACAAAATTCGACCAAGGTTAAGAATCGCGTCATCACCAGCGCTGTATCCAAAGGCATCATTAAACGGCTTGAAGTGATTGATATCGCAGTAGGCCACCACAAACGCTTTTTGATGCAACAACAAGTGATCAACCCATTCGTATAAAGGCACATTGCCCGGCAGTTGGGTCAAGGGGTTACTGTGACGAGCTACGCGCAATTTTTCTTCGGTGATGGAGCGCAACAAATCACGCACTTTGCCAACACCCAAATACTGATCCTTATCGCTGACGATAAAGTCCACACTGAGATTTTGCCCCGGGTCCTCGCTGATTAATTGCCCAACGGTTTTAAGGTCAGCATTCACATCCACAATAATCGACAAGGCACAAATAAATTCACTGACCGGTTTCTGTGCATAAAGCTCATGGGCAAAGCGTCGCGAAAAAATATTCAGTATTTCCGCACGGCTGACCATTCCCAACGGCCGTCCTTGGTCGACAACGGGCATACAGGTCAAACGCGTATCGGCACGGAACATTTTAACCAGGGTTTCAGCCGTGACAGACGGCTCAACAAATGCACAATCGACAACAATTTCCCCCACACGGCGCGTGAAATGGTCGTGATAGCGGTGCATAGAGGCGCCGGATAATTGCACCAGGTTCGCGGGCAATTCCGTGGCAGGCAAAGCCTGCGGGTGGGCAATAAAATAGCCTTGGGCATAATCAACACCCATGGTAACCAGCGTGGTAAATTCAGCTGCGGTTTCTATACCTTCTGCAATCGCTTTGTGGCCCATGCGGTGGGCAATATCCAAAATCGCCCGCACGAATTCGCGCTTAACCGGGTCTTTATCGATACCAGCAATAAAGTGGCGATCAATTTTCACATAGTCCGGGCAGAGCTCGCTCCACACCCGCAAGCCAGCATAACCGGCCCCCAAATCGTCGAGCGCCACAGCAAAACCCTGACGTTTGAAATGATCGGAGGCGGCGCAGAGTAAATCCAGTTCATCCAGTGGTTGGCTTTCGGTGAGTTCAAATACCAGGCGCTCCGCGCTGAGCCCTACACGCTGCAAAATTTCCCGGGTTACGCCATCGCGATACTGGCTATCCGTAAAACTGATGGGACTCATGTTAAGGAATAATTTGCCGGGCAAATTTAACTCGACAAAGCGCTCACACGACACCTCGCGGCAGGCAAACTCCAGGGATGCCAACAGCCGCGATGCACGGGCAACCGCGAATAATCTATCGGGTTTGTGCAAGGGGCTGGTTTCCGGGCCGCGAATCAGCGCCTCGTAACCGATAATACGGGGATTCTCCACCGCCATAATGGGTTGGAAAACAGGGGTTAGCAGCTTGAACTCAATCAAGCGGCGCAATTCCTTGTGCAGAAGTGATGATTGAACAACGTTATTCTGCAAATGCATAGGACCACAACTTAACAGCTGGCGAGGATAGAAAGTAATAGTCAGAATAATCCCGCCGAAAGATGACAGTTTTATGAATGTGGGAATTTGTTGTCATCGACATTGGGCGCTACAATGCCCGCCCCGGCAGCAACCTGCCTACATCATCACCAATCAGTTGATATCATGCCCAACCGCGATCACCCATCCGCTACCAGCCCGGACACCATTTACGCCAACCCTCTGGCCGAGGTCAGCCGTTTTACCTTTGATGAGCGCGTGGTGGATGTCTTCCCCGATATGATCAAGCGCTCAGTGCCCGGTTACGCCACCATTATCAATATGATTGGCAACCTGGCTGAGCGCTATGCGCAAGCCAATAGCAATTGCTATGACCTTGGCTGCTCACTGGGAGCCGCGACACTGGCGATGCGCCACCGTATTCAAGCCGCCAATTGCAAAATTATTGGCGTTGATAATTCCGCTGCTATGATTGCGCGCTGCCAGCAAGTAATTGCTGCAGACAGCGGTGAAGTACCTGTGGAATTGGTTGAAGCCGCCATTCAACAGGTTGCCATTAACAACGCATCCATGGCGGTACTGAACTTCACGCTGCAATTTATTTCTGTTGAGGAGCGCCTGCCAACCCTTAGCGCTATTTGTGATGGGCTCAATCCGGGCGGTGTGTTAATTCTCTCGGAAAAAGTGGCGTTTGATGATGAGCCACACCAACAACTCATGACTGAATTGCACCACAATTTCAAACGCGCAAATGGTTATAGTGATTTGGAAATTGCGCAAAAACGCGCCGCGATTGAAAATTATTTAATTCCGGAAACACTGGATGCTCATCGCCAACGTTTACGTCAGGCCGGATTTTCCAGTGTGGATGTTTGGTTTCAATGTTTTAATTTTGCGTCGCTGATTGCGATTAAATAACACAAGGCTTTGTAGTGACCCAGATTAATTACGACTATTTACTTCACGCACTGGAAGATACCGCGCTGGCTGATTGGGCCAAAATACTACCAGAGCAAATTGCCGCTGGTCTCAGTGAAAAACGCTACGGTGATTTAGCAGGCTGGAAAGCCTCTCTGGCAAAATTGCCATCGGTCAGCACGCAACATATTGAGCTTACTGATGCAGTGCGTATTGGTACGAGCGATGATTGTGACGAGACCACGCGCGCCACCATCAAATCCGTATTGCAAGAATTAATTCCCTGGCGCAAAGGCCCCTACTTTATTCACGACATTCACATTGATACGGAATGGCGCTCGGATTGGAAATGGGATCGTGTGTTGCCGCACCTGGCGCCGCTCAAAGATCGCTTGATTCTGGATGTTGGCTGCGGCAATGGCTATCACTGCTGGCGCATGCTCGGTGCGGGCGCAAAACGTGTGATAGGTATTGATCCATCCCCGCGCTTTATTGTGCAATTTCACATGATCAAACATTTTGCCGGCGCCCATCACCCGGTTGATGTACTGCCGCTCGGTATTGAAGACTTACCCGAAAAATTACACGCCTTTGATACGGTGTTTTCCATGGGCGTTTTTTATCACCGTCGCTCGCCCATGGATCACCTGCTGGAATTAAAAAACACTCTGCGTCCCGGCGGGCAATTGGTGCTGGAGACTCTGGTTATTGAAGGAGAATCTGGCGATGTGCTAGTGCCTGAAGGTCGCTATGGCATGATGAATAATGTGTGGTTTTTGCCCAGTTGCGACACCATGATTTCCTGGCTGCGCAAAATGGGTTATCAAAATCCACGCGTTGTAGATATTTGCCCCACCACCACAGAAGAGCAACGCGCGACGGAATGGATGCGTTTTCATTCACTGCCGGAATTTTTAGATTCCAACAATCCTCAGCGCACCGTTGAAGGCCACCCTGCCCCTATCAGAGCGGTATTTGTTGCCGAAGCCTAAGCAAAATAAAAATCAACACATAAAAAAGCCCCGACTATCTTTTATAGTCGGGGCTTTTTTATTCAGGTTTTCCAGGGTGCTGTACAGTAATATTGCGGCAGCGCTGCTTATACCATTAGAAGCGAATACCACCGCTCAATGCAAAACCTTCTGTTTTATCGGAACCAGTGATATAGGCCAAATTAAATGCGCCCAAGCCAACACCGAATGAGTAGGTATCATCCAGCGCGTCTTTTTGTTCCTGCTCAATACCGGCACGCAAGCGCAATAAATTCCACACACTGTATTCAACACCGGCGCGCAGCATTTGTGTCTCGCCCGGTAATCCGATGGCGGGAACCGCGTTCAAATCCAGCGCCACCTCGGCTTTTAAATTACCCTTCACATAACCAACTGCACCAACAAATTGACGCTCGATAGAGATGACCTCTTCCGGATCGATGGTTTTGTAATCTTTGTTTTGCAAGTTATTTGCCACCAACCCATAACGCAGATTACCTGCGATATAAGTTAAACCCAAATCATAATTCATTGAGTCTTCTTTGCGAGTGTAGTCATCCGCATCAAAGTCGTCTTCGTCAAAATCGGCGACGTTGCTGGTGTAAATAATACTTTCTACTTCTACTTTTTTCGGTTTGAAACCAACCAACAAGTGGTTGCCATTATCCAGAGTGAATGCCTTGGAAAATGCAACGCCTATATCCGTTACGATTGCACCATAACCTTCAATAGTGGATTCCAATTCTGCATTCAGGTCTGATGGATTCAGATTTTGTTCCAGATAGCGGTCAATCAAATCAAGGTCATCCTGCGCAATATCAGGACTGAGTGAAATATAACCGCGTCCGCTAGCAATAAATGCCATAGACACCAATTGATTTGGAATCGATACCGCAACATTTGCGCCTACAGCTACGCGCGCGCTATCGCCATCAATATCTTGCAAACGTTTTTTCAGCTCCGTCGCCTGTGCGTTAGTCAGCACTTGAGAGTTTTCAATTTCATCAAACAAATCAACCAAATCGTCTGCCTGATCAATCAGGTCGTCCTTATCCGATACCAGAGCGCCGGCACCAATTAAGAGTGCAAAATCATCTTTCTCCGGATCGTAGGAGGCACCCAAGCTTGGATTCAGCAGTACGCCCTCAGAGTAGTTACCCGTTGCATATGCAGCCCCGGACATACCGGAAAGACTACCGTGATACTCGCCACCAAACGACGGTAAGGAGGCACTGATCAGCGCAATACTCAATAGCGTTTTTTTCATTAGGATATTCCTTAGATAAGTATAAATTTCAAACAGCGCGGCAAACCCCAAGGGATCGAGTGATCCATTTACAGCGCCTGCAAGTCAGCGGAAAACTTGTGCAAGAAATCAACAAACCATGACTTATGTCACAGTTGCTGGAAAGGATAGCAGAGAAGTATTGAAGGACAAGTTAAGCACTTGGAGAAGCGCTAGGTAGAATTACTCTATTGCGCGCCAAAAGACGTGGCGCGCAATAGGTGTTAATGCAGTGAATATTAGCCCGCGTATTTAATCGAACAACCGTAAGGTGCAGTGCTTGGATTAGTCACCTTGGTTCCGGCTTTTACTGCTTCAAGCGCATCTTTCACGTAGGGAATAGCCTTGGGGATATCCTCCTCTTTAGTGGTTTTAATACTATCAATTCCACCTTTATAAACCAGTGTGCCTTCTGCATTAATGACAAACATATGCGGAGTCGTTTGCGCGTTATACAGTTTTCCAATGCTGCCATCTGAATCCAGAATTACATGGCTTGGCGCTGCACCGCGCTGCGTATTTAAACTCAAGGCAGTGGCACCATCCACATGCCCTTGTTTACCGGGGGCGGAGGAAATAATTTGCAGCCAAACCACACCATCGGCTGTGGCAGATTTTTGCAAGGCGGGAATGTTACCACTCAAATCATAGTGCTTTTTAACATACGGACATTCATTGTTCGTCCATTCAAGCACCACAGTTTTGCCTTTTAAATCGGCGAGATTAATGGTTGATCCATCAGCGGCAGCCCCCGAAAAAACCGGCGCCGGTTTATCGATAATCGGATTAGCCCATGCCGGTACAGCCGCCAGGGTTATCAGCGCACTGGTTGCTACTACTTTGCCCAGCAATGATTTTGCACCTTGAATAGTTAACATAAGAACTCCTATAGGTTATTAATTAAGATTAGTTACTACAGTTTTCATCAGGCACTTAACATTTACATCACATAAAAAAACTCAATCACGGCTCGCATACTCAACACATGCTCAGGATCAATGGGGTTGTTCAATAGCGGCGATTACCATATCCGGCGTCAGTATTTGCGGTAACTCGCGGGGCGCACTGCCCGACTCGGGATAAAAAAGATAAAGCGGTACACCACTACGATTAAATCGTTTTAAAAATGCAGTAATCTCAGGGTCACGATTTGTCCAATCACCTTTTAAATAAGTGATACCCGCGCGATTAAATGCATCAATGACACCTTGATCGCTGAGCGCTACTTTTTCATTCACCAGACAACTAATACACCAGGCTGCGGTGAAATTAACAAATACAGGTTTATTATCGGCGCGCAAGGCATTCAAGCGCGCCTCACTGAATGGTTCCCAATGCTGTGCGGCAGAGGTGCTTGCTTGTGTGCTACTGGTATGAGAACCATCAATGCGGATAAAGCTCACCGCCAGCACACCGGCAATAAGCAATACCGCACTGCAACTGCCCAGTCGACGCCATCCGGTTGAGGCATAACGACTGCTGTCGTAAATCCAGGCAGCGAGCGCCAGCAACAACATACCACCCAATACAATTACCAAAGCATCCAGCCCCGCTTGCTGCACCAGAACCCACACCAACCAGATGGCAGCAGCGTACATTGGGAATGCCAGCAGCTGTTTCATCCGCTCCATCCAGGCGCCCGGACGCGGCAACCACCGCTGCAAACGAGGCCAACACGTCAGCAGCAAATACGGCAATGCTAGCCCCAATCCCAAACTCAGAAATACCGCCAAAAGCATCAAGGGTGGCTGCGCCAATGCATAACCCAGTGCTGCAGCCATAAAAGGTGCCGTACAAGGTGTTGCGACAATCGTGGCCAACACGCCAGTAAAAAAACTACCGCCATAGCCTGGCTTTTCGGCAAGCGATGCGCCCACACCCGCAACAGAACCGCCAATGTAAAAAACACCGGACAAGCTCAAACCGACAGCAAACATCAAGTAAGCAACGGCTATAACAAAAAGGGGCGATTGGAATTGGAAACCCCAGCCGATCTGCGCACCACCCGCTTTTAATGCAATCAGTACCAGTGCTAACAGCGCAAAACTGGCCAACACACCCAGGGTGTAGGCGGCGCCGTGCAGGCGTATTTGTGCAGGGGATTGATGCGCATGGCTAACCAGTGACAGCGCCTTGATCGACAATACCGGAAACACACACGGCATAAGGTTCAAAATAATGCCGCCAATCAGGGCCAACAACAGCGCACTGAAAAAACCGGGCAGCGAGTCGGCAACATCTGCCGTCGTTGCCGCCAATAGAGGGGTATTGATTTCAAAACCACGGATTATGGCGGGCGTGGGAGTGCTTGATCCCTCAACCTGTACCTGCTCTTGAATAACTAACACGCCCGTCAAGGATTGCCCGGGAGATAGAGGTGCCTCGCCCTCCTCAATCACCAACTCCAACCCTTGCGATGTTGTGGTCACCCGCTGCGGGGCACTTTGCTGGATACGCCCCCAATCATAAGGATAAAACCAGATATCGCTGACCTGCGGGATTTGTGCGGCGGGTAATCCGAGCGTTAACCTGAGCTGGGTTTGGCCGCTTGTAGCATCTACTTGTGCCTGATGTGCGCTGATTTTATAAGGGCTGGCAACCGGTAGTTGCGCCAAGGCTTGCTCTATGAGAGGGCTCCCCTGCCCCGTGGATTCTGACGAACCAACAACCGGCAAACTCAGTTCAAGGGCAACTTGCTGGGGAATACATTCTTCTTCGCAAACCAACCAATCCACTAACGCCGCGGCGGTGAACTGATCGCCCGGCTGTAACCGGGCGGGAACACTGATTTTAGTCAGCAGGGTGACGCTATTTTCATAGCCATAATTGGTGATTGGCCCCAGCGAAAAACGGCTGGGGATAGGCCAATAAATCTCGCTAGCCGTCGCCCCCTCCGGCAAGGACCAATCGATAGTCGTGGCATTCCCGGAATCGCCAGGATTAACCCAATAAGTATGCCAGTGAGGAATGATTTGTTGGTGAAGGCCGAGGTAAATCTCGGAGCCGGGGTGCACCGCAGCGACTGATGCCACCAATTGCGCCGCTACTTGCTCTGTCGACGCACGATCAGAAGCCGCCTGTGCGACATGCGCAACCGCCGCTAACAATATCCAGCCTGTAAATCGCCACAGC
>JACCDS011279748.1_pt1 | contig 18986 bp, 14 predicted proteins | sample 7446441 | NCBI WGS metagenome assembly JACCDS01 (sample SAMN15323445, study PRJNA562643) | freshwater metagenome | isolation source: river surface water | place: USA:Blue River Watershed | collected 2017-08-17
CCGCTGGAACACCTTGCTGACCGCGTTGCAACAGTTCAAGGACGATTACGACAAGAACATGCCGATGTGGCGCATCCTGCCGGAATTCGCCGCCGCGAATCCGCGCTATGAGCGTGTCGGCCTGCGCGAGCTGTGCCAGCAGATCCACGACATGTACAAGACCTACGATGTGGCGCGCCTGACCACCGAGATGTATCTGTCGGACATGCAGCCGGCGATGAAGCCGTCGGATGCGTTCGCGAAGATGGCACACCGCGAGATCGACCGCGTGCCGATCGATGAGCTCGAAGGCCGCGTGACCGCGATCCTGCTGACGCCTTACCCGCCGGGCATACCACTGCTGATCCCGGGCGAGCGCTTCAACAAGACCATCGTTGATTACCTGAAGTTCGTGCGCGCCTTCAACGAGAAGCTGCCCGGCTTCGAGACCGATGTGCACGGCCTGGTGAAAACCGAGATCGATAGCGTGAAGGGGTATTACGTGGACTGCGTACAGCAGTAAGCCGGCAAGCGCTTGCAGCGCCGAGGTGCGGAAGACCGACTCAGGTCTTCGGCAACGTCACCCCATGCTGCCCCTGGTACTTGCCGCCACGGTCCTTGTATGAGATCTCGCAGACTTCGTCGCTCTCGAAGAACAGTACCTGCGCACAGCCTTCGCCCGCGTAAATCTTGGCCGGCAGCGGCGTGGTGTTGGAAAACTCCAGCGTCACATAGCCTTCCCATTCGGGTTCGAACGGGGTCACGTTGGCGATGATGCCGCAGCGCGCATAGGTCGACTTGCCCAGGCAGATGGTCAGCACATTGCGCGGGATGCGGAAGTATTCGATGGTGCGCGCCAGCGCGAACGAATTGGGCGGGATGATGCAGACGTCGCTCCGGATGTCGACGAACGAGTTCTCGTCGAAATTCTTCGGGTCGACGATGGTGCTGTTAATGTTCGTGAAGATCTTGAATTCATTGGCACAGCGGATATCGTAGCCATACGACGATGTGCCATAGGAGACGATCTTTTGGCCGTTGGCCGTGCGGACCTGGCCCGGCTCGAACGGCTCGATCATGCCGTGCTGCTCGGCCATGCGGCGGATCCACTTGTCGGATTTGATGCTCATCGGGAGACGCGAAAGGATTCAACGGCGGTAATTCTACGCGAATCCGGACGGCTCCCCTGACATGAGCACCGCGGCCGGCCTGCCCCCATGGCCGGCTCAGCGCTGCGCGGATGGATCGCATCGACACCTGCGCGCCGGCCGCGGCGGGTGCTCATTCGAGACTGCTCAGGATACGGTCAGCGACGAAGGCTTCGATCATGTTAAATACCGCCGCCAGATGGACCTCCTGTACCGTCTCTCCACTGTCGAGTCGCATCAGGCAGCGCGCGTATGTACTGTTGAACTGGCATTGGTGCTGTGCGCCGATGTGCAACGCATGCGCACTGGCCGCCGGCCCGGCCGGGTCTTTTCCGTTCAACGGCTGCTGGCTGGACGGGACTGCACCGTCGATATAGCGGCGCTTGATGCGGTTCGCATGCTCAAGGGTGGGCTGCTCCCGAAATCTTTCTGCCTCCTTGAAAAAGTCGACGCTGTCCAGCAGCTGCTTGCGTTGGAGCGCAGGCAGTCGCCGTCGGCGCTGTGTTTCGTAGGCCGGATCAAACAAAAAGACCCTGAGCTTGTCAGTGTCACTACCCGGCGGCAAGACAAGCGCGGCCGCTTCGGCCGACTGCCCAGCGGATGGCCGGCACGCTGGAACAGGACGCCCATCCCGGAATGGCTGGGTTCAACGCGCCGGTCGGGTTCGGCCGGCGGCACCTGACCGCCTTCGTTCCTCCGGGTCGACGTACTGCGCGTTGTTTTCATAAGAAAGCTTCTGCGGATCGCGATCGCCATCGCGTCATTTCCACATGAGTCGCGCAAAACCGCCACCGGTTTGCCCATGGCGCAGCGGGAACGCAGTGGCACGACCGCCGGATCTCCCTGCCCTGCATCAGCCTACCGCTGCATCGATTCCCATACCTTCTGCAAGCGCTTCAGCGACACCGGCATCGGCGTCTTCAGTTCCTGCGCATACAGCGACACGCGCAGCTCTTCCAGCAGCCAGCGATACTCCTGCATGCGCGGGTCGCCGTGACTGCCGCCCTTCATAGCGCGCTGCCACGGGGCCGCCGCCTGCTGCCAGTCGGCCATCAGTCGCGCGTCGCGCGCCGGATCGGCACGCAGCTTGTCGATGCGCACCTGGATCGCCTTCAGGTAACGCGGGAAATGGGTCAGCTGCGCATGGTCGGTATCGGCGACGAAGCGCTTGTGCACCAGCGACTGCAATTGCGCCTGCAGGTCGGAATGCGCGGCGGCATGCGACTTGATGCCCTGCAGCTTCTTCGGCAGCGTGTGGTATTCGGCCAGTATCTGTCCGACCAGCCGCGCAATCTCATTGACCAGCAGGTTCAGCCGCGCCTTGCCCTCATCGCGCCGGATGTTGAACTCCCCTTGGTTGGCCGGCAGCGGCAAGGGCAGGCAGGCGCGCGCGAGGCCGGCCTGGATGATCTGGTCACGCAATTCCTCCTGCGTGCCCAGCGCCATGAACTGCATGCCCATCTGCTGCAGGCCCGGCACATTCTTCTCGAGGTATTTCAGCTGCTCCTTCAACTGCAGCGCGAACAGCCGCCGCAGTCCCTTCAGGTGGATGACAGCGGCCTCATTGGGGTCGTCGAACACTTCGATGTCGCAGTGCGCGCCTTTATCCACTAGCGCCGGGAAGCCGATCAGTTTCTGCCGGCCCTGCTGTATCTCCAGCAGCTCGGGCAGCTCGCCAAAGGACCAGGTGGTCAGGTTCTGGTAAGCGGACGGTGCCGCAACGGCGCCCTGCCCGCCCGCGCGCGCCGCCGGTGCCTGCCGTGCAACCGGCACGGCCGCCGTGTCGGCCACCGGCACGACCTGCTCGGCGATTTTCTGGAATTGCTCGCGCGCCTGCGCGCCGAACTCAGCCTGCAGCGCAGCGAGGTTGCGGCCCATGTCGAGCTGGCGACCGTGCTCGTCGACCACCTTGAAGTTCATGAAGTGGTGCGCCGGCAGCGTCTCGAGCTTGAAGTCGGCGAGCTTGAGCATCGTGCCGGTGTGCTCGCGCACATCGGCGATCAGCGCGTCCAGCAGCGCGCCATGGCCGAACTTCTTCGCCGCGTGGACACGGTCGCAAAACCCGGCCGCATAGTCGGGTAGCGGCACGCAGTGGCGGCGCAGCTTTTGCGGCAGCGATTTCAGCAGCAGGTGCACCTTCTCCTTCAGCATGCCGGGCACCAGCCAGTCGCAGCGGTGCTGCGATACCTGGTTCAGTGCATACAGCGGCACGGCGAGCGTGACGCCATCGCGCACCGAACCCGGCTCGAAGTGATAGGTCAGTGCCATCTCGATGCCGGCATTGCGCATCAGCTTCGGGAACAGGTCGGTGGTGACGCCGGCAGCTTCATGCCGCATCAGGTCGTCACGGCTCAGGTACAGCAGCTTCGGCGCGGCGGCGCTGGCCTGCTTGAGCCACTTGTCGAAATCGACCGCGGTGCAGATGCCCGCGGGGATCTGCTGGTCATAGAACGCAGCGATCAGCTCTTCGTCAACCAACACGTCTTGCCGGCGCGACTTGTGCTCAAGATTCTCGATCTCGCGGATCAGCTTCTGGTTGTGCGCGAAGAACGGCGCGCGTGTGTCGAAGTCACCGTCGACCAGTGCGCCGCGAATGAAAATCTCGCGCGCTTGCTGCGGATTGATCTTGCCGTAATCAATGCGGCGCTGGGTATAGACTACCAGCCCGTACAGCGTGGCGCGCTCGTAGGCGGAGACTTGTCCGCTTTTCTTTTCCCAGCGCGGGTCGCCGTATGACTTCTTCAGCAAATGGCCGCCGACCTTCTCCAGCCATTCGGGCTGGATGTTCGCGAGCGTGCGCGCGAACAGCCGCGAGGTGTCGACCAGCTCGCCCGCCACCACCCAGCGTCCGGCTTTCCGGGCCCGCGACGAGCCCGGCCACAGATGAAACTTGATGCCGCGTGCGCCGAGATAATGCGGCTCGTCCTCCATCTTGTAGCCGATGTTGCCGAGCAGGCCGGTCAGCAGCGCCAGGTGCAGCTGTTCGTACGTGGCCGCTGACTCATTCACGCGCCAGCCCTGCTCGCGTACCAGCGTGAACAGCTGCGAATGGACGTCGCGCCATTCGCGCAGCCGCAGCTGCGACAGGAAATTTTCGCGGCACTGTTCCTGCAGCTGGCGGTTGGTTTTCTTGTGTTCGATCGCCTCGTCGAACCATTTCCAGATCTTCAGGTAGCCGAGGAACTCGGACTTGTCATCGGCAAACTTGCGGTGCGCCTGGTCGGCCGCACCCTGGGCCTCCTGCGGACGGTCGCGCGGGTCTTGCACCGACAGCGCGGCCGCGATCACCAGCATCTCGTGCAGGCACTGGTGGTCGCGGCCGGCCAGGATCATGCGGCCCACGCGCGGGTCGAGCGGCAGGCGCGCGAGTTCGCGGCCAAGCGCGGTCAGTTCACGCGCGTCGTCGACGGCGCCCAGTTCCTGCAGCAGCTGATAGCCGTCCGCAATCGCTCGCCCCAGTGGCGGCTCGATGAACGGGAACTGCTCGACATCGCCCAGCCGCAGCGACTTCATGCGCAAGATGACCGCCGCCAGCGATGAGCGCAGGATCTCGGGATCGGTGAACTTCGGGCGCTGCAGGAAATCATGTTCGTCATACAAACGGATGCAGACGCCGGCAGCGACGCGGCCGCAGCGGCCGGCGCGCTGGTTGGCCGCCGACTGCGCCACCGGCTCGACCTGCAGCTGCTCGACCTTGTTGCGATAGCTGTAGCGCTTCACGCGCGCGGTGCCGGCATCGACCACGTAGCGGATGCCGGGTACAGTCAGCGAGGTCTCGGCGACGTTGGTCGCCAGCACCAGGCGGCGCGCATTGGTGGTCTTGAACACCCGCTCCTGTTCCTGCGCCGACAGGCGCGCAAACAGCGGCAGGATCTCGACGTGCGGCGGATGGTGCTTGCGCAGCGCCTCGGCGGCGTCGCGGATCTCGCGCTCGCCCGGCAGGAACACCAGGATGTCGCCGGGACCGATACGTGCCAGCTCATCGACCGCGTCGACGATGGCATCCATCAGGTCGCGCTGCTCCTTTGCCTTCGCAGCCGCTGACACTGCATTCGCGGCGGGCCGGACCTCCTGCTCGACCGGGCGGTAGCGTACCTCGACCGGATAGAGCCGGCCCGACACTTCGATCACGGGTGCCTTGCGGCCGCCGCTCTCGAAATGCCGCGCAAAACGGTCGGCGTCGATGGTGGCCGAGGTGATGATCAGCTTCAGGTCCGGGCGCCTGGGCAGCAACTGCTTCAGGTAGCCGAGCAAGAAGTCGATGTTCAGGTTGCGCTCGTGCGCTTCATCGATGATCAGCGTGTCGTACTGGCGCAGCAGCGGGTCGCCCTGGGTCTCGGCCAGCAGGATGCCATCGGTCATCAGCTTGATCCATGCGCCGTCGGACAGGGTGTCATTGAAACGCACCTTGTAGCCGACATGCATGCCGGGCGGCGAGCCGAGCTCCTGTGCGATGCGCTTCGCGGTTGACGATGCGGCAATGCGGCGCGGCTGCGTATGGCCGATCAGGCCGCGCTCGCCGCGCCCGATCGACAGGCAGATCTTCGGCAGCTGGGTGGTCTTGCCGGAGCCGGTTTCGCCGCTGACGATCACCACCTGGTGCGTGCGCAGCGCATCGGCGATCTCGTCGCGCCGCCCGGACACCGGCAGTTCCTCGGGAAAGGTGACGGCCGGCAGCGGATTGCGTACAGGGGCAGGCAAAGGAGTGCGCCCTGACGGGCGCCGTGCGGGCACCGGCGGCGCTTTTTTCGGGGACTGGGGCGCGGACATGTCGGGGCGAATCATAATGCCGGCCATGGAGAACCCTACCCAGTTCGTCGATTGGCTGCGCTCGGTCGCGCCCTATATCCACGCGTTCCGCGGCAAGACTTTCGTGGTCGCCTTTCCGGGCGAGCTGGTGATGGCTGGTGCATTGCCGGTGCTCGCGCACGACCTGTCGCTGTTGCACGCGCTCGGCATCAAGGTCGTGATCGTGCATGGTTCGCGGCCGCAGGTGGAGGAACAACTGGCGCTGCGCCGGGTCGAAACGCGCTTCCATAACGGATTGCGGATCACCGATGCGGTGGCGCTCGAGTGCGCGAAGGAAGCGGCCGGCGAGATTCGCCTCGATATCGAGGCGGCTTTCAGCCAGGGCCTGCCGAACACGCCGATGGCGAATTCGGCGATCCGTGTCATCTCCGGCAATTTCGTACTGGCGCGGCCGATGGGCATCATCGACGGCGTCGACCTGGAGCACACCGGCGTCACGCGCAAGGTCGCGCACGAGACGATCAACCCGATCCTGGAGGCCGGCGCGCTGGTTCTGCTGTCGCCGCTGGGCTTCTCGCCGACCGGCGAGGTGTTCAACCTGGCGATGGAGGATGTTGCACTGGCCGCGTCAACTGCGCTGCGCGCCGACAAGTTGATCTTCATCACCGAGACCCCGATGATGACCGACGGCGGCGGCGCCGAGATCCGCGAGGTGTCCACGCATCTGGCGCAGGCGATCCTGGAATCCGGCTGCCTGCGCGCCGATATGGCGTTCTACTTCGAGCATGCGACCAAGGCGTGCCTGGCCGGGGTGCCGCGTGCGCACATCGTGCCATTTTCGACCGACGGGTCGGTGCTGCTGGAAGTCTTCACGCACGACGGCGTCGGCACCATGGTGTCGGCTATCAATCTCGAGAGCCTGCGCGAGGCGACCATCGAGGATGTCGGCGGCATCCTGCAACTGATCGAGCCGCTGGAGGCCGACGGCACGCTGGTCAAGCGCGGCCGCGAGCTGATCGAGCGCGAGATCAGCTATTTCTCCGTGATCGAGCATGATGGGGTGATCTTCGGCTGCGCGGCGCTGTACCCCTTCGCGGCCGAGAAAATGGCCGAAATGGCCTGCCTGACCGTCAGTCCCGATTCGCAGACCCAGGGCGACGGCGAGCGGCTGCTCAAGCATATCGAGAACCGCGCGCGCGCTGCCGGCTTCAGGAAACTTTTCGTGCTGACGACCCGCACCGCGCACTGGTTCCTCAAGCGCGGCTTCGTCAGCGCGGGCGTCGACGACCTGCCGAAAGACAGGCAGAACATGTACAACTGGCAGCGCAAATCGCTGGTATTGATCAAACATCTTTGACTGACCTATTTTTGGAGAATCTCATGGCCCGCATGGTCCACTGCATCAAACTGAACAAGGAAGCCGAAGGCCTCGACTTCCCGCCCTATCCCGGCGAACTCGGCAAGAAGCTCTGGGAGAGCGTATCGAAGGAAGCCTGGGCTGCATGGCTGAAACACCAGACCATGCTGGTCAATGAAAACCGGCTCAACCTTGCTGATGTACGCGCGCGCAAATACCTGGCGGCGCAGATGGAAAAGCATTTCTTCGGCGAGGGTGCCGACCAGGCCGCCGGATACGTGCCGCCGTCGAACTGAGCCTGCGACAAGGCTGCTGGTCGCCAGCCTGCGCGGCCCTTGGGGTCGCGCAGGTTTTTTTTCGTCCGCATTTCGTCTGAAATGCAGCGCGCATAGTGCATCGCCGCCTTTGCAACGGGGACGCCGCATGCCGATACTGGAGGTCGATGCCGAACTTCCGGAGGCCGCAGTATGGACACGACGCATTCCTCCCGCCGCGCTTTCGCGCCTGTGTCACAGATCGAGGACCAAGGCCATCCAACAGACATCCCCACAGAATGCGAGGAACTGCTCGCCAACATGAATACGCTTGGCCTGTCGGTCGAGAAGGCATTGAAGATCCTATGGGGATATTCCGAAGCCGACGCAAGCGGGGACAAGCGGAATCGCATCGAGAACCTGCGCAATAGACTTGAGCGCGCCAAAGACCCACAGGAATTCGATATACAGGTTCGCCTCGAACTGACGCGCATACTGGTCAGGGAAGACCCGTCGATGGCCAGGCTTGCAGACAAGATCCGGATCCTCGACGCTGAGGCCGTGCAGGCATCGTCGGGAGCGCAAGCCCTGAGCAGCGCAGTCCAAGAGAGCGTCACGCTGCATCTGGAAGCCCGGGACAAGGTCGCTGCCGTACGGGACAGTCCGTTCTTCTCCTATTTGTATCTGGCCGCGCTGGAGATTCAGGGTGCTGTCACTGCGCTGCTTTCCGCTGTCTTCGCCAGATGGGCAACGGATACCGAGACGGCCAAAGTCACCGTCCATCAGGAAATGAAAGCCCTGCTAAGGCACATCCACTCTCCCCGAGCACTGCACGAACAACAGCCGGCGCGAGTGGGTTCAGTCAACATCGACCAAAGCTGCAAGGCGGCCGTAAGCGCATGGGGAAGATTGGAGCCGCTGCTCGATGCGCTGCCCGCTTCGGCAACCCGACATCCGAACTGGCCCAAGGTCAAAAACCGGATGAAGGCCTACTTGAACCATACGTATGACCAGCAGGGCAATCACTTCGCGAAATTGCTGGATCATCCGGCGACATCGTTGGAAAAAATGCTGATGTCCATGGAGATCACCTGCAAGCTCGGCGACGAGACCGCCCGCATGATGGCCTCACAGCGTGAGCTGTGGAACGTGGCCCAGCAAGAACGCTCATCCACCGAGCAAAACCGCCAGGTGACTGGCTGGAGCATGAGCTTTGCGAACCAGGCCATCGACATTGCGCGGCCAGGTGAGGTGCCGGAGGTGCTAAAGCCGGGCAATCATTTGGCGCTCGCGATGGACACGCCGATGATCCGGCGCGATGACCAGATCGTCGACGTGACTATCCTGTCAGTGGTGGCGCCGGCGCTGGATTCGGAGAGCCAGCCCGAATACAGGCTCTATGCGAAATGGCACGAGACTACACTCACACGCGGGCCGACCGCGTTCTTCGAGGACGCTTACGCGACCTCTCATGAGACTATCAAACAGCAGGTGCTTGGCTATATGCGCGCGCATACGGAAAAGGAGGAAATCACCCTGTCCGGGGTCGGGCTGGGCACCTATCTGGATGGACTGCAGGGAACGACAGCGGACGGAATACAGGACCACCGCTTCAGGAACAAGGCGGAACAGATCGGCGTGGCCAAACTGGCCGAGCTGGCGGTCGAATTAAGAAAGCTCGGCAAAACCGTCGACTTCACCGATGTGACTCAAAACCTCCTTGCGAAGGTGAACGCGCACCTGCGGGCCTTGGCCAGAGCCAGCTCCGGCGATGTACCGGCCCGCTTATTCGTCCCGATACCGCTGGCCGGCAGCATTCCGGGCGACTGGATCACCCCGAACCGGGTCATTGTGAACGCCTGGGATACCCACTCCCTGGTCGGCAACATGCAGAAGTGGGACAAGTCGCTCGACGGCGCTATCGGCAGCCATTCCCTGGTCCATGTGGCGCACGCGCTCCGATGCGCTATGGAGGCCGAAGGCATCCGTCTGCCGGATGCGGAAACGCCGGCGCCTGCCTGACGGCCGGGGATCAGCGCGCTGCTTCAGAACGTCAGCGTCCGCACGCCCGTCGACGTGCCCAGCAAGCACACGGCTGCACCGTGCAGCGCGAACAGGCCGACCGTGACGACGCCCGGCACATGGTTGATCTGCTGCTCCAGCGCCTTCGGGTCGCGGATCTGCAGGCTGGCCGCATCAAGGATGTGGCAGCCATTGTCGGTCACGAAGGGCTGGCCGTCTTTCAGGCGCAGCTTCACCTGCGCGCCGAGTGCCGCCAGCGTGCGCGCGACGGCAGTAGCGGCCATCGGCACCACTTCGACCGGCAGCGGGTATTTGCCGAGCACGTCGACCAGCTTCGATTCGTCGGCGATGCAGACGAAGCGGTCCGCGACCGCCGCGACGATCTTCTCGCGCGTCAGCGCGCCGCCGCCGCCCTTGATCATCGCGCCGCCGTGGTCGATCTCGTCGGCGCCGTCGATATAAACCGGCATGCGTTCGACCGCGTTCAGGTCAAACACCGGAATGCCATGCGACTTCAGGCGCGCCGCGGTCGCCTCCGATGAAGCAACCGCGCCCTTGATGCGGTCGCGGATCTTGCCGAGCTCGTCGATGAAGAAATTCGCGGTAGAACCGGTGCCGACGCCGATGATCTCGCCATCCGCCACATAGTCGATCGCCGCACGCGCGACTGCCTGCTTGAGTTCGTCCTGGGTCATTGCTGCCGCCTGAAAATTCGCAGGCGACATTGTAGCGGATGGGCACCGGCCCCCTTCACAGGGCGACCGCGTTGGCGGCGAAGTACTGTGCCAGTGCCACCTTGTCGTGCAGGCCGAGCTTGCGGTACAGGTGCGCGAGCTGATTGCGTACTGTGTGATGGGATACGCCGAGCTCACGTGCAATCTGCTTGTGGCTCATGCCGGCAGCGAAACGGCGCGCCACCACAAATTCACGCGGTGTCAGCATCTCGGTCGCGCTGACCGGGCGGATACGGCAGAGGTTACCGCCGCTCTGCCGCACCATGCTGACTTCGATCTGCGTGCCACGGAAGATCTTGCCCTCATTCAGCACTTCCAGCGCCTGCGCCGGGATGAAGTCGGGGGCAATCTCGGGCCATTCAAGTTCGAGCAAGTCGAAGAAGCGCTGGTCGGCGATCTCGACCTGGCCATCATTGGCAATCAGGCCCGACGCGTTGCCGTTGTCGCCGCCAGGCGTTGCCCTCGACAAGCGCTCGAGGGCGCGCACCCGATTGATCGACAGCGCGCGTGACAGATGGGTCCAGAGTCCGTGCAGGCAGGCCGCATCGGACTCGGCAAAGCGTACGTCTTGCTGCCGGTACAGCAGGATCCAGCGCGCCGGCCGCACCTTGTTCGGGTCGTCGCCATACACCATCAGGTGACACAGCCCGAGTTCTTCGGCCAGCGACCTGACCCCGCTGCACTGCGTGGACTTCGGCTTCTTGCCATCACGACTCTTCCGATACAGTTCGCGAATACCGCCGCGTGCCGGTGCCATCGGCGCGTCGCGAAAGCCGCGGGCGACCGGATCATCGCGCGACGGAGCGCTCGACGGCAAGGTTTCCGGCGCAGTCACGCCCGCAGCCGGCGCTTCCGACCCGGGCATGGCCGGGTACAGCAGGCCCGCTTGTTCGCCGGTGCCAAAGATGGCGCCATCGAAGCGTATCCAACTCTGCATCAGACCGATGGCGCGTGTGATGAACTGCTCCGGGGCCGCATACTCGGCCAATGCGTACAGGTCCCTGACGGTGCTTGAAAATGCTTGCATATGTGCCTCCTGCAACTCGGATACCCGAATGGCAATGGACAACGGAGATCAGTTTGTTCGGATATCGGATTGTTTTTTTGAAAACTTACCGAATATTTATTTTTTTAACAATAAAAATATAATTTTTTATGAACGAAAGTGTCGTTTATCGCTCACACTCGGCTTATTTCCTCACGATAAATAATTCAGATCCCCGGCACGAATAATTCGCTCCGGCTTGCACCAAATTCAACGGCTGGCCAGCCGATGCAGGTATCATCCGGCGTGACAAAGACAACGAGTTCCTGGCTGCAGTCCGGCGATGCCGGTCCGGGGCTTCCACCGCATGCAAGACCTGAACGCCCCATCACTTTCGCTGCCACCTGCACAGTCTCGCGAGTTCGCAGCGCTGCGCCGCCATGCAGACGATGCGCACCAGTGGCACCTGAAAGAGCTGTTCGCGCAGGATCCGCAGCGCGCCACGCGCTTTTCGCTGGAAGCGGCCGGACTGTTCCTTGATTTCTCGAAAACCCACCTGCAGCCGCAGACGCTGTCGCTGCTGACGGACTTCGCCCGTGCGCTCGGTGTCGAGACGCTGCGCGATGCGATGTTTCGCGGCGAGCGCATCAACCTCACCGAAGGTCGTGCAGCGCTGCACACGGTGCTGCGACTGCCGCAGGGATCGCGCTTCGACTGGGAAGGCGAGGAACTGGTGGCCGAGGTGCAGCAGGTGCTGGAGCGAATGGAAACGTTCGCCGAGCGCGTGCGCAGCGGCGAGTGGAAAGGCTATAGCGGCAAGTCGATCACGGACATCGTCAACATCGGCATCGGTGGCTCCGACCTTGGCCCGGCCATGTCCTGCGCCGCATTGCGCCCGTTCGCGACCACCAGCCTGTCCTTCCATTTCCTGTCCAACGTGGACGGTCACGCGACCTCGGCAGTGCTCGGGTGGCTCGATCCGGAGACGACGCTGTTCATCGTGTCGTCCAAATCGTTCTCCACACACGAAACGCTGCTCAATGCACATGACGCCCGCAGCTGGTTCCTGCGCAAGGGCCAGCCAGCCGACCTGCACCAGCATTTCGTTGCGGTATCGACCAACACCGAGGCCGTGACGGCCTTCGGCATCGCCGCCGAGAACATGTTTCCTTTCCGCGAATGGGTCGGTGGGCGCTATTCGATCTGGTCGTCGATCGGCCTGTCGCTGATGGTGGCCATCGGCGCATCGCATTTCCGCGCCTTCCTGGCCGGTGCGCACGCGATGGACCAGCATTTCCGCACCGCGCCCTTGGATCGCAACATGCCGGCACTGCTGGCATTGAGCGGCTTCTGGTACCGGCAATTCTTTGGTGCCGGTTCGCAGCTGATTGCGCCTTACCACCAGGACCTGTGGCTGTTCCCCTCCTATCTGCAGCAGCTCGAGATGGAGAGCAACGGCAAAGGCGTCACGCGCGATGGCCAGCCGGTCGGCCTGCGCACTGCGCCCGTGATCTGGGGTAGCGTCGGCACCAACGGCCAGCATGCGTACTTCCAGATGCTGCATCAGGGAACGGATATCGTGCCGGTCGATTTCATTGCCGTGCTCAAGCCGGCGCACGATTACGTCCAGCAGCACAAGGTGCTGCTGGCGAACTGCTTCGCGCAAGCCGAAGCGCTGATGAACGGCAACGCGGGGCCAAACCTGCCGCCGCACCGTGCCTGCCCGGGCAACCACCCCAGCCACATGCTGCTGATGGAGCGGCTCACGCCGGCCACACTCGGGGCGCTGGTCGCGTTATACGAGCACAAGACCTTCGTACAGGGTGCGCTCTGGAATATCAACAGCTTCGACCAGTGGGGAGTCGAGCTTGGCAAGACACTGGCCACGCGCATCCTGTCCGAACTTGACGGTTCGCCGGCGGCGCATGCGCATGACAGCTCGACCTCGGCACTGATCGCGCGCGCCGCTGACGCCCTCAGGTGAACGCCCGGCCCGGCCCGGCGTCTGACGGGCTGGGTAGAATAGCGGGGCTAACGACCGATTTACCCATTCACCCATCCACCCTTTGACTTCTGGCAGTACACCATGAACCAGCTTGCGCAGTTGAAGCAGTACACCACCGTGGTTGCCGACACCGGCGACTTCCATGCGATGGAAGTTTTCCAGCCGCATGACGCCACCACCAATCCCTCGCTGATCCTGAAGGCGGTGCAGAAGCCGGAATACCGGCCACTGCTGGACGAAACCGTGCGTGCGCACCAGGGCCAGCCGGTCGGCGACATCATCGACCACCTGCTGGTGGCGTTCGGGCTGAAGATCCTTGCGATCATCCCGGGCCGCGTGTCGACCGAAACTGATGCACGACTGTCGTTCGATACAGACGGTACGATTGCGAAGGCACGACGGCTGATCGCGCTGTACGAGGCGGCCGGTATCGCGCGCGAGCGCGTGCTGATCAAGATCGCATCCACCTGGGAAGGCATACGCGCGGCCGAGGTGCTGGAGCAGGGAGGCATACGCTGCAACATGACGCTGCTATTCTCGCTGCCGCAGGCGATCGCCTGCGCGCAAGCGAAGGCGCAGCTGATCTCGCCGTTCGTCGGCCGTATCTATGACTGGTACAAAAAGGCAAACGGTACGGACTACAGCGGCGCCGATGACCCGGGCGTGCAGTCGGTCCGGGGTATTTACGAGTACTACAAGAAATTCGGCTATCCGACCGAGGTGATGGGTGCGAGCTTTCGCAATACATCGCAGATCCTCGAGCTGGCCGGCTGCGACCTGCTGACCATCAGCCCCGAACTGTTGCAGAAGCTGGCCGGCACCGAAGGCGCGGTCGAGCGCAAGCTGTCGCCGGAATTGGCGGCCAGATCCGACCTGGAGCAGGTCAGCCTCGACGAGAAGGCGTTCAGGATGGCACTGAACGAGGATGCGATGGCTACCGAAAAGCTGGCCGAAGGGATACGGCTGTTCTGCGCCGATGCGCTGAAGCTGGAGCAACTGATCGCACCGACGCGCTAGGCCAACGCGTCATGTTCCTGGTCGGGGCCCCGGAGTCACACGACGCAGGTATTCGCGGACAATACGGTTAGCTGCGGTACTTTTAGACATGTCGGCCAGTGTCAACTGATGATCCGGCGCGTTGACCCGGTTAAGGAAATCACTGGCCGCCGACGCCGCCAACTGAGAAAAATACTGCGGTTCGACAGTGAAATCGGTAACGCCGCGCTCAATCTGCGGGACATAGCGTCTAAAAAACTCGTTCAGCAGGGTGGTACCCTGTGCCTGCAAGCGAGTGTCCAGTGTGGACCAGTCCGGGATTGGATTCAACTGGGCGAGCGTCGACGATTGGGGCGGCTGAACGCTTGACGGCTGCACCACGGGAGGCTCAGGAATCACCCCAGCGTCAATTGCGGTACTCGCCGCCTTCGTTGCTTCGGGCCTGGCATCGGACGGAGCGTCTTGAAGCACGCTGACATCACGGATCGCCTCGCCGGGATCCGGGGCTTTGCCGGCAACGGACGCGTCGTCTTTTTTGGTCAATTTTTGAGTATCTGGTTTCACCTTGATGCTTTTGAATTCCTGCATGTCCATCAGCATCGCCTGCAGATCCTGGTTGCCGGTAAATGTGAGCCGGTGCAGCGCCTCGTTATTAAGCAACTCAAAGGCGTCGGCAAGACGCCCCTTCAAAGGCTCCCGCCTGGCTTGTTCTGTACCGGCATGCAGTGCAATGAGCGTATCGGCATAATTGATAGCGGCGTCGATCGTCAGCTTTGAAGGGTCATAGCCAAGATCGGTCTGTGATTGCTTGTCCCGATTTCGCCATGCTTCAAAGCTGTGCAGTTGACGTGTGGAGTGTGTATGTATCGGCTCGAAGGGCGACAGCGCACTTTCAGGCTTGTCCTCGACCTGCAGTTCAAGAAAGCGCAGGGCATTCCTGTAGGTGTCCTGATCGGCCGGCCTGAGCCAGAATTCGTTGTCCGTCGCCGTTGCCCACAGCCTGCGCTTCGAGACCAGATCGACGAAAGCCTGTGCGTACCGGACGGCGCCTTCCTTGAAATTCTTCGGACAGTCGATCGAACCCGGCTCCTTGTTATTTTTTTTGCACAGACGGACGTAGTTACCGAAGGCTTCCTCATGAGCCGCAGGCGCGAGCGCCTGATCCTTGCGCAACGCATCTTTGGCCTCCACAAAATCCTTTCGGGCTGCCTCAATCTCGTGGTGGACACGGTCGTCCGCTGATTCGGTTGGCAAATCCGCCGCCGCCACCATGCCGCCATCCATCGGGCTATGATCCCGCGCCTCGGGCATCGCTGGCTGCAGAGGCGTGACCGCCATGGAGTTATCGACCTCCGGCAGCCGCGCCGCAACATGAATGACAGGTTCGCGCCCGATGCCCAAGCGGGCCAGCACCTGCGCTACCCAGGCAGCCGCATCGCTGCACGCCTTGGAGAAGGCGGCGATGGCCGACTTGAAGAAGTCGGCTTGTCCATTCGCGACCTGCGGCCTGGGGTCGAACAAGGTTTCAATGTCATTGTCATCCACCTTGTCAGAAGGACTGTTCGACTGAGGCCGGACCGGGGGGAGCGAATTGGGGGAATTGGGGGACATTGCACGCACCTCCGTGATGTACACAAAATACAAGCGACTGTATGTCGGTACGTCACCTTCAAGGGCGGTTCCGGCGCAGCGGCCGGATGGTACATCGGCCGTGCATTGATAACACGGCATGGGCATGGGCATGGACACCGCCTGGCCGCCGCGGGCACGCCGCCACGGCCACCTGCCGCAAGGCAGGCGCTACAAGGCGCCGCTTTCCCGCAGCTCGGCAATAGCCTCTTTGCTATAACCCAGTTCGGTCAGCACCGCGTCGGTATGCTCGCCGAGCTCCGGCCCTATCCAGCGCGTGCCGCCCGGCGTCTCCGACAGCTTCGGCGTGACTGCCGGCAGCGTGATCGGCGTGCCGTCCCTGAACAGGTGCTGCTCGAACATCTGGCGCGCAAGGAACTGCGGATCCTGCAGCATGTCGCGCACAGAGTATATTTTTGATACCGGTACGTCAGCGGCTTTCAGGATCTCGAGCGCGGCATCGATGTCGCGCCCGCTGCACCAGGCCTGGATCGCGCCGTCGATTTCATCAGTGCGCTGCACCCGGCCGGCATTGTTGGCCAGTTGCGGATCGTTGGCCATGTCGTCGCGGCCGATGGCCTTCATCAGCCGCTTGAAGATCGCATCGCCATTGCCGGCCACGACGATGTTCTCGCCGTCGGCCGTCGTGTAGGTGTTCGACGGCACGATACCCGGCAGCGAACCGCCGGTGCGCTCGCGCACTACGCCCGCATGGTCGTATTCGGGCACCAGCGACTCCATCAGATTGAACACCGCCTCGTACAACGCGACGTCCACCACCTGTCCCTGCCCGGCCACGCAGTCGGCGCCGGTCTTGCCGTTCCAGCGACCGCCGGTCACGTCGCGGTGGCGCAAGGCCATCAGTGCACCGATCGCACCGTGCAGCGAGGCGATCGAATCGCCGATCGAAATGCCGATCCGCACTGGCGGGCGGTCCGGATGGCCAGACACATAACGGATGCCCCCCATCGACTCGCCGATCGCGCCAAAACCCGGCGAATCGCGCATCGGCCCGGTCTGGCCGTAGCCGGACAGCCGCACCATGATCAGCGCCGGATTGACCGCCTTCAGCTGCTCATAACCGATATTCCATTTCTCCAGTACGCCGGGGCGGTAATTTTCGATCACGATGTCGGCCTCGAGTGCAAGCTGGCGCGCAATGTCCTGCGCGCGCGCATCCTTCATGTTCAGCGTGATGCTTTTCTTGTTGCGGCTCTGTACGGTCCACCACAGCGAATTACCGTCCTTCAGCACGCGCCATTGCCGGATCGGATCACCGCCATCGGGCGACTCGACCTTGATCACGTCCGCGCCGAACTCGGCCATCAGGCGCGCACAGAAGGGTCCGGCGATCAGCGTGCCAAGTTCCAGGACCTTGATGCCGGCGAGCGGACCGGCGGGCTTGTTTTGTTCTTGCATGGCTGTGGAGGAAAAAAATCAGGTAGCGCGGCGGTCCAGCATCGCGCGCGCAATGGTACCGGCGTCGACATACTCGAGCTCGCCGCCGACTGGCACGCCGCGCGCCAGCCGCGACACCCGCAGTCCGCGCGCCTTCAGCGTCTCGCTGATGTAGTGTGCGGTGGCTTCGCCTTCGTTGGTGAAATTGGTCGCCAGTACGATCTCTGTCACGATGCCATCGGTCGCGCGTGCCACCAGCCTGTCGAGCTGCAGGTCCTTCGGGCCGATACCATCGAGCGGCGACAAGCGTCCCATCAATACGAAGTACAAGCCTTTGTAGGTCAGGGTCTGCTCGATCATCAACTGATCGGCCGGCGTCTCGACCACGCACAGCAGCGTTGCGTCGCGCTCGGCATCGATGCAGGTTTCGCAGAGGTCGTTCTCGGTGAAGGTATTGCAACGCGCACAGTGATGAATACGCTCGACCGCCTGCGTCATCGCACGCGCGATCAGCGCGGCACCCTCGCGGTCATGCTGCATCAGGTGATAGGCAATGCGCTGCGCCGACTTGGGACCGATGCCCGGCAGCCGGCGCAGCGCCTCGGCGAGAAAGTCGAGGCTGGACGGATTCTTCACGAGGGCGTCAGAACGGCAGCTTGAAGCCCGGTGGCAGGGGCAGGCCGGAAGTCAGCCCTGACATTTTCTCGGTCGACATCGACTCGGCCTTGCGCACCGCGTCGTTGAATGCGGCGGCGACCAGATCCTCAAGCATGTCCTTGTCGTCGGCCAGCAGCGACGGATCGATCGACACGCGCTTGACGTCGTTCTTGCAGGTCATGACCACCTTCACCATGCCGGCGCCGGCCTGCCCCTCGACTTCGATGGTCGCGAGCTGATCCTGCATCTTCTTCATGTTGTCCTGCATTGCCTGCGCCTGCTTCATCAGGCCGGCCAGTTGGCCTTTCATCATGGTGAACTCCTCTTGGTAAAGTACATGTTATGAGTGGAAATCTTCAGGCACGACGGAGCGCCACAGTCAGACCGGGCGAATCGATCCCGGCACGATGGTGGCACCGAATTCACGCATCAGCGCCTGCACGAACGGATCATCCCGCAGCGTGCGCTCGGCCACCCGCTGCCGCTCTGCCTGCTCGGCCACATCGACCGCATGCGCGGTGTGGCTGACCGCGCCAATCTCCGTATGAAGCCGCACCGGCCGGCCGTAATGCGCGGTCAGCGCGGCGGCCAGTTTCTCTGCGCTGCCGGCTGACAGCAGCGTGTCCAGCGGCACGCGGATGCGTATTGCCAGCGCCTGGCCATCCTCGCCGCAGGAAAGCAGTTCGCTCTGCATGGCCAGCTGCTGCACAACGCCGCGCAGCGACAGCTGGCGGGCCAGTTGCGGCCAGTCGCAGGCGATCGCAGCCGGGGCAACAGCGGCCGGCATGTCAGTGTACGAACCTTCCTCGGGCGGCACATCGTACGGCCAGGCATCGTCCGCCGCTGGCTCGGCGGCAAATGCGGCGGGCGCAGTGTCGGGCTGTTCAGTTTTTTTTTGAGCAGGGTCGACAGCTTCGACCGGTGCCGGCGCCAGAAAATCTTCATCCCACGGCGGCGGTGCCGCCGACGCTGGCGTGGGGGGCGCTACCTTGACCGGCGCCGGGGCGGGTGCGGCAACCGCCGGCGCGGATGCCGGCTTCTCGCGGCCGCCGCGCGCTGCGGCCAGCGCGGCC
>JACCDS012369294.1_pt1 | contig 18985 bp, 10 predicted proteins | sample 7446441 | NCBI WGS metagenome assembly JACCDS01 (sample SAMN15323445, study PRJNA562643) | freshwater metagenome | isolation source: river surface water | place: USA:Blue River Watershed | collected 2017-08-17
CCTGCGCTGTGTATTTCCCTGATCGATATAGGCACGCGTTTCCGTTTCATCATCAACGAAGTGGACACCGTAAATCCACCACAAGAATTGCCGAAGTTGCCGGTGGCTAAAGCCCTGTGGGAACCACGTCCAAATCTGGAAATTTCAGCAGCTGCCTGGATTCAAGCCGGTGGTGCCCACCACAGCGCCTACACTCAAGGTGTGACTGCGGATGAGATAGTTGATTACGCCGAAATGGCGGGCGTAGAAGCGGTTGTGATTGGCGCTGATACCACTGTGCGCAACTTCAAAACCGAATTGCGTCACAATGCGGCTTACTATCATTTGAAAGATGGTGTGTAAGCATTTGAAAGATGGTGTGTAAGCATTTGAAAGATGGTGTGTAAGCCTTTGAAAGATAGTGTGTAAGTATTTGAAAGACAGCGTTTAAGCTTCTCAAGGAAAGCGTGTAAGAAATTTAAAGAGCGCGTGTAAGAAATTAAAGCAAGCCTGTAAGAAATAACGTTCCGCGTTTTTTTTTACAGGTTCCAAGCTCGTCACAGGGAGGCGATGAGCTGCACTTTTATTTCACAATATCCCGGCAATAAAAAAGCAAGGTCCCGGTTGCAGCTTGATTTTCGGGCATGCATCCCTTGGAGAAATTCAATGCGAAATATAATAAAAACCGTCTTGGTGTGTTCAGTGGTTGTACTGTCTTCATTCAGTGTTGCCGGTGAAAAAAAGCCCCTGATGGCCGCCGAAAAAGCCTGTGCCACCTTGATAAAGTTTGCCGGTGAAGATCATGCACTCGTTATCAAGAGTGCAAAGCTGGTGCCCGCAGGCCCGGTACCACAAGTGCCTTATCAGCGTCCCTATGCGGGAACTCTGGAATCTTATTGCCGCATCGATGGAGTGATGGATGAACGTATTGGTGAGGGTGGAAAAAATTACGCAATAGGTTTTGCTATCGCCATGCCCAAGCAGTGGAATGGTCGCTTGATGATGCAAGGCGGTGGTGGGCTTAACGGTGTCGTCGCCGAGCCATTAGGTAGCAGTGCTGCTGGCGATATGACTGCATTGCAGCGTGGTTTTGCAGTAGTGACAACCGATTCCGGGCATCAAAGTTCCCAGGGATTTGATGCGAGTTTTTTTAGCGATCAGGAAGCGGTACTGAATTTTTTATATCAATCCACGGGCAAGGTGGCGATGGCGGCGAAAAAAATCGTCGCTCAGTATTACCAAAGCGCTATCGAACATTCTTATTACATGGGTTGCTCCACCGGTGGACGCGAAGCCATGATTATGTCGCAGCGCTATCCTCGGTTGTTTGACGGTATAGTGGCTGGCGCTCCGGCCATGCGCACCAGTTTTTCCAATCTTGCCGATAAATGGGTAATGGTTTCGCTCGCGAAAGTAGCGCCCAAAGATGAGCAGGGGCATCCGATTGTTGCCCGGGCTTTGACCGAACAGGATAAAACCATCGTGATGGATGCATTATTAAAACAATGCGATGCACTGGATGGTGTTGCCGACAAAATGATTTCTAATGTGCGCGGCTGTAATTTTGATCCTATGTCAGTCGCCTGCAGTGCAAATAAATCCCAAGCGTGCATTGGTCCTGAAAAAGCCAAGGCAATTCAAGTGGGTTTTGCCGGGCCGAAAAATTCGCTCGGTGTGCAGGTGTATCCCGGTTTTTGGTTTGATACCGGCATCACAGAAACCCAGGGCCTGCCCGGATTATTAAATCCCGGTTTTCATCCGATCGTGGGGAAAATTACCAGCACTGAAATGAATGTAGATCAAGAGGCGCTGGCTGCCGCGACTCCCGCCGCATTTGTGGGCGATTCTGCCTATTGGACATTGCTCAACACCTTCTCCAACAATGGTGGAAAATTAATTTTTTATCATGGCGTAAGTGACCCCTGGTTTTCAGCGCAAGAGACTGCGCGCTATTACGATCAGCTGGTGAAGGACAATGGTGGCGCTGCAAAAGTCAGTCAATGGAGCCGCTTGTTTCTGGTGCCGGGCATGGGCCACTGCGGTGGCGGCTCGGCGGCGCTGGATCAGTTTGACATGATCGATCCGATTGTGGATTGGGTAGAGCAGGGTAAAGCGCCTGAGCAAGTGATGGTCACCGGCGCGGCTTTCCCCAATCGCAGCCGTCCACTCTGCCCTTATCCGGCCTTTGCACAATATGCGGGGAAAGGTGATGCGGAAAAAGCCGACAATTTTGTGTGTAAAGTGCCAGAGTAAATTTTGGGTATCGGTTGCTTACCGGTTTGTGCTCTAATTTTAGCGACTTCAGTAATCAAGAGAACAAACGATGTACGACCAATACGCAGCACTGATTTTCGATATGGATGGCACCCTGGTAGACAGCGGGCAACTGCACGAATTCGCCTGGACGGAAATGCTCAATAAATACGGTATTCCTATTGATCGCCCGCTCATGCGTTCGTTGGCGGGCGTGCCCACCAAGGGCACTATTGAAATACTGTTGGAAAAATTCAATCTCACGGTAGAAGCCAGCCTTGATGAAATGAATGATTTCAAAGAACAGGTCGTGCACGACAACATGCACAAGTACGTCAAGCCAACGGCCTTGATTGAAGTGGCCCAGCGCTACCACGGCAAAAAGCCAATGGCGATTGGCACTGGTGCTTACACGCAAGAAGCCAATACGATTCTGGGTTTGTGCGGTTTGGATAAATACATTCAAGTGGTGGTAGGTGCCGATCAGGTACAAAACCCCAAGCCAGCGCCAGATACTTTTTTGCGCTGTGCGGAGCTGCTAGGGGTTGATGCTACCCAGTGCGTGGTGTTTGAAGATTCAAAATTAGGTTTGCAAGCGGCGGCGAGTGCCGGCATGGCGGGAATCGATGTGCTTCTGGTTCACGCGGTAGAAAACGATTATTTTTTGTAAAAAGATTCACTTGAAAAAAGCAAGAGAGAGCGCTCTGTCAGTCAGGTAAATGGCTGCAGTGGTGAGAGATAAAGGAAGCGGCATTTACCTTAGGTAGTGCCGCTTTTTTTAACCCCAAAGCCTTCATCTGAAAGGCAAATTATAATAGTTACACGAGGTCTACATAATAAATGCAAACTCAACCCGCTTCTGCTAGCGCACTTAGCCTGCGCGAAAAAATCGGTTTTGGTGCCGGCGATATGGCGCTGAACGTAGTTATCTCCTCAATGATGTTGATCATCACTTTTTATTACACTGATATTTTTGGCTTGTCCCCCATTGATATGGGTATTTTATTTTTTACCGTGAAAGTGGTGGGCGCCATCTCCGATTTGGTGATGGGCCAGTTGACCGATCGCTTTACCTTTTTGCAAGGTCGCTATCGCCCTTGGTTATTCTGGTTGGCAATTCCCTATGCGGTGAGCGTGTTTTTTGTTTTCACCACGCCCAACTGGGAATACGACGCTAAATTAATTTGGGCCTATTCCACCTACATTATGATGACGCTGATTACCTCCGGCGTTGGCATTCCCTATATTTCGTTACCCAGCGCTTTAACCAGCGACCCCAAAGAGAAATTATCGGCCAATGGCTATCGCTTGTTCCTAGCCAAAATCGGTGCATTTATGGTGGCGGCAGTAGTACCAGTGGTGGCAGGTATGTGGGAAGACAAATCCGTCGGCTATCAAGTGGCTATGGCCATTATGGCGGCGGTGGGTGCGGCCATGTTCTTGTTCTGCTATTTCAACACTACCGAGCGAGTGGCGCATGTGGTGGAGCATCAACCGCTGCTCACCCAGTTTTTGCAATTACTAAAAAATGATCAGTGGTTAATTTTGTTCGCTGTGTGCATCACCGGTACCATTGGTTATGTGATTCGCGGTTCTGTAGCTATCTATTACGCAAAATACTATTTAGGTGGCGACGATGCCACTGTGTCCGCATTTATTTCTACCGGTGTTGTCGCAGCAATTTTGGCGATGATTGCCTCCACCTGGATTACCAAATTTTTCTGCAAGATTAATTTGTTTCGCTATACCCAGTTGCTGGTGGCGGCATTAAGCCTTGCGATTTATTTCTTGGTGGGTCGCGATGATCTGGTGCTGGCGTTTGTACTTTATTTCCTTTTGTCGTTTGTGGTGGATCTGCATGCGCCTGTGTTCTGGTCGATTATTTCCGAAACCATTGACTATGGTCAGGTGAAAAACGGCAAGCGTGTTTCCGGATTTGCTTACGGTGGAATTTCGGTGGGGCAGAAGGCGGGTATGGGTGTCGCCGGCTTAATGGTGTGCTGGCTGCTGACCTATTTCCAATATGTTCCCAATCAGGAACAGTCAGATTTTTCATTAATGGGAATCGCGCTCATGCTGTCGATTATTCCCGGATTTTTCCATGCGCTAATGGGACTGTTGATGTTTTTGTATCGCATCAACGACGGCTATTACGCAGGCCTTAAAAATACAATGCGTGCGAAAGGTTATATTGCAGAGCATTGATTTGTAGGTTGGTGGTGAGCTTGCGAACCCCAACATGTCCATCTTGCAACGACTGCCGCAAGCCGGAATATATATTTAATCGGGTTTTGGTTTGTGCAGGTACATTGTAATGTAGGGGTTAGTTCCTAAGGCTACGTGCCCCGCCACAACCTACATTAAGAATTAAATAGAAAGTTTGGAGAGAAATTGTGAGTGAATTATTAAAACCTTTAATCCCTCAGCGTGCAGATCCATTTGTGTACAAACACACTGATGGCTACTATTACTTCACTGCCTCTGTACCTAAGTACGATCGCATTGAATTGCGCCGCGCGAAAACTATTGCTGAGTTGGCGACAGCGCCCACTGTCGATGCCTGGCACAAGCCGGACACTGGCCCATACAGTGAATTGGTCTGGGCACCAGAAATTCATTTCAATAAAGATCCACAATCGGGTGAATACGCCTGGTATGTGTATTTTGCCGCTGCGCCCAGTCGCGAAATTAAATTCAACCTGTTTCAACACCGCATGTATGCAATTCGCAATAAAAATGCAAATCCGCTCGACGGTGAGTGGGAATTTATGGGGCAGGTGGATTCAGGCATAGATACCTTCTGTTTGGATGCCACCACCTTTACTCACAATGATGTGCTTTATTATGTCTGGGCCCAAAAAGATGTGGAGATTACCGGCAACTCCAATATTTATATCGCGCCAATGAAAACCCCCTGGGAATTGGCAAGTGCGCCGGTGATGCTGACCAAACCGGAATTCGAGTGGGAGATTCGCGGCTTCTGGGTCAACGAAGGCCCATCGATTGTGAAGCGCAATGGCAAAATATTTTTGAGTTATTCTGCCAGCGCCACCGACGAAAATTATGCGATGGGTTTGCTCTGGGTGGATGAAAATGCCGACCTGTTGAATCCGGACAATTGGACTAAATCCCAAGAGCCAGTGCTCTGCTCGGATATCCCCAACAAAATTTTCGGCCCGGGCCACAACAGTTTCACCTACGCGGAAGATGGCAATACCGTGATGCTGGTATACCATGCGCGCACCTACACGGAGATTAAAGGCGACCCACTCTGGAACCCGGATCGTCACACTTTCGTTAAACCCCTGCGCTGGAATGATCAAGGTATGCCGGTATTTGGCAAACCTTCGATGATTGATTAAGCGTTACTGCGCGTAACAGCTGAACAAAAAAGCCCGCTGGAAACAGCGGGTTTTTTTGCATTTGTAGCGAACAGAATTAGAATGCGTGGCGCTTAGCCGTTAAATATTGATCATCTAAAACATGGAGCTATTAAATGCAAGAGAATGTGTACGCTATTCCAGAATCAAATATAGATACCTTACAGATCCCCGTCCGGCAAATGTTTTATGTGGTGTCCAAAACCAAATTTTTGGTTCTGTTTTTTTGCACCTTTGGTTTGTTTTCCATTTATTGGCATTTTAAAAACTGGAAGCTATACAAGAGCTATTACAACGAAAATATGATGCCGGTAATGCGAGCCATTTTTAGTGTTTTCTTTACTCACGCACTGTTTTCTGTGGTGGATATGCGAATAAAGGACTTAAACAAGGAGTTTGTCTGGAATCACAGTCTCTATGCAACCCTTGTCGTTACCGTGGTGATACTTAGCAACATTCTCGATCGAGTGTCCTCATATAGCTCATATGAATGGATTAGTATTCTCGTCTTGCCCTTATTGATACTTCATGGTTGGTTACTGGCGAAAGCACAAGCGGCTATTAATATCTGCTGTGAAGATCCATTGGGTATCAGCAATAACCAATTCACCTGGTTAAATTGGATCTGGATTCTACTTGGTGGCCTCTTTGTATTAACTGTTATTTTTGGAGTGGTACTGATTGTTCTTGAGCTGCAAGGTATCAAGTTAGCGTAAAGCCATCCTGCGTTTCATGGTTGGATATATATGATTGGGTTCTATTCTGTATTGGGATAGTTTTTCCAACAGTGTTTTAGGTAGATGGTTAGCTTCCTTAGTGCAAGGGAGGGGGAGTAATGGCATTGATACAGTCAGAGTCGCTATTAAACGAAAATTCCACGTGTATAGCTATCGGAAATAGGTGTACTTGAAGGTGCTGCTATCGTTTCATCCAGTGATGCTTCCATAAATTATTGAGTGAACTTGAAGCTGCATTAAAGCACTTTTGTTATGTGTATTTTGAAAAGGATTGCGTATGACAGCTATTTTATCCGTGATGGGATGTGTTGCATCTGTGTGGATAATTGTTGGAGTAAAAGCCGCCGCGAGTCGCTATCCCGGCTACAACCACCGAACCCAATTTTTAAGTGAATTGGGCGCAACTGGTTCTCCCACGCAAAAATTTTCTCCGCTGGTGAATAATTTCCCGCTCGCATTTCTTTTTATGGTGTTTGGTTGGTTTCTCTATTCCCGATTGCCCGAGTCGCTGAGCGTCAAAGTAATGGGTGGCAGTGTGATTGCCCACGGCTTGGCGACTTTGATTGCGGGCATTTGGTCGATGGATGCAGATCCCTACACTCAAACACCGTCCCTATCAGGGAAAATTCATGGGGCGGCAGGAGTGGTGATGTTTATATCTCTGGTGATTGCGCCAGCGGCCAGTTTATGTAGCCCTTTGTTTGGATGGGATTTCAAAATCTTCACCGCCGTTTGTATCGCGCTTTCGCTGGCAACTTCAATTCTTCTGGCTAAAGCGTTTACGGCTCGCGGCGCGGTGGGGCTATATCAACGGCTAAGTTATGGGGCGCAGTTGCTATGGCTTTCTTGTTTATCCTGGTGGGTGTTTTTAACCCGTATGTAAACCGGCTATGACCACACCGGTCGAGTTATTGGCCAGACACCTGACTCTGGCATAAAAAACCGCATTTAGCGGGTTTTTTTATTCTATGGTTCGTGCCGTATTCCCGCTTTACACCTTCTCATTTGTATGACAATATCTATTGATAGTAATATTGTATGACAAAAAATTAATCTACGATAATTACTTTTCCTTCGCGATATGCCCTCGGGAGCATCCGCAGGGAGACTATAAATAAGTAATAACAACACGAGAGAAGGTATGTACATGAAGCTTTCAAGTCTGACACTAGTCATGGGCAGTTTGCTGCTATTGGGCGGCTGCGGTGGCGGCAGTGGTGGAAATAAATCCTACGATACGGTACCGGCCTCAGTGGCGCCGACCTACAGCAAACCCTCAATGTCTTCTACCACGCCGCTGAACAGTGACGGCACTGTTGCCTGGGCGGATATTGGCGTTCACGATCCATCTCTAGTGAAAGACGGCAATAGCTATTACATCTTTGGCTCCCATTTGGCCGCCGCCAAGTCAACCGATTTGATTAACTGGGAATACATTTCTGTGCTCTCCAACAATGGCGCGGTGGATGAAAGCCCGCTGTTTAACACCTATTCAACCCAAGCCGCGGAGGGTATTGCCTGGAGCGATGGTTTTAAAGGCAATTGGGCGGCAGATGTTGTCAAAGCGCCTAATGGCAAGTATTGGTTCTACTACAACCACTGCGCTCAGGTAGAAGCGGACAATGGCGGCTGCTGGAACCGTTCCTACCTCGGTCTGGCTGAAGCGGATTCAGTGCAAGGCCCTTACGTCAACAAGGGAGTGTTCCTGCGCAGCGGCTATCGCAATGCGGGCGAATTCACTTCTTATCCCCTGGATAATGGTCAAACCAGCTGGAACGGCGCGGTTGATCCCAATGTGATTGACCCGGCCGCCTTCTACGATAAAGACAGCAAATTGTGGATGGTTTACGGCTCCTACTCGGGCGGTATTTTTATCCTCGATCTGGATGAGAGCACGGGCAAACCTGTGGCAGGTCAGGGTTATGGGACTCGCTTGGTCGGTGGAGATTTCCGCGCGATTGAAGGGGCGTTTGTAACCTACAGCCCGGTGGCCGATTACTATTATTTGTTTTATTCGGTAGCGGGTTTTGCGGCGAACGATGGCTATAACATACGTATTGCCCGCTCCAAAACCCCTAAAGGCCCCTACCTGGACCCGGCTGGGAACGATATCTCCAAAATTTCAGGTACTCTGGAATTGGGCGGTAAGTTACTGGGCGGATTCGAGTTTACCCAAGCCTTAGGCGAAGCTGGCCCTTCCTGGGGTTATCAATCACCGGGTCACAACTCAGCCTATTACGACGCCGCTAGTGGCCGCCATTTGCTGGTAACTCACACGCGCTTTCCTGCATCGGCGACTGCCTACCCTGGCAATGCCGAAGCTCATGCGGTGCGCACCCATGAAATGTTCGTCAACAAAGAAGGTTGGCTGGTGGTATCGCCGGAGCGTTATGTTCCGCTCACAGGCAATAACCTGATTGATCCGGATCAGGTAGCCGGGCACTACAAGTTTGTGAATCAAGGCAAAGGCATCAATAAAACGGCGATTAAATCTTCCTACATCACGTTGCACGCAGACCGCACTGTCACCGGCAGTGAAAAAGGCAGCTGGATGTTGCAAGGCGATGATTCCATCAAACTGGTATTGGATTCTGGTACCTATTTCGGTGTAGTGAAGTGGCAATGGGATAATGGCCAAAAAGCGCTGGTACCTGTCTTCACCGCCATGTCACGCGATGGCTCTTCCGTATTTGCAATGCGCACGGACACTATTGAGGGAACCTCGGCTGCCTTAAATGCCGTAGCAGCAGCGCTGAATATCAAAACCGAATTAACGATTGCAGATGAAGGCTACTCACTGCCCAGGTTAGGTAAGAGCGGCACCGTTATTAATTGGGTGAGCAGTAATGATTACTTTATCGATTCCGACGGCAATGTATTTATTCCTACTCCGGATCTGGGCGACCAAACGGTAACCCTGACGGCGAACCTTTCGCTCAATGGCCAAACCACGAGCAAATCATTCACGATCAAAATTAAAGCGCGCCCTGCATTTAAAAATGCGGTTGCTCATTACAATTTTGAAAATGCATTGACGGATTCGCTCGCCAATTTTGCCGCGGCAAAAACTACTGACAATAACTTGTTCAATGTTGATGCAACGCCGGCAACATTTGCCCCGGGCAAAGCAGGGCAGGCTTACGATTTCAATGGTGCTAATGGTGTGCGCCTGCCGGATAACCTGATTAAATCCAGCGAGTACACTGTGTCTTTCTGGATGAAACCAGAATCGCTCACGACTCACACACCTGCGTTTTTTGCGGCAACCGATGTTGATCACTGGTACAGCTTTATTCCCGGCAGCGCCTGGTTTACGCCGAATACCTTGATCTGGAGTAATTATCTCGGCAACTGGAATCAAGTGGTTCACTCGGCAACTGCTCCTTTAAATCAGTGGGAGCACGTGGCAATTACTTACTCGAATACCACGATGAGTTTGTACATCAACGGTGTATTAACTGGCTCGATGCCGCGCGATGATATTTTCAAAAATGGTGGCCAGTATGCGTTGGGTGTTAACTTCGGATGGGATTCGCCCTTCGTTGGCCAAATTGATGAATTAATTGTGTACGACTACGCCCTGAGCAATCTGGATATCAATGGTGCTGCTATCAATAACCTGACGGATCCCACCAAGTTTGCCGGCTTTGTAAAAAATGCGCTGGAATTGGGCGATATGTCAGCTGTGCGCGAAAATTTTGATTTGATTCGCGTCGGTCCTTTTGTTTCCGGTATTCGCTGGACTTCCAGCAATGAGAAATATTTGAAGCCGACGAACGGTGTTGCGGTAGTGAATCAGCCCACTGCTGATGAAGGTGATAAAACCGTTACCTTGACCGCGCACATTACTTATCAAGGTTTCACCGATACCAAAGATTTCCAGGTAACCATTAAGTCGTTGGCGCCGGCGGAATACAGTTTTGAAAATGGTTTGGCGTCGCTCAACGATGTTGCCGCAGAAGGTAAGGTTACCGGTAATTTCATTCACAACACTGGCGGTGCTGTCAGCTACGTTCAGGGTGTGAAAGGTATGGCGGTAAATCTGGATGGTAAATCCGGTATTCGTTTGCCCGATAATTTAATTACTACCAACAGCTACACCATTTCACTCTGGTTAAAACCAACGGCATTTACCGATTACACAACCGCCTTCTTTGGTGGTGCTAACGCTAATTACTGGTTGAGCCTGGTTCCCTCCATGGCGGGCACTGCGAAAACGCGCGTGTGGGCAAATGGTCCTTCATTTTACGATACCGCGGAATTAGCAAATCGCATTCCCGCCGGTCAGTGGACTCATCTAGTGATTATGGTCGATGGTGAAAATAACAATACGATCAAACTCTTTGTGAATGGTGCCCTGCAGTTGGAAGCGGCCGATTTCCGGCGCGTGATGACAGTCGCGGGTGATACCAATGAGTTTGCGCTGGGCGTTAACTATTGGGATACGCCTTACAACGGCGCAATCGATGAATTGAAAGTATTCACCGGCACCATTAGCGCGGAAAAAATTAACTCACTGTTTAAAGAAGGCGTACCTGCTAACTAATCAAGCAGCGTGAGGGGCTTTGGCCCCTCCTAACCCTATCTTTGAAATTGAGTTAATCAATACAGGATTAACTCAAATTTATAAAAATTTGGAGTTTAAAAATGTATAAGAAAACTGCATTAGCCACGGCGGTGTTCGCGGCATTTATGGCGCAGATTGCGAGTGCCCAACAGCCGCAACAAAGCGAGCAAGTTGAAGAAGTTATTGTGCAGGGGATTCGCGGTAGTTTGACCAAAGCCTTGGACATCAAGCGCGAAAACACGCAAATTGTCGATTCAATTGTTGCAGAAGATATTGGTAAGTTTCCGGATAACAACGTCGTCGAAGCGCTGCAACGCGTGACTGGTGTACAAACTACCGGGCGCGGTACTGGTGAAGTATCCGGCATTTCGATTCGCGGTTTGACGGACGTGCACACCACAGTCAATGGTCGCGACGTATTTACTGGCGCGGGTCGCTCAGTAGCCTTGCAGGATATTCCTGCCAGTTTGCTCTCTAATGTGGTGGTTTATAAAACCCGTTCAGCCGCACAAGTAGAGCGCGGTATCGCCGGTTCGATCGATGTAAAAACCCATCGACCATTTGATTTTAGCGATACCAAAATTGTGTTGGCCGGCCGCGGAATTTACGCAGATCAGCCCGAAGAAATTGATCCCAACCTGAGTGCATTGTTTAGTACGCGCGGAGAATTTGAAGGCGGCGGCGATTGGGGGGCATTGTTCAATATCTCCTACGCGGAAACCAATTATCGCGATGACACTATGACGGCCGGTGCGGTCTTTCCGTATTTTGGTGCAGAGCCACATGCGGATTACGCGCCCTACCAAATGATTCCCAACTCGCATAACAACACCCCGGTGTGGCAAGCGGGCCTGGAGCAAGGCCTGCCTTCTGCTGCAGGCTCAACACTGAATATTGGCGGTGCTGACTACGAATATCTACTGATGCGCGATGCGGTATTTGGAACTTCTTTCACCGGTTTACGTGAGCGCCCGGCGGCAAGCGTTTCACTGCAATGGGCGCCCAACGAAGATTTGGAATTAACCGCTGAGGGTTTCTATACCGGTTACCGCAATGAAGCGCAAAACGCTATGTGGTTTACCAACACATTGGAGCATCAAAATGGCAACATCGATATTCCCATGGTTTACGAGGGTACCAATGTTGTTAAAGAACATCAGGGCTATAGCAACGGGGGTTTCCAAAGTGGCGATTACTCGACCGGAAAAACTGACAGCTATTTGTATGCGCTGGGTGCCAAGTGGACCCCGAGTGACAATGTCACTGTGAATTCCGAGTTGGTTTATCAGGACAGCAAATTCACCAGCAATTTTTTTGCGATGCGTTTCGAGCGCGTTGCCTATGGGTTGGATGTCGATTACAACGATCGTGATGGCGTGCCTTCGGTGGTATTCATGGATAACCCCGCCACCAGCGCGGTGGATGAATCTGATATGGCAGCAGTGGAAAACTGGAATGCCTCCGGAATGTGGGATAACGGTGGCTCCAACTCCGGTGACTCGCTCAGTTTTACGACCGATGTCGATTGGGAATTGGATGGCAACTATTTGCAAAAAGTTAAATTGGGCGCGCGCGTGGAAGAGCGCGGCGCGCTTAACTATGGTCGTGGTCAGGATTCCTGGAATACCGGCGGCAGAACATTAACTCAGTTGATGTCGGCCCTGGCGGCAGCGGGAGCTGAAGGCGATGGCTCGGGTCTGGTGTATAAAGTTGATAATTATTTTGATGGCCGCGCAACAATCTTCGACAGTTTTATTTCGGCTGATGGCAAATACATGATGGCGAATGCCGATGCAGTGCGCAGCGTTTACGAAATTGAACGCGAAGAACTGGTGAAAGTATTTGATGTTGATGAGGCATCGTCAGCGCTCTACGCGACGGGCAATTTTACGTTAACCGATAACCTGAGCGGCGAGTTGGGGGTGCGCTACGTTAATTACGAACAGGATATGCAATTCTGGGCGGAAACCGGCACCAACACAGACATATACAACAGCAATACCGGCAACAGTAAAGCCGATAAGCTGCTGCCAAGTCTGGTGTTGAATTGGAATATTACTGATGACCTGGTGGGCCGTTTTGCATACACGCAAACCCTGCGTATGCCCAACTTCGGCGACTTGAATCCACTGCAATATTTCCAGGACCCACTCACCTCTATTCCATACGGAACCGGTAGTGGCGGTAACCCGGATTTGAAACCAACGGAATCCACTAACTACGATTTGTCGCTCGAATGGTATTTCGCCGAAGGCGCATCTTTGTACGGCGCGCTCTTTAAACGTGAAATCGATGGTTTGGTTATCGGCGGAAAGAAAACTATTAATCGCACGGGTAATGACGGCGTGACTCGCGATTACGTTTTAACGACAGCGGTTAACGCGGCTGATGGTGAGTTGTCCGGTTTGGAAATTGGTTTGGTGTACTTCCCGGATAATTTGCCGCAAGCGCTGGATGGCTTGGGGGTACAGGCGAGCTTTACCGCCCTGGATTCCGAGCAAAAAACCCCGGAATACAGTTTGGACGGCGAGATCAGCGGTTATGTGGATTCGAAAATGTCAGGTGTATCTGACTCTTCCTACAGCATAGTGTTGGCCTATGACCGCGAGACGGTGGATGCGCGTCTGTCGTATGTATGGCGTGAGAAATTTTACACGGGCAACGAGGCCGCCATTTTCGCCAACCCGATTCAATTCTGGAGTCGTCCGGAACAGAGTTTGGATTTACAAGTGAGCTACGATGTTACTGATAATTTAATGGTTACCTTCGACGCGACCAACTTATTGGACGATGTTTACCAAAGCTATTACGGTGAGGGCAACCAAAACCTGTTTAACTTCGGCAACGCGATTTACTCCAAGACCTACGCCGTGGGTGTGCGCTACTCCTTTTAATGGTTTTGCGTTGTCGTCCCCAAAGCCCTGCACTCATTGCAGGGCTTTTTTTTGGGAGAAGGGATGTGAAATAAAAAGCGCCGGCAGAGAAAAGTTGCAAAAAAACTGGACAGCAAAAATTATTAATATATTATATTACAAATAGAGTGTTGAATCCCCCCAAGTATTTAACCTCTGCGGCCCTGGTTTTTTGGTCAGAGCCGCGTGTTTTGTCAGGAGTTTTCCCTTTGTCGTTGGATGGTGTAACGCTGTTTGTTAACACCAATTTTTCAGCCGCTACAGTCTTCTGTAGCGGCTTTTTTATTTCCCGGAAATCGCCAGAAACGCCAATCAGGCCGGTCATTGCAACGAGTTTGCATTTTTATATATGAGCTGTTGTTTATCAGTTGACGTTGAGCGTCAATCCGTCTAGGATCTTATTGTCTTACAATATGCTCAATTGGATATAAAATAAGTCTTTCGTTGAGCATTTGGAGCTGCGCCGGTAAGGGTGTTACCCCTTCGTAACCGGTTATTTAATAAGACAAATAAAACGCACGAAATTGATAATAACGATAGGCGCCTGCGGCCAGCCACAAGGTGTCATCGCACACGGGAGATACACATGTTCCAGAAAAAAACACTCAGTATGGCGGTAGCTATGGTTGCCGCATTTGGCGCGGTATTGCCAGCCTTGGCTCAGCAAGCGGCGAAAGAGGATCAGGTTGAAGAGGTAGTCGTAACCGGTATTCGGGGATCCTTACAAGAAGCATTGGATGTAAAGCGTGAAAAGACCCAAATCGTGGACGCGATTGTGGCTGAAGATATTGGTAAGTTTCCCGATAACAACGTCATTGAAGCGCTGCAGCGTGTTACCGGTGTGCAAGTAACCAATCGCGGCTCAGGCGAAACCTCTGGTATTTCGATTCGCGGTTTAACTGACATCAACACCACCGTGAATGGGCGCAATATTTTTACCGCGTCGGGTTTGTCGGTAGCTCTGCAAGATGTTCCTGCAAGTTTGATCAAACAAGTCGATGTTTATAAAACTCGTTCTGCTTCGCAAATCGAAAATGGTATTGCCGGCTCTGTCGATATTAAAACCCAACGCCCATTCGATTTTGAAGGCCAAAAATTTGTAGTTGCTGCACGTGCGATTAATCAGGAGCAGGCCGATAAAACTGATCCAAACATCAGCGGCTTGGCGAGCAATCGGTGGGAAACTGACGCGGGCGAATTCGGTGCTTTGGTTAACCTGTCTTACGCGCGCACCAATTATCGCGATCAAAGTGTTACTGCCGGTGCGATGGTTCCCTTTGCAACCAATAACCCGGTGGCACCATTTACCAACTACGAGCGTATTTTTTTGGATAAGGGCGGCGTAGCGGAAAATCCAATCTGGACACCCGGTTTATTGGATGGTTTGCCAGATGCGCCTGGCTCTACGTTAAATGTAAATGGCAAGCCGATGGAATATATCCTCGGTCGCGATGCAATTTTTGCCAGCGATTTCACCGGTGAGCGCGAGCGCACGGCGGCGAATGTTTCATTCCAGTATGCACCTAACGATTCTTCAGAATATTTATTTGAAGCTTTTTACAACGGTTATCGCAACGAGTCCTTCAACTCATTGTTATTCTCCTTCGCTGACTGGTGGGGCGAGTATGCCAGCAATGCAAGCGCAGCCAATATTAAACTGCACGAAGGCACTAACATCGTTAAATCGCGCAGTGTACTTTTCCCTTATATGTTTACCAGCGGTGACCTGACTACCGGCCAAACTGACAGCTATGTTTATGCCTTGGGCGGCAGCTGGGATATAGGTGAGAATCTGGAAGTGAAATCGGAACTGGTTTATCAAGATAGTCGTTACAAATCTGATTTCTTCGCGATGCGTTTTGATAAAGTCGGTTATCAAATCGATGTAGATTTCAACTCAGGCGGCGGTTTGCCAGCGTTCGGTTTCCAGGATAACCCGGCCACTGCTGATGTGAATGAAAGTGATCTCACTGATACTGTTGCCTGGAATACCGCGCAACTGTACGACAATGCCAATAACAATGATGGCGACGCTACCACATTCACTACTGATGCAACCTTGTCTACCGACCTTGGCATTTTCAAATCCTTTGATTTTGGTGTGCGTATTGACCAGCGCACCGCAGCAGAAGCCTTTGTTAACCAAAACGGTTACAACAACAGCATCGCCATTGAAGATATGGACGGGCTTGCGTATATCAACAGCGGCTTCTTTGACGGCGAGTCTAATGTGCCAAGCACCTGGGCCGCGGCCAATGGCTACTATATTCGTTCCAATGCAGAAGAATTCAGACGTATTTATGGTTTGAGCAAACAAGCATTGGTAGAAAGCTTCAATATCGATGAGCTGACCACCTCGGCCTATGTTACGGGCAAGTTTGAATCTGAATTGGCTGGCCGCACGATTGATGGTGAGGTTGGCTTCCGCTATACCGGTTCCGAAACCGATATGGAGTTTGCACGCGTGAGTGAAGCATCCTCGGATACTTCAAAAGTATTGCCAAGTGTGATGGTGCGTTATCACTGGACTGACGATTTAATTTCGCGTTTCGCATACACCGAAACTCTGCGTCGCCCTAATTTTGCGCAACTCAACTCCAATATTATTTATAACGAAGATGTAACCAATATTGGTTATGGCACTGCGGGTGGCGGCAATCCGGATTTGAAGCCGACTGAATCGCAAAACTATGATTTGTCATTGGAGTGGTATTTCGCTGAGGGCAGCTCGCTCTATGGAACGCTGTTTCAACGTGATATCGAAGGCTTTGTGATTGATTTCCGTCGTCAGGTACAGGCGCCAAAACCGGATGGATCTATGGGTACCTATGTTCTGGCCCAGCCTTTCAACGCGTCAAATGGTCAATTGAAAGGCGCTGAAGTTGGTGCAGTGTGGTTCCCGCAAAATCTGCCTTGGTATCTCGATGGTTTCGGTATTCAGGCGAGTTATACCAGCCTTGAGTCTGAGCAAACTACGCCAATAACTGACAGCGCCGGCAATATCACTGGCTCAAAAAATACGTCGCTGTTTGGGGTATCTGATGAGTCCTACAGTGTGGTGTTGGCCTATGAAAAAGAAAATATCGGCGCGCGCCTGTCTTATGCATGGCGTAGTAAATTCCTGAACAACTATGAAGCAGCGCTGTTTGCCAACCCTTTGGAGGTCTGGAGAAAGCCTGAGTCAAGTTTGGATCTGCAAATCACCTATGATGTCACCGACAACATTTCGTTGACTCTGGATGGTACCAACCTGACCGAAGAAATTTATCAAAGTTACTATGGTGATAATTCCACCACCGGTAATTTCGGTTCAGCGCTTTACAGTCGCACTATTGCGTTGGGTGCGCGCTTCAATTTCTAAGTAACAGCAGTACAGAAATCCGGAATCACTTGGGTGGTTCCGGATTTATTTCTTGGCCGGGATGCAGTATGTAAGTTTCCACGATTTAGCTCACATTGTCCCAATACGATAATAAATAATGAAGGGCTTTCTTATGTATCCGATAATTCGTTTCTGTAAGACATTTTTTTTTGCGCTACTCATAACATTTTTTAGCGCGGCCAGTGCGCTCGCCATCAGTTTGTCGGGCACTACCGATATTCACGATCCGTCAACTATCGTTAAAGATGGCAATACCTATTGGACGTTTGGTACTGGTGGTGGCGCCAGTAATTTTCCTATCAATGCGCTTTACTCCACTGATTTAATTAACTGGAAGCGCGGCCCGTCGCCAATTCCGGCAAATACCTATCCCTCATGGATTAGCAACAAGGTTCCCGGTTTCGATGGTAATTTCTGGGCGCCCGATGTGATTGAAATGAATGGGAAATTCTATTTGTATTACTCCGCATTTTCTTCCACATCCGGAATGCGTTCAGCCATCGGCGTAATGGTGAGCAGCTCATTAAATAATCCCAGCTGGCAAGATTTGGGTATGGTGGTTTCCACGGCGGATGAAGGCACGCTTAGCGGGCAGCCGGTAAACACTATTGATGCTGGCCTTTATCGCGATGCGCAAAATAATGTATGGATGGTGTACGGCTCACATTACGCAGGAATTTTTGTTCGCCAAATAAATCCATCTACCGGCAAGCTGATGAACAGCACGCGCTATCCGGTAGTAGGAAATATTTATGCATGGCATGAGTATGAAGCAGCACAGGTAAAATATATCAACGGTTATTACTATATGTTTGTGAATCTGGGTGAGTGCTGTTTGGGCAATCAAAGCAACTACTACATAGTGACTGGACGCTCTTCCAGCCCAACCGGGCCATTTTTAGATAAGAATGGCAAAAGCCTGTGGAATTATGGCGGCAGTGCAATTTTGATTTCTGATGGCAATTACATCGGCCCAGGCCACTTTGGTTATTTCTATAACAATGGCCAGCATCTCGCATCCATCCATTATTACGACGGCACTACATCAACGGGTTGGCCTGCACGGCTGGATCTTTTGCAAATGACATTTTCTGGTGGTTGGCCAGTATTGAGTCGCAATTTTTCTGTGAAGTCCGATAGCAATGCGCGCGTCAACGGTACTTATCGCATTACGCCTGCACACTCGGGAAAATCGTTGGATGTAGAAAATTGTGGTGTGGCGGCAGGCACCAATTTACGCCAATGGAGTTGGATTAATAACAATTGTCAGAAATTTATAATTACTCGCGTGGATGACGTATGGCATCGCATTTCTCCGGTGAGTGCTTCTGGCTTGGCGTTTGATGTGGATTCCTATTCAACGGCGGATGGCGCCAACCTGATGTTGTGGAATAGCACTAGCACGCACAACCAAATGTTCCGCTTTCAATCCGCAGGCTCGGGGCGTTATCGCATTATCAATCGCAATAGCGAAAAGTGTTTGGATGTCGCCGGGAATTCAACTGCGGACGGGGCCAACGTAAATCAATGGCAATGCCTGGCCAATGCGACAAACCAAATGTTTAGCTTACAGGCGCAATAACACGGCAGTAGAATTTTTTAGGGGTCCTTATGAAAATCGTTAACTCACTTCGCGTATTGGCCATGGGGTTCAGTCTTGCAATCACACCAGTGTTCGCATTGGAACTGGTGCCACTGCGCGAAGTGCAGTTATTGGATGGTCCGTTTTTACACGCACAAAATACTAATAAAGAATACTTAATGGCATTGGATGC
>JACCDS010925923.1_pt1 | contig 18977 bp, 22 predicted proteins | sample 7446441 | NCBI WGS metagenome assembly JACCDS01 (sample SAMN15323445, study PRJNA562643) | freshwater metagenome | isolation source: river surface water | place: USA:Blue River Watershed | collected 2017-08-17
GCCACCTGATCCCAGTTTTCGGGTAATTCAGCTGTATTTTTGAAAAGTTGATGGATGTAATTGAGACTCAATTGATTTGTTTAATGGGTGTGTAACACAATAATTGTGAGAATTGTTCCGGACTGACGCTCCGCTTATTCAAAGCACAAAGCATAAGGAATGGTAAATGGTAAATGGTAAATGGTGAATGGTAAATGTTTCGTCCTTCGAACTGACTACTGACTACTAGCTACTGATTACTGACGCTCCGCGTCATGCGACCCCAGCCTCATCTAGCGTTTAGAAGGAGCGCTCTTCTGCTTCCCCCTGGGTGGCCCCGGCGGGAATCGAACCCGCATCTAGCGTTTAGGAAACGCCTACTCCTAAACCATTATCAAAATTACAATTTAAATGGTTTAAACCTACATATAGTGTGTTTTGGTGTGTTTTATTTTGTAAGGAACCATTAATTGTTACACACTTTTTACACAACATTTTTTTATATTGCGACTTAAGTTAACTTGTATAAAATGGTGGAATCTAATCGAGTATTTTATTACTTAGGAGCTGGGGCAAGTGCGAATGTCATTCCGGCAGTAAAAGGTCTCAGACCGAGGATATTAGACTTAATTATTTATCTAAAAGAGTATCAATTTTCTCAACCTTTAAAAAAATATTTTTCTGGGACTGATTCTGATATAGCAATTAAAATAAAATCAGACTATTCGGATACGCTGGATGAAGTGTTAGATACTTTACAATGGTTATACGATAATTCTAAATCAGCCCATACAATAGATGTTCTAGCTAAAGAATTATACACTAAAGAATCATCAGATTTTATAAAATTAAAGAAGGCATTAATAATATATTTTTATTTTGAACAAGCGTGTTTATTTGGTTCGAAAAGTGAGGGGTATGATACAATTCAATCATCAACAATCGATACAAGGTACAATCATTTTATATCACAAATAACTCGAAAAGAGCAGGGTAAAGAAATAGTTTTGAATCCAAATGTGAAAATTTGTTCATGGAACTATGATGTCCAATTTGAATTAAACTTAATGAGAATTGTTGATGCCGGAATATTGCGAACAAAAGACTCTTTTCAGATTTATCCAAACTTAAAATCTATTAATAAAGATGCGATAGTAGATTTTAGTCAGGATTCTTTTGCTATGTTTAAATTAAACGGTACTGCATTACCAGAGTCTAGCCATGATATTCCTGAGAATTTATTGACGGCATTCGATAATCTTAATGAGGATGGTGAATATAATCTACTTAATTTTTTGAAATATTATAAAGAGCTATATAAAGATAAGAATAGTAGTTATACCCTTAGGATGTTTAACTTTTCATTTGAAGAAGATGATAGTTTTTCTCCTAAATATAAGGGAGCTATGGCAATGCTGGAGGCAGCAAAATCCATAATGAAGAATGTAGATATTCTTGTAATTATTGGATATTCATTCCCCGAATCAAATAGTAAAACGGACAAACTGCTTTTGGATTTAATTGAACCTAAGCAAATAATTATTCAAGACCTTAACCCAGAATCTATATTAGAAAAGTTGTTTAGACGTTGTCCAACACTTAAAAAGTTTGTTGATAACTCTGGCTCAAATAAAGATAATCCTAAAGTAGAAATTAATTTAAGTACTGATGTAGAAACATTTTACATGCCGGACGATTTATTGAGTTAAACTTGGTTCTTAAAATATTGATAAAGTATATCTGTAAATGATAAGATATATGTGATTATTTGAATTTAATTTCTTTGTTGAAGTTGTCAATTTCTATACTGCCAAATCTTTCTAAAACTGTTTGGCCAAGTAGTAATGGTGCATTTACATTATTAATTACAGTTGCTTTTACGTCGTTAAGCACCATATTTCCGATTTTTATTTCTTTTAAGTTTACGATTGTACCTTCTGATATATTTCCTGTTGCGTCCTGAAAATATTCAACATTTATAACATCATCCTTTTGAAGTGTCCCCTGTCTAAACAATACAGTTGCCTCTGCTGTTGAAATGCAAATATTACTCGCGCCGGTATCAAATATGAAGCGTAGTCGAATCCCATTTATTTCAACCCAAACATATCTTACTCCATTCTCTATTTCCATCTTTAAAATGTTGCCATTATTTGATGGTAATGAGTTTGTATGGTCACCTTTTAATTCACCTTCTTTGGGATTAGATTTTAAACCTTGATTTCGCTTATATCTACTTTCCTCCGGATGTGTACAACTAAAAATGAAAAACAATAAGACTAAGTAATTTAAGGTTTTCATTCAGATTTTTTGAAAAATGGAATGTGTCTGATGGTGTCCTTTGTGAAAATTTTAATACCATTACTCTCTTCAAAGCACTTTTTATTTAAGTCATACAATTCTTTTTTATAAAGGTTTTTTTGTCCTGAATAGTGTTGATTTATGTCTTTCTTATTGTTTTCAAAAATAATATCAACTACTTCATCAATACTTGAATTGATTTTCAACTTTTTGGAAATTAGTTTAACATCATGCTCATTTAGTTCCTTATTGGGAGTAGGATTCAAAAAATGTTCATTTGATGATTCTGTGCTTAATTCTTTTGAAGCTAATTCATGTACTTCTTTATCATTATTTTCTGATGAGTCATAGTATTCATTTTGTTGCTCATCCTCTTCTACTGATTTATTTGTTAAGTTATCACTAAAAATCAAAAAGTAACTTAAGGTTATAAGTAAGGCAAATCCTAATATTAAAGATAAAATTTTAAAAGGATTGCTTTTGTCGACTGTTTCTTTGTTTTTTGAAAAATCGATTGGTTTTGGATTAATTGGCACACTGAAACGGTCATTTTGTGTTTCAGTATTTTCTAATCCTTTTACTTTTCCTATATATGTGGATGAGTTATTATTTTTTAGGATTTCAATCTCTTCCCTGAGCTTTGCTCTATTTGCGTGATATGTTTTTATTGCAGTATCAATGGATAAATTTTTCTGCTTTACCTGATTTAGTATTTGATTAGATTTGTTGATGAAATTATCATATACATTGTCAACTTTGGTGAAGTTTTCCTTTGACTCCTTTATTTTTTTGTGATTCTCAGCTACAATTCTTTCATTTTGTTCAGAAAGTTGATTGAAATTATCTTTCTCTTGTTTTCTTTCGTCTTTTATATTTTGAATTCTACTTTCTAAATCTGAAAGTTGTTGTTCTCTTTTGCGGTTTTTCTCTATGGCTAAAATTTCTAATTGATTATCAAATTCTTTCTTATCTCCAACGTTTTGAATCCATTTAAACAATCCCCTTTGATTTACATATCTAATAACATCTTCATTATTGGTGAAATAAATAGTGTCATAGTCATTCAATAAATCAATTGATTTATTGAAATAAACTTCCAATTCACTTGTTGAAGTGTCACAATAAACTACAAGGTTGTTATTTGATGTGCTGAAATCAATATCCGGTAAATCAATCTTGGGATTAATGACTTTTTCAAAATGATTTTTACTTAGATAAAGATTAAATTGGTCAGAGTGGTTCACCTTTAAAATACCATTGTCAAGGTTCTCCTCAATTAAATTTTCATGAACTCCATTAAGTGCCTCTATTATGTCAAATTCTTTGGCAATCTTATTTTCTAAAATTAGACTTGAACCTATAAATGTGCCATCTCTTTTTGAAGTTTGTTCCTGAGCATATGAATATATAGAGTATGCTATTAAATTCGAATTTTCAACTTTTTCTTTTCTTATGGAATAAATTACAGATTCTGGAAATACCTTTATGGCATTCGTTAAATCAAATACTTTTATTTTTCTTGCTACCTCAGGTTTGCTATATTTTACTGGACTTTGTCTAAAATCATTTGGATGACCAAATGTAGCAAATGTGTAAACATATAGATTTGTGATACTCATAGTTTAAAAATTAAATTTAATTCTTTCCCAAAATGTGCCTTCATAATCTAATGGATAGCCAGTTATACCTTCATAAAGCCATTTGGAAATTATTTCGGCAGAATCTAAGTTTAAGTTTGTTATTTTTTCGGTGTTCCCCTTTTCTTCAATCTTTCCAATTGTAAAATAAGTTTTACTAAACTCGTACGCATTAATTCTGTTATTAGTCATAGGTAGTCTTTCACTAATAAATGATTCTAATTCATCTTCAGAAGCCACACCTGATTTTCCTGATAAATCCCACTTTGAAATCACTAATATTATATTTACATATTGTGGGTCAATATTTTTCTCAACCAATCTATTGAGGAATTGATAAATTAATGAATCTTCTTTGTGAGCGGAATCGTAACTTGTAACGATTATAATATTTAGAGGAATTTTTGCATTTAAATAATTATCAATGCTTGTATGATATTGATTTCCCTTATTAATATCCTGATGATTCGCACCTGCAGTTTCTAAAAAAGTTAAATTTATTGGTGGAACTTTTTTAGACTTATTGTTTGGTTCAAATTTTAAATCAATACGTGTAACTTGGTCTCTTGTAGTTCTATTTGGGAGAATACCTCTACTCATATTTTCAAAAAAATCTGCTAATAATACCTGAGCTTCTTTTGAATTTGGTGTCCCGACTTTAGGACTTAATACACCAGCTTGTGAGCTTAAATAATACAGAATTGATGACAAGATAACTGATTTGCCTGAAGCTGAAACTCCAAAAAAGAACACAAAATTACTGTCTTTATTCTGTATTTGGTTATTTGCGCCTTTTGTAATTGGTACAAAATCATCTTTGCTTTGGACGTCTTGACCCCTATTTAATTCAAGAGGTCTTATAGAATCATCACTATCTAATGACAATGGTTTTAGATTTTCTTTGTTGCTCATTTGATTAGTTATTAGGAATTAATACTGTTCCTCTTCTTTTACTTGAAAACCCGTTATTGTTGTTATTTCCTCCATTTCTTGGGTCAGAAGGCATTAAAAGAATGATTATTAAAATGCCGAAATCAAGTAAAATACAGGCGGCAAGGACAAAGAATTGGAACATTCCAAAGTTTTTAATAGCATGATTGAAGGCATAACCTATTTTTCCAACTTCCTGAGTTTTGGATAAACTTGGTGTAAATTGAAATTTATCTTCTCCTAGGATTGTATGTGCTCTATTTCCTAACTTATTATATTCTGAAAGTGATTTGTCTATTTGACCTTGTGCCATTTCATCAATCTCATTTTGTGACATAAGTAGAAGAGCTTGTATGTCTTTATTCCACTTTAATACTGCATTATTTAAGTCAGCTAAAAGGTTTTTTTCTTCAGGAGAAAGATTAAATACCATTTGAGTAATTTGTTCAGCCATTCTATCTGCTAAATCTTGATAACCAGAGGCTGTCTGACTAACAGGTGTTAGTGGTGTTATTTTTTTGCCGATTAGTCTTTCAATTCTTGTAATAATTTGTTTTGCTTCTGTACCAATACCTACATTTTTAGGGTCTGCAATCTGAATCTTCAATAAGTTAATCTCACTAACTATAGCCTGCCTTGTTTTCATGTCGGCGACAGAGTAATTTAATTTCGCAGTTACGTCTGTTTCAAGTTTATTGAACTTTTCATTGATTTCACGCAGTTCGGTTGTATAAATATCTGTACGCATGAATCGGGTGTACATTGCATTAAAGTTTGCTATGAAACAAAATGCCGCAAAAAAGAAATAAATTACACTTAGACCTGTAGATGAATCTCCCCTTAGTTTAACAAGGCGTATTTGCCAAAGTAAAAAAAGTAAAATAAGTGAAAGTACTAGTGCAATTATAACGGAGCTACCTCCAAAAATTTGGTCTAATCCTAACCATGTTTGATAAAAACTGACACTTATAAGCGAAACTGCTAGAAATGCCAAAAACATGTCTGTTATTGTAAAATTCTGTTTTCTCATTTTTTGTTCTTTTTGTTTTTTTTTGGTCTTATTGAATATCAGGATATATAATCAGATAGTTAACCTTGTAAAAAACTTTTAGTTAACGGTAAAATAGGCGTTTATTCTCCCAATATTACAATATATTATAATTTATTTTTTATTGCAAATGCTTGATTTGTAGGATGAACCTTGTTTATCACTGTTTTTTTCATGGTGCACATTATCTTATTTGTTTAGCTCTCTAATAATATGTGTGTGAAAACTTTGTGTTTTTTGTTCCTCAATTAATTTATTGAACACCTCTATACAGTCTACATAAAGGCTCCCAATTCTAACAAATGGCTCCATGTCTCCTGGTGTATATTCATATATTCTTCTAATAATTCCACTTGACATTTCTTGCCCAATCATTTCTTGAATTCTGTAATCAATACTATAAACAATATTATACCTACCAATTGAATCACAACCTAATGATAATAGAATCCAAGGAGTGGTACACTGTAATATGGTAGTTTTTGTCTCTTCATTAAGAAACATTTTGCTTTCAATTCTATTTCTAAGATACTCATCCTCCAAAAATCCTTGTATTCGGTCTATTGTTATCAATATGTTATCGTAAGCTAAAAGAAGCTTCCCATTTCGCTCCTTAATTTCTTGAGAGGCATTTTTTTCAAATTCTAAGTTATGTTGAATATTCATTTAAGTTGGTATTGTTTATTATACAATGCTGTGAAGTCTAAAACAGAATTGAAGATTTAGTCGATTTTATTAAAATTAGAAAGTTTAAAAAGTCTGCAGAACTCTAAATGATTGTTTAGTTCTCTTGCATAAACCATCATTGGCAATGTTGAGTATTTCAAGATTCTATTCTTTCTTAGATTGGTTTCTGAGTCTATTTTAATGCTGTTATTGATATATCTAAACAAATCAGAATGCAAATCAATCCAAGGTTTCATTTCAGTTTTTTTAAAATTTTCAATTGCTTTACCGCACAATTTTCCATAATCTTCAATAAAAACTTTAAGTTCGCAAAAGTCTAAGTACAAAAAACTGAATTTGTCAAATGCACTGTAGAGAACAATCCATACCTCGGTTTCATTGAAAAGATAATCATACTCTTCAATTATCTCATTGATTATATGAATAGAGCATACTTTGGGGATTTTAGAGTGAATCTTAAGATAAGCTTCGTTGCAGAGTAATTTTAATTGTAAATAATGTAAGTCTGGTACAAAATCAGGAAGAGTATCTATTCCTTTTTTAACATCAAATGGGTTCAAATATCTATTAAATATAGGTTTATCTAATGTCATGAGATGTTTTTAAAATAATTAAGTGACAATTTAATATGGGAATTTCACAAGATGAAGGAAATAATTATTCACTTTGCGAAATATATCAAAGTGAAATGAGTTATTTTGTTTTCAGTAATTGATTAGTTTTCAGTGAAATGAAGTTTTTATTTTCATTTTTATGTTTTATTTATTTGTCTCAAACTTGTTTATCGCAAGTTAGAGTAAGGGGGTATTTTAGGAAAAATGGTACATATGTTAGTCCGCATATTCGAACTTCACCTGACGGAATTTTATCGAATAATTACAGCTATAAGAGTGGGAACTCGTCTTTATCAATTGGTTCTAATAAAACATATCAGAGTAAAAACTATCTTTTAAATAATCCTTCAACAGTTATAAGTTCCGTTAATAATGATGTTTCCAAAATTGATAATTCACACCCGAGCCCATCAAAAACAAATAATTCCAATAAGCAATTAAAGGACTCTTCCAAATTTGATAATGAACTTTACTTTCAGAAACTTAAGAAGATTTATGATAAAAAAAGCATTCATAATAATTAATTTGACCTTATTGGTTTCATTAAATGGTTTTTCACAAAAGCCTACTAAGCAAAATTCGCAATTTAAAAATATTAAAGAAGTTGTGGATTTTAACTACGGGTCCATAAAAGGAGAAAGTCTAGTTAATTTAGTTGATTATTTGATTGATGATGAAGTAGAACTTCTCTCATTGTATATGAATAAAATTGGGTTTCCTTCGAGAAACACCGATAGTAATAAAGGATTGTCTTTTTGGGACGGCTCTGGTTCTATTAATGTGGAATTCTTATATAAATCACGGCCTTATGTATATCAGGACAAATCAATACCTACACTCGAGCGTATTGTTTTAACTCGAATTTCTAAAACAACTCTGTATAAATTAATTACAACTTTACTTGAGAGTGGAAAATTTACAAAAGGTAAAAGTTTTCCTTCAAGTAGTGTGAATTCTAGCTCCAGAGATGGCTTGTCAAGAACTTTTACTTTTCATAATAAAATCAGAAATCATACATTTAGTATTGTAACATTTGATTATGATGGTACTTACGATTACAATGAAATTCAATTCGTATTTAATTAAGGATTTGGATTACAGTAATTCACAAAATCTGTGAATACATCATCATCTTCGAAGTATTGGTCATATCCATCTGATTCATCTGGATTTAATTCTTTAGCTTTTTTAATATCTTGGCATGCACCTTCATTATCCTTTAGTTTAGCTTTTACTATACATCTATAGAAGTATATACTTGCTTCAGTTGCATCCAATTTTATGCTTTCATTGAAGCTTTCAAGCGCATCTTCGTATAAAAGAGCTCCATCTTGAGCAATACCTAGCATTGCTAGTGATAATGCTTTGTAGTCATTTTTTTCTTGGTATTTGAAGAGTAAATCAACCGTTCTTTTTCTAATTGCCACTTCTTCGTCAAAGTACTTTAAATCTGCCAAGCAATTTGCTGACCTATTTAGTAATTCTATATCATCTGGTAATATCGCTAAAGCTCTGCTGTAATCATTTAATGCGTCTTCTATCTTTCCAAAATGTTTATTAATATCACCTCTTATTAATAACATATCGGCATCAAAGTTCTTTTCCAAGAAAAAGCTATCAACAACCGCTCTGGCTTTTTCAAATTGTTTTAAAAATACAAGACACCTTGATTTAGAAACCTTTATCCTAATATGATTAGGGGATATTTTTAAAGCTTCATTATAGATTTTTATTGCCTCTTCATACTCTTTCTCTGATTGGTAAGTTAATCCTAAGTTATACCGATAGTTTACTACTTTAGGTTCTAAAGAGATTGCTTGGGTTAAGTATTCTCTTGCTTCTTTATCTTTATTTAGTAACATGTATTCATAAGCCACCGCTCCATAAGTTTCACCTGACTTGTCATATTTTAGTAATTCAAGGTAATCCTTTACTGCCAAATCATAATTTTCTAATTTTTCATAGCACATTGCTCTATTTTTTATCGCTTTGAAGTCTTTGGGATTAATTTTTAGTGCTAAGTTCAAATTGGAAATTGCCTCTTTGTATTTACCGGTCTCAAAAAACTGTTTAGCTTTAGATTTATACAATTCTGCCGTTTGAGAGAAAGAATTGAAGGAGAGACAAAATAGAATACAAAGGATTAAGTGTTTCATTTTAATAAGAATTTTGATTTAGACAGTACATAAACTGTAATTAAATCAATTTATTGCCTTTATAAAAATGTCCTAATTATTAGTAAATAATAATATCTCTTTGATTTGGGTAGTTCAGTTATTAAGTGGTAAAAGTAGTTGTTTTAAAAAAAAACAAAATTTTTTGTTTGTGAGATATAGAACTTAATGTAACCAAGAGGCTGTTTGGTTTTCTGATTTAATAGTTCTGTAAGTGAAAATAAAATATCGACAGAATTACTACCTGTAAATGGTGTGCTGGTGAAGGTTTTAACCTAAAAGCTATCAATGTATTCTTGCAGTTGAAATTGAAACTTTGAAGGTAATATTATTGTATTAGGAGTTGTAACTGTTTTGGCACTTCCATCCATATACTGAATTTTAATTTTAATAATTTTAAGAGTTTCTACGACATCTGTAAACCAAGCATATTCCCATTCATAGCTTGCAGACTCATTAGTTTTAATAGGGCCGACTCCTCTAAATTCCGAAACATAATTGTGTTGTCTTATATTATAAACCTTGTCGCCAACTGCGTTTATACCGGAAACATAAAATGTGACATATTTTATTGTTTTGTTTGTTGGGTTAAATACTTCAAACTTCGCTGTTACTCCATCTGTCACCTCACTTACATCTTCAACCGTATAACTCATTAGAATAATACCAACGGATTTCTGATTATCTAAATAAGTTTTAAATTCCTTTTTTTTGTTATTATTAAGCTCCTCTGAATACGTTTCTGCAGCTTTTTTGTATTTTGAATTTTGTGTAATATTTGAGATTTCATTAAAACTTAAATCTTTATCAATTTTAATATATCTGGCATTAACCATTATTCTATTTCTATCTTTTTCGACGATATAGTATTTTTTTTCACCACATGAGATTGCCCCAAGTATTGCAACCCTAAAATTTGCATCAATATCTTCAGTAAAACCACCCGTTTCGGAACAATCCACAAATGTAGATATTGGTCGGCCAACACATATTTCTTTTGTTTTGCCTAAAATAATTGAGACGTCTTCTTCCTTAATTTTGTCATCAATTATAGTGTTTTCAAACTGAATTTGAACAAATTGATTTTTGTTTATTACAACTGATGCAAAATTGTCTAAATAGGAAGTCCGCAATTGTAACTTGTCACTTTTTAAATCAAGTAATTCATTTCCTTTTTTAGATGTATTGACTGAGATTACTTTAGTTGGGTTGCCAAATTCTGATTTCAGTGAATCAGTGATTTTATCATATTGTAATTTCAACTTCAACCAATTAGATACTTTTGGGTAGTTTATTTGGATATTTTTAGCCTGAAGTTGGCTATCAAATTTTGTTTGAACTACTAATAAACCTTCTTTAGTGATTTTTTGTAATTCAACTTCTCTGTTTTTTGAGTCATCTTTTGATAAAATGAAACCATTATTTTTTAAGGCAATAATTAACGAATCCTTAGGCATTGTAGGATATAAATCCTGAATTCCTTGACCTATAATTGAAAATATTGAACTGAATAATAAAAAGAAACAAAGTATAAATCTCATGATAGTAGGGCAGATTATTAGTTCACCCAATTTAACTAAGATTTTTTGTAAAAATTGAATTGAAGTTCCAATAATGATTTAATCGTCTAAATCATCAATATCATAATCACCTAGATTTATTTCATCATCATATACATCAACATTTAGTTCAAAATCTTGAGTGGTGTCGGAAATATGTATGTTTCTCCGTGGATTAGTATAATACATTTCCTGATTTACGTATTCAATATTTTGATTTTGTATGGCACATATTATAGAAAGATTAAATATTAATTCACTAACAGATGGGCTGACAATTGCTACATTTTCATTCTCTTCAATATTGAGTTGAGTAAGTACGGATTTAAATAATGACTTGAAGTATCGTATTTCTCGAATAAGACCTAATTCGCTTATTATTCTTGGTGCTTGTGGTTCTGAGAATGTCAGATTGAGAATTTTACATTCTTTAATATCATTATGTGTTAGGTCTGTGTTAATTTCTAATAAGCCTGGGATTTTCATTTATTGATTTTAGTTTTCGATTCATTCTTTATGCATGTAGCAAGTCTCTTGAATTGTGATTCATCTATAATCATCTTTTTTACCGAATTTTTAGTCTTATTGTCTTTTTTCATGATAGTTCTTTATTATAAATATCACGAAATCGACCAATGTTCTCCGTTTTGGGAAATTTTCATACCGGATTTGAAAATGGATTTTGACCTTTATTTCTAATCAAAAGGTTTTTCCAGGAAGACATTTCCGATTCCTGCTAAAATTTGGTCCGGCATTTAAACGGGGGATTGAGGTCTATTCTCAGCCAAAGGTTATTTATGGTATAAGAGGGGAAACCGGCAGCATGCCCTCCATCCACCACCCCAGGAAGGAGAGGTGGAGTTAGCAGCTGCTATATTGACCTTACCGGGACGATTGAATAATGTTTGACCGGATTAAATAAGAGACGATTTTGTGAATTCAAATTCTTTATCAAATTGAATATATTACCGGGATTATTATAAACATCATGCGATACCGGTAGATTTCACCATAACATGATAATCAAATTATATTGTCAGAATACCTTTTTTGATGGCTGTCTTCTTTACTTTCATAATAGTTGTCAAGGACTTATTCTCTGTTAGACCTGATATTTGACGAATGCTTAGATTTCGTTTAAGGAGTTTGACTACATCTTTATGGTTAGCTAAAAATATATCTTCAGAGATTGTTTGCCCTTTTTTGCGGCCTACTTTTCCTCCAGAGTCAATATAATTGCGGTAACCGGATTGAAATCTGTTTTTGGTGGTTTCTGCCTCCATAGTTGCTACGCTTGCGAGAATCTGTACCATAAACATAGCCAAACTATTAATTGATAAGTCTGGATTAAGTGTTTCTAAATTATGATTCATAATATACAAAGACACCCGTCTTGAATTGAGCTGTTCTATTACTGTAAGGGCCGATAACACATTTCTAGCAATTCTTGACAGCTCACTGGTCAGTACCCGGTCTATCTTGATAGTTCCACCAATACCATTGTCTATATCATGTAGCAGTTGCGAGAGAACAACTCTTTCATCCGTTTTTTTAAATCCACTAATTTTTTCCTCATAAGTACCTACCAAGTTATACCCCATTCGCTGAGCATATTCTTTTAATTCATTAGTCTGTCTGTCATTTGATTGCCGGTCACCTGTTGAGGATACCCGCGAGAAAATGACCACGTTCACTTGTTTGCGTTCCATATTATTTCTTTGAATTTATATGGTTCAAATGTCCAGAGAAAAAACGACGTTCCGGAATATTCTTTAAGGAATTTATTGGAACACTTAATTTTTTGGAACGAAATGGAGCAGTGATTCAGATTATTTATTTTTATTTGGTCTTGCTTATCGAAAGGGTCAATATTCAACACTAATTCTAGAGCATTCTTAAGGTTTTGGATTAGGCAATAAAATTGTGTTTGTTTGGTTTAACCCTAGTTGTCGGAATACACTTATATTTCAATGTATTTCAACGATTTTTTAATTCATCAATTCACTTCTTACGATAAAATTGTACCATAATTGTACACTTTTTTAATAGTTATTTTGGGGAAGAGGGACGAGCGGAACGAGGGTGATGGGGTTATATGTCCCAGTATTCAGGTGCCGGTATCGTTTCACTCTTAGTTGAGAATTTCATTAAACTTACTCAAATAGAAAAATAAATTTGTTCTCATATCTAGTATTGTTTCTTTGCTAAGTTCTGGCTTATATAAATCAAGAAGTGCTGGCAGCTCTTTAGCTTCGCTATTGAGGATTATTTCATAAAACGCTTCCCATCCAGAGCTTTTTACCAGGGTTTTACAATTTTTAATAAATCTTGAAGATTCATAATCAAATATTGGATTAATGTCCAGTTTAACAATTGCTTTTATTTTTTCAATTGAGTTGTAGCTTTTAGTATTAATATCAAATAGGCTTCTATTTATTTGATTATCAACTGGATTTTGTTGATTTATATCTAATGCATTTTCTCTTTCAATAACTTTTTCATTTACTGCAGCTTTAAGTTCTACTGGAGCTTTTAAACTTACTACAGCTTTTACTACACCTTTATCTTTTTCTATACCTTTATCTTTTACTATACCTTTATCTTTTACTATAGCTTTATCTTTAGCTTCTTTTGGGTTACCAATTAAACCGAGTGGGTTATTTTGGGTTGTTGGTTCCTTTTTTTTACTTCCTCCTTTTTTACCATTCTCCCTATTTCTTTCAACTATTATCTGATATTTCTCAATATTATATTCAAATACCTCTGCCAAATCCATGAATAGCATTTCGGTTATGGGTGTCATTTCAATTAATTCATCTCCGGTATGAAAATGGTATGCATTAGTTAGCAAGACCCCTTTTTCTTCCATAGTTAGAAATTTCAACTTCCCTAGAGATGTCAATTTCAATAAAATATTTGATGGTGTTTTAGCGTTTGTTGTTTTTTCATTTTTGTGTTCCATTGTAGTCTTTTTATAATAAATACTCAAGAAATTGTAAAAAGCTCAGTTACCACAAAAAATATTTTTTGTCCTACTTTTTTAATAAAACCAACTATTTATAAGAAAGAGAAATAGATGAAAAATAAGAATATCAACCTTAAAAGTGAATTTGTAAGATTACGAATGGATTTAGTGGAAAAGAGCAGACTTGATAAATTATGTCAATTAACTAGGCGTCAAAAATCTGATTTAGTTAGGGAAGGTTTATTTGAACTTTATAAGGTTAAATATCCTGAATGTTTGAATGATTAGGAACCTCTGGGAAAATTCCCAGAGGTTGTGGACTTGAATTTTGCTATAGTTTGTATAGTGAATTGACACGCTTTACTGGTGCATCGCTATGATGGTCAGGAAATCTCTTAATGTATGCTTCAGTAGTAGATTGGTTTGCGTGTGTTAATGATATTGATATTTGGTCTGTTCGTGCTTCCTGTAATATCATAGAGTAACTGAATGAGTGGCGACTTACATGACTACTTAGTTTATCGATACCAATTCTCTCACCAATTCTTCTTAATCGACCATTATATTTAGTTCTTGCTCTGTGAAGTTTGTTAACTTGGTCTTTCGTGAAAATAGTTTTATTCCGTATTTGTATGTTTTTGAAATCATCATATTCTAGGTAATCAAAGACAAATCCCTCATTCTTTTTACCCATGATTTCACAAAAGGAGTAAGCTACATTTGATTCTAACCGGTCAATCACACCTTCCAAAATTCTCAATATTTTTGTGTTATCATTAATAATGTCTTCAATTAGGAATTGTCTGAAATTTTGTAGCTCCAATACGGTAAATTCATGTAATGATATAATACTGGAATCCATCTGACCAAGAACTTCAATCTCCTTCGTTGATAATTTTAGGTCAATGAATTTATTGTTTGTCAATGCTTCATTGAACTCCTCTGGGTAAAAGTATCCGAGTACTTTTGCAGAATTGTAGTTAAATGAAATGCTGGCCTTTCGACCACTCTTTTTTACAATGAACTCAATGCGACCTTTGATGAAGTGTTTGAAATTTAAGAGTAATAGGTCACTTACCCGTATTCCCGAAGTGAAGAATTGAAAGAGGAATTGGTTTTTGGCATCGTTCGTAAAGTCTCTTACCCCGGTATTTTTTGATTTGTATTGAATCAATTTATTAATGTCATCGGGAAACAGGATTTTAGGTTCTTCGGTTTCAAACCTTTTGATTCCATTAGTGTAATGAATTGTTGTTATGGGTGTTTTTTCAGGGTTGTGTGAATTGTAGTCCTTGATGAATTTTTGAATGACAATGACATAGTTGAAAACAGTTCTTGTTCTTTTTGGTATTTCTTCTCTGTTATTATATTGACGTTTGAAGACCCACTTTTTATAACCATCAATGAAACTAATTTTTGCTAACTCAGAGAAGGGTAGGGTAGTAAGATTTAGGATTTCTTTACAATATTGTTTAAGAGAATTGATTATAGTAGTATATTTCTTCTTTGTTTCCTCGTTCTGATAATTACTTTCAATGTGTGTGTAGGCATATTCAAGAAAGCAGTTTTTATCACTCTTGGTAACATTTTTATTCGCCGCAAGAAATTCTGCGTCAAGTTGGTTCAATAAGAAGTTTATCGACTGATAGTTAATAGAACTTGATTCTTTAACTCGTTCAATTTTTTTGTCCCAAAGTTTAGTCGGGATTTTAATGCGAAGAGAACTACGTTCATTAACTGCTCTGCTGAACTCCACACATTTATAAATCGTACTCTCCTTTGGATTACCTTTAGAAGGTCTTAAGTAGAAATATTGTTTCATTTTAATTTGGATTGTTTATGATACTGAACCCTGAGGTATTATTACCATCTTGAAATATGAACCTGTAAGAAATTTTAACTCTTCGTAATCGTTTCGCAGCCATATAGATTAATTCACCTTCTACTATCATCTTGCTTTCATTTATCACCACCTCTTCAATTATTTCACCGGCTCTTAGCTTTTCCTCTACTTCAAGGAGCTGACGCATAGTATATTTCTCTGGTCTTACTGGTAAACTCAATTCATCCAATCTTATAAATCGATTTACATCAAACAAAACTGGCCCCAACCCTTGAATGGATTGAAGTTCATCTTTTAAATGGTCCTTGAAATATTGATTGTAACCTCTCATTTGGATACTTTAAGCCTATTGTGATGGAAAGGAATAAATGCGGTGATTAGGTGTCCCCAACCACCGCACATTTAACTGATTAGATTACTTTGGCCTTAACCCGTGGTCTTCGATTATTTGCCATTGGACCTTTAGATTTCACTTCTTGTGAATTTGGTCGAGTAATTCCAGTTCTTGCTGTGATTGCTGCTGCAATCTTTTGCTTTGTTTTCGCAACTACTCCTTGGTTAATTGATGAGCCGATGTATCTTCTATTTAAGGCGACAGAAAGACTTCCAATGTCATTGACCATTGTTAAATCAACAACTAAGTCGCCCGCTTTACTCGACAAGGTAATTGGCAAGAAAGCTGATGCATTATTAATTGCTAATGCAGACTTATCGCCCTTCTCAATAGATTCGGATTTTTTTGCTAACCCAGCCTGAATAAGGTCAACGTATTGCTGATTGTCAATGAAGTTCGAGCAAGACCGATAGACGAATGATGAAGTTTTTACATCTTCAAGCTCTGATTTGTCAATTACGAATCCTGTATTGTTGAACTTGGTGAATGAATCACTTTTAACAAACCATAATAGGTGAGTCATTGTGTCATTTAGTACTTTCTTCGGTTCCGCTGCTGAGAATGAATTTGATTGATTAAGATGGAAGGTTTGTTTGTAACGCATTCCTGTTTCTTTTTCAATTTTGTCAATAAGCAAATTTGGGAATCTTGATGCAAAGCCGTTTTGATAAACCTCTTTGGTATATACCATCAAACTGCCTGTTTCTTTCATTCGCTTCTCAGTGAATGGTTTCACCTTTAGAGCGTTTTTATGAGCATATGTTTCAAGGTTTTCCTTTGAGCTATTATACTTGTCACATTCGAAGAAAACAATGCTCACATCGTTGTCATTCAACGTCATTAGTAAATCCTCCATGTCTCCTTTATGGATTTTTTGTTCTAATCCGTTGCTTTCGGGAAATGTAAATGTGTTGTTTTTCTCCCCTTGTAAGGTTCTGATAAGCTCAATTTCCTTCATAGCAGCTGATGGAGTAACTTCGAAGTCAAGTACTTTCTGAATGATTTTTCCAAATGCTTGCTTATCCAATTCGTTTAAGTCCATGAGTTTCTTAATTGGAGAAACTGGACTATTATTGGCAAAAACCCATTTTGACATTGGATAGGGGGCGATGTCTCGTTCAAGAATCCACTCTAAGTCTGTAAGGGTCTTTCTATCCTTGAACTTGCCTTTCGTTCTCTTGTTGATTTCATCATACCGATTGTACTCAACTAATGGGTCTTTTTGGCCCTGCTTTTTTCCAAATGTTTCAAAAGCAATCATGTATTCATTGCGCTTGTCTTCCCATGACTTCTCTCGGTGATTGTTTAAGGCAACTCTGTTTGCTTTTGTTGTTTCCAAGTTGGTCCCCAAAACCTCAAGATTTTCAAATCCTGGGATTTCTAATGCAGCAGTAATTCTTCGGTATCCATCCAAGGGGATACCATCAACTGATAACAGGATTGGGTTTAATAACCCATTCTCAATAATATCGACCTTTAGGTCTTCAATTTCGGAGTAGTTATAGATGCTACCCAATGATTGAGGAATTAATGCTTTCATTTCCTCGGCACTTTTATATATCTTTGACATAATAAATTGATTTAATGATTTATGAATGTGTGCTAGGTGGTGGCCTAGCACATTTTTGTTTTACTCATCACTGTTTTTGCAGGGCTTCTGATTCTAGTTCTCATAAGGTTATTTTATAAGTGAGTATTAATGAAGATTGGAGGTAAATCGTTTAACCCGTAGCGGTTATGGTTGTATTCTCTTAAAAGAATCTCTCCTCCCCAGTCGTAAAAGTCATCCCAAGAGTCGAATTCGTCTTCGGCTTCTGAATTTTCCTCCAAGTAGATGTTGACTAATTCATCGAAGTCATATACTAAATGTCCTTCGATTGAAACTCCCTTAATTGCTTCGTCATATTCTACCGGGAGGCTTACTGCATCTGGATTATGAGATTTGTGAACATTGATTGCCTGAGCAAATTCTTGTTGTTCTTTAGTTGATGTTTGCATTGTCTAAATTTGTTTTGTGTTTTAATTGTTTAAAATGTGTCGCTCCCACAAATCGTAGTTTAAATCTGTAGTAAGGCTATCTTCTCCTTGATTTGGACTTATGGTAGTTACGAATCCCATTGATTGATTTTTATTAGCAAGTACTTTACGCATGATAGAATTATTGAGAGCGATGTAGTTTAAGATGGCGTTTGAAAATTCATGGCCATTCGCATCCTTAGGATTCCCTTGAATCATCTCAAATATGATTTGGTGAATTTGCTTTTTTGTTTCACGTCGATTGGCGGCTGATTTCTCTTTCATATGGTATTTGTAAGCTTGGATGATGATTTCACGTGCAAATGTCATTGAGTGTTTGCCGATGAAGTAGTTTACTTCTCCCATGAAAAGAGTATGAATGCCGATGATAGAATCCCCATTTGGAATAGTAAATGGATTTGGAATCACTTGATTCGCATATTTGCCTTGAAAAGTTGAAGTACCTACTTCGATTCCTTTTGTTCCTTGGCTATATAGAGCTTTATTGAAATCGTATTGGATGTTATTAGTCATTTCTTAATTTGTTTTAGCGCCTCCGTAGTGTTTGTTTTTGGGATAACGCTATGTTGAAAAAAATATGGCTTTCGCCGGTTGTTAGATAGGGGCAAGGTGATTGCCTATTAGTACCAGAGCACTCCCACTCTTTACTTATGTTTTAGTTTTTATGTGTTGTTCATTTTTTGGATAACGATATGGTTAAAAAAATATGTTTAGTTATTGTACTCTTTCTTGTATGCTTCATAGGCTGCTTCTTGAATTTTCTTTGCTGCTTCCTCGTTCAACTCATGGTCATTCTTGCCCCCTTTGAA